>Ga0209709_10000303_pt1 | contig 47087 bp, 37 predicted proteins | sample ArcticOcean_MG_C_2_FD_187435 | JGI IMG/M metagenome (GOLD analysis project Ga0209709, IMG submission 187435) | Marine microbial communities from western Arctic Ocean - ArcticOcean_MG_CB4_136 (SPAdes) (version 2) | ecosystem: Environmental > Aquatic > Marine > Oceanic | place: Arctic Ocean... | reverse complement strand
TATCAGGCGGCATGGATAGTTCTATTGTTACAATGATGTTGGCTCGTCATTATGGACCAGAAAAAGTATTTGCTTTAACATTTAATTACGGACAAAAACAAGTAGCTGAATGTGGAAAAGCAAGAGACTTATGTAAAGAATTAGGTGTGGCACATAAACAATTAGATATTGGTTATTTTGGAGAATTGGTTCAACCTATTAGTGCAAATATATCTGGTACTGATATTGATATGCCCGACATTAAAGAAGTATTAGGAGATCCTCAACCCGTAACATATGTTCCATTTAGAAATATGATGTTATTGAGTAACGCTTGTGCTTTTGCAGAAGTGGTAAAGGCGGAATATATTTTTTGTGGTCTTCAAGTTCATGATGAATATGGTTATTGGGATACTAGTCAAGCTTTTGTTGATGCACTTAATGGGATCACAGTTTTAAATAGAACATTTAAAACAAAAATTATTGCACCGTTTTCTTTATTGAGCAAAACAGAAGAACTTAAAATTTGTAAAGAATTGAGAACATACAATTTATTACAACATACTTTAACTTGTTATGATCCGGATGCAGAGGGAAAAAGTTGTGGTACATGTCCATCATGTAGTGAACGTATTAAGGCATTTATGAATATTGGTGATCCGGATCCAATTCCATATCAAAAAGAGATAGACTGGCATGTGTAGTATTTCAGCAAGTAAAGATAAAAAGCTTTTACTTAAATTAGTTGACCTAAATAGATACCGCGGGGAAGAATCACATTCTGTTTCTCAGTTTTTGTATACTGATGATGGCCTAGACCTTAAATCTCAAACAAAATCTTACGGGCCTTTAGATTTAGATTTATTAGATGGAAATTGGGATTATTGTGTAGTGCATCAACAAGCACCAACATCAAAAGAAGTTAATAATACTGATTTAGCAACAGGTAGATTTATTCATCCCGCTGAAAAAGACAAATCATATTTGTGGCATAATGGTATTATTAAAGAAGGAAAATTTGAAGGTGATTGGGATACGGAATGGTTATTTGATCAAGCATTAAATGAAGATCTAAATGAAGTAGATGGAACTTTTGCTTGCATGTTATATCATGAAAATCAAATATATGTTTTTCGTAACGAAATCAGTCCTTTGTTTAAAGACAGTGCTTCTTTTTCTTCAACTAAGTTTGAAGGATCAACACCGGCAGTACCAAATATAATGTGGAAGTTAGATTATGGAACTGGTGTTTTAGAAGAAAAGTGGAAATTTAAAACTAAAGAAAATCCCTATCATTTTGGAGAATAATGTTTGTACATCCTGTGAATGCCTCTACTGAGGTAACGAATATAGATGAAACAATGATACAACCTAATACTATTGATTTACGAATCGATAAGGTTTATCGAGTTGGCGCTGGTCCAATGCACATGGATGAAGACAAAAAAGAACATAGAAAATTAATAGAACAAAAGGTTGATGGAAATGGCAATTTTACTTTAGACCATGGCGCCACTTATCAAATTCAATCTAAACAACATGTTGATATAGCAGAAGGAGAAATTGCAATTCTTCTTGGCAGAAGTTCTTTTAATAGAAACGGTGTTTTAATTATAAGTTCAATATATGATTCAGGATTTAAAGATTACGCCGGTGCTACTTTGTATAATCCTACTGGCGAAACTACAGTAAAACCAAATACACGGTTTGCTCATTTAATTATAGCTAAGGCTGAAACACTACACAAATATGATGGGGACTATGGCGAAAAAGGTTGAACTAGATAAGAAAAATTTGATTAAGATGTTAACACCTGAAAAATTTAATATAGAGGTAAAAACTTTATCTGATAAAATGCCTATAATGGATGCTATATTATATTATTGTGAGAAACATACATTAGAATATGAAACGGCGGCTTCTTTAATTTCAACAGATCTTAAAAGATCATTAAGAAAAGAAGCAGAAGATTTAAATTTTATTCGAGCAACATCAAAATTACCAATATGAGAGACAACAAATGTTTAAAAAAATTAAACAAAGTTGGGAAAATATTTGGCTACCTAAATTACAAGATGGTAAAACAAAAGTCGAATTGGAAAGAGATAAAACATATGAATCTAGATGGGTTTGGTATCATACTCTTCTCGTGATTGAATTAGCTGTAGCCAATTTACTCCTGCTTTATATTGCAATTAAATTATGAATGATTTTGAATGTTATAGTACTTACACAGCTTTAAAATTACACTTTACATCAGAGTATGATTATTTTAAATATAATGGAAAATGTAATGTAACTTTATCGTCTTTTAATAAGCGAAAAGAAAGATTTTTCTTTAAGAAATTATCTCGAGAATATAATAGCGGAGAATTAGTAGATTTTTTAGTATCTAATTTTTCAAGTAATATAAATATGTGGATAGGTGATGCATTTGGCGAAAGGTGTGTATCAACTTATCTGGAATGGAAAAAACGTATTGAGAGTTTACAATACAACTTCCGTTCCGATTGTACAAGTATCATGGATGATAACCCAGAAAATTTCGACAGTTTGTTTGAAATAATCGATGGACAACATCCTCCAATATTTCGTTATGTTTTAGCGAAAAAAATAAATATTGAAACATTTATTATATTGGATGATATTTTGAACTTTATACCAAAATTTAATGAAGAGTTGCAGGATACAATAGTGTGGCCGGACTACTTCAAGATGTGTATGAAGTATAAACCTTTCTTTAACCATGATCTTAATAGTAGTAAAGATACTTTGAAAAAAGTACTTGAAATTCAGTAAGATTTAGGTTATAATAATAGTTATATTATGACAGCGTGGATATAACGAAAAAATCGAAACAAAGCAGATACAAGGAGAAATATGTCGTTTGCAGATATGAAAAAGAAAAGAGGTTCCTCATTAAGCCGCCTCTCCGAAGAGCTTAATAAAATTAACAGTCCCCAAATTGGAGTAGATGATAGATTCTGGAAAGCAGATCTAGATAAAGCTGGTAACGGTTATGCTGTTATTAGATTTCTTCCTCCTGTTGAGGGAGAAGATCTTCCATGGGTACGCGTTTTCAATCATGGTTTTCAAGGACCAGGTGGATGGTATATTGAAAATAGTCTTACTACTAATGGTAATAAAGATCCAGTTTCTGAATATAATTCTAAACTTTGGGATACCGGTCTCGAAGCTAATAGAGATATTGTTCGTAAACAAAAAAGACGTTTGACTTATTATACTAATATTATGGTCATTGAAGATTCAAAACGTCCTGAAAATGAAGGTAAAACGTTTTTGTTCAAGTTCGGAAAGAAAATATTTGATAAGATTAATGATCAAATGAATCCTCAATTCGAAGATGAAACTTCTGTTAATCCATTTGATTTTTGGGAAGGTGCAAATTTTAAATTAAAAATTCGTAAGGTAGAAGGTTTTACTAATTACGATAAAGCTGAATTTGCGGCTCCAACACCATTATTTGAAGATGATGAAAAATTAGAAACTGCATGGAAACAGCAATATTCTCTCCAAGACTTTCTCAAGCCAGATAATTTTAAATCTTATGAGGATCTTAAAGCAAGACTTAATAAGGTTCTTGGTAGTGGAGTTGATCCTAATATGCAAAGAGCAGCGGAAACTGTAATTGGACCAGTTGACTCAATGCCTTTTGATGGGGTTCCTCATAGGCCTACTCCTCAGCCAACTCAAAGTGGTAATTCGGATGAAGGATCATCCAAAGAAGGAGATGCTAGCAGCCTTTCCTACTTCGCCAAATTAGCAGACGAAGAATAAAATTAAAAAGCAGAAAGGGCTATTCTTATTTCAAAGGATCTTTGCTCTTTCTGCCCGCATCCGGTTTAGTTACTTGTGTATAAACAGTAGATGAATTAACTGAACTGGAATCCACATTATTTAACGTAGCCCCCCCACCTTTATTTTCCTTCGCTTCTATTAATTCTCGTTGTTTTTTTTCAGCTTCTATCATTTTTCGGTAAGCGGCGGGATCATTTCTTTCCATTTCAGCACGTGCTACAGTTTCATCCGAAAACAATCGATCTGCGGCAAATCTACCCATTTTACCCATATCCATTAACATTCCCGCAATATATTGGGGGAGGTTTTGAAAGAATAGGAATACTGGGTCTATAAGGTGTTCCGTAAGAGCATCAACTGCCATAGTAAATATTTTTTTAATGCCGGTAAATAAAGAAAAATTACCGTCGGCATCTCTTAAATTTTTATCAATAAATTCTACCGCATTATTAAAATCAAATTTCTTTAATATCCAAGCAACTGCCTCACCCAAAAGATTTGGGATAGCGAACAATACATCATCGAATATAGACTCTATACCCGACCCTATTGCGCCTGTAATGCCACCCTCTTCATAACCCTTCATAACGTTTGTTATAACATCAAACGCGGCAAATAAGAAACCAATAGGAATAAAAATCTTACCTATAAGTTTTCCGATTATTTTCACATATTTTAATATACCTTTTATAGGTTTCATCCAAGTCTCGAAAGGAGCCATTATAGCTTTAAATGTATTAGAGATTTTAGTGAATGCTCCTTCTGGACCAAATGATTTACCTATTGAGGCTTTAAAAGATTCAAATGTTTTTATTGGATGTGCCAGAGCCTCTGCATTTAAAAATCCAAGAGCATTAAAGTTAAGTACGTTTACTAATTTAAAAAAGCCTTTTGTAATTTTTAGTAATGTTCCTAACATATTATCCATCGCAGTTAGGAAACCGGTTTTAACTTGTCCTAATTTACTGGTTTCATCGAGCGCTGGAAATGTTAAAAATTTGGACATTCTCGCGGTGAAACTAGTTTTAGACTTACTAATAGTTTCTGAAACATCGTCACCTATGTGAAAAATTTTAGTTTTCAATTTAGAAAACATACCTTCTTTTTTAAATTGAATTCCCTCAACATCTTTTGGTTCTAGACCCAACATTTTTAATTGTTTTGCAAAGAAAGAGTTTTTAGCTGCATGACTTGCATCAACTACATCATCGGCAATAGCTAATATGTTAGCATGTTTTTTCAAGAATTTTATCTTTGCTGCATCGGATAAACCTTCTGCTCCTTCAGCAAATTTTAAAAATTTTGATTGATCTTTTAGGAATTTTATCTTAGACTTATCCATACCATCAGTATGTTTAGCCATCCACTCTAACATTTTTGATTGCTTCTTCAAGAAGCCGGCTTTATCTGCGGCGGATAAATCCTCAGCTTTATCCATCCACTTCAACATATTATTTTGTGTTTGAAAAAACTTCTTCTTAGCGGCATCGGTGAATTTACCTTGATCACCACTCCACTCTAACATTTTATTCAAATCTTTAGTAAAACCACCTTTCCAATTTTTTGCAGTAGCCTGAGTAGTATCAAATTTTAAAAACTTTTTAAGATCATCAAAATATCCAGCTTTATTTTTTGAGAGTTCATCTGGAAATTTTTGTTCAAATCCGAAGTACTTTTTCAAATTAAAAAAGAATCCACTTTTAGCTTTACCAAGTTCTTTAATGGCCGGGGCTTCATCTCCAAAACCTAGCCATTTTTTCAGGCCGGCAAAAAAACCTACTTTTGGCTTACCGAACTCATCAAGTTCAGAGGTAAAACCAGTAAACATGGTACCCCATTTATCTTTAAATGCAAGAAGTCCTGCACCTAATGCACCAGCCATTCCAGCAGCAATTCCACCCCAACTGAATTCGAGTTCTTTGGTTTTCTGATTTTCTGGACCTTTATCTTTATCTTTACCTTTTAGGCGCGCAGCTTCCATGGCGGCTTCTAGTTTCTTACGCTCAGCATCTTTTATAAAATCAACGTATCCCTCTAAAATTTGAGAACTTCTATACGTATGTCCTTCAATTTTTTCAAGTAAGAGATTTCTCATATCGCCATGGCGAAGTGTGTTTGTCCAAAATTGAGACTGCTTATCAAAAGAATCTTTCATTTGATTTACAAACATTCCGCTAGCTATAGCATCTGCACCTAATTGACTGGAAACATCTTCCTGCCATTTTCTGCGCGCAGATACTTCAGACGGATCCGATTTAGTGGTTCCTGTCACTGTTACTTTTTCTTCAGCCATTTAGCTTCCTTTATTGATTTTTCATTTTTGCTGCTTCTTGTTCCATTCTATCATTCTCTTCTTCAATATGCTCTATTAGCAATGTAAGATATATTTCTCTTTCATAACACATTAAATTTTCTAACTCGGACAAACTCCAATTATGACCTTGTACAACTGCGAATAGAGTTCTATAATAATTATGTAAAGTATTATGTCCGAGTACTAACCGAAAAAACTCTGCAGCCCCTCCAAGACTGATTCTTGCTTACTATTACACTTTGGACAAGTAAATAATACCTTATGCTTTAACTTAGGCATGGTATTAAAATAAGCAATAAGCTTTCCGAATTGTTGTTGATTTAAAGACATAATAAATTCTTCTAATTCCTGTTCCGTATAATCTTTTATATCATGATAATCTTCACCTTCCCAAATTCCTTCTATGCAAGCTTTGGTAATTGCGAAGATAGAATCCATTTGTGATTCTTCCGGAGGCCTTGTCATTCTATCAATATCTGGATATTTTAATTTAACTTTTACTTTATTAGTTAGACTTATTAAATCCTGATGATCTTTGTTAATCTCTAAACCAATTTTTTCGAGATTAATTATAACTGCAACTGATTCATCGCAATCTTTGGTTTGACATTTCATGCCGATTTCAACACTTTCGCCAACTGAACGAGCTCTTAGATTTAGAAAAAATAATTCTACATCAAAGGCGGGAAGTTTTTCAATATCAACACTATCATCAAGACAACAATTACTGATAATTTCTTTTGTAGCTCTTACGATGTCTGCTGTTTCACCGCCTTCAAGAGCTGTTAGTAAGATCTTTTCTTCTTTAACTAAAAAAGGTCTATATTTTATTTTGTGGTCCACACTATGTAATTTAAGTTCATAGGTAGGATTGTTCACGACTGGTAAAGCCATTATATCTCCATATTAAAATTTATTATGTATTATTTTCTTGTTCTCGGCTCACTGTGGTGGGCCTCCCGGTGCTCTTTTATTTGGGTTATTGTGCCCTGCGCCATTTATGGGAACCCATTTTTTGTATTGGAAATTCACGCTAAATTTTCCTACTTGATTTAATTGGTCCCAACCTAAGTTAACAGCATCAACATTAGTTGGGAAAGCTTGTTGATATTCAGCACCGACGGTAGCGCTGTTTACTGCAGTTGATGTCGCCATTTGATCAAACATGAAGACCTTAACCGTTCCTATGTATTGATTTTGATATCTTATATTTGCCGTTACAGGATCAATTATATAATCCATCCATTCTAAAAATGCATTTCTTACTATATGAGAGTTTGCCATTATAAAACTTAATTGAAGATCTCCATAAGTTTGTTCTCTTCCCAGTTTGCGGGTCGGACCATAATGTCTTAACTCCGAAGTCGCTATTGTTTTTCCTGGCATCGGTGCAGTATCACAAAAATATTCGGCTGTATCGGCGGCGCCCTTGACATTGCCAAATCCTGAAAGGGCATCAGGAAACTTAACCCTAGCTATAAATTTGTTTAAAGGAGCTAAACCCCTATGTAAATCTAATTTTGATATAAAACTTGTAGGATCCATAAAACTCCGCTATATTTTATAAGAATGATGTTCAATTATTTCTTTACTATCACCCCAAACTCTTGCTTTTGTAACGCCGGTGCCTCCACCACGAGATCTAAATTCTTCTACTGGTAAATGTAATGCAGTGGTCCATTCATTGGGTTCAACATGAATAAATTGTGAACGAACATATGCACCCGGTGTTAAATCATATTTATGAAGGGTAGGCTTAGCTTCTTTAAACCTAGCAAACCCCTTAATATCATTATATGAAACATTTAAATAAGCTTCCAAATCTTCCTCATTTAAAAATCCAATTAGTTTTTTCATTAATACTTCTCTTAATCTATAAGGGAGATAATGAAAATTCATTCCTAACACACCTTTGGAATAAGGCATTATTGGAATAACTAGAGGAAATACATCATAATAAGGCAATTGCTCTTTTAATTTGGGTTGATAATGAAAAAAATACATTCTTCCCAATTTAAGTGTTTTTTCTCTATTGCCTTCACTTATAATACTATAAGGATTTCTAAGTGAACCTACTCTTCCAATTATTAATGAGTGCCGGAGCCGATCATACTTTTCCCTAAGCCATTTAACCGCGTCATCTTCTATGTGTGAAAGTTTTTGAAGTGCCATATATTATTTAGAGAGTAATTGATCTTCTGTTATAATTTTAAATTTCCAATTTTTATATTCACAATATGTGATAGCAGCCTTCCATTTAGCCTCATTAACTCCATATCTTTTCATTTCTAATATATATCTACCACTTTTTCTTTTATTCAAACGCGGTTTAGGTGGAACTGTTTGAGATTTAGGTTTTACCTCAATAATAGATGTTTCAAAAGTTCCATCATGTTTTTTTATTTTAACCCAAAAATCAGGATAATATTTGTGTATTTTTCTATCAAAAGGCGATCTATATGGTATAAATATTTCCTCACTAGACCACTTAACAACGTTTGTATTAGAATCACAATACACCATGAAACGCCTTTCCCACAAGCTTCTATAAATTATCTTAGTGGGGTTTCCTTTATATTTATCGCGATGTTTTGGTTTATATTTTCCCTTGTAAGCCATAATAAATATAATGATAAATAATTAGATATATAAACTATTTATAAGGAGAATTGCGTGGCCAATAAGTATGAGACGTACCCGGAAAACTTACAAAAAGATGAAGAGGGGCATTGGGTAATGTTTCAATCCTATCCCCAGCTCTTTGCGGAAGACACAGGCGATGCCCAATTTAACATCGTCCTTCCTATGGGTGCGCAAGCATTAATTTCAACAGCAGAAGCTGTATATGGGGAACAAGAAGGCCTAGGAACAATTATTACAGAAGCGTCTAAAAAAATTGCGGTTGGAATAGAAGACTATGTTCAATCCAAGGGCACCGTTGAGGGCCTGATTGGGGCTTTTAAAACGGGTGGAGTAGAGAAGTTGCTCAACTCTGGCGAGGACGTAGGAGAACATCTGGCGGCAACTTTCCTAGGAAAGTCTGATTTGCTGAAAAAGGCATTAGGCGGAGCAAATCTAGCCGTAAACCCCAAAATGTCCTTATTGTATCAGGGCCCTGGAAAATTTAGAAAATTTGTATTTGAATTTCCCATGATTGCGAAAAGCAAAACTGAATCAAATACAATAAAAACAATCATAAAGCAATTTAGAAGTTCAACTTTGCCTGGTTATAAAAAATTCGGTGTTGCGAATGATTTTGCTCCCGCCGGTGGGTCTGGCGGATCTACACGCCAAAAAGGTTCCGGAACGAACTTTTTTACTTTCCCGAGTACCTGGGATATTAGATTCGGCCATAATGCCATTCAAGGAGGAGGTGAAGAAATTCCATTTAAAATAGCAAGATGTGTTTGTAATAGTGTTATAGCCAATTACGCCGCAGCCGGTGTTCCATTCTTTTTTAATGACGGCGAACCATTCGAAGTAAAATTAACCGTTTCTTTTACAGAGACAGTTATTATCACCAGAGACCTAGTTGAGAACGGATATTAATGTCATATTTTTCATATTTACCAGAAATTCAATATAATATAACCGGAAATAAATATAACGAGACAGTTACCGCCAGAGATATATTTATTCGGAATTTGATAAAACAAAATGTACTCGATAAGGGTTTAAATTTTGAAAAACATACCATAGGAGAAGCAGAGCGGCCTGATACAACATCCTACCTTGTATATGGTGATGTTAAATATGATTGGGTAATATTTTTAACCAATAAAATGATGAATCCCTATTTTGATTGGCCCCTGAGTTCTCAAGATTTTACAAAAATGATAAAAGGAAAATACGGTTCTGTTGAACGGGCTAAAAAACAAATTTTTGAATATAGACAAATTTTACAAGAAGCAGACTACACGCCAGACCGACAAGTAAAAAATTTAATGGAGGTTATAATAGATAAAGACGCATATAATGCTCTGCCTGCTCCGGAGCGGAAAAGAATAACCAAATATGATATTGAATTTAAAAGAAACGAAGCAAATAGGGTGATCAAAATAATTGATCCACAATATGTGGAAGATATTTTAAAAGAAGCACAAACTAAAAGATATAGGTAATAAAAATGGGCAGCCATCTAAGTCATGAACAAATTACAATAGTCGAAAAGGTACCTCAATGTGTTTCCCCAATTGGCCCGGAAACTCCCAACGCGGAAGATAGGGAAAGAAGTCAAGAGCAACCAGGCGCATATTTAATGAGCAAGTGTGATTTGTTGTCACCGAATGCAGGGCAAGGAGAAGAAGAGCGAAAAAGAGGAATAAATATTATACCAATGATTGACACGGTAACTATACATGAAGATATTTCTAAACCTTATCTATATTGTGATATTTCGATAAGAGATGCTCGTGGGCTCAGAGAACAAGTTCCGATTGTAGGTGAAGAATTTATTTCTATAGAAGTTGCAACAAAAACTTTTTCACCACCTACGGGCCCCGGCGCTAATCCTCTCGATAATATTGTCAAAAAGGTTTTCAGAGTATATGAAGTATCTCCTATAGTTAATTCTTCGGAAAGGATGAAATTATATGTTCTTCATTGTATTTCAATAGAAGCTATTGTTAGTGAAAAAAAGAAAATAAGTAAAGGGTACCAAGATACAAAAATAGAATGGGTTGTTAAGGATATTTACGAAAATTATATCGCAAAGCCAATGGATAATTTCTATAGATCATTTAAGTTAGATACTGATCCTAAGCGGCTTATAATTGAACCAACAGAAGATATATATAATTTTTGTTTTCCTTTTAAAAGCCCATTTGATATTATTAAAGATTTGGCGGAAAAAGCAACTGTTGCACCAGAAATAGATATGAGAAATATTTCCGCGTTAGAAGGGCCGGAGTCTGGAGTCGACGAGGAAGAAAATCTACCAGCAACCGGTGCTTTATACATGTTTTACGAAACTTTATCGCATTTTAAGTTTGAGAGCTTAGAAACTAGTTTTAAAAGGAAACCCAAACGACATTTTGTATCAAAAATAGATTCTGTGCTAGACCCGAAAGATAATTTTCTCGGTCGCGGCCAGGCCGGAATGGCATTTAATAATACAGAAGAAGTTAGTATCGATAGTCTTTTTAATGTTATTGATAATATGAAAGAAGGAATGTATGCCTCTAAATTAATAACTCATGATATGGTTCGAATGAGATATAATATGTTAGGATACAGATATATTGAGAAAAAAGATGACCGGCAAGATATAGAACAATCAGCCATGGCAAGTGGATTTCCTTCCGCAGATTTGTCAATCACAAAGATACCGGATTTAACCCGACAACTCGGAGTGGGTAAGCTTTGTTCATATAATCATGATTGCTTACTTGATGATGACGGTGGAGAAGGTTCTCGTATAAAATTTACGGGAACAAATATGAATCATGGATATTTTTTGGGTTCAAATAGAAAAGGCCCGGGTGGCGCCGGCGCAGAGCCAGGTATTAATGAAGCGAATAAAGAACAAAGAATTCAAAAAAGAGATTCTCAATTTCAACAACTTGATAATATAAAAATAACTCTTAAAATAAATGGGGATTCGTCTTTAAGAGTTGGAGATATTATTTATTATCATGCACCATCACAGGTAGACGATAAATATCATTCCCAAGGAGAAGATCCTTTTTTAAGTGGTAAATATATTATGACAAAAATAAAACATGTATTTACGATGGAGAGATATTACCAGGAAGTACAAATTAGAAAAGATTCCTTAGAGAATTGGTTACCAGGTACCGACCCCAATTTACTTACAGGGGCTGAAGATTTGAGCGGCAGGAGCAGCGGAGAGGGAGTTTCTGATGAAGCAGCCGCGATTGTTCAAACTGCAACTACTCCGGAGGGAAGAATTACAGGAGCTCTCAAAAATATTAACTCCGGAGATACCGAGATGGCCCCGTCCACAATATATTATAATTCAATAGGTAAGCCAATTCCCGGAGGAAGCGATGGCGGTCCACCTTCCGGCACAGATTGGTATACCACTCCACAAGGAGCTGGTGGTGGGACCCTTCCGGGCAATTAAGATTAAAAAATGATGAGAAAGATAAAAGGATAAAATGGAACCAGATTTTATGGGAAAAGAGGGCTTTACTTGGGCCGTCGGTGTTGTTGAAAATAGATTTGATCCTTTATTTCTGGGAAGGTGCCGAGTAAGATGGTTAGGGTGGCATACCAAAGATAAATCGGATCTTCCTACATCGGCTTTGCCTTGGGCTTTTCCCTTAATGCCAATTACTTCTGCTTCTCAAACAGGAGTAGGATTTAGTCCAACCGGACCGGTAGAAGGTTCTTGGGTACTAGGATTTTTTAGAGATGGAGAAAATGCTAGTGATCCCATTATGTTAGGAACATTAGGAGGCCGGCCGGATAAACCTTGTAATCCGGATGAAGGCTTTAACGACCCAAGAGATTATTTTCCAGAATATTGGCAAGTCGACCCTGCTACTGGAACCATACAAGAGACGCCTCCAGGCCACTTTCAAGATGTTCCCCAACATCCCATAGAGGTAAAAATAGACCCGGATAAGCCCAGTGGTTTGGAAATTAAAATAGTTGAAAGATCCGATATACCTACTATCTCTGAAGGTCAGCAAGACGAAACCGGTGCGCCAACAAATTTAGTAAAAGCTGAAGGGCCGCCGGCAGCAACAGCGGAACAAATACCAAATTTTGAATATAATTATAATTATCCACTTTTTAGATTTTTGGGTGAACCAACGACTCCTAGATTAGCCAGAGGAGAAGAAGATCTGAGTACACACCTTAGTACCACTTTGGACACAAATGCTGACAACGAATTAGTAGCAAAACAAACAGGGGACACTAATTCTATAATTCAAATAAAAGAAAATTTGAGGTTGCAGCCCGTATTCAGAGCGAAGGCCGTTGGCGACGGGCCACCAACCTTTCGTGAACCGCAATCTCCTTATAAAGCATCTTATCCGTACAATCATGTACATCAATCAGAAAGCGGACATGTTACAGAAATTGATGATACTCCCGGACGCGAAAGATTGCATTGGTATCACCGCTCTGGTTCATATAGAGAAATGTGGCCAGCAGGAAAAGTGGTTGATAAAACTAATGAAGATTATTATTCATGTGTTTTAAGAGATTCCTTCGAACAAGTTCATGGTAAAAAAATAACAACTGTAAAGCATGGGTATGAATTATGTGTAAATGAATTAGGTGGCAGCGAAGACTATTGGCTACGGGTTAGAGGGCCTGGCGATGTGCATCTGGAAACAGAGGGAGGCAATGTTGAAGTATATTGTAAGGACGGTATTGCTTTTATCAATGCGCGGAGTATTGAATTTAATGCAAAAAACGAAATGATTTTTAATGCTCCTTTGTTTTATTCATCGGATTTCCCTCAAGATGAACCGTCTCTTCACGGCGGTCCCCAAGGTCCTCGGGCACCCGATTTTGTTAATGTTGGAACAACAATTAAAAGAAAAGGTGATATGTTGACGCATATAACAGGAGCGCATGCTGTAACCGCCGGATCAATGATTTCTAGTACTATGGGCGGAATGGGTATTTCTGCACAAAGTTGCGTAACAAATATTACTCATGGCAGTGAAGAGGTTATTCAAGGAATGCATATATTAACTGGCAGTACCATAGGAAAAGGTATTACGGTTCAAAATGGAATTATTAATATAAGAAGTGCCGATGCAAAACTTGGTTCCGGAGGGATATTATTACAGGTAAATGAACTTCCTTCAACAACTGCTAAAGGAGCAGAAAGATCTGCAGGAGGGTATCTTGCTATTGAACCACTAGGAATACGCGATCCTGCATCTTCTGAAGTAACATTGGCTTCCAAATATGCTCCCGTAACAATGAAAAATTCTTTTGGAGAAATATCTATCCAAGGAAAAACTCAAGGGAGTGTTTTAGTATCTACTACCGGTCCGGGAGGAGAGGCAACGTTACGAACATCACTGGCTCAAGTAGGAATTGACGGCCAAGGTATAATAACAATTAAAAATGAAGTGGCTTCTTTAAGAAAAATTTTAGATGATTTTTTTACAGAATATTTACAACATTCCCATGATCTGGTAGGGGCTACTACTGGAGGTTCTATTCTTCCTGGGGGTCAGGCATTACCGTTTATTCCCGGAAAAGCAGGACAAATGACTGTACAGTCTCAAATGGCTCTTAATACTTTATTATCGGATTAATATGACAAAAAAGAAAAATGATGAATGGGTAAAACCGGAAGTAATCGGAATTCATCCTACACTAGTTAAATTGGCTGAAAAAACTAAAAAATTAATAGAATTAGAAAATCTTTTATTAATTACGGTAAAATCAGAAGTAGAAGCCTATAATGAAAAAGAAGCGAACAAGGGGAAACAATAATGGCTGAAACAGATTTACCTTTTGGTGTAACATTAGATACAAGTTTAATAGGAACAACTACTAATGCAGATGGAACTGAAGCAACCGGAACGATTTTTGGAACTGATTTTAACTCCGCGGCAGATGAAGATCCGGATCTCTGGAAATCAGCTAATTTAGGAGATTTAGGATTTTTAAAACCTTTTTTTGAAGCTTCAAAAAAGGGCCTAGAACTTCATAAACAAAACGCGGCATTTATTAAAGAAATATATGAAATAAACAAAGCTCTAATGCTGGCTACTATAGATCCTATATTTGCAGCAATTCAAGCGATTCTTGATGAAATTTTAAAATTATTAAAAGATTTACGAGGCCTTGGTTTTTATATGCTTCCGGTTCATGCCCAGAGTGTTTCTCCAAATGTAGAACGAAATCCTATGACCGGTTCGCTATTTTATGGCGGCAAGACTTGGGTTCAAGCAAAGCGCGTAGGTGGTGAACTATATCCGGCTGATATTACTAAGGGAGATAAAGTTGCACTTGATCCAATCTCCGGAGAGATAAATTATGTCGAACAAACAATTTTTAAAGACCTCGATGATCCTGAACAAGATGTTGGTGGAGCAATCGACAAGTATTTTGTACAGATGAATAAGTGGACTGGCATGGTGTCACTAACTCCCGGAGGGATTTTACAAACCATAGATGATTCTTTTGACGATCAACATGATGTTCCAAAACATATTAAAGCTGCTTCTGCCAACGGTTCAGCTGCGTCACTAGAAGAGTATGGGGCTGATAAGGATATTTCTGTATTTGATAAATTTATAGATCCATCTTATTATCAATCAGGTAGACCAATTATGTCCAGTTCATCCACGGTTGGTGGTATTATTTTTATACTTGGTATGCCGGATTTTAATAAATTTACAACAATTTTAGAAAGTTTTAATAATTTTATAGATATAAAGGATTTTAGTACTTTATTAGACGATGTTAAAAAATTATGGGATCCTCAAATGGCAGCACATGAAGTATTAGTAAAACATGTTGCCACTGTTATATCGAAAAAAGCGGCTGCTGGTTTTGACGCGTCGGCGGTAACATCTGATGCAACTGCACCTTTCACAAAGGGCGAAACAGCTGTTGGGTCATTTCGTAAACAAAAAGTAGATCAACCCAGAAGGATTATGTGTGCGGCTACCCAGGTTGTAGCACGAGTAGTAAATGTTAAGGAATCAAAAAACATGTTGATAGAACATTATGAGCCGCTAGCGGTTAGGGCCGGGCAGGGCCAGGGTGAAGAGATGACGGAAAGTAGATTGAGGATGAGAAATAAAACCATAAAGAAAAATAAAAATACATTGCCATATCAACAACAAATATTAGAAGTAATATATGAAACTCCTGGTGGAGTATTTGAGAGGAATGATATAATATGGGAATGCGTACCCATAAATGAGACGAAAATATCCGGAATGTCAAAATCCGGAGAGATGGTGGAATTAACCTCGGAAAAAAAGGCTGCAGAAAGTTCTCCCGTAGGAAAAATGTACGGACAAGTTAAACCTGGAAAATGTGTGGCAGGTAGAGTAGTTTCTGCTTTTGATTCAAAAGGGAAAGCAAATCCTCCCAATTGGTATGGTAAAAGTTTAGAACAATTATTTCCACAGTTGGGGCCGCTACTTAATAAAGTTGAATCAGAGGTAAGAGGGGTAAAAGCAACTGTTGCAAATGCTAGAACAACTATAGATCCGATTATAAAATGGCTCGATGAAAAAATAGATGATGTTATGCTCTTCGCGGCAGATATTGAAAAAATATTAGATTTATTTGCTAATGGTATTCCAGCAGCAGGCATGTACACTCTATACTTAGAACCAAGAGCTGGAGGTGTAGCTAAATTTAGAGAAAGAATGTTGGCAGCCGGCGGTCCAGATAAGCCCCCGGAAGATTTAAAATTTTGTGCCGGTGTCTGTTTTTTAGGAGGAGGACCAGACGGAAACCCACTTCTAAAATCCATAGATATGTTATCTTTATTATTGGGTTTAAGGAAAATGACAGAAGAAGAAACTGCTACAAATGCTGATATGAAAGTTATAGCTACTCCACCATTTAGCGGAGATACAGTTTATCAGTCTGGAGATGAAATATTTTATAAAGGTTCTAATTATGTATGTATTGGCACGAACGTTTCAGGTGAATTACCGGTAATTAAAGATCCTATAGTAAACCCGGATACCGGATTGGGTTCCGGTGATTTAATTCTTAATGCACAATATTGGAAAAAATCTGATGCGGCCGTTGGTGCGGACGAAACAGTAGACGTTGGAGATGATAGAACGCCGGCGGCAATCATGTTAGCAAAAAGCGCTTGGTTGAAGAGCGCTAAAGTACGATTAGGAGATATTTTAATTGTATTGATCGGTGAATCCGGCGGTATGAATTTAAGAAAAAAAATAAATCAAGTTTCTCTTTTTGGGTCTGTAGATGCCGTAACGGAAGTATTTACGGGGGAAAATAAAAATGTTTACATAGAATTAAAACAGTTGAGAGATAGTGATTTAAATGAATTAGAATTATTAGTCTTAAGAATTGAAGAATTATTATCAGCAATTGAAATATCCTTAATTCAAGCATCTCCAGATAAAGATGCCGGCAGTGGAAGTTTAAGAACTAAAGGAAAATCATTATTAATGATAAATGGTGAATTTGTAGATTATGTTGATGATTTTGATTCTGGTCAACGTAAAATCAGACAGAATACAACAATCACTATATTGAATCCTCTACTGGATATGTCTAGTGAAACAAGATCTGTTGAAAAGATATCTAATACAACCGTGGCAATTCTTAATGAACCATTTTCTGTTGATATAGATACTGCATTATCTTTTGACGTAGCTTTACGTTATGATCAAACGGCCTCAGAGTATGCAAACGATGAAACAAATAGAGCAAATAATACCCACTATTACCATCCGGGCTATAGATTAAGAGAATTTTCTGCCAAAGCTAATACTATTTCGGTAATTATGCCAGATGCTAGTTCTGGTGAATATCCAACATTGCCGAGATGGCAAGCGGGACAGGCGGGCCCACAAGGTGCAATTCGAACCTCTAGTTTTTATCCGGATGGTACTATAATAAAATTAAACGGAACTATGCCAGTTTCAGAAGGTTATGTGACAGACGCCACCGGCGATGGCGTAGAGGTTCTTGGTACAGAGTTAGATACGGCTGCGACATGGAGGGGTCTAGGTGTATCTACAGATGATCAACTAATAGTTAATTTTGGCACCGAGAAAGGAAACAACTCGAAAGTAGTTCAAGAAACAATCGGAGACGAATATTTGGCCGTAACTGCCCCTTTTCAATTTGGAACGAACCCTTTCGAACAATTTTTATATCACGAAGATTGGAAATTTGAAATATCATCTCTTTCAAAAGCAGTGATGAACAAAAAGAATAAGATACAGCAGAGCAGAAATAAATTTCTAAAATATTTAGAAACTATTAATGAATACGCAGATACGGTCTATAAAGATCTCTCTACTTTAGACAAAGAGGGCTGGTAGGTATAAATAAAGAAATCGGAGAAAATATAAATGGCAGACGCAAAATATACAGAACTTGAATATGATAAAGATACGGGAGCAGCAGTATATTCTGATGTAGATTTATCATTCAAAGTTCATCCCACCACCGGAGATCTTATTAAAACAAAGAACTCTACTGTTATAAAACAGTCTATGCGTAGTGTCTTACAAACTAGAGAATTCGAAAGAATTGGACATCCTGAAATTGGATCAAATTTACAAACTCTGTTATTTGAACCTATGAATACAATTACAGAAGCCCGGTTAAAACAAAGTATTGAAGTAACTATGCAAAAACTAGAACCGCGCGCAATAATTAGAGGAATTCAGGTTATTGGTGAAGATAATAATAACAGATATAGAGTAAAAATAGTATTCACTATGATGGGACAACAATCCTCAGAAACTTTCGAACAATTTTTATATAGATAGGAAATACTGTGGCAGAACAATCGGCAAAATTACAAGTATCTGAATTAGATTATACTGGAATTAAATCAAATTTAATAGCATTTTTAAAAAGCCAATCTGAATTTGCAAATTTTGATTTTGCTGGATCCGGCTTAGATGTTATAATGGATTTGCTTTCATACAATACATATTATAATTCTTTTTATTTAAATATGTTAGCAAATGAAATGTTTTTAGATACTGCGGAACTCAGAAATTCTGTTGTACAAAAAGCCAAACAAATAGGTTATACTCCACGATCCGTCCAAGGAACTAAAGCATTGGTTACATTAACCATAGTTCCGAATAATTCTGCAACAACTATGGTGGTTGAAAAAAATAAAAGATTTGTATCAACTATTGATGAACAAAAATATATATTTACAACAGCTAATTCCTATGCCGGGACAATGGGAGATAGTGGAACTTTTGTAATTCCTGATGTCCAATTAAATCAGGGGATTAGATTAACGCACACATATACAGTTGATTATGCCAATAAAGAACAACAATTTATATTACCAAATTCTAATACTGATGTATCAACTCTTTCTGTTATTATAAAAACATCACCCTCTTCAACTGAAACACACGCCTATCAAAAAATAACAGATACGGTTAAGGTTACACCTACATCTAATGTATATTTTTTGTATGAAGGTTTTGAAAATAAATTTGAGGTTCAATTCGGGGACAATAAAGTTGGTTATCGACCGGCGGATGGAAGCCAAGTTATTTTAGGTGCAAATATATCTGATGGAATAGCTACTAATAAAGCTTCGGTATTTAAAGCCATAGACCCTATAGGCGGATTTTCTAATGTATCTGTATCGACTACAACGGTTGGATACGGAGGAGCACCTAGGGAATCTATTACTGAAATTAAGTATAACGCGCCAAAATTATATGAAACACAAAATAGATGTGTAACTTTAAATGATTATAAAAGAGTTGTGGAAAAAGAATGGGTTAATGCTGAATCCGTAACGTGCTGGGGCGGAGAACAAAATGATCCTCCGAGATATGGAAAAGCTTATATTGCCGTTAGACCCAAAAGCGGATTATTTTTAACATCAAAAGATAAAGAATTTATTAAAAAAGATATTTTAGCATCAAAGAATATGGTATCTGTTACGCCAGAAATTGTGGCACCGGATTATCTATACATGAAAATTACTGCTAACGTTCGATTTGATCCAAATAAAACTATAGAAGCACCTCAAGAAATAGGTGAAAGGATTATCGCAACTACTTTAAATTATAATACCGGAGAACTAGGAAAATTTGACTTGAGATTTAGGTATTCACGATTAACAACTTTAATCGATAACTCTGACCCAGCAATTTTAAATAATCAAACCACTGTTTTATTATTTAAACGTTTAGTAGTAGAGCTCGGCCAAGCATTTAACTATTCTCAAAATTTTTCTAATCAGATAAAATTTCCTTATATTGGATATAAGGGGGCTGTAACATCTTCAAAATTTGACTACATTAATGAAAATACTAATGTATTAGAAACAAATGCTTTAATAAATGATGCTGATGGTATCCTTCAGGTTGTAAAAGAAGAAGCTGGGGCGGTAGCAATTGTTAATTCTAATGTAGGAACAATAGATTATGAAACAGGTAAAATGACATTAGTTGGATTTATACCTTATGCTGTTGAGCAGGTAGTAAATACAAATACTATTGAATTATATGTTGAAACAAATGTTCAAGATGTTACTCCTATAAGAGAACAAGTTATATTAATTAATAAGAAAGATGTAGTAGTTAATATGATAGTAGATACATCATTAGTAACTGGCGATTTTGCACCGGCGACGGCTAATGAAACACCCGCTTTGGTAGTATATGGAGCTAATACCGCATAATGGCTGATAATAGAATTTCTGAGATTATACAAAATCAATTACCTTCTTTTTTCACAGAAGAAGGCTCCAATCTCCCTCTCTTTCTTACTAAGTATTTTGAATTTCTAGAATCCTATCAAATAGAATATACTGATTTAATTTTAGATGAATATAATATGGTTCTCGAAGACGACGAAAAAGCCTATTATATTTACGGAACAGCCTTAGATGACGGATTAATATACACTTCATCTGATGAAGGTATTGAATATGATGTAGGATTACAAACAGGTTATTATTTTCCAATATATGGTAACAAGAAAGACGCCATAGCAGTTTCCGATGATCCGGATATAGTTTATGAATTACACTTAGAAGAATTCGCCGGACGTACATTTTATATGCCTCAAAAAGGAGGAGAAAGCGGCGTCAACTTCGGAGTATTTGAAAACGATCCACCTACAACAACACTTACCCAATATGATTCTTCCGGTATATTTGTATTAGAAGACACACCGGAAGACGCAATACATAATAATGAATTATTAGTTGAATCAGATAGAGACCCAACTACAGCAACATTTTCATTAGGTGAATTAATTGTTGGTTCCGTATCTGGTGTTGAAGCAATAATTACCGGTGTTCAAAATCACGGAGTTTACCCTGCCGGGAAATATCTATCTACAGATACTACTAGTGCAAATTATAAAACTGATCCTCATGTATTATTTGCCCGGCCTATAAATTCTAAAGCTTTTCGCCACGGTGAAACAATAATTGGGAAAAGGTCCAGAGCAAAAGCATATGTTGGCCGAACCGATAATGATATTAAAAGAAATCCTCTTCGAGGAGCTGCTGATTTAGATTTAGTCAATGACATTGATGAAACTGATAATATGTACTTGGCGCGATTTAGGGATGATTTTCTAACAAATATTCCTATGGACTCTATTGGGGATATAAGACAAGCAGTTAAAACAGCGAAAGAAATTTATAGAGCAAGAGGAACAGAGGATTCATTTTTATGGTTATGGAGAACTGTTTATGGTTCGGAACAACTTTCCTTTATATACCCAAAAGAAAGATTATTAAGACCATCTGATGGTACCTGGAGATCACTAAAATCTATTAAAATTTTTAGTGGAAGTGCTATAAATGCAGATATGTTTAATAGTAGAGTTATCAAAGGTGAACAATCTCAAGCAACAGCTACCGTTGATAATTCAATTTCATATTTTGAAGGATCAACGGGTGTAACAGAATTATTTTTGACCGATTATGTTAAAGGATATGATATTCGTTTTGATGCCTATTCTGATTTTAGAGCAGACGAAGCGGTAGCAACAATTGAAGCGTTTGCCGATACAGAATTAATGGGTGGAAAGCTTGCAGGAGATGAGGTTAAAGCAATGACCTTTCCGTCAGCATCTGCTCAAGGAACATGTATTGCGGTTATTGGGGAAATTGATATTATAAGTAATGGAACTGGTTATGATATTAATGATCAACTTGTTCTTACCGGTGGAGCAGGACAGGGGGCTATAGCTCGTGTTGCAACCACTGCTAATGGTGCTATTGATGAAATTATCATTGATGATGGAGGAAATGGTTATATAGGTGGCGAAACGTTAGCGATTAATAATGCTGGGACATTGGGAACAGGTCATACTGGCGCAATTAGCAAAGTTCTTCCCACAGGATTGTATAGAAGTTCTAATACCTTGGTCAGCGCTGCCATATCAACCGCCGACGGCGGAACTGCGACTAATGGAATATTATTAAATTCAGCTTCCTTTTCAATTGAACAAGAAGGAGTTAAATATCCAGAAAATATTAATACACACTTCAGTTCAAGTAATACAGTTACGTTTGTTGCACAAGTAGCGAATCAAGATACTGCTGATGGCGGTGCAAATATCTTATTAGAAGAAGGAACTGGTACAATTCTTATTGATAGTACAGATGGAAGTGCCGATGCTGGAGATAATATTCTTTGCCACACCAAGGCCTTTGAAGATGATATTCAACCAGGTTATTATGTATATGATTCTAAAACGGGGACCAAAGGAACAATTGCAGGGCCTTCAGTAAATAATTCAACATTTATATATGCAATAGAAAGCCCAACCGAACCTAATTTTGTTGAAGGTTCTGCATGTGATCTTTATTACAGTGCAAATGGATCTATTGTTCCCGGTAAAACTAATATGTTTACCATTAGTACGATTCAGCCTACTGGTTATTATGAAATTAAAGATGATGAGGGAGTATATACAAATCAGTTAGGAGACGGTTCAAAATCAGTTTCTGATTATTACGGAGGAACGGTTTATACCTATACAGGTTTTGGATCCATTTCTGAAACACAGGTAATAACTACAGGAATTGATTATATAAGAGCCCCCAAATATGAAGCAAAAAATGAATCTACTTTAGGTTTAGAGCAATGGAGATTTGAAGATCCTATAACAGGAAAAAATACCGGACGCTTATCATTTTTAAATTTTGCAGAAAATATTTATGGAAGATATCGATATGGTGAATCCATTATAGGAGTAACATCGGGCACGAAGGCAAAGGTAATATTACCAGTTGTTAACTCTACATCAAATTCTACTTTTAGTACCATGAAAGTTCTTCCGGAAGAAACTACTTTTTCTCTTGAAGATGAAAATGTTCTTTTAGGTAATATTGGAGACTTTGAAAATGGTAGTATTTCGGGCCTTTCAGCTTTCACTTCAAAAAGAACAGCTGTAGATACGGGCAGCCATACACTTTCAGTAGAATCATCTAATACTATATCTGGTTCACATAGTGGTAAGATAGCGGTTAATGATCAGCTAGATACTTATATTGGTTTGCGTTCAATAGATAGCGAGGTTGATCAAGCGTATGAAAATCTTATTATTCCTGGAAATCAATATAATGCCAAAATTTCTTTCAGGGGCAGCATCAGTCTCAGGTTTATTGAATTAAGATATGGCCATTCAGATACTGATGCAGATTACGAACCAAGTGGCCCTGCGGTAGGATTAACAGAAGCAGTTGTATATACGCATGGAGAAACAACTAATGCGGATCAAATTTATACTTTTGAAGGAAAATTTGTAGCAAGTTCGGACCGATATCACGCCGTCTATTTATTTGCAAATACAACGACCTCTACATCATATGATTTGCATATAGATAATATATCAATCTCAGATATATCATCTCGCGGCAAAATTCAATATGAAGGATTTAATACCGCTGATACTATAGATTCATTCATGATGTTAGAACCCGGAGATTTTACTCCAGGCGAAGTAATTGTTTCTACCAAGGGTGCCAGAACATCAACTTTAGCAACTTCAAATACTGTTACTCTGGAAAAAAATTCTGGTTATGGTAACAATGCTATTTTAAAAGCAGGAGCTTTAAAAACTGGTTCTATTAAATCACTCGCGATTTCCTCAGCAGGTATTAATTATAATATAACACCCGATGTAACTGCTCCTTCCGGAGATGGTAATGCTACATTTTTAGCTAAGCGAACTTCTATAACAAATTATCCTGGCAAGTTCACAGATAAACTTGGAATGGTTAGTGATATTATCAGGATTCAAGATTCCTACTATTATCAAGATTTTTCGTACGTTTTAAGATCAGATATTCAAATTAATGAATTTAGAGATTTAGTTAGATCTTTTGTTCATCCTGCGGGCTGGAATGTTTTTGGTGAGATTGGTATATTACTTCTATTAAATGTAAACGTAGATGTTGAAACTGATACTACTAAGAAAATTGAAATATTTGTTGATAGAACACCATCATTTGTTCCTACATACGGTCCAATCACTTCTATTATGAGAGGCCGGGCAGATGGTGTTCCTGTCATTCATAATAGTACCAGTATGGAACCTTATACTAGTATTTACGGACAAATTAATTTCCTTACACCGTATATTCATAAAATGCATGTTGAATTTTTGGATCCGCGGTGCATCGGATTCGGAATCACAACAGATGATATAAATTTCGCATTTCATGGTGGACGAGTAGATTGGTTAGTCGGTCAAGGGTGGGATTATGAACCCTACAATCGAGGCCTGGCCGGACAATTTGATCCGTCAAATGATTTGTATGATGCAAATCGCACAGGAAGAGTGGAAATTCCTCATCATTTCGCACATCATGATAAAGCGCTTCTTAATTCTAGTGTGAAAATTGTTCCTTGGTATCCAAATGTATATCTAGAATTAATCATTCCTGGTCACTATGAAGGATGGGCATGTCTGGGCCATACATCATGGGATCTATATTTTAATCCGCAACATACGACAAATGAATGGGGTGCGACTGCAGGAGCACAAAGACCTGGAAATTGGGGTACTCTAGGTGGACTAGACGGAAATCCAAATTTAGAACGTAAAGGTGGTATAGAATACTGGCCGGAGATAGGGATATTAGGAAAGTATCGTTCTCCGGATGGCGTACATACAATGCCGCTGATTGAGGCCTACTGGACTTACGGTGAAGAAGAAATCGAAATATTCGCGCCTCACACTCTCGGTGTTGAATCATTTTTTGAAATTTTTGATCGTTGGGGCTTACAACGAATACAACTAGATCTTCCAACTTTATCAGGTATAACTACTTATGTAGGTTCAAAAGTTGCTGATTTAGAACCCACTTTAGAACTTGGGTTACACTGGGGCATGGTGGCAAAGCCAAATGCTACAGCATGGTCTCAGGATAATCCTGAAATAGTGGTAACGGTTGTTAATACTGATTTCTATTTTGATGGTATAAACATTAATGATTATGATGTTTTCATCAATAGTAATTGGGCAAGAAAACTTATTAAAGGGGTTACATATCGTTTTAATCTAAGCGACAGTTCTAATACAAATCATCTATTAAAATTTGCTAGTGTGCTTGACGGGGATCACAATGCGGGTTGGGTATCAGGTATGGAATATTCCTCAACTGCCGTAGGAACTCCTGGAACCGGCGGCGCATATGTAGATTTTAAAGTCCCAGATCATACTTATAAATCATTGAGATTTGATAGTCCTGGTGCCGGCGCTGATTGGAAAGATGACTATACACGCGTAAATCACTTTGCATACTGTGATACTCACTCTGATATGGGCGGCCCAATACAGACAGAACATAAATCAGTACTTTCATCGTGGTGGCAGATCAACTTGCCTCCGGCACTCTTAACACTGCCGGCACTTACTACCGATTCTACTTACGGCCATGAAGAAATCATAAAGGTAATAGAACGAACATTCTCTGTTGAGTCGGAATATGAAATTTTTGATCGTTGGGGCTTACAGCGGATTAAACTTGATCTTCCAGCTTTAACAGGCATACCCACATATGTTAATATGCCAGTGGTTAACAGAGAAGTGGAAATACACTCACCGATTGCGGGAATTCCAGATCCGCTTGCATCAACCGCTTACTGGGGGCTTGCACATATGCCCGGACAATCGTATGCAAGACCAAAAGATAAAAAATTAAGAAATCCAGCAACATTTATAGTAGCAGGTGCAAAAGTATATGGTGGAATGGCTGTAGGATTAAGACCTGATGGAAAAGTAGAAAGAGTATATCAAACAGGAAATGTTTGTTTTCCAAGAATTAATTATGTTCATTCATTGTTAGGAATAGTTAACGAAACAGCTGAAGTGGGAGAAGCCGTAACAATAAGAGCTACGGATTCTGTAGAAGAACGTGTTTATGATTTAATACCGGGCGCAGAATATTATCCCAATTATGCTCCAACCATGATTAAAGGTAGTGATCACGAACGTTGGATTACCACTACACCCCCTACAATAACATCTGCGGATGAATTGGATAGAATTAAATTAGGAAAAGCAGCAACTAAAGATAAATTAGATTTATCCTTTCCTACATGGAAAATGTATGAATATCGAGCCCATGAAGATATTAGTAAAGGTCAAGTAGTTGGTTTAATGTCTAATGGAAAAATACAACTAGTATTTTGCGAAGCAGATGGTACTGCTAAACCTCAATTAGATGGTGTTCATTCATTATTAGGATTAGCAAAAACAGATATATTAGAAGGTGACTATGGCGAAGTTGTTACAGTAGACAAACGCTTAATAATGGAAGATTTTCCAACTGGCGCTTATAATCCATTGGCCTCCGGATTATCAAAAGATACAAGTTATTATGTTGACTATAGAGATGCCACAATAAAAGAGTTTGGAACTTATAGTAATCATCCTGATAATATTATTGGAGTTGGTGTTATGGTAGATGAAATTTTAATAACAGCTAAGCTACCAAATCATCAAACATATTCACCTCAATGGGATTTGGCAAACATAGAATATCCATATCCAACATATTGTCCGGTTAGAACTTCACCTAATCCGGATGAATATTTCAGCGCACATGAAACATATGATGCCGCTGCACAATATGATGGTCAAGTAATTAACAGTTTAGTGATTTCAAATGTAACCCCAGTTAAAAATATAGAACAGGGCTCAACCGTTTATTTTGATGATATAAATATAATATTAGAAGAGTCCGATGGGTTTTTGTTGGAAGATGGAGATGATTTATTAGCAGAAGATGGCACAAGCGCTGCGGATTCTGCGATTGGTAAGATAATAATTGAATCTGAATTTTTACTATATGAAGATCACATAAATACAGGAATAGGACATAAAATTAACATTTATAGTCGCCATGATGCTAAATATATCGTGGGCGATTTTACCACAGAGACTTTTAACATTCACAATCGCGGTAATAAATATTTCCCAGAAGGAATATCAGATGCCGTTGCTCAACAAATTGTTTTAGAGTAATAAATTAAAAAATATAAATTGGAGTTATCGACATGCCGGCCTTAGTAACAAACAAATTCAGAATGTTCAATGCAAAGCAATTCCGGGAATCTTTTGACGAAGATTTCGGAATGACTACTTTTGCGAACACAATCGCGGGCGATACATACTTAGAATCTAATATGTATCTTTTTATCGGTGGTGTCCAGAACTGGGCTAATGTAGCAGGTGCTGCCGCGGCGGATTCAGACACTACACCCCCGACCCCTACCGACGATGTATCAAATACTTATTATAATCACTGGAAAGATATGATTGCAGCCAAAAAGGTCATATCTACCGATGTAACACATTGTATTCCCAGATATAATTGGTCAAATAACACACCTTATTTTGCCTATGATAATACAGAAACGAATATGCTAGCGCAATCATTCTATGTATTAACAGATGATTATAATGTTTATAAGTGTTTAGCAAACAACAACAGTTCAGGTAATAGCGTAGCTAAACCTACCGGGCAAACAACATCTCTTGTTACTCCTGGATCTGATGGATATAAGTGGAAATATATGTTTACAATTTCCGCGGCATCCGCATTAAAATTTGTAACAACAAATTATGTTCCAGTACAACAAGTTAGATATTCAAATGTAACCATGGCAACTGCTACTCAAGAAAATACTCTGCAAAGAGATGTTGAGAACGGAGCCGTAGATGGTGCAATTAATATCTATAGAAAAACAGCTAATGGTACCGTTGGCGGAGCAGAATATTTAATTTTTGAAACCAACACATTAGATAATGGTTTCGGAGGAGCATATGCTCATACTACGACTTCTGTTAGAATTCATAGTACAGCTGCAGCTACAGATGACGTTTATGTTGGTTCAGATATTTTCTTTACTTCGGGAACTTCTGAAGGTAAAGGTGGAACCATTACGGATTATGCTCAATCTACTAAAGTTATAACTTTTGCACCGGCTTTAGCATCCGCGCCTGCTCAAGGAGATAATTTTCAAATCGCCCCCAGATTACAAATTTTAGGGGATGGTGCAGGAGCAAATTGTAGATCTAACGGAACTAATGCTGCTGGTTTAACTGATGTTGTAACAATTGCCGCTGGTTCAGGTTATACAAATGCAGTTGTTAATGTTTTAGCAAATACTTCTTGGAACTTAGATGATGCCACGGTAGTTGCTACAATTGAACCTAAAGGCGGACACGGTTTTGATGCCGTTGAAGAATTAGGCGGATTTAATATAATGGTCAACGTTAGACTTGAAAATGACGAGTCCGGCGAATTTACAGTTGCAAACGATTTTAGAAAAATTGGTTTAATTTCTCATCCAAATGCTGCTAATACTACAAGTGGTGTGGATCTTGGAATACCAGCTACAATTTCTTTAGGCGATCAAGCTCTTAGAATTACAGTGCAATCCTTTTCTGGTGCAGCTTATGCAGCAGATGATTTAGTAACAGGAGCGCTATCAGGAGCTACAGGAAGAGTTGTTGACTGGGCATCTGGTACGAGTAAGTTAAGAATAACACAGATTACAAAAGGATCCAATACAACCGCAGGTTGGGATACAACAGTCGGATCTTTTCAAGCTAACGAAGCTTTAACAATCGCTGGAGCCGGAACTACGGCTAACTCAAGTGTTATTGAAGGGCCAGATCTAAAAGCATATACTGGAGATATTCTTTATGTTGAAAATAGATCACCTATCTCTAGAGCTAGTGACCAAATTGAAGATGTGAAATTAATTATAAACTTCTAAATTCTTTGACGAAAGAGATATAAGTGTCTGGAGTAAAAACAAATTTTAACATCGCACCATACTATGATGACTATGATAAAGATAAAAACTTTCATAGGGTTTTATTCAGGCCTGGTTTTGCGGTTCAAGCAAGAGAGTTAACTCAATTACAAACGATCTTACAAGAACAGGTAACTAGGTTTGGTGATAATATCTTCAAAGAAGGTAGTAAAGTTTTTGGTGGCGATGTTACCCTTAATAATCAAGTTAATTCTTTAAAATTAGAAGCAGCATTTGATAATGCAGATGTTGTTATATCTAATTTTGCTGGTAAAACTGTTTCTGGTGCAACATCTGGAGCCAAAGGTTTAGTTGTTAAAGCCGAGCCTACAACTGTTTCAGATCAACCAACATTAATTTTTTCAAAATTAGGTGGTGGTGATTTTATAGATGGCGAAACAATTGCTACTTTAGAGGCGGTTCCTTATCAAGCTAATACAGTTAGTTTAAGTGGAGTTGCCGGAATTGCCGCAGCTCAAAATACTTCATCTATTGCAAGTATTTCTGAGGGATGTTTCTATATTAGTGGTTATTTTGTACTAGTTCAAGATCAAACTATTGCATTAGACAAATATAGCAGTAGTCCTACTAAGAGAGTGGGGGTACTTGCTACTGAAGCAATTGTTCAAACGGATGATGATACGTCTATTTTAGATAATGCTCAGGGAACTGCTAACTATGCCGCGCCCGGTGCTGATAGATTTAGTATAACTTTAACATTAGCAGCCTTAGATATAGTAACAGAAACAACTGGTTCTGATGGAATAAAAGTCAAAACTAGTTCTACTATCTCAGAATTTGCCGGTGAAAAATTTATAGAATTATCCAGAGTTGAATTGGGTGTTAAAACAACAGAAACGAAATATCCTCTGTATGCAGAAATTGAAAAAACAATGGCGCGCAGAACTTTTGATGAAAGCGGAAGTTATACTGTTCGACCATTTGGAATTCAATTAAAAAATCATATAACCGGTAATAATTCTTTAGTTTCCGCTGGATTAGAAGCAGGTAAGGCGTATGTAAAGGGTTATGAATATGAAAGTATAGCTACTCGATATGTTGATGTCGAAAAAGGAAGAGATACTGCAAATATTTCGGATTATATAATTGCGGCTGATTATGGAAATTCTTTATATCTCAACAATGTTTTAGGAACGTTTGATATTTCTAAACATGAACTTGTGGATCTCCATTGTTGCAGCGCTGCAACTGTTAATGCTTTGAGCAACGATGCTGATGCATTAACAAAATATAATCAAACGAAGATGGGAACTGCCAGAGTAAGATCGTTTGATTGGGAACAGGCGGATCTAGCCACATCCAATACCACGCATTTTCATTCAGTATATTCAACACGTATATATGATATACGTTTAAATAAAACTATTAACTCAGAAGTTTCTGGAGAAGGCGACGACCTTATAACAGTTGGAATGCCGGCCGGCTCAACATCTTTTGCTAACGGAGCATATAAGGGAGCCACTCTCACAGTTAATACTACATTAGCCGGAACTTTTACTAGTGATGTTGTTACTATTGCAGAATATATAGCTATTGGTTCTCAACATAAAGCAGTATGTAATACCGCACTATCACAAAAAGTTCAATCTAATTCAACGTTTTCTATCTCTTTTAAATTTCAAGATTTAGGTTCTTTAGTAGTTAAGCATGCAGCTAAAAATCAATTAAATGAAGCCAATTCTTCATATGTGGTTAAAACAACTCAAGCTGACATAGATAAATTATCAAGATTTAATAATGATCCTGAAGGTACGGCCTTTTTGGCTGGTACAAGTAAAAATAATTTAATTTTTCAATTACCATTTTCCCCTTTAGCATCTATTCCGGATGGAATAACTTATACTTATAAAACATTTCAATCTGTATCTGTACCTATTGCCGGAACAACAACTGTTTCAACTGCAACAGGATCTTTTATAGGAACAGGAAGTCTACCATCTTCTACTGCAAAAGAATTATATTCGGTAGCTGTTAAAACAATTGATGACGTCAATAATCCTCCCATAGATAATGTTACGGGAGAAGAGTTAACTGAGGGACAAATATTAGAATTTTCTTCAGCAACCGGAAGATCGGCAAGCATTGATAGTGCATCTCAAACTACTTTAAATTTAAATTCAAAAAATGGTGCATATCAAGTTGAAATTATTTCAACTATTAGAACAGCAAATGCAACTCCAAGATCTAAAACTTTAACAATTGGAAATACTACAAATTTGTCATCTGATTCAGATATATCAAAAGGACAAGTTCATTTTATATTACCTAATAAACAGGTTGGTAAAAAAGATAACTTAATGATTTCTGATGTATTTAATTTAGTATATGTTATTGATTCTGGAGATAAAGCAGAACCTGTTAGTTCAACACATTTAACGGCTCTTAAAAATACAACATCAACAACTGCGGTAGATGTTACATCAAATTATGAATTAGATAATGGTCAAAGAGACAATTTTTATGATCATGCAGGTATTGTTTTAAAACCTGGTGCTCCGGCTCCGAAAGGCCAATTGTTAGTAATTGTTGACCATTTTAGTAACCCCGCTCTAGAACCACCTATACAAGATGCTCTAGCAGGATACTTTTCAGTTCAATCGTATGCTGATGTGGGTGCTAACACTGGTTATCATTATGATTTAGATGGTCTAAAGAGATCAGGGCTTAATTTTGAAAAAATTCCATCATTTACAAGCCCTACAACAGGCGAAGAAATTCAATTAAGAGACAGTATAGATTTTAGACCTTCACGATATTCTGCAAATAATGATAAAGGTTCTAATACAACAAATGATATTACATCTAATAATGCTGCTTTTCCATCATCTCAATTAGGAGCAGCCGGCGGTACTCCAGATCCCGAATATACATTACAATTTAATACAAATTATTATTTGGGTCGAAAAGATAAACTAATTTTATCTAAAGATAGGGTTTTTAGAGTTCTTAAAGGTGTAGCAGCCCGAGATCCAATTACTCCGCCAGATGATGATGATTCTATAACATTATATACTCTAACTATTCCTCCTTATACTTTTAGTACAGATGATATTAAAACTAAGTATATTGATAATAGACGATATACAATGAGAGATATTGGCAAGTTAGAAAAAAGAATTGAAAATCTTGAGTATTATACAGCATTATCAATGCTCGAAAAAGAGGCCGCTGCAACATCAATATCGGGCGGATCAACAAAAGATTCTCTTTTTAATCCAGCTGGCGATAGATTTAAGAATGGTATTCTTGTAGATGGATTCAAAGGACATTCTATAGGCGACGTAATAAATAAAGATTATTTATGTTCCATAGACATAGAAAAAAATGAATTAAGACCTCCGTTTAAATCAGATGCTTATGGTTTTCAACTATCAAAAGGAACTAGTAATAATATTTCATATCATTTACCGGGCCCGGAATTAGCTACTTTACCATTTACAACAGCTAATTTAGTTAATCAACCATTAGCTAGTTCTTATAAAGCAATTAATCCTTATGCGTTAGCTCAATTTTCTGGAGGTATAAAAACATTTCCAGATTCTGATTTATGGTATGATTCCACCATAAGGCCAGAAGTGTTAGTTAATTTAGAAGGGGTTAATGATAATTGGCAATTCGGAGCTGTAAGTGGTGGGCACGGATCTCAATGGGATGATTGGACAAAAATTTGGACTGGCGAGCAAATTAACCCAGAACCAGAAATAAGTGTAAAAGATGCTGGGGCAACCTCAGGAGGAATAAGAAAAGCAACTCTAATTTCTCAAGGCCAAACTAGAAGAGGTATTACTTCAAAGAACATTCCAGATTCAATTAAAAGAAGTTTAGGTAATAAAGTCGCGGATATTTCTATGACTTTTTGGATGAAACCACATTTACTTAAATCTCAATTTGCTCCCGACGACGATAGAATTTATTTTGTTGCTAAAGGAATGAAGCCAGCAACAAATGTAGCAATATTTTTTGACGGCACGAATGTTACAGCTAATGTATATCCAATGCCTTTTGTTGTTCTTAATGGCGTGACTACTACTAAGCACTTAATTCAGGGAGAAACTCTTTCTGAAGGTGCTAATGTGTGTCAGGTAATTATGCCAGAAAAAACTACTGCGGGTGGAACTGCAACTGGTTACATTAAAGTAATTAAAGCACATGATCAAAATGGTGATAATGCTGATATAGATCAATCATTTAGTCCAAGTTCAACAACTATTTTATCTTCCAATAGTGGAATTTCTGCTGTTATTTCCAATAGAACTGTTCCAACAAAAGGACAGGCTTCTTATATGGCAACTAATTTAGCAGGAGATTTTGCTGGAGTTCTTAGCTTACCTAAAACCGCGCATAAAACCGGGGAAAGATTATTAAGAGTTACTGATGAGGTAAATGATAAGGTTGCGGATTCTACTATGGCCGCCGAATGTACTTTTCATGTGAGAGGATTAATAGATGGTAGGGAAGCTACTTCGCTTTCAGTAAGACCATCCACTTCACGAAGAGAAGATGTCACTAATGAAAATGTTATAACAAGTGCTACTAGTAGAGTCGAGGGATCTCTGGGTTGGATGGATCCACTGACACAAACATTTATTGTTAATAAGAGTAATTATGTAGAAGGTGTTTTTGTTAAAGAGGTTGATTTATTTTTTAGACAAAAAGCAACCGCTAATAGTTCTACACCTCAATTGCCCGTTACTGTTCAAATTAGGCCTCTAGTTAATGGATTACCAAGTTGCGGAACAATTCTACCATTTGCTGAGGCATCTTTAAAGCCAGATTCAATTAATACTACTGTCAATCCACCGGAGGCATCAAATACATCTCATTCTACTACATTTGTATTTCCCGCTCCTGTTTATTTAACCGGTGATGAATATGCATTAGTAATTATTTCTAATAGCAGTGAATATCAATTATGGACAGCTATACAGGGTCTAAACCCTTTAAGTACGGCAGCTATTAGTCCTAATTTTAGAATACCTAAACAACCGAACGTGGAAGAATTATATTTGCCCACCAATGCGGGCGCTGTAAATAAATCTCCAGGTGAATCTTTAATGATGAGAATCAAGAGATGCCATTTTACAACAATAAATGAAGGTAACATAATCTTGATGTCTAATTCTTCAAGTCAATCAGCCGCGACTTCTAATGTATTTGCCGATGTATATAAACTTAATACATCAATAATGCAATTTGATAGTTCATCAGTTGCTTTTTCTTATAAGACTTCGAATACAGCCGGAAGTTATATCACAACTGATTATGTTCAAGGTGAAAGAGATAAAAATGTTTATCCTACAGAACGTATGATGATGCAGTATAATACAGCTAATTCATTTAGTACTCGTGTTGCGATTAGATCAACTTCAAAATTTGTTTCGCCAGTAATTGATATTACAAGATTTAACTTAATAACTACTGAAAATGATGTAGATAATGCGGCAATTGCAAATTCTCAAGTATACGTAATTAATGCTGGATCTAATTATACATCTTCAGCAGTTGCAACAGTAGATGGAGGAAATGGAACAGGCGCGACGATAGATTTAACAATTGTAAATGGTGAGATTACCGCAGGAATTATAACAGAAGGCGGTTCCGGTTATACAGCAACTCCGATAGTAACTGTAACAGATGCTGCACATACAGGAACTAATCTTTGTAAAATAGTTGTAAGCAGTGAATTAGATAGCCAAGGTGGCCCAATCAATGCTAAATATATAACAAGAAAGGTTAATCTTGAAGACGGGTTTGAAGCCGAAGATTTAAAAGTTATAGTTAATGCCTATAAACCCGAAAGTGCTACAATACACGTATATGCAAAGGTATTGAGTCCTGACGATACAGAATCATTTGATGATAGAGGGTATATACAATTACAACAAGAAACTGCGACTTCTGTTAATTCATTAAATGAGGATGATTATAAAGAATTTTTATATAGATCTCCTGGCGATTCAATTGATTATGTAGATGCTAATGGAACGAACTATAAGAAGTTTAAAACTTTCGCAATAAAATTATGTTTACTTTCATCTAGTACATTAGATGTACCGAGAGTGAAAGATTTAAGAGCAATAGCATTAGATGAGTAAAATACAAACAGAAGATCCAAGATTTGTTAGAGATATGCATTCCAAAGCTCTATTAAGCACTGATAAAGATGCTCTAAATAGACATAGAAGAGAACGCATGGCCGCAACCAAGCGCCAAGCAGAGGTAGATGAAAGCCGAGCAACTCAAGCCGAACATCATGATCAGCTCCAACAATTAAAGTCTACTGTGGACAAAATTGAAAAATTAATATATAAAGTTTTAGAAAAGGATAACAATGGCAGCTAACGTAGCTTTATCAGATACGTTTGATTTATGGAGAACTCGTACTAATCAACTATTGATGTACACCCAAACTCCGGGTGGTAAAGATGAATTACACATCTCTAATACTAGTAATGCAACAACAACTACGACGGGCGCGATAACTTCAAACGGTGGTATTGGAATTTTGGAATCGGCGGTTATTGGCGGTAGTGTTACCATAAACACAAATTTAACTGTAGACACAGATACAAGTCTTAAGGGAAATACAGATATTGGCGACACGGCAAGTGATACAGTCACCATTACCGCAAGAGTAGATGCCGATTTAAATCCTTATACCGATGATGCTAGAAATTTTGGTAATAGTACTTGGCGCTGGGCAACTGCTCATGTAAGCGGCATTGCGGGATCAAATTCATCTGCTTCATTACACATACCAGTAGGAACAAGTGCGGAAAGAGCAGGTGGGACTGGTTCAATTAGATGGAATACAACATTAGGTAGATTTGAAGGAAATACCGGAACTCATTTTTATCCTTTAGCTTCTCCAGCAGACCAAGATGCCGACACAAAAATCACTACAGATAATGCAAGCGATGAAGATATAATTAGATTTTTTACCGGGAACTCTATAACTGAATCTACCGAACGAATGAATCTAGGTACTTCAGGTAACCTAGCTATTGGAACGGGTTCTACACTTGGTGATGCGCAACTTCAGGTCCAGGGCACCGTAAATGTCGGTGGAACTACAAATTTCGCAAATAGGGTTAATTTAAGAGGAAATACTTATCTTTATGAGACAGCTGAATGGTGTAATGTTTCTCCTTCTAGTTGGCTTCATATACACACACCAGATACTACTATCGATTCTAATACCGTTATTATTACCGGTAATTTAGTCGTTCAAGGAACCAGAACTTATAATGATACAACAGTTTCAGTTACTGAAGATAAAACTTTTATTATAGGTTTAGCCGGGAACGTTTATAGTGACAGTGATGCCTCTTCCGGTACCATTACTTCGCAAAGAAATAATGCTACTGAAAATCACGGATTAGCTGCTGCGGATAAAGTTTTTATTGCTCGCGCCGGAACATCCGGATTAACAGATGAAGCAATTTATGTAGTCGCTACAGTACCAACGGTTACAACATTTACATTAACAGGCTATTCAGGGACCGGCACATTTGACTGGGCCAAGTGTCATACAGATGCACAAGCAAGTGGTGGTGGATTAGTTTTACCAGCTACAACCAAACATCAACTTACATACGAAAGTTCTCTTAGCGCCTGGTTAATATCGGATGGAGGAAAAGTCAATGGAGCTTTTCAAGTAACAGGCACTTCAGATTTTGATGGAGATTTAGATATAGATGCAGATGTTGTTCACGATGGAGCTCTTACTCATTCAGGTGCATTTAAAACTACTGCAGGTGCAACCGCCGCTACTAACTATTTTTTGAAGAGTGCAGATGCTGCTGGAACAAGTTCTTGGGTAGCATTTGGAATTTACAACTCCGCCGGAACAAGACTCGGACCCTAATTAAAAACGATGAAAACAAATGGCATCACCATTAAAAGTTTACAATTCTGGGGCGGATCTTCAAGAAATGACCGCCACAGAAATAGACAGTATGATAGTACCTCTTGTTTTGCAAGAGTTTGCATCTAATAATGTTTATAATGTAAGAGGAAATTGTACCGCATATGCCAATAATGATGGTAACATCGGTTCTTTTGATAATAGATTTAGAAACGATGATGTAGGTGACCATCCAATTTCTGCAGCAAATTTTACCACCACAACATGGTCATTATTTCAAGAACAAACTAATATCTCTAGTACAGCCAGCGTAGTATATCCAACAAAATATATTTCTTCAGGTAATAAACTTCAGCAAATGTCTACTGCTGATTTAACAGCTACTATTCTAGCTAGAGTTTCTAATTATTGGAAAACCACTTTATATCCTGTAGGAGGTTATTATTTTGGAACTGCTGCGCCTGATGCAGATACATGGATTTATGCCGGTGATGCTTTAACAGAAACTTATAGACAGGTAGGAGACGATAGTGCTATTGTTTATAGGTTATGGAGAAAAACAGCCCCCAATACAACTTCCGGAAGCCGACCAGTTTATAATAGGTCAGGTAACGACGGCGTCCAGGAAATGTCCGATGCAGATATTAAATCATTAGCAGCGGAGTGGAGAAACTATTTAATGAATAGTGGTGTTGGGGAAGATATAGGTTATTATGAATTAGTAACTGGCGTCTCAGCTCCGGCTATCGGAACATGGGTTCAAGCCGGCGCATATACAGATTATTTAACAGATACAGCCGATGTAATATATTCTCAAGGATATGAAGGAATATATTCTCAAATGTATGAAGGAATATATTCGGGGCAATATTTAGGATTATATTCAGGACAGTTTACAGGTATATATTCCGGACAGTTTACAGGTATATATTCTGGACAATTTATAGGTCTTTTTTCGCGTGGTTATGAGGGGTTCTATTCACAAGGATATTCCGGCGGATATGCTGGCGGATATCAAGGGCCCTATATGGGTGGATATGAAACAGGCTTTACGCAAACGTATGGGTCTGGAAGTGAAGTTCCCAATCCACAGACGAGTTCAGAAGGGCCTACATATATGCATATATATTCCGGAGTATATTCTGGAATTTATTCAGGCACATATTCCGGACAATATTCTAATCAATACGCTGGTTTTTATTCCAATCAATTTGAAGGAATTTATTCAATGGGATTTCAAGGAATATATTCAACCGGTTTTGAAGGTTTTTATTCCTCCGGATTTGAAGGGTATTATTCTCAAATGTATGTAGGAATATATTCAGGCCAATATTCAGGTTTTTATAGTAATCAATATACAGGAAAAACAGTGTTAGCTTCTTTAGATGCAGGCGATTATACTTTTTGGAAAAGGACAGCCTAATGAGTGCACCTTGTCGAATATTACCATTTGGAGCAAACACCGGACTCGGATCTAGTACATCCGGTAATTTATATATTGGATCCGTAACAGAAACTGGATCCGGTGCTTCTGCAAATATTGGAAAAATAACAACTATAACAATATCTCCATCAGGTACATATGATGATGTATTTGCAGCAGGGGATTACTTAGTAATAAGATATCAACAATATGGAATGCTATCAGTCGGGCAGTGGATTAAAGTTGAATCTGTTTCTGGAACGGGCGCAGCTGCGGAATTAACATTAGAAGATGATACTGCTGAATTTTATAGTTATTTAAATGCTTCCGGATCAAACGCAACCGGGCAAACTAGCGTTGGAGTTGTTTTTGAAAAGGTAGAAGGTTGGGGCGTACAGGAAATGACCTTGGACCAAATCGATGATTCATGTGTTGTTCCTATTTTTGAAAGATGGGGAGGATTTACTAAAGGTACGGCAGGCAATGACTTCTGGAAAGGTCATCTTCGACCGCTGGCTGGAACTACTAATACAGCTGGTTTCGATTCAGCTGGAAATATTGGTGAAAAATATAGAAGCCCGGACGTTGTAGGAGATCACCCAGTTGCGAATAATGTAACTATAACCAGTACGTTATTAGAATATAATGCTGGAACTGATCCATATAATGGAACCAGTTTTAATGAATCGCATGTTGATGATACAGATAGTGTTGTTAATTTTATTAAATCGAGCGGCTCTGGAAATGTTCAGGTTATGACTGAATCAGAAATGGAAGATAGTGCAGATTCTGTAGCCGAAAGATGTGTTCAATATTATATTAGTGCAGCTAATACAGTAGGTTCTTATCATATTGGAACATCGCCGGGTGATAGTGATACTGGTTCTTGGCATGGCGAAACATTTTATGAAGATACAGTTATAGTATCTTCTGGTGCGGCAAATACTACTTATAATCTCTATAGAAAAGAATCTGGCATAGCAAGAGGGTGGAGTGGTAGTAGATTATTATCAAATGCTAATACAGAGGCAAGAGCTGCAAATTCTGTCACTCATTGGTCTGGGGCTAATGCTGATTATATTGCCGTTGGAAGTTATCCGCGGGCCGCAACAGATGAAGAAATTTATAAACCTTTATATCAAGATACTACTTCTAGTATAAAAGAAACAACGCATGGAGTTGCTGGTGTTTCCTCAACTTTAACAGATACCGATCTTGATGCAGGAATGCATTTATATTGGATTAAACGTTTATTAAGAGATGTTCTTTCAAAAACAGTAGGTACTTATTCATTTATAGCCGGATCTTCCGCGCCTGGAACAGGTACATGGCTAGCCTGTGGACTTTGCTATGATAGATTAACACAATGGGTTGATACAATATACTCTCAAGGATATGAGGGCATTTATTCTGCAGGGTTTGAAGGCATCTACTCCGCAGCATATGAAGGCATCTATTCTCAAGGATTCCAAGGCGGATATACTTTTACGTATGGGTCTGGAGGAGAATCTCCCAACCCTCAAGCTTCTTCAGAGGGGCCTACATATTCTGGAATTTATTCTCAGGGCTTTACAGGAATTTATTCTTCTAACTATGTAGGAATATATTCTTCGGGATTTTCCGGATTCTATAGTAATCAATATACGGGTGCCACAATTTTTAGTGCTCTAGATACAGATACTTATTCTCTTTGGAAAAGAATAGGATAAATATATATATAATACAATATTATGAAAGGAAAAAATGGCGAAAGAAATTAAAGTCTTAAAAGCCAATACGGCGCCGATAGAAGATGTCGCGTCTCTGCCAGTAGAATCTGTCGTAGAAAAAGTAGAGTGGACACACGATACAATGATCGAAGCACTTTGGCGCTCGCCAGAGAAAAAAGAACTTTCTATCCTTTACGAAAGAGAAGATAAATCTAGATATTCCGGACAAGCGCTAAAAGATTCCCGCAAATGGAAAGATTTTTTTATTAAATTTACCCCGGAACAAGTTGATCAATTTTCTGAAGCCAGCAGACTTCAACGCGAAATACAAAATAAGGGTAGGGGTTTTAGGGTTCCAAAAGAACAGGTAGCAAAAGTAGAAAAACAGAAAACTGAAAGAAGGAACGCTGCAGATGAGTTAGAAACTTTATTTCGAGCAAAATTAGAAGCTTTTGAAATTCCAGAAGTTAGGGATAGTGAAAACAGAGAATTAAGATCTCGAATTAGAAAATCTAAATCATTAACAGAAATTTCCGCGCTCGTTGCATCTCTTATAACTTTATCTATAATTAGAATAACTCTACGTCCGGAAGGACTTTTAGATGAAGAACCTTCGTCTAATACAACAACAATTGAAAATTCAGCAGATAAGGAAATTGGGGATGAGAAGTGATGAAGGATTTTTATTATGTGCAACCAATTTTAAACCATACCTCACCGCCGCGCAACAATTAGCAGATAGTTTAAAAGAATTTGCTCCAAACCACCCCGTAGTTTTATATACCGAAAATAAATGGATATCAGATCCAGGCAATCATATATTCGATGAGGTTCACGGAGGCATGCCTCCCTCCAATAGAGCCAAATTATTAGCCCTACAACATTCTCCCTTTGATCTAACATGCTATCTTGATTCTGATATGGTATGTATTAATCCTAAGGCTGCAGAAGTATTTAATGGAATAAGGGATGGATATGATATGGCGTGGACTAAAATCAGAACATATGCTGCTGCACAAACATGGTGGGATAAGAAAAATTTAAAAGTTCCTCATGGCGGAATGTGTTTATATAGAAAGTCCGAAAGGATGATTTCTTTTATGCAACAATGGTGGGAAAATTGGTCATGGAAAAGGCAACATGATTGGGATTCAAGATGGGATGGTAAATATCCTTATTGGGAAACCCGAGGATGGGACCAGTTCCCTTTACATCTAATGCTGGGAGTTATAAGACAGGATGATCCATGGTATCGTCCAGATATAAAATGGCATTGGGTATTTGGAGGAGATCCTCCATGTACTCCCGAAACAGATGATTGGAATACTGGTGAAGATGCGAAATGGAATTGGATAATTGGGTATGATCCAGAAAAAGAAGGTGTAGGTAGAGATGAAATAGTATTCCATGATTATTCTTGCTTACTATTTAAAAGTCAATATCTAAACGGAAGAATATGAATCATATAGAACACATTTCAAAATATTGTAATGATGATGAAATATTAAGTATTCTTCAAAAATTAGGAGAGTATCTTGACAATTTAGATGAAAATAAAATAAGGATAGAACATAGAAGAGAAAATAAACCTAGTTGGAAAGAGGCTATTTGTGAAGATTATTTAATAGAATATAAAAAGTCAATTAGACCTGGACCACCATGGCATCAAAAAATATATGATTTATTATTAGATTTAGAAACAAGAAATAGACATATAGAAGTTGTTAAATTATGTGCAGATTTAGGTAAAAGAATAGGGGCACGGAAACAGGCTTTAAGTTCTATATATCCCCCAGGAGGTTTTTTGGCATGGCATCACAATGCTGATGTTCCCGGAAGAAATTTAATATTTACTTGGTCCAAAACAGGTAAGGGAATTTTTAGATATAAAAGAGATGTTCCAGGAAAAGCGTCATTAAATTATGATATATCAGATCAAGTTGGTTGGAATGTAAAATCATTTGATTGGTTCGGTCATAAAGTAATAAATCATACCGGATATACTTGGCATACTGCAGGAACTGAAGATCTCCGATGTACTCTTGCGTTTGTAATTCATAGTAATCCAATGTCTGATATGCTTTTAGAGGAAGATTTTAATCTTCATTCTTGGAGCGATGGATGTTTTATAAGCGAAGATGATTCTCAAAATAGTTCTGAGTGGTGGAAAAAAAATAAAGAAGAAATTACAACAATGAAAGTCAGACCAGAAATTAAAGATAATATCGCAATAGGGCCTACCGGTGTCAAAAACTCCCAACCATTCTAATTATCCAATTGTTAGATCTCCGTCATATATTAGAATTCCTTCAAAATGGTTTAAAATAAATGCTGAAGATATTATTAATAAATTAGATGATAGAACAAAACCCGGAGAAACTGTAAATAATAACTCCGAAGCTAGAAAATCTGAAGTTTTTTTATGGGATATTTGGAAAACAGATTTAACAGATTTTCAAAAAGTAATAATTTATAAATTAAAAGAAATTTATATAGAAGAAAATAAAAAATATCGATTTGATTTAGATTATTCATCCATTAATGTCCAATATACAAAATATCAAAAAGGAGATTTTTATTCGTGGCATGCCGATGATGATTTTACATCAACCTATAAAAAACATCAAAATGTAAGAAAATTAAGTATAACTATATCACTAAATGCGGGATCTTATAAAGGAGGAGATTTACAATTACTTCTAAATAATCAAAAGGACCCTCGAACAATGCGTTTAGAGTTTGGAGACGCATTAATATTTCCCAGCTTCACACAACACCAAGTTACCCCAATTACTAAAGGTACTAGATATTCGCTAGTGTCCTGGGTGTCAGGACCTGTATGGAGATAAATACATTATATAAAAGCAATCTATATGTAGGAATCTCATTATGGCAAAACCCCAAACACGGCAACAACTTAAAGAATATTGTCTTAGAACCTTAGGCCATCCGGTCATTGAAATCAACGTAGACGATGATCAATTAGAAGATAGAATTGATGAATCTATTCAACTCTATAATGATTATCATTATGATGGTTCCGAAAAAATATATTTAAAACACGTAATTACTGAAGAAGATATTACTAATAAGTATCTTACTGTTGGAGATGAAACTATTAGCATTATTAAAGTATTTCCTATAGATTCAACAACTGGAAGTATTGGTATGTTCGATGTAAGATACCAATTAAGACTAAATGATATGTTTGATTTAAGTAAGCAGCAGCTTTCAGGATATACTATAGCAATGCAGCATTTGGATTTAATAGAAAATCTTTTTAACCAAGCTCCTTCATTTAGATTTAATAGACATACAAATAAATTATTTCTCGATATTGAATGGGAGAGAGAATTAAAGGTTGGAAAATTTTTGATGTTTGAAACTTATAGAAGATTAGATCCAGAATCCAATACAGATGCTTATAATGACTTATGGCTAAAAAAATACACAACATCTTTATTTAAAAGACAATGGGGATCTAATTTATTAAAATTCGAAGGCTTACAATTACCCGGCGGCACTACTTTAAATGGCAGGCAAATTTTTGATGATGCAACAACAGAATTGCAAATGTTGGATGATGAAATCTTTACAAAATATCAATTGCCTGATGACTTTATGACAGGATGATATGAAGTCATTTCGAGAATTTATAGAAGAAGAAATTAAATTACCTATAGAGGTTGGAGATATTGTTCTTGGTGGTAAATTTAAAAATAGAAGAATAGAAGTAAAAGAAATTGGTAAAAATGAAAAGGGTGATATTACCATTAATGGAAAATCGATTCTAAGAGTTAGAGTGACGGACGAAAAGGCTGACGATGCCAGTAAGTAATTATTTCCAAAAATATAATCCGAATGAACAAAATCTTCTAGAAGATTTAGTAGTTGAATCTATACAAGCTTTTGGACATGAGAATACTTATCTACCAAGAACTCAAAATAATGTAGATAATATTTTTGGAGAAGATCCTACATCATCTTTTGAATCAGCATATCCAATAGAAATGTATATTAAAACTACTGATGGTTTTGAGGGTGAAGGAGCTTTTGTTGGTAGATTTGGATTAGAAATTAGAGAACAAATTACCTTTTCTATTGCACAGCGTACCTGGAAAGGATTGGGCCTTACAGCAAGACCTCTTGAAGGTGATTTAATTTGGTTTGGTTTGGCCCAGAAACTGTTTGAAATACAATTTGTTGAACATCAGGCAATTTTTTATCAACTAGGTAAATTACCCGTTTATGATTTATCTTGTGAATTCTTTGAATATAGTAGTGAAGATATTGATACAGGTATCGAAGCAATAGATGCTGTGGAAGTTGAAAACGCATATTCAGTAGATTATTTTTATACTTCCGCTTCGGGAACATTTACTTCGGAGGAATTTATAATTGGAGCTCAATCAGGTGCGACAGCTAAAGTATTAAAATTATCAATACAAGATGATAATTATATTATAAAGGTTACAAACATAGTAGGATCATTTACAAACGGTGAAACTATAACGGGTCAAACATCTGGTGTAACAGCGACAATGAGCAGTCTAATAAAAGAATTTGCTCAAACTAATGATCAAGCAAAGAACGAAGTAATTCAAACAACAGCGAATGGAATTATTGATTTTACCGAAGGAAATCCATTTAGTGAAGGATCATTTTAATGATAGGACAATATTGGTATCATGGCTTGGTAAGAAAATATGTAGCTGTGTTCGGAACACTTTTTAATGACATTAATATTCAAAGAAGAAACAGTTCTGGCAATGTAACAGAGACAATAAAAGTACCTTTAGCCTATGGACCCAAACAGAAATTTTTGACAAGGATTTCCGGCGATGCAAATCTAGATAAAAAAGTGGGGATGCAATTGCCGAGGATGGGTTTCGATATGACCTCAATGTCATATAGTCCCGAGAGAATGTTGCATCCCCTCCATAATAGGACGAGTAAACATAAAGGAGAAACTGGGGTAGTTAAAAGTCCAGTACCATATGATTTTGCATTTGCTTTAGCTGTTTATGTAAAAAATGCTGATGACGGTACACAAATTATAGAACAAATTTTACCATTTTTTCAACCAGATTTTACCGTTACAATTCATGCTCTTCCAACAATGGGTATAAAAATAGATTTACCAATTGTTTTAGGCGGTGTTAATGTTGAAGATTCATATGAAGGTGATTTTTTATCTCGAAGAGCTTTAATATGGACTTTAGATTTTACTCTTAAAGGATTTCTGTATCCAAATATTAAAGGAAAAGGATTTGGTGACGGAAGTGATAATGAATCAACTAAACTTATTAGAACGTCTATTATAAATTTTCATGTAATACCTCATGCGGCGGTAGCACTATCTGAACCAGAATATATCGTATTAGAATCTGATAATGTTTTTGGAGCACAAAGAAGTTATTTTATAAATGAAGATGGATCTAAATTTCTTTCAGAATCAACAAGAGGGGATAGAAATAGATCATTAGTAAAATCTCGAATAATCCAAACAGTGGGAGATGCGGACCCCACTTCTGCCGATTATGATGTAACTGAAACAAGAGACTTTTTTGCTGAAGGAATAGAATTTGATCCTGTTACAGGATTGGACGAGCGTTCTCCAAGTTTAGATGTACAAGCGCTCGGTAATAAAAACTTATAAAGGTAGATGATGAAAGATCGTGAACCAATTGATAAGCCATTATCAACAAAAAACGTAGATGACAAATTAAACGAAGTTTTTGAAATAACTCCAACGGTAGAAAAATTACCGGTTGCAAAAGTTATACCTCAAAAAAGTGCTAAAGATGATTCAGATACAGATTTTCAATATTCGCGAGAGAATCTTTATAATATTATAGAAAGGGGTTCTGATGCCATGGACGGTTTAATGGAGATCGCTAGGGAGACAGAACATCCCAGAGCATATGAAGTAGTAGGCCAATTAATAGATAAGTTAACTAATGCAAATAAAGAACTTATTGGCTTGCATAAAACAATGCAATCTATGAATGAAGACGGCCAGGGGAAGTCTCCACAACATGTAACAAATGCTTTATTTGTTGGAAGCACCGCAGATCTTCAAAAACTTTTAAAACAAACTAAAGATAAGGAAAAGTGATGCTTTATGATTGATTTATTTAATACTTCTGAAATGATGATGCTTGGATTAGTATTATTTTCATCATTTTGGATATTTCTGTTTAATTACAGACAGGATAATAAGGATAAGTATAGCGGTCATGGATGGTTGATTTTACTTGATTTAGTAATTAATATGGGAATGTCATCAACTGGATATTTGTTGATTTCCATTGTATTTACAAACGTTCCACAACTCGCGGCCTATGAAAGTTACCGTTATCCCATCGGTTATCTTTTTGGATTGACTTCCAATGTGAGCATACCAATTGTTCTCAAATGGTTTCAAGTTCAAATCACCAAAAAGTTAAACGAAGCAGGAAAGAAGTGAGGTAATTATGGCTGAAAAAGAAAAACCCGTTGCAAACGGAAAAGACCAAAAAATACTACAGCATGATATTGAAGAACTAGACAAAAAGATTGAAGATGTCGTACAGCTGGAACTTGCAGAAAAAGATCAAATAGTTGCGAGTAAATCATTTATCTATGTTATTATTGCCCTTCTAATATACTTAATCTTTATGGTTATACCAGATATAGATGAAAAAGTTACATATATGGAAAAGGATCTCAATTCTATTCTAGTTCAATCAGAACGATACAAAAAATCAACTAGAGTATTTACGAAGGATCACCAATGTGCATCATGCCATATGGCACCAGATTATCTACTCCACAACTTACTTACTAAGTATCCAAGTTTCTCTGATGTTAAATCCTTCATGTCTGTTGGACATCAACGATATTATACCATGACTACTCCAATACCTGATGCAGAATTACAATACATTTATCGGGCGTTGCAATGATATTCTTTGGAAAAACTATTGCTTGTTTGGCATGGATATTCTGGATAATGATTGTAGAT
>Ga0209709_10000302_pt1 | contig 47109 bp, 49 predicted proteins | sample ArcticOcean_MG_C_2_FD_187435 | JGI IMG/M metagenome (GOLD analysis project Ga0209709, IMG submission 187435) | Marine microbial communities from western Arctic Ocean - ArcticOcean_MG_CB4_136 (SPAdes) (version 2) | ecosystem: Environmental > Aquatic > Marine > Oceanic | place: Arctic Ocean... | reverse complement strand
CATCTAAATTCTGGCTCTACGAACAAATCGTCTAAAAAGCCAATATATTGGCCCTTAATTGGTCTTGGCATTGTTCTATAATGGGCAATTCCAGCAATTTTACCCTCTAATTCAAAGCAAATAGCATTAACATCATGAGTTTCATCATGAATCCATCCCCAAATAGTGTCTAAAATCCCTGTATTCATTGGAACTTTATAGAAATCAGCATAACCATTGTATAATTTAGCCCAATTTTCCTTATCTTTCTGTTCTAGTTTTCTAATCATAAACTTTAATAAAGCATTTTAAATTTTTGATAAATATGATTATTTTATTTTTATACAAAGAGTTCTTGAAATTAAATTATGAAACCCTTGTTTTCTCGAAGTGAAAGCTATCATTAAAAAACTTATAAAAATTATCAATGCAGAAATAACAGTTAGGTAAAAATTACCAGTGGCTCTCCAAAACCCTATTTTATCATGATTTTCGTCAGTTATTTTAATATCCAGCGCCCTCATTCCAAACGTAGCTTTTTTTGTTGATGAGTGCTGTATAGCAAAATAAAGCCATGTAATAAATAAGCTTAAAATCCAACCAATAATAGGTATAAAAATTAAAATAATTTCAATAACTATCAATATTATTAAATCAATAATTCCAGCTAAAAACCTTTGCCAAAACCCTGCATAAATTTGTTTTTTAGAGAGTTTTTTGTAGGATTTTTTTTTTATCAATATCAGACAAAGAATTAGAGCTAGCAAAGGTGGAGTTAATCCCAATAACAATATTCCTATCATCCAAATTCCAATAGTCATATTTTAAGATTAATTTAATTGACAAGTTAAATCTATTAATATATTACTAACGATAATTAATGGTTATCAATAGTAATATATGAATAATATAATAACAGACATAAAAGCATTACAGGAAGAAACTCTATTAAATTTACAAAGTTCTAAGGCAAGCAATACTGTAAGAGCTTATAAGTCAGACTTTAAAGATTTTGGTTTATTTTGTGCACAAAATGGTTTTAAATCTTTACCTTCAGAACCTAAAATAATTTCTCTCTATTTAACGTATTTATCAACTAAAAACGCCAAGATGAGTACTCTAAAGAGACGCTTAGTATCAATAGGAGTTATTCATAGGCTAAAGGGGCATTACCTGGATACCAAACACCCGTCAATTATTGAAAATATAATGGGTATAAAACGTAGAAAAGGAAGTGTGCAGAAAGCAAAAAAACCTATATTAATCAATGATTTAAAAAAGATAATTAATGTAATAGATGAACAAAAAAAAGAATATATTAAAAAATTAAGAGATAGATCTATAATATTAATTGGCTTTTCGGGAGGTTTTAGAAGAAATGAGATTGTATCACTGGATTATGACGATCTTGATTTTGTTGAAGAGGGTTTAAAAATACAAATTAAGAAATCCAAGACAGATCAATTTGGTGAGGGTTCGATTAAAGCACTACCCTACTTTGATAGCTCTAAATATTGTCCGGTTATTTCATTAAAAAACTGGATAGAAATATCTAAAATTGAATCAGGACCCTTATTCAGGAGATTTGTAAAAGGTTCTAAATTATCAGAGAACAGATTGACCGACCAAACAGTAGCTCTACTTATTAAGGAATACTTAAAAATAGCAGGTATAGACAACAAAAATTACTCTGGACATAGTCTTAGATCTGGATTTGCAACTTCAGCTGCTGAATCAGGAGCTGAGGAGAGAAGCATCATGGCAATGACAGGTCATAAATCTACAGAGATGGTGAGAAGATACATTAAAGAAGCAAATTTATTTAAAAATAATGCATTAAACAAAATAAAAATATAAAAACCCCACATGTTTATTAATTTATTAAAGAAGATTTATTATGAGAAATACTCAAAAAGCAGTGTTGATTTAATTATTGGTAGACTTTTTTCAAATAAATCAAATGGTATCTATATAGATGTGGAATGCAATCACCCTATAAAATATAAAAACACTTACCTGCTCCACAAAAAGGGATGGGATGGAATTAAAATAGATTTAATTGTTACAGAATGTGTGGACATAAGCCAACAAGAGCCAGAAACACACACACAATCATTAGAATATATAATAAATACAAATTTATATAAATTATCAGATTTATTTTTTGTTAAAAAAAGTTTAGACCTTAATGCGATTTAAATTTAATAAAGAAATTGAATATTTCATAAAAAATTTTTTGGTATCTGAAAAATTTCTATTAAAAAAAAGATTAAAGAGAGCAATTATTAAAGATTATGATCAGGAAATTGGCCTATTAGACAAGGTTATTAATAAAAAGTTAGAGAGTATTGATGTTGGCGTTTATAGAGGCGTTTATTCATATCAGATGTCAAAGTTATCTTCGCATGTTCATTCATTTGAGCCAAACCCTTTGATATATCCATATTTAGAGAAAAATTTAAAAAGGATAATAAGCAATATGACCTTATATAATATGGCTCTATCTGACAAAAGTGAAATTGTAGATTTAAAAGTACCAAAAAGGTTTAAAGTATTAATTAAAAAAAATTATGAAGAAGCGTTTAAGCTTGGATTAGCAACGATTCATAAAGAAAATTCTCTGGGAAAAAATCAATTTTCAATGTTTAAAGTAAAAGCAGAAAAATTAGATAACATAATACAAAACAGAAAAATAGGATTTATAAAAATTGATGTGGAGGGACATGAGAGAAATGTTTTAATAGGTGCGGATATGATCATTAAAAAATACAAACCTAATCTACTAGTAGAAATTGAAGAGAGACACACTAATGAAAAAATTGAAAATATATTAGGTTTTATAAATGATTTTGGCTATAAATCTTTTTTTAGTGATGGATATAACCTAATTGAAACAAAAAAATTAAGTAACTATAATCAGAAAAATAATTATTTCTTCATTCCTTAAATTTTAATTCATTTAAAAAATATTTATACTAAGATTTAATAATTTTTAATAAATCATATGTAGATTGACGCCAATTTTTCGAGCCTCTTAGTTTAAGCAAATTATTACGCATTTCATTCCATAAAGTATCGTTCTTAAATAGTTCAAGAGTATAAAAAGCAAATTCATCATAATTGTTAGCTATAAATCCAGTATTTTGATGATTTACTCTTTCTGATAAAGAGCCAATTCCCAGAGTAACAATTGGTAAACACAACTCCCTAGCCTCCTCAGCAGCAAGACAAAAAAGTTCAGCTTTATGACCAGGAATTAAAAAAACTCTAGATTTTAAAAGGTCTTTTATTAGATTTGATCTAGAGTCCAAAGACCTTTCGATTATATTAGAATTAGAGTTATATTTAATGGGAGGAGTAACCAAAAGTTTTAAGCTGTTATTCTTTGGTTGAATTTTATTATTCCATATATTTAATAGTAAATCTAAATTACGATCTGAACGTGATGTAAAAATTGCTAAATTATTATCTATTACATTAGTTAATTTTGTATCTATAAACTTATCATCAACAGCTAACCTTAAAATATTTAACCCAAAAAGTGAAGTCACTTTAGATCGTTGAGACTTATGATATTCACCTAATACAAGTAATTCAGGTTTGTGTTTTATATAGTCAAACAATTGACCTTTTCTAATAAATTTTTCTAGTGACTGTAAACTATAAGATATAACAAATTTTTTTTTTGATTTGATATTATTAAATAAACGTGCATCTCCATTTGAAATCACAACATCAAAAAAAATATCAAATAATTTAATATTTTTGATATTATACCAGTTGGTTGAATCATTATTTATATTTTTAGAACAATTATTAAATACTATAATATCATGCCCCAACAATTTTAATTGTTCAAATAAATTTATTAATGTTGTTTCCGCACCTCTTAAAAAACTTGAGTGTTTATCTTTATAGGAGTATTGAAATTTAGTATTATCTAGTAAGCAAATCTTCATAAATTTTTTAAAATTTTTTTTAAACTTCTATTTATATTTGTATCTAAAAAAAGAAATTTCATATTTGAATTTTTATACCATTCAGAAAATGCAATTTTATGATGCATAACATCATTTTTATTATTAATAATGATATTAAAAAGATTTATTGAATTTTTTTTATAAAATCTTGATATATGAGTTAATAAACCATGTGGAGATATTATAAATTTAGTATTTTTAATCAATGCAAATAAATTTTCTGAGTTAATTTTATGCAAATATATAATTCTTGGATTTATTTCATTAAACTTAATTTTTTTATTTATACAATCAATAAAACTGTACTGCCTTAGAAAAAATTCGTTAGTTTTTGTATTTTCTAAATCAGATGAGAAAACTATATATTTATGTTTTTGATTGAGATTTGTCACAAGTAATTTAAAATTTTCGTTATTCAAATTTATTTTATTAAAAAAATTTTCTTTATATTGAATAAATAAAAAATCTGATGGAATGTTGTTCTTAATATAATCATCAAGTTTAGAAAGTGAAATATTTGTTAAATCATTGTCAATTATATGACTGTAAGATATTAAATCTAATTGAAGATCTGAAGAAGATTTTTTATTAATTTTTCTTCTAGTAATAGTAATATACCGATATAGGAATTTTCTTAAAAATATTAAAGGTCTATTTCTAGAAACACCGTCGATAGTAATTGCAAAAAATTTAATTCTAAAAAAAAAAATTGGCAAAAAATAATAAAAATTTTTTGGCGTTAAGACATAAACTTCATCATATCTATTTTTTAAGATTAAATAGAAAATATCAATCTTATTAAAAAAATTTAAATCATTATTTATTACCTTTATCAAGGCGTCCTTAAATAAAAACGCAAATCCACAATTAAGTTTTGAAAGACATATGGTTACATCATTTTCTTTTGATAATAGTGAAGAAATACTTTTTATTGAATTTAATAAATCACCACCCCTATCGTTCTTTAATATTAAAATTTTTTTCCGCATGTTAGTTTTATTAATATTTTATCAAAAAGTAGAAATTTATTATTCCCAAATGAATTTATTTTTACTCTTGTAGCCAAATAATTTAGACAGAATAAAGTCACTCACAATTGTTGAATTAAAATTTTTTAAATAAAATTCTCTACCATTTTTTGCTATTCTTTTTGCATCTTTGGTATCTTTTTTGAACTTATTTAGTTTATAATTCAAATCATCAATATCTTTGTAGTTTACTATTTGATCATCTGAGAAAAAATCGTTAAAGCAGGTTTTTTTATCAATAAATGTTAATAGTCCATTGCCCATGAGCTGAGCAATTCTATCACTACTATAATATTTCACGGGCTCCCCCCTACTTAAATTTATAGCCATAGTTGAATTTGATATCGCTTCAATAAAATTATCACCCCACACTGGTTGAGTATTGTTCATTCCATAAATATCAAAACTAATATTTTTGTTCATTTTTAGAAGTTTATTAATAAATATTTCTCTATTATCAAATTTTCCTCTTTTAAGATCACCTCTATGAACACCATGACTCATAGCAAAAAAAACATCATTTTGACAATCATTTTCATAATTTTTTAAAACTTCAAAAGATTTATCAGAAGGATTGGGTATAAAATATGAGTTTTTAATTTTGGTCGATAAAATACTTGGGCTAGTTGTTAAGAATGTAGAATCCATGAATTCAGATTTATTTAAAATTCTTTTATTATTTTTAAAATAATCAGGTCCATTTTTTCCTAATGGATCTAAAAACCATTGGCAAATTTTTAAGTGCTTATTTTTTTTCTTAAGGGTAGCTAGAGTTTCGTTAGAAACAGAGTCGGCATGACCCAGGATAAGACAGTCAGCCTTAAAGTTGTTAAAGTTGTCAATTACTGTTTTCTGTAAGGCTTTTTTACCATTAAAATCTGTAATCTTTTTATTCTCACGGAGAATATCCCTGTCACTAATTGCTAACACATTGTGACCCAACCTGACAAAACCATTATTTAATCGCGCCCCAGTGTTGTAATGGAGTCTTCCGTTAAATCTTCGGTTAAAGTTTGTTAAATGTATTATTTTTAATGGATTATTTTTAGCAATATTAAAAAAACTAATGGAACTTTTTTTCTCTAAATTACTTCTTATAGTGTCAATAATTTTAGCTACAAATAAATGCGTAAGTTTAAAATTTCGATAGTTTTTTTTTTGTATGGATAATAATTTTTTATTATCGATAATAAGATCATTAATTGATTTAAAGAGAGTATTCTTGTCTAAATCTTTTAAAATTATTGCATCAATTACTGTTTCTGGCAAACCTCCTCTATTGCTAATTATAACAGCAGAACCTCTACTAGCTGCTTCAAGACTAGTTCTACCAAATGGTTCTTCCCATCTGGAACATATTACTGATATACTAATTTTTTCTAAATCTTTAAGAATAGATTTATTATCTTTAAACCCTAAAATATTTAAATTTTTATGTTCAAAAAATAATTTTTCCCTGGGTTCATCTCCATAAACTCTGGCATTCCAAGATGGATGTTTGTTTAAAATCTTAATTATTGCACCACCAAATATATCATAACCTTTTGCTCTGTTTAACTTTCCTACAAACGATATGGTTTTCTCTTTTTTCTTGAAATTAATTTTTACAGATGAAGATGATTGAAAACAAATTGCTGTTTTTTTTAATAATTGATTAGTATTTTCTAAATTAATAAAAAATCTTTTTCTAGACCATTCACTATTGAATATAATTTTATCAACATTAGCTAATAAGTTAACACGTTCTTTGACAGATTTAGACCCACTCATTGAAAGTGGATCATTATGAAAATATAAAAACAATTTATTATTATACTGTTTTTGAATTATCTTAATATAATTAGGTCTATTATGAACTTCAATTAAATCTGAACTTCTTCTTTTTTCTAATATAAGAAAGTTTTTAACATATTCACTATTAGTGCTAGAAAAAACTTTTTTATCTATAACAAGATTCACATACTTATTAGATAAAAATTTCTTATATTCCGTGTTACCAAAAATACTTGTTGTTTTTTTATAAATACTTTTATTTGTAATATCATTAACAAACAGTGAAACTGCACCAGCATAATTAGGAGAAAAATTTTCTTTATAAGGGAGTAATATGGAAATTTTCATTAAATAGTTTTATCTAAAATTTCTTTCCTGAGTGTTCTATTATTCTTTAATTTATATTCGAATGACATTGCTTCATTTTTAGTTTTAAATTTTTTGTTATATATTAACAACCATTTATAACCCTTTGTTGATTTGGCTCCTTTATTTGAGTTATGCTTTTCAAGTCTATTTATAAGATTATTAGTATATCCAACGTATGACTTATTTTTCCCAGGTGTGATCGATTTGATCATATACGTGTAATAAAACATATTTATGGCGGTCCCTGGGAGAATCGAACTCCCCTTTGCAGGATGAAAACCAGCTGTCCTAACCGATAGACGAAGGGACCATGTTGAGATCTTTTATTTTAAAAGTCATTATTTATCAAGTTTAATTAACTTAAATGACAAGATCTTGAATTGTTAATTGAAGAGCTTTTTTATTATTCCAAATATTTTCACTAATTTGGCCTATTACACTAAAAGTTTTTTTGTAGTTTAATAGATGTTCACCAACTTTATTATTTGAAGAATTGAAAAATATACATTTAATTGAAAAACCTAATTTAGATTTTAATATTACAGATAGATGTTTATTGTTAAGAATGTTTGTTTTAATTACTTTTAGGTCCTTAAAAAGAAATGTAGGATTTGGATTGCCTGTACCAAATGGCTCTAACTTTTTTATATCTGCATAAAAATCATTATTAAATGCATGTGATGAGATTTCAGCATCATATGAAAACGTATGATTTTTAAACGCTGCTGTATTAGAAAAATCCTCTAAAATAAAATTTTTAAAATCATCAAGATTTTTTTTCACTAGAGAAAATCCTGCAGCCATGTTGTGTCCACCTCCAGCATTAATTATATTTCTATCAAGAGAATTCTTGATAGCACGTCCTATATTATAATTATAAACAGACCTAGCTGACCCTTTTAATATTTTACCAGAACTTGTTATAACTATCGCTGGTTTATAAAAATAATCTTTTAGACGTGCAGCTATGATGCCAATTAGTCCCTCGTTAATGTTTGCGTTGTAATAAACGATAACATCTTTAGCTTCTTTTTCAATCAAATCAAAATCAATTTCATCAAGAGTTAATTTTTCAATTTCTTTTCTTCTATTGTTTAATTTAATTAATTCATTAGATCTAATGTTTACAACTTCTAAATTATCTGAAGATAAGAGTTCTGACGCATAACCTGATTTGCCTAACCTACCTCCTGCGTTTAATATAGGGCCTACTAAATATCCTAAATCATTCACGTTAAGTTTATTTTTTTTATTGTTTAAATTGAACAACTCATTAAATGCTAAGTTTTTTTTTATATCAAAATCTTTAAGTGCAACTAATGCTATTAATCTATTAAGTTTTCTTAATGGCATTACATCACAGACAGTAGCTAATAATACGTAAATTAAAAAGTTAGATATTTTGATTTTACTTTGTATTTTTTTTAATAATAAATCTAAAAAAAAATATGCCAAAGTAGTAGCGCATAGATAGTCATACTCGATATAACCGTTATCTTTCTTTGGGTTAATTATAGAGTTAGCTTTTGGAAAAGGTTTGTTAATTTCGTGATGATCAATTATTAGGGATTTAATTTTATTGTCATTTAAAAAATCTATAGTCTCGTTTGATGTTGAACCGCAATCAAGCATAATTACTAATTGAGGTTTTTTTAAAATTAATTTTTGGAATAATCTTTTAGTGGCTCCATACCCATCTTTTTCTCTGTCTGGTATATAATAAAAAAAAGGATGCTTTATGCTTTTAAAAAATCGAATAAATAGAGATGTAGCTGCAGATCCATCAACATCATAATCTCCTAAAATACAGATATTTTCTTTTTTACTTATTGAATTAGTTATAAGTTCAATTGATTTTTCAAAATCATTATTCTTAAGAAAAACATTATTTAGACCTAAGTTATTATCTATGCTGCTTAACTCAGTTTCATCAAACTCTCTTGAAATGACCAATTTGGATAAAATATTACTAAAATTACGATCTTGTTTTAATTTTTCTATTGAATTTTTATTAGTTATTTTTTCTTCCCATTTTTTACCTGTGACAGAAATCATTCTTTTATAGAATTTGTTCTCTTAATAGTTTTTTTAAAATCAGAATTTTTATGAGTAACTAGTGTTTCAGATATGTAATTACTATCTTTTATATTTATTCCATTAAGCACTTCACTGGTGGTTATGCCGGTTGCACAAAAAATAGAGTCCCCTTTGACAATTTCATTTAATTCATATTTTTTACCCAAATCAGTTATACCCATTTTTCTAGCGTCATTAATGTCTTTATCATTATCAAATATAAACCTTCCCTGAAAATGACAATTATAAGTATCAAGAGCAGATGCAGCTAAAACACCTTCTGGCCCCCCTCCTACACCTAAAAAAATATCTACATTGTACTTAGGATCTGATACATAAAGTGCACCAAGGACATCGCCATCTGTAATTAATTTAAGTTTAACTTTTAAATTTTTTAGTTCATCAATTATTTTTTTATGTCTTGGTCTATCTAAAATGCACGCTGTTACTGAAGAAATATCTTTATTCATAAATTCTGCTAAATTAGAAATATTTTTTTTTAATGAATAATCAAGATCAATTAGGCCTTTCTCAATTTTACCAGTAGCAATTTTATCCATGTAAGTTTCTGGAGCATTAAAAAGATTTCCTTTCTCGGTTATTGCTATTACTGATATTGCTCCCGGTAAATTATTAGCAGCAAAATTAGTTCCTTCCACTGGGTCAACAGCAATATCAAAACTTGGTCCATTTTTAGTGCCAAGAATTTCTCCCGTATATAGCATAGGAGCTTCATCTAAAATTCCTTCACCAATAACAACCTCAGCTGTCATATCAATTTTATTTAATTCAGATCTCATTGAATCAACAGCTGCTTTATCTGCAGCATTTTTGTCCCTTTTCCCCACTAAATAAGATGAAGCAAGGGCAGCTTTTGATGAAACTTTAATAAATTGATCAATAAATTTTATATCAATTGTCATTAAATTTTTTCATCTACAAACTTGGTAGAACTTATTTCATTTTCAAATTCTCTTAGACGTTTATAAACACTTGCCAACTCAATAATAGTAGGCCAAGCTTTTAATAGATATTGCATAGAACCTTCGACTCTACCAAAGGCTCTTATTATTTGTTGCATAACTCCTAATGTTACAACGCCCGCTACAATAGCTGGTGCTAAGAAAACGTAAGCTGACAAAACATTTGCCTGTAAGTAAGCCATGCGTCCAACATTGAAATATAAATAACGTATGTAGCTTAAAAAATGAATTGAACGAACATCATCAAATAATTCGTTTATTGTCTTTGGTCTAACGTTATTATCATCTTCAGCTACTACTAGTATTTTTCTATAAGCAGCCTCTTTTTTTTGTAAATCATATTCAACTCCAACTAAACGTAATATCCAGCCCAATCCTATTAAGAACGCCGTACCACCCAAAGTCCAAAGCAATGCACCAGTTATTAATCCGTATTGCCAATCACCAAAAAAGAAAATTGGTATTCCTACTGATAATCCTAATAGTATGGGGGTAAACTGTATTAATACCATAACTGATTCAATAAAGCTTGTACCTAAGGATTCCATAATACGTGTAAACTTAATAGTATCTTCCTGAACTCTTTGTGAGGCACCCTCTATTTTACGAGCTCTATCATAAACAGAATGATACCATTCAACCATTGCTGTTCTCCATCTAAACAAGAAATGAGCTGTAAAAAAACTTATCACAACATAAAGAGCTATATATATTCCAGCTAGTGTAATAAATGATGCTAAATTAGACCAGTATTCATCAATTGTAATTGAATTAGGTTTAGCTAGTGCTTTTTGTATCATATCGTAGAACACACCAAACCATTCATTTATTTTTACGTCTATTTTTACCTGAACCCACAATGATGATAAAATTACAAACGAACCTAACCAAGACCATGACCGCCACCTTTTTTGAGTGAAGAATTTAAACATTTATTATCTTAAAAAATTATCTGCGTATGATTTTTTAACTGTTTTTCTTTTTTTTGATTCAATTAATTCAAAATCAATTTTTTTCTTTTTTGCATAATTAACTGCAAGTTCCTGTGTAGAAAATTCTAATTTAAGTTCTGTATATGTGTCTGAAGAACTCTCCCAACCCATTAAGGGGTTATTAGTTGGATCTTTTGTCTCAAATTCCAAAATCCATTTATCAGTTTTACCAGTACCAGACTGCATAGGACTTTTATTAGGAATATATATTTTCGCTTTTTTCATAAATTGGTCGGAGTGGCAGGATTTGAACCTGCGACCCTCTGGTCCCAAACCAGATGCGCTACCAGGCTGCGCTACACTCCGGAGGTGTACTAATACAGTACTTGTTAAATATTTCAAAGTATAAATATTAGCAAAATGAGAGTAATTTTAAAAGAATGTGATATAAAAATACTATGATTATTCAATGCATTAATTGTAATAAGAACTTTGAAGTTAGCTCTACTTTGATTCCACAAGTAGGTCGAAATATTGAATGTGGGTCATGTAGTCATACTTGGTTTTACACACATAATACTGAAATTGCTCCTAATAATATATCAGAGACAATGAAGGAGAATAAAGTTCCTCAGACAAATGAAATTAAAAAAAATATTATTAGTAATGATAATGAAAAAGATCAAAATAAAATCGATATAATTATCAATGATAGCTTAGAAAAAACTCCAGAGTTTGCAGATCATGGACGAATAAAAAAATCAACTAATTTTAGTATAGGAAAAATTTTATCATATTTTGTAGTGGGTATAATTACATTTGTGGCATTAATAATTATTCTCAATACATTTGAAACTCAATTAAATACCAAATTTCCAAGCCTTGAATTAATAATGTATAATTTGTTTGAAACCATAGAAGATATATCTTTATTTCTTAAAAATTTACTTGTTTAAAAAATGATCCAATATATTTCAAATCCTTTTAAATGGTTTTTCAAATTAGAAGCAGCTAGTGGATTAATACTACTGATTGCAGCAATTTTAGCACTTTTTATAAGCAATAGTAATTTAAGTGAATTGTATTTTCATAGTTTGGAAAAATATTTATTTGTTGGTATAAATCAATTTGGTTTAAAACTTTCAGTTCACCACTGGATTAATGATGCTCTGATGGCAATTTTTTTCTTTTTTGTAACATTGGAAATTAAAAGAGAATTTATACAAGGTGAATTATCGAATATTAAACAAGCATTACTTCCTATAATTGCTGCTGTTGGTGGTATGGTTATTCCAGCATTGTTTTATGTTATAATAAACTATGGCAATCCAGAAACAATTAATGGGTGGGCAATACCCTCTGCAACGGACATTGCATTTTCTTTAGGGATTTTATCCCTTCTCGGATCAAGAGTTCCAGTTTCATTAAAAGTATTTTTAACTGCGCTTGCAATTATTGATGATTTAGGAGCTATTTTAATTATAGCATTCTTCTATTCCGGTGATTTAAGTATACCGTATTTAAGTTTAATCTTACTGAGTTACATTTTGTTATTAATTCTAAATAAATTTTCAATTAAAGTTTTTGTACCGTATCTGCTAATTGGATTGTGCATGTGGTACTTCACATACCAGTCCGGAATTCACGCTACTATAGCTGGAGTATTGTTAGCAACTACTATCCCTCATCGTTCAAAAGAACGTGATTTTTCTTTGTTAGTAAAAATTGAACATGGTATTTCACCTTATGTAGCATTTATGATAATGCCAATATTCGCTTTTGCAAATGCAGGAGTAAATTTAGAAGGTTTGTCATTATCTAGTTTATTGGCCCCTGTGCCACTTGGGATTTTACTTGGCTTATTTTTTGGAAAACAAATTGGAGTACTTTTATTTTCTTATATAGCAGTAAAACTAAAATTTGCAGATATGCCAAATAATTCAAATTGGTTAAGTGTCTATGGTGTTTCAATTTTAACTGGTATTGGCTTTACTATGAGCTTGTTTGTAGGCAATTTAGCTTTTATTGAAAATACCCAATATATTGATGGTGTAAAGATAGGTGTTTTAAGTGGATCCTTACTTTCTACAGTTTTTGGGTTTTTACTTTTATTAATCTCAGCAAAAAAAAAAGATGCCAATATATAGAAAAATAATTTATATAATTGTTATTATGTTTTCATTTTTTAACACTGGTAATGCTGAGTATGAAAAAATTTTTTTTGATTTTGACATCAAGGATATTAATGAAAAAAAATTAGATTTATCTACTTATAAAAACAAAACAGTTTTACTTGTAAATGTTGCAAGTAATTGTGGTTTTACAAAACAGTACTCAGAACTTCAGGAACTATACGAACAATATAAAGACAAAGGTCTTATAGTGCTGGGGGTTCCTTCTAATCAATTTGGTGGACAAGAACCTGGCTCTAACAATCAAATTAAGGATTTTTGTGAAACTAATTTTAACATTACCTTTCCAATGACTGGGAAGTTTGATGTTAAAGGTAAAAATGCTCACCCTATATATATATGGGCAAATGAAAATTATGGTAAATCTTCTATTCCAAAATGGAATTTTCATAAAATACTAATTAATAAAGAAGGTAAAGTAGAAGAAACTTATGCTTCTTTTACAAAACCGATGTCAAAAAAACTTATAAAAAAAATAGAAGAAATCCTATAAATTAATAGTTAATCCATCAAAAGCAGGCTCTATATTCTTCGGTAGGATCTTTTTTAAAAAATCATAATCTAAATCTGAGTGAAGATTAGTTAATATTGCTTTTTTTGGCCTAAACATTTCAATAAACTTTAAACTATTTTCTAAATTTAAATGTGAGGGATGATGCCTTAACCATAAGCAATCAATGATTAGATATTTTAAATTTTTAAAATGTTTATAATCTTTTTTAGAAATATCACTAATATCACTTATATAAGCTAGCTTGTTATCAAAAATGTAACAAATACTATCAACTTTTCCGTGTTTAACTTTTATAGGTTTAACATGTAGTTTATTTTTACCATCTTTTAATGTTAGCTTGTTAGTAATAGGATTAAATTTTAATGTAACTGGATACTCTTTGTCAATACTCTGGAAGCAATATTTGAAAGTGTTTAATAAATATTTTTTAGTTGGATTGTCTGCATATACAGGAATGGTTTTTTTGTTTTGTATATAAAAAACTCTCAAATCATTAATTCCGTGTGTCTGATCAGCATGCATGTGTGAATAAAAAACTTTATCTATTCTTTTTACATTATTATTAATTAATTGCTGTCTAAGATCGGGTGAAGTATCTATTAAAACTGTTTCATCTTTTGTTTTAATCAATGCGGAACATCTAGACCTGTAATTTTTCTTATTCTTAGGATTACATTTACCAAAGTAACCATCAGATCTCGGAACACCCATGGAACTTCCGCAGCCTAGGATTGTAAATTTCATAGATTTTTAATTGAACAATTTATTAAAATTAGTAGTAGTAGCTTTAATAAGGTCAGATTTTGAAATTTCTTTAATATCAGCAAGTTTTTCAGCTGTATATTTAACAAATGACGGTTCATTTTTTTTTCCTCTATTAGGAACGGGTGCCAAAAATGGACTGTCAGTTTCAATTAGTACTTTTTCTAAGGGTATGAATTTAAAAGTTTCTTGTAAATCTATAGAATTTTTAAATGTAATAATTCCACTAGCTGAAAAATAAGCGTTTAAATTTAACAACTTTTCAGCAAATTTTCTAGAGCCAGTAAAACAATGCATTAAGATTTTTAAATCATAATTTTTATATTTATTAAAAATTTCTAATGTTTCATCCTCGGCATTTCTAGAGTGAATAATCAAGGGAATATCTAACTCAATAGACGCTTTAATATGTTCTTCTAGGCTTGTAATTTGATCAGCTTTATCACTATGATTATAATAAAAGTCTAAACCTGTTTCACCAATACCAATAATTTTTGTATTTTCATTAATTTCATTAATTATCAATTTAGTTGTTACTTTATCATTTTTGGCTTCATGCGGATGAATACCATAAGTGCCATAAATAATATCATCCATCTTAACTATATTTTTTATTTTCTCAAAACTTTCGAGTGTTGTGCATATGGTAAGTAGTTTTTCTATACCAACATCTTTAGATCTTTTTAATATATCGTTTAAATTATTAAAAAGAGGTTCATGATCTAGATGACAATGTGAATCAATCATTATTTATTTCTATTTTTTTAAAAAGAATGTTTATTTTGTTAACTTTATCATTTCCTTTTAAATAATTATGGTTTGCTAACGAAGAAAATTCAATTTCATTTTCTGTAATAGAAAATATCTTTAATGCATTTAAAGCAGATTGTGGGATTATTGGATACAACATGTAGCTTATTTTTCGAACAATTTCAAAAGTAGTATAGACAATACTATTAAGTCGAAGAATGTCATCTTTTTTCTTCCATGGCTCTTGATCGTTAAAGTATTTATTTGTTTCAAATAAACTATTTACAATAAAATCTATATAGAAATTAAGATCTTGATTGTCAATTTTATTTCTAATCAGATCTAAATTATTTTTAAATTTATCTAAAATTTTAAGATCATCATTTTCAAACTTAATTTTTTCTGGAATTTTTCCATCACAATTTTTAATTGCAAATGCAGTTACTCTTTGGCAAAGGTTTCCAAAATTATTAGCTAAATCACTATTAATACAATTTTCCAATCTTTCTTGAGAAATATTACCATCATTACCAAATGAAACTTCTTTGATTAAATAATACCTTAATGGATCTAAACCATATTGATCAATAATTTCAATAGGATCTAAAATATTTCCTTTTGATTTTGACATTTTTTCATCACCAGACATAATCCATCCGTGTGAATAAACTTTTTGTGGTAAGGGTATTTTTGCAGCCAATAAAAATGCAGGCCAATATACTGCATGAAATCTTATAATATCTTTTCCTATAAGATGAATTGATGCTGGCCAATATTGCTTAAATAATTCATTGTTAGTATCGGGGTAATTAAGTGCACTTATATAGTTTGTTAATGCATCCAACCAAACATAGATGACATGACCTTTGTTACTAGGCACTGGTATTCCCCATGAAAAACTTTTTCTACTAACCGATAAATCTTTTAAGCCACCTTTAACAAAACTTATTACTTCATTTTTTCTAGATACAGGTGATATGAAATCAGGATTTTGTTCATAATAATCTAATAGAGGTTTTTCCCATTTAGAAAGTCTAAAAAAATAAGACTCTTCATCCAACCACTCAACAGGTGATTTAGATAAGATCGCTTGTTTTCTTCCTTCAAATTCCTCAATTTCATCATCAGTATAAAAAGCTTCATCTGAAATTGAGTACCAGCCAGAGTATTTTGACAAATAGATATTGTCATTTTTTTCTAACTTGATCCAAAGATTTTGAACTGATAGCTTGTGTCTAGTTTCTGTTGTTCTTATGAAATCTGTATTTGTTAAATTTAAAGTTTTTGAAAGATCTCTAAAGGTTTGACTAATCTCGTCGCAAAATTTTAACGTATCTACACCTTTTTTTTCAGCCGCTCGTTGTATTTTTAAACCATGTTCATCTGTACCTGTTAAAAAACATACATTAAATCCATCAATTCTTTTAAATCTAGCAAAAAAATCAGCAATAATACTCGAATAAGCATGTCCCATATGAGGTTTTGCTGAAGGATAGTATATAGGTGTTGTTATATAAAAATTTTTATCCATTCAAAATTTCTTCTTCAAATTCTGTAAATAACGATTCATCATCTAAATTAAAAGATTTTGTATCAGATATTTTCTTTAAGAAGTAACTGTATTTTTTATTATTTTTTTTTGAAAAGGATGTATTTAATTTTCTAAAGTAAAATTCCATCAAATCGAATATCATATATTTCATAAATAAATCTTTTTTATAATGATTTTCTTTTATCACAATTTTAAGAAATTTTTTTAAATCAAAATTAATTAAATTGTATTCGTTCTGTTTAGCAAATTTTATTAAATCATAAATTTTTCCAGGAGTAGAATAATAATTTATTAGATCACCGTTAATTATATCTTTTATATTTTTATTTAATAAATCATCAGCAATTTTTAAACACTCTTTATTTGTTAAAGAGATCTTATAATTTATACATCTTGATAACAATGTTGGGAGTACTCTTTTGTTATTGTTAATTAGAATAAAGTGAATATTATAATTTGGTTCTTCGAGGACCTTTAATAATGCGTTAATTGAATTTTTATTCAAAAATTCTATATTATCAACTAAGACAAATCTGGGTTTGGTATTAAATGAAGATTTATTAAGGTTTTTAATTAACTCTCTAATTTGATGTATATCAATTGATTTTTTATCAGAATTTATATCAATAATATTAAGATTTGGGTTGGATTTATTTAAGACTGTTTTAAAAGCTGCACTTTCATGATTAATTTTAAAATTTTCCTTATCATAACAGTGGTCTTCTCCTTTAGATAAAACATAATTAATAAAATGATACGCTAATGTAGATTTACCGGATCCTTTTTGACCACTTAACAAAAGTTTATTAGGATACTTATCTAAATCATATAACCTAATTAATTCAGACATATGTTTGCCTAAACCAAAAAGACTTTTTTGATTAATGGCTTCAAGTTCGTTCATATCAATTTTTTTATAGTTTGGATTATGAGGGTTTCATTAAATTTTACTTCTAAATTTGAATTTATAATTTGATATTTTTTTTTATTTTTACTAGCCAATTTTATGAATCCTTTTTGTACATTTGTATAAAACTTATTATCAAATTTATCATATCTATTGAGAGACTTTCTCAACTTAAGTCTTTTAATCATGTTGTTTTTACTTACAGTATTTAAAAAGGTATAATCAACTTGAAAATTATTTAATAAATGTTTGTTAATATATTGGATAAGTTTTAAATCGACACCAAATCCGTAATGCTGATAAGCAATAGTTGAGTCAACAAACCTATCAATTAATATAATTTTTTTATTATGATATTGCTTCAATGTTTGTATATTTTCACTTCTTGCTGCTAAATAAAGCAATAAATCAGTGGTCTTATTAAAATCAGATTTATTATCTAATATTAGTTTTCTAATTTTTTCTGAATTAGGGTTACCGCCAGGTTCACGTATTTTGATATAATCAATTTTATTTTTTCTTAAATAATTAGAAACACCTAAGATATGGTGACTCTTACCACTACCCTCTATACCTTCAAAAACTATTACAGGTTTTTTAGACATCACCCCAAATTAAATAATTCAAAGACTTAATTAATCTAGTAAATACATTAACTTTTTTTACATCATTGGAAGCTAATAAATCATATTCACCAACTAATTCTTGATCATAAACAACACGGAGTTTTCCAATAATTTCATCCTTTTTGATTGGGGCCTCAATTGGCTCGTTATACTTTAAAGTAACTTTAAGTAGTCGTTTTTTTGCTTTCTTAATAGTTTTATAAATATCTTCTTTTACATAGACGTCTACTTGTTGATCTTTCCCCAACCAAACATTAATTTTTTCAAATGGTTTATCAGACTTGTTGATTTCAACTAAATCAAAGTTAGTTAATCCATAAGTTAAAAGTTTTGCACTTTCAGCAGATCTTGAATTTTTAGTATCAAAGCCACTTCCTACAGCAATTAGTCTTCGGCCATTTTTTTCAATTGATGATGCTAAAGAATATCTTTCTACAGCTAAATAACCTGTCTTAATACCGTCAGCACCTATATTTTTATATAACAAAGGATTTCTATTTCCCTGAGTAATTGGATCTCCTCCTGTTCTATCCCAAGTAAATTTTTTAATTGAAAACCATTCATAAAATTCAGGATGTTCTTTAATTAAATAACGTGACATTTTTAAAATATCGCTAACAGTTGAATAATTATCAGGATCATTAATGCCAGATGAATTAGTAAAATTTGTGCTATCCATACCTAATTCTTTGGCTTTAGTTGTCATTAAGATTGCAAATTCTTCCTCTGTGCCCGCTATACCTTCTGCTAAAGCAATGCAAGCGTCATTGCCAGATGCTGTTATTATTCCATGTAGTAAGTCTTCTACAGAAACTTCATCTCCAACCATAATGAACATTGATGAATAGCCAGCTGTAGATAATCTCCAAGCTTTTTCAGAAACAATAAACTTTTCATCAAGGTTTAGATCTCCTGATTTGATAAGATCAAAAGCAATAATTGATGTCATAATTTTTGTCATCGATGCAGGATAAATTGATAGATCAGGTTCTTTTACATATAAAATTTCTCCCGATAAAAAATCTTGTAATATAGCGGTTCTAGCTTGAATTTCTAAGTTTGCAAATGATGTTGATACAAAAGTTAAATTAACTAATAAAGTGATTAATAATTTTCTAAACATTTTTAAGTATTTCTAAATTTTCAAAATATAGTGAGTTCATTTTTTCAAAAGAATCTTTTAAAGATTTTATATCATTAAAAGGGCCTAATAATACTCTATAATTAGTTTTTGATAATTGTATTACTTTTATATTATTTAATAAAGTTTCAGATTTTATTCTATCTATCATTAACATAGCAGTCTTTTTATAATAAAAGTCAGCAACTTTTATCGAGTAAGAAAATTTATCATTTGATGATTTAGTAGTAGCACTTTTAGCTTCATCATTTAAACTGATAATTTTAATACCATCTATTGGCGCTGTTTCTGCTACCTCTTTCTCTTCTTCAAAAGTGTTTGCTTTTTTAGCTACAAAAGTAGAGTTTTTAGAGATTAAAACAATCTCTACATAAGGTTCATTTAAATTTAGGTCCAATGTTTTTGCAATTCTATTAGTAATAACTGAGTTATAAAAATTCGAAAATTTTACTTTATTGGATTTTACTTCAGCTATTAAAGACTTATCATTTATAGGATTTGTTATTTTAACAAATGATTTCGCATTTAAATTTTTATGGAAAATTTGTAACGATCTACTATCTAAACTTTTAATATCTAACTTCTCATTATAGATTATTGTAAAACCACTATTCTTATATTTTTTTTCTGGCTTAAATTTTAACTTGTCTGGGTTATTAACATTATATTGCTCACAACTAGTAAATAAAACAAAAATAAATAAAATTAATATATTACTAAATTTCATTTTTAAATTTATCTTTTAATGTACACACAGCTAGAGCAAATCTTAATGACCTATTCCATTTCAAAATTATTTCATAATTATCAAAGACTAAATACGCAGGATTTAATGTTTCGGCATCTGGGACGATGTCCTTATCTGGAGTAACTATAGCAACTATAATTTTATCATCCAGAAACTCTAAATTAGAATAGTTTTTAATATATTTTTTAAATGATTTAAGCTTTTTTTTACTATGAATTTTTTTTGCAGATATATTTAAATATTTATTTGGAATATTTTCATCTAATTCAATTTTATAAAAACAAGGTTCATTTTTTTTCCAACCGATCTTATTTAAATAATTAGCAGCGGATGGATATGCATCTTCATTATCTTTTAAATTAATATAGTCATCATTATTATGGTCAATTGCATAATTTGTAATTGTGCTAGGCATAAATTGAAAAAAACCAAAAGCTCCCGCCCAAGATCCATACAAAGTTTTATAATCAATTTGATTTGTATCAATTAATTTTAACAATAAAATAAGTTCATTTGTAAAAAATTCAGATCTTCTTTGGTCAAAACTCAAAGTTGCTAGGGATGAAAGAATATCCATTTTTCCCACATAGTTACCAAAGTTTGTCTCAATCCCCATCAAAGCTAAAAGCAGTTCTTTTTCAATATCAAATTCTTTTTCAACATCATTAATCAAATTAATATTATTTTGATAAAAATTAATTCCTTTATTTAATTTTCTTTTAGATGTTCTTTTTTCAATATAAGTTTTTGTATCTTCATAAAATTCTGGTTGAAATCTATCATACTCAATAACCTTAGGTAAAAATTTAACATTAGAAATTATTGTATCAATAGTTTTTTCAGAAATGTCATTAGCTAATGCTGTTTTTTTAAATTGAAATTTCCACTCATCAAATTCATCAAAGCTATCTGCAAAAGTAATAGGGACATTAAAAATTAATAATATTAAAATTGTTTTAATCAGTTTCATATAAATCTTTCAGGTATATAATTACAGCAATCCAAATAAAAATAAAACTTACAAATTTCGGTAGTGAAAATTCCTCATTATAATAGAAATAACCCAATAAAAATTGAAGTGTTGGGGTAATATAAAAGATCATTCCAGCGGGTCCCAGCCCACTAAGTTCAACTCCACGAACATATAAGAATAATGGAATTACTGTCATAGGTCCTGCCAATAAAATTAGTAATGATAACGATGGATTTGATAGTGAAAAATCATTTAACCCATTTTCAAAAACTAGATAAAAAGCAAACAATGCAAAAGGCAAAATAAATAAGCTTTCAATTAATAAACCTATATCTGTATCAACATCTATTTTTTTTCTAATTAAATTATAAAAACCCCAACTTACTCCAACAATAATACCTACCCATGGTAGAGATTTTATACTAGATAAAATTAAAAAAATTATAGATACCATGACAAGTGATATTGAGAAAATTCGTTTCTTATTAAGTTTTTCTTTAAAAAAAATATATCCTAAAAAAACACTTAAAATTGGCATTATAAAATATCCAAAACTAGCGTCTATAATTCTGTCAGTTGCAACAGCATATATCCAAACTGACCAATTAATAAAAATTAACAACCCCGAAAAAAATAATCCAATTAAATTTTTCTTATTTGAAATAATAGAGAAAAAAATATTCCATCTTGAAAAAAAAAATGTTGTTATAATTAAAGTTGCTGCAGTCCATAAACAACGATGGATAACAACTTCTACATAACCAATAAAATCTAAATATTTAAAATATATAACACCAAGAAAGCCCCACCAAAATGATCCAAGAGAGGTTAATAAAAGTCCTTTATTAAATTGCTGATTCATATTACTGATCTATTGATAATAAAGGGGTTAATAGACTATTTTATTGTTGAATAAAATAATTATAATTATAAAACCTTTTGCAACGGAGAGATGGCAGAGCGGTTGAATGCACCAGTCTTGAAAACTGGCAAAGGGGCAACTCTTTCCTGAGTTCGAATCTCAGTCTCTCCGCCACTAATCATTAACATAATTGTAATTTTGAAATAATTTTGTAACTTTGTTATATTTAATTTCAATTGTTAGATTAATACCTTGATTTAACTTATAAAGATTTTCGTCATCTAAATCTAATAAATCACATAAAAGTGGCAACTCATCTTCTGTTAATTGATTTATATATATTTTAGTAAACGAACTTAGTAATTTATCCATTTCTTTCGTGCCTCTATAAGTAGCACGATAAATTATTTTATTTTTCAAATCCTTTATATTAATGATCATAGATTTTTATATATTGTATTTAACATGAAAAATAAAAATAATTATGATTATTTATTGGCAGATCTAACAAAATTAAATGGTGTTGGTAAAAAAACCATGGAAATTTTAAAGAAAAAAAAAGTTAATAATATATTTGATTTATTATGGAGATTACCAAAGTCATATACCGATAGAACTTTGGTTAGTAAGATTTGTGATCTGCAGATTGGTGCAGTGCAAACTATTAGAATACTTCCATTAAAATATCAGTTTCCAAGAGTGAGAAACTTACCAAATAAAGTTAACTGTATCGATGAAACAGGAAAAATTGATTGTATATTTTTTAACAGTCATGAGGGGTATGTAAGAAAAATTTTACCTCTAAATAAAGAGGTAACGATTAATGGTAAGATTAGTAACTATAAAGGACGATACCAAATAACAAACCCTACTTATATTTCACAAGATAGCTCATTAATAGAAACTGTAGATAATAAATATTCATTAACAGATGGAATTACAGAAAAAACTTACAATAAAATAATTAATCAAATATTAAAAAATTTACCAATACTAGAGGAGTGGCACAATAAAGAGATTTTAAAAATTTTTAATAACGAAAGTTGGAATGAAGCTATAGTAAAATTACACGATCCCACAAACATTGAAAATTATAAATCACATTTTTATAAGAGACTTGCTTATGATGAGATACTTGCTTCATTTTTAGTTAACTCTGAAATTAGAAGAAAAATTAAAAAAATTAAAAAAGCATCTAAAAATTTTACAGAAAAAGCTTATAATAATATTATTAATAAATTAAATTTTAATCTTACAAATGACCAAAAAAAATCATTAATAGAAATTAATAAAGATTTAAACTCAAAAAGTAAAATGTTTAGACTTTTACAGGGCGACGTGGGAAGTGGTAAAACTATTGTTGCTTTAATTTCTTCCTTAAGTGTTATTAATTCTGGCTTTCAAGTAGCATTAATGGCTCCTACTGAAATATTATCAAGACAACACTATACATTAGCAAAAAAACTATTTCCTAAAAATATTCATATTGAATTACTTTCGAGTAAAAGTGAAAATAGTGAAAAAAAAAGAATTGTGAAAGGATTAAATGATAATAAAATTCATATGGTTTTTGGAACTCACGCAATCTTTCAAAAAAAAATAATTTTTGCAAATCTTGGTTACATTATTATTGACGAACAACATAAGTTTGGTGTAAGGCAAAGAAAGCTATTGTCTGATAAAGGTGGTGATAATTGCGATGTTCTTTTAATGTCAGCAACACCAATACCTAGAACTTTAACTATGTCAGTTTATGGTGATATGGATGTTTCTATTATTAGAGAAAAACCCAGTAATAGAAAAGTGGTTAAAACTTATAGTAAATTAGAAAATAAAATAGATGATGTTATTAATTTTGTTAAAAAAGAAATAAAAGATGAAAATCAGGTATTTTGGGTTTGTCCTTTAATTGAAGAATCGAAAAAATTAGATCACCAATCGTCGGTTACAAAATATAAATTTCTAAATAAAATTTTTCCCAATAAAGTTGCTCTACTTCATGGCAAAATTAATAGTGAGGAAAAAGAAGAAATATTAAATAAATTTTTAAATAAAGAATATTCAATTTTAGTCTCAACAACGATTATAGAAGTTGGGATAGACTTTCCTAACGCAAATGTGATTATAATAGAAAATGCCAATAAATTTGGATTATCGCAATTACATCAATTAAGAGGAAGAGTTGGACGAGGAACAAAACAAGCTAGCTGTATCTTAATGTTTAAATCTAATTTGAGTGTTAATGCAAAAAAGAGAATTAATATTTTAAAAAATTCAAATGATGGATTTGAAATTTCTGAAGAAGACATGAAGTTGAGAGGTTTTGGAGATTTGCTTGGCTTTAAACAGAGTGGTGTTAAAAACTTTAGATTAGCCGACCCTATTCAAAATGAAGATTTGTTTTTAATGGCAGAGAAGCAGATTAAAAAAATCGAATTAGAAAATATAAATATTGATAAATATAAAGCATTACTCAAATTGTATGATCAAGCAGATATAATTAACGACTTGGTTTAAGTTTTTGGTCTTGATGTTCCTGCTGAGACTATAAATTTAGATGCTTCTTCAAAATTCATATCTAAGTAAATCAAGTCCTCTTTTGGTATCATTAATAAAAAACCACTTGTAGGGTTGGGTGTCGTTGGTACAAAAACATTTACAAGTTTTTGATTTGTTTTTTGCGCCATCTCACCTGTATTTTCTTTGGTTGAAAAACCAACTGCCCAGACACCTTTTCTCGGATATTCTATCAAAACTACACTTTTCTTATCTTCATCTTTATTTGAAAAGGTCTCTGTCATTTGCAAAATTGCTGAATAAACTGTTCTTAAGAATGGTATTCTTTTAAATAGATCATCTATAAGTTTTAAAATTTTTTTGCCAAAAAATGATAAAGATAATCCACCTACTATGGTTATAAATAAAATTGTTATGATAATTTCAATACCAGGAATTGAATAGGGCAAGTAATTGTTTGGATTAATATTTTCTGGTATAATTTTAGAAGAAAATCCTATTAAAATTTTGCTCAAATATAAAGTAAAACCAATTGGAATCAGAACTACAACACCAGTAATAAAATAATTTCTAAGTATTAGCGCAAATGATCTTTTTTTTTTATTTTTTGTATCCATTTAATTAAAACTTGAATATATAACAAAAATAATTGCCGAAATAAAAAGTATTAATAAGATTTTGTTATTTAGATTCATAATAAATCATATAATATCAATGATAATTCAAAATGGATAGAAGAAAATTTTTAACATACGTTGGCTGTAGCTGCTGTGGAATTGTCTTTAATGGATGTTCTACTGCGCCAATAACTGAGAGACGTCAATTAAAGATCATACCTGAAGCAAAGTTAAATGCCCAAGCTGCTCAAATTTATGAAAAAGTTAAAGAAAAAGAAAAACTTAGCGATGATAAAAAAAAATTAAATGAAATTAAAGATATTGGAAACAAAATGGTAAATTCCATTGGTGAATATTTCTACAATGAAAAACTTGATGATCCCACAGTAAATTTTGACTGGGAATACATATTAATAGATAACGATAAAGTTAGAAATGCGTGGTGTATGCCTGGTGGCAAAATTGCTGTTTATACTGGCATATTAGATGTTACAAAAAATACAAATGGTCTCGCTGCTGTAATGGGTCATGAGATTGCTCACGCAGTAGCCAAGCACTCAGTAGAGAGAGCTAGTAGAGGAACATTATTAAATATAAGTACTAGAATAATTGACATAGCTAGCGGTGGAGTTTTATCAAATGTTAATCGTACAACTGGAATGAATACGGTTGGCTTGCTATCACAACTAGGAATCATGAATCCCTTTAATAGAAAACAAGAAAGTGAAGCTGATTATCTTGGGATGATTTTTTCATCTTTATCAGGCTATGACATTAGAGAAACTTCTAAAATTTGGAAAAGAATGAAAGAGTTTAACAAAGGAAAGGCGCCTCCTGAGTTTATGAGTACCCATCCATCAGCTGATAATCGAATAAAGAAGATTAATGAATGGACTAATGAAATAATTTTAGATTATCCTCCGATTAAAATTTAAATTTTTTGGTGGTTAATTTTTAAATTATGGTGAGCCCTGATGGGCTCGAACCATCGACCCATTCCTTAAAAGGGAATTGCTCTACCAGCTGAGCTAAGGGCCCACATCATTAATCTAAATGAGATTTGTATATATAGAATTTTTCTAATAATTCAAACACGAATTTTAGAAAATGTTAAATTTTACAACTTATCTATGTATTTATCATGAAATTTGTGAAACGTACCATTGGTGATATTTTCACGGATAGCACTCATTAATTCCTGATAAAAATTGATATTATGAAGTGTTAAAAGCATAGATGCTAAAATTTCATTCGTATTAAATAAATGGTTTAAATAATTCTTTGAATATTTATTTAAGTCTAGATTATCGCAATTAGGGTCTAATGGTGAGTTATCTTTTTGAAATTTGTTATTCTTGATATTAATTCTTCCATCCCATGTAAATGCTAGACCAGTTCTTCCCGATCTTGTTGGTAATACACAATCAAACATATCAATACCTCTTTTTACTGAACCTAAGATATCTGATGGTGTTCCAACACCCATTAAGTAATGAGGTTTTTCATTAGGAAGAGATTCTTTAATATTATCTAAAACAGTAAACATTTCTTCTTGTGACTCCCCAACAGCCAAACCACCCATTGCATAGCCATCGAAACCAATCTTCATCAATTCATTCAAAGACTCTTTTCTTAAATCATTAAAGAGACCCCCTTGAACAATACCGAAAAGAGCTTTATGAGGATTTTTTCCAAAAGCTTTTTTTGATCTTTCAGCCCAATAAAGAGATAAATCCATTGATTTTTTAATTAAATTATAATCATCTGATTTTCGTGGGCATTCATCCATTATCATAACTATATCAGAGTTGAGTCCTAGCTGAATTCGTATGCTCTCCTCTGGACTCAAAAAGAATTTTTTCCCATCAACGTGTGAATTAAATATAGCTCCTTTCTCTCTATCAATTTTATTAAGTTTAGAAAGTGACATTACTTGAAAACCACCTGAGTCAGTTAATATTGGCAAATCACAATTCATAAATTTATGCAATCCTCCAGCAGACTGAATTCTTTCAACACCAGGCCTAATCATTAAATGGTAAGTATTTGACAAGATAACTTCAGAACCAGTTTTTTTTATATCATCAACTGTACAAGCTTTAACAGTTGCTTGAGTTCCAACGGGCATAAAAGCAGGTGTATTAATGTTACCTCGATGAGTTTCAATCACTCCTCGCCTTGCAGACTTTTCTTTATTTAAAACTTTAAAGGCAAAATCTTTTAATGCCATAAAGAAATTTATTGTGACTTTAAACTAATAATCTTATCAGGATCTGATACTGCACCATTATTACTTTCATCACCTCTTTTAATTTTATCAACAAATTCTATGCCTTCGATGACTTTACCAAAAACTGTGTATTGTTTATCTAAGAATGGAGAAGGTTTAAAACAAATAAAAAATTGGCTATTTGCACTGTTTGGATTTTGCGATCTGGCCATAGATAAAGTTCCTCTCTCATGTGGCAAACTACTAAATTCTTGATTTAGGTCTGGTAAATCAGAACCTCCCATCCCTGCTCGTTTTAAATCAAAATTGCTAGAACTTGAATTTCCAAATTTAACATCTCCTGTTTGAGCCATAAACCCATCTATCACTCTATGAAATACAACGTTGTCATATTTTCCACTATCAGCTAATTCTTTAATTCTTTTGACATGGTTTGGTGCTTTATCTGCAAATAATTCAATCTTAACGTCTCCATCCTTTAATTTTAAAATCATTATATTCTCCTCTGATATTGATTGATTTGTTATTAATAAAAAAAAAATTATTATTTTAATAAAAAATTTATTCATATTTTTCTTTTAAAGATCTAATTGTGCTTTTTGTAGTAAATTTTTTAATATCTCCACCTAATTTAACTATTTCTTTCACAAATCTTGAAGAAATAATTTGATTTTCAATATCCGACATTAAAAAAAGTGTTTCAATTTTATTGTCTAATTTTCTATTCATTCCAGCTAATTGAAACTCATATTCAAAATCTGATACTGCTCTTAAGCCTCTAAGTATAATATTAGACTTATATTTTTTACATAAATCTGTGGTTAATGAGCTAAAAGAAACAACTAAAATCTTTTTTTTATTAAACTTAAGATCTTTAAACAAAGCTTTATTAACAATATCAATTCTCTCTTCACAACTAAATAAATAATTTTTGTTACTTACATTAGAAACACCAACTATAATTTTATCAAATAACTTTAAAGCTTTTTTAATAACATCAATATGACCATAGGTAATCGGGTCAAATGTGCCTGGATAAATAGCAACCTTATTCATTAAATTAAATTATCATCGATTTTAATCGCTGAAACAACTTTTTCTTCACCTGATAATTTAATAATTCTTACACCTTGCGTGTTTCTTCCAGCTGATCTTATCTCTTTTACTGCAACCCTAATTACACGTCCTTTATTTGTTGAAATAAGTATTTCATCGCCCTCGTAAACTGGGAAAGAGGATGTAATATTTCCATTTCTTGGTGAATTTATAATTCCAATAATTCCTTTTCCACCACGATTAGTTACACGGTAGTCGTCATGGGAGGTTTTCTTACCATATCCATTTTCACTTATTGATAATACAAATTTTTCTTTTGCTTTAATTTCAGATTTTTCATCCTTAGATATTTTACCATTTTTTTTAGATTTATCATTTTGAATAACAGAGAGAGATACGATTTGATCATTCTGCGCCAACTCAATACCTTTAATGCCCTTAGATGATCGACCTTTAAACACTCTTAATTTTTTTGTTTCAAACCTTATACATTTACCTAATTTAGTACTTAAAATTACATCTTGATCATCTTGACAGATTTTAACACCTACAATTTTGTCATTGTTATCAAGCTTCATAGCTATCTTACCAGAGGCATTAATTGACGAAAAGTCTTCTAGACTATTTTTTCTAACCTTACCTTGCGCTGTCGCAAAAATTATTTGATAATTTTTAGAGTCAGTTTCATCTTCAGGCATAGGCATAATAGAACTAATAGACTGATGATTTTTTAGAGGTAAAATATTAAATAAAGATTTACCTTTTGAAATTGTTGATCCCTCTGGTATCTTCCATGCTTTTACTTTGTAAGCTAAGCCTTCGGTAGAAAAGAAAAGAACTGAAGTATGAGTATTAACCGATAAAGTTTGGATTACTGAGTCTTGATCGCGAGTTGTAATACCTGATTTTCCTTTACCACCTCTTTTTTGTTGTTTAACATTATCAAGAGATCCGCGTTTAATATACCCTTGCAACGTAATAGTAATTATTACTGATTCCTTTTGAATTGTTTCTTCAATATCATAATTTAATACTGCATCGATAATCTTAGTTCTTCTAGGTACAGCAAATTTTTCTTTAATAGATATTAGCTCTTCACTAATAACTTTTAAAAGTTCTTTTTTTGAGTTTATAACTTTTTTATAACAAGTTATTAGGTCTGCTAATTTTTTAATTTCAACTTCTATTTCATTAATTCCAAGAGCAGTTAACTTTTGCAATCTTAATTCTAAAATTGCAGTTACCTGAAAATCAGAAAGAGAGTAAAGATTTTTATTTTTTTTATCCTCTACTAAAGAGATCAACTTCTGAGATTTGTTAATTTTCCATTTAGTAGTTAAAATAGACTTCTTTGCATCATCAGGTGTCTTTGATGATCTAATTATCTTTATTATTTTATCAAGGTTTTCTACCGATACAGATAATCCTATTAAGATGTGTGCTCTATCCTCAGCTTTTTTTAAATCAAATTTAGTTTTTTTTATTACAACATCTTCTCTAAAAATTAAAAAATTTGATAAAAAATCTTTTAAATTACATAATTCAGGTTTGCCTTTAACAATAGCAAGAGTATTAAAACCAAAAGAACTTTCTATTTGGGTATTTTTATAAAGCTGTCTTTTAATAGTTTCTGGTTCAACTCCATTTCTTAAATCTATAGCAACTCTAATACCTTCTCTATTTGATTCATCTCTTATATCCCTTATACCTTCAATTTTTTTCTCTCTTACTAGTTGAGCAATTCTTTCATTAAGAACAGATTTATTAACCTGATATGGTATAGAGGTTATAATAAGTCGATCTCTTCCATTTTTAAGAGTTTCTACTGAAACTTCTCCTCTAATTTTAAAAGATCCTCTTCCTTTATTATAGCCTTGTTTGATAATGTCTTTTCCAATTATAACACCTCCTGTTGGAAAATCTGGGCCTGGAATATGTTTCATTAATTCTTTTATTTTTACATCTTTATTTTCAATTAAGGCTAAAGTTCCATCAATAATTTCTCCAAGATTATGTGGGGGAATACTTGTCGCCATACCGACAGCGATACCGCCCGCTCCATTGACTAAAAGATTTGGATATTGTGCTGGTAAAACAGTTGGTTCTTTTTCCGTTTCATCATAATTGCTTTTATATGAAACTGTATTTTTTTCAATATCGTCAATTAAAAATTGGGAAACCTTAGCAAGTCTTGTTTCTGTATACCTCATTGCTGCAGCTGGATCACCATCTATTGATCCAAAATTTCCTTGTCCTTGAACAAGAGGTAAACTCATAGAAAAATCCTGGACCATTCTTACCAAAGCATCATAAACGGATTGATCTCCATGTGGATGATATTTACCAATTACATCACCAACTATTCTTGCTGATTTTCTAAATTGTTTTGACCAATCGTAACCACCTTTATACATAGCAAACAATATTCTTCTATGAACAGGTTTTAAACCATCCCTGATATCAGGAAGAGCTCTACTAACAATAACGCTCATTGCATAAGAAAGATAAGATGAGCTCATCTCATCATGCATTGAGATTAGTTTTATATTATTCTCTTTTAGTGATTCAGTTTTTTGCATAGACACTAAAATGGAATTTCGTCATCCATATCGTTTGATACTTGAGTAGAGTCCTCAATATTATTACTTTGTTGAGTTGTATCATTTTGAATACCGCCACCAGTGTTTCCACCACCAAGCATTGTTAAAGTAGAATTATACCCTTGAAGAACAATTTCAGTAGAATACTTATCTTGACCTGACTGTTCGTCTTTCCATTTCCTTGTTGTCATTTGACCCTCAACATAGATTTGAGCGCCCTTTTTAAGGTATTGTTGAATAACATTTACAAGACCTTCGTTAAATACAACTACACGGTGCCATTCAGTTTTTTCTTTTTTTTCACCAGTGCTTTTGTCTTTCCAAGATTGACTTGTAGCCAAACTAAGTCTTGCTACACTTTTTCCATTTACCATTTGCTTGATTTCTGGGTCTGCGCCCAAACGACCAATTAATAATACTTTATTTAAACTTCCAGCCATAATATTTTAATATTTGTTAAATTAATTAAATAGATTTATACCACAATTCTTTTAGATATTAATTTTATTAATTCAAAGCAACAAAAAATATGATTAAAAAGATAGTTATCAAGGGTGCTAAAGAACACAATTTAAAGAATGTTTCTGTTGAAATTCCTAAAGATCAATTTGTTGTAATAACTGGCTTATCTGGCTCGGGTAAATCATCATTAGCTTTTGATACCATCTATGCTGAGGGACAAAGAAGATATGTTGAAAGCTTATCAGCCTATGCAAGGCAATTTTTAGATAAGATGAAAAAACCAAATGTTGACCTAATAGAAGGCCTAAGTCCTGCGATCGCAATAGAGCAGAAAAATACATCGAAAAATCCCAGATCTACCGTTGCTACAGTTACAGAAATTTATGACTATATGAGAGTTTTGTTTGCAAGAGCTGGCATTCCTTACTCTCCATTTACCGGGAAACCAATTACATCACAAACTATTACTCAAATAGTAGATTTGATAAAAAAATTACCTAAAAAATCTACAATATACATTTATGCACCAGTGGTTAGAGGTCGAAAAGGTGAATATAAAAAAGATATTTTAAGTTACAAAAGAAGAGGTTTTAGAAAAATAAAAATTGATAATGTTTTGTATGACATAGAAAAATCTCCTAATCTTGATAAAAAACTTAAACATGATATTTCCGTTCTTGTAGACAGAATTGTTTTAAATTCAAAATTAGGAAATAGATTGGCCGAAAGTGTTGAAGCAGCTGTTAATTTATCAAACGGATTAGTTTTTGTTGAGTATGAAGATGAAACTTTACCTCAAAAATTTAGAAAAGTTGAAAAACTAATTTATTCCACTAAATTTGCTTGTCCTGAAAGTGGTTTTACTATTGAAGAAATAGAACCCCGACTTTTTTCTTTTAATAGTCCTTATGGGGCTTGTGAAGAATGCGAAGGGATTGGCATTAAGTTAAATGTAGATCCAAATTTAGTAATTCCAGATGAAAGAAAAAGTATTGCCGATGGTGCTATTGAACCATGGGCAAAATCTACAACACTTTATTATGCACAAACATTAGCATCAATTGCTAAACATTATGGCTTTTCTTTAGATGAAAAGTGGAGAAAAATTCCAAAAAAAATTAAAGATGTAATTTTATATGGTTCAGATGAAGAGGAGATTAAATTTAGTTATGATGATGGATATGAAAAATATTCTCACAAAAAAACTTTTGAAGGTGTTATTAATAACTTAGAGAGAAGGTTTTTAGAGTCTGATAGTGAGTGGAAAAGAGAAGCTATAGCTGAATATCAATCTGACTCAGCCTGTGAAGGGTGTAATGGAAACAGGCTTAAAGAAGAGGCTTTGTGCGTTAAAATTGATAATCACAACATAAGCGAGGTAACAAAAAAATCCATACTAGATTCAACCCAATGGTTTAAAAATTTAGAAAAAAACCTTGATAAGAGACAATTTAAAATTGCTGAACATGTGTTAAAAGAAATTAACGAAAGACTAAATTTTTTACTAAATGTTGGATTAGAATATCTAACCTTATCAAGAGAGTCTGGAACACTTTCAGGAGGAGAGGCTCAAAGAATAAGATTGGCGTCACAAATTGGTTCAGGATTAACAGGTGTTTTATATGTACTTGATGAGCCCTCAATAGGATTACATCAAAAAGATAATATCAAACTTATTAATGCACTTAAGAGATTAAGAGATCTTGGTAATACTGTAATTGTTGTCGAGCATGATACTGAAACAATGGAAAATGCTGATCATATTCTTGATATGGGTCCAGAAGCTGGAACTAATGGTGGTCAAGTGATTGCCCAGGGAACATATGAGGAAATTAAAAATAATAAAAACAGTATTACTGGACAATATTTATCTAATAAGAAAAGAATTGAAGTACCAACAACACGTAGATTAGCCAAGAATGGAAGGTTTGTTGAAATTAATGGTGCCAGTGGAAATAATCTTAACAATGTAAATCTTAAGATTCCTACAGGAAGTTTTACTTGTGTTACCGGTGTATCAGGTAGTGGTAAATCAACTTTGATATTACAAACATTATATCATGCTTTAAATTTAACACTCAATAATAAAGCTAGAAAAGTTCCTAAAGCTTTTAAAAGTTATAAAGGTGTAGAGTTAATAGATAAAATTATTGATATAGATCAATCTCCGATTGGGAGAACACCAAGGTCAAATCCCGCAACATACACAGGGGCTTTTGGACCAATTCGAGATTGGTTTACAAGTTTACCAGAATCTAAAACCAGAGGTTACAAGCCTGGAAGATTTTCATTTAATGTTAAAGGTGGAAGATGCGAAGCTTGTGAGGGTGATGGTGTGATTACTTATGAAATGCATTTTTTACCTGATGTTTATATTCAATGTGATGAATGTAGAGGTACAAGATACAATAGAGAAACTCTTGAAATTAAATTTAAAGATAAAAGTATTGCTGATGTATTAGATATGTCTGTAGATGAAGGTTGTGAATATTTTGAAAATATATCAAATATTAAGACAAAACTTTTAACACTAAAAAAGGTAGGTTTAGGGTATATTAAGATTGGACAACAAGCGACAACACTTTCTGGCGGTGAGGCTCAAAGGATAAAACTTGCTAAAGAACTTTCTAAAAGATCTACAGGAAGAACAATGTATATCCTGGATGAACCAACAACAGGTCTTCATCAGCATGATATTAAAAAATTATTAGAAATACTTCATACTTTTGTTAAGCTTGGTAACACAGTCGTTGTCATTGAACATAATCTAGATGTAATCAAAACAGCAGATTACATCGTTGATATGGGTCCTGAAGGTGGTGTTAAGGGTGGAAATATCATTGCAGAAGGCAAGCCAGAGGAAATATGTAAAGTTTCAAACAGTTATACAGGTCAATTCTTAAAGTCATTATTAAAATAACTCTTTAAAATTAGTAAAAATTTAGTATATAAGTATTTAAAAATATGAGTAATTTACTATCATCTTTATCAAAAACAATTCACGCATCGTTAGCATTAGCAATTTTTTTATTTCTAGGTTTATTTTATTTAAATGATGGTTTTGCTTTTGACACACTTTTCTGGAGCTGGTTATTCAGATTCGTACATGTAGTTGTAGCTATTATGTGGATTGGTTTATTATGGTATTTTAATTTTGTTCAAATTCCAAACATGAGTAAAATTCCCGATGAACAAAAACCTGCTATTGGAAAAGTAATTGCACCTGCAGCATTATTTTATTTTAGATGGGCTGCAGCATTAACGCTTTTAACTGGATTAATTTTAGCTTTATTAAACGGTTACTTACATGATGCTATGACTTTAAGTATTGGATCAGGTATTCCGAAACATACAGCAATTGGAATTGGTATGTGGCTTGGTGTTATCATGGCTTTCAATGTTTGGTTTGTGATTTGGCCAAATCAAAAAAGAGCTTTAGGCATAGTTGAATGTGAGCCAGAGCTTAAGGCTAAATCTGCTAAAACAGCAATGTTATTTTCCAGAACAAATACGTTACTCTCTCTACCAATGCTTCTAGCAATGGTAGCAGCACAAAATCTTTATTAAATTTATTCTTCTTCCTTCAGTATTGTTTTTTGAGATACATTCAATCTAACTAGAACTGTGTTAGCAATATATATGGAAGAATAGGTTCCAAAAACTACACCAAAAATCATAGCCAAAGAAAATCCTTTTAAAACTTCACCACCAAAAAAGAAAATAGATAATAATGCTAATAATGTTGTAACAGAGGTAATTAATGTTCTTGATAATGTTTCGTTAATTGAAATATTTGTTAATTCAAATATCTTTATATCAGAATATTTTCTTAAGTTTTCTCTTACTCTATCAAAAATAACGACTGTATCATTCATTGAATAACCAACAATTGTTAAAACAGCAGCAATAATTGACAAATTGATTTCTAAATTTAAAAGAGAAAATAAACCTAGAGTTACTATTACGTCATGAAACAATGCTACAATAGCTCCTAAACTAAATTGCCATTCAAACCTTATCCAAATATAAATAAGCATAACTGCTAATGAAATGCTAATTGCTATGATTCCAGATCTCAACAATTCTGAGCTTACTTTGGGACCAACATTTTCAACACGTCTGAAATCAAAATTATTTCCAAAAGATTTATCTAAATTTAATTTAATTTCTTCTATAATATTATCTTTTTTATCTTTATTTTCAAACTTAACTAAATAATCCTTGTCATTACCAAATTTTTTAACTGAAACATCTCCCAAATTCATTTGGTTTAAATTATCCCTTAAACTTGAAACATTAATTTTTGCATCAACTGATCTTAGTTCAATTAAAGTCCCACCTTTAAAATCGATACCAAAATTTAATCCTTTAAAAATTAATAGTATTAGTGATACTATTATTAACAATGAAGATAAGATGTTAAATTGATTATAAAATTTATTGAATCTGATCATTTAAATTAATCCTGCTTTATCTTTATTTTTAGAAACATAAATAGAAGTAAATAGTCTGGCTATAAAATAGACTGAAAATAAAGTTGTAAATATTCCAACTCCTAAAGTAACAGAAAATCCTTTAACAGGGCCAGAACCCATAAAGAATAAAATAACAGCTGCTAATAATGTTGTTATATTTGCATCTAATATAGCTGTTTTAGATTTTGTGTAGCCACTATCAAAAGCGATGATATTATTTTTTTCATTTCTTAATTCTTCTTTAATTCTCTCAAAAATTAGTACATTGGCATCAACTGCCATACCCACTGTTAATATTATGCCCGCTATACCTGGCAATGTAAGTGTTGCTTCAAATAAGGTTAATACACCCAACAATAATAAAAGATTAACAATAAGTGTAATATTGGTTATTAGGCCAAATGTTTTATACTTTATAAACATAAATATAATTACAAGCATAAAACCAATTACAAGAGCAAACATTCCAGCATTTATAGAGTCTTGCCCTAAGTCTGGTCCGACTGTTCTTTCTTCTATAATATTTAATGGAGCAGGTAGTGCGCCTGAACGAAGTAAAAGTGCAAGATCTGTAGCAGATTGAAAAGTAAAACCACCACTAATTTGACCACTCCCACTAGCAATAGTATCTCTTATAACTGGGGCACTAATAATTTTTCCATCTAAAACAATAGCTAGTTGTTTACCAATACTAGTAGAAGTTGCTTTACCAAATCGTTTTGCACCTACCCTATCCAGTGTAAAAGATACAACTGTTTCATTTGTTTGATTATTCATTCTGGGTTGAGCATCTAATAAATTGTCTCCACTTAAAATAATTCTTTTGCTTACAAAATCTTCATCAATATCATTTTCATATTTTAATTTTTCAACTCCAAATGAATCTTGATTGTCATTAGATACAAATCTAAAAGTTAAATTTGCAGTCTTACCTAGTAAAGATTTAATTCTCATAGGATCATCAAGTCCTGGAAGTTCGACCAAAATTCTATCATTGCCTCTTTTTAAAATATTTGGCTCATTTGTACCTATTTCATCAATTCTTCTTCTAACAATTTCTAAAGCCTGGTCTTGTGATGATGTTTTTAACTCAACAAGACCTTGTTTTGAAAAAGTTAATTCTAAAGAGTTTCCTAAATCAACTAAATCAAATTGGTGAGATTTAAATCTAGGATAAAAAGGATTTATTGCACTATTTTCATCATTAAGTGCATCTATTACATTTTGTTTAAATTGGTCCTCAACAGTAAAAGTAATTTTTTGATTAGTTAAACTTAGATTTGCAATACTTATTTTCTTATCTTTAAAATATGTTCTTATTAAACTTGTTGTATTTTGAAGTTTTTGTTCAATTACTGGTGTATTATCAATTTCTAACAAAAGGTAAGAACCTCCCTGTAAATCTAACCCAAGATTAATTTTTTTATCAAAAAATCTTTTATCTGGACTAAAAATATTATTAGATGCAATAAATATAAAAAATATTGTTATTAAAGAAATAAATATAATTCTTAATTTAGAAAAATATAACACTTCTCAAAAATATTTGATTATTTTTTAACTTCTTGTGTATTTAAAAGACCTTGAATTCCAGTTGCTTTAACGATTTCAACTTTAACGTTTTCAGCAATTTCTACTTCAACTTTGTCATTATCAATAATTCTTTCAATAGTACCTGTAATCCCACCAGAAGTGATAACTTTGTCTCCTCTTTTTAAACTTTCGATCATAGATTTATGTTCTTTAACTTTTTTTTGCTGTGGTCTAATTAGAAAAAAATAAAAAATAACAAAAATTAAAATTAAGGGTATAAACTGACCTATTCCTGAACCTTCCATAAAACTCCTTTATATAAGATATTTTTTTATACTACTTGTGAAATTAAAACAACTTTAATTGAATGAAATTTTTTCTAAATTATTCATGTAGGGTCTTAATTTTTCTGGAATAACAATAGAACCATCCTTTTGTTGATAGTTCTCTAAAACTGCTATCAGAGTTCTTCCAATAGCCAAACCACTTCCGTTAAGAGTGCCAACATTAACGGTTTCATTATTCTGATCTTTATATCTTGTTTTCATCCTGACAGCTTGAAATGTTGAGCAAGATGAACATGACGATATTTCTCTATATTTGTTTTCTGATGGAAGCCAGACCTCTATATCGTAGGTTTTTTCTGCACTAAAACCCATATCTCCACTACATAAAATAATTTTTCTATATGGAAGAGCTAAATCATCCAAAATACCTGTCGCACAATCTGTCATTCTCTCCAGCTCTTCTAAACATTTATCTTTCTCAACTATACTTACCATTTCTACTTTATAAAATTGATGCTGGCGGATCATCCCTTTTGTATCTTTGCCATAACTGCCAGCTTCTTTCCTAAAACACGGTGTTGATGCCACAAATCTCATTGGTAAATCTTTTAAATTAACAATTCTGTCTTTTACAATATTTGTTAAGATTACTTCGGCCGTCGGAATCAAAAATTTTCTATCTGAACCATCTTCAAGCTTAATTTCAAATTGATCATTTTCAAATTTAGGTAATTGACCAGTTCCAAACATAGTGTTTTCCGATGCAATTAGCGGGGGTGATATTTCTTGATATCCATTTTCTAAAGTATGTTTATTAAGCATATAGTTAGATAAAGCTCTTTCTAATAGCGCTAGTTGCTTTTTTACAAAAACAAATCTCGAACTCGTAGTTTTAGCAGCCAAATCAAAATCAAGCATTTTAAGGTTTTCACCTAATTCATAATGAGTTTTAGGATTAAAATCGAATTCTGGAATTTTACCTGATTTTAATATTTCAACATTTTCACTTTCATTTTTTCCGTCTGGAACATCTTTATGTGGAATATTTGGAATATTCGATAGAATTGAATCTAATTCATTTTTAATCTTTTTTTGTTTCTCAGAAATTAAGTCTAGCTGGTTTGAAATTTCTTTTGATTTATTAAATAAACTCTCATCTTTTGATTTAGAAATATATTTTTTTTCTTTTTCAAAAGCTTCTTTCTTTTGAATAAGCTCTCTATTTATTTCATCTAATTTTTTAAGATGTTCAAAATCGATATTAACATTACGTCTTTGAAGAGATTTTTTAAAACTATCAAGATCATTACGTATTACTTTTAAATTATGCATCGTTTTTTCTTAAATTTTTCTTTTCAATAAACTTTACAGAAAAAATAGACAATTCATATAGAATTAACAATGGTATTGCTAAACCTATTTGAGTAATCGGATCGGGTGGTGTCAACAAAGCAGCTGCAGCAAAAATTATAACAACAACGTATTTTCTTCTAGTTTTTAAAAATTGTGAATCGACAACACCAACTCTTGCTAATAAACTTAAAACAACAGGAAGTTGAAAGCTTATTCCAAAAGCAAAAATTAATTTCATTACTAAAGATAGATATTCATTAACTTTAGCTTCTAATTGTATTGGAAGATTTGTTGACATGCCTGTGCTCTCAAAAGACAAGAAAAATTTTATCGCGAGGGGCATAATTAAATAATAAACAAGCATGCCTCCTAAAAAAAATAGTATTGGTGTTAATATTAAGTAAGGTAAAATTGCAATTTTTTCATGTTTATAAAGTCCAGGTGCAATAAATTTCCAGATTTGCATTAATATAAAAGGACAAGTAACAAAAAAAGCAGCAAAAAAAGAAACCCTCAAATAAGTTAAAAATGTTTCTTGTAGAGCTGTAAATATCAGCCTTCTATCAGTACCATCATCTTTCACTGCTTTCGCAAATGGTTCTACTAAAAATCCGTAAAGATGTTCAGCAAAAATATAGCAACCTGCAAAAAAAATTATAAGGAAAATAAAACTATGGATTAATCTTTTTCTAAGTTCTGCTAAATGGCTAATAAAACCAACTTCCTGATCTTCCTTATGCATCTTTATTATTTTCTTTGTTATCTTTTTTTTGAATATTTTTATCTTCTAAATCAATATTAGAAACTTCATTTTGAATATTATTAATATATTTTTTTGCTGTACCAATCCATGACCCAACTTTTTTTAACATTATAGGAAAGTCTTTTGGGCCTAAAACAATAATAGCTATTGCTACTATAATTAAAATCTCAAACCAACCAATAGTAGGCATGTGATTTAATCTTTATTATTTGAATCTTGATTATTATCGGAAATATTTTTAGGATCTGGCTCATCTGTAACATCTGAAGCCATACCTTTTTTAAAACTTTTAATTCCTTTGGCAACATCACCCATTAAACTAGAGATTTTACCTCTACCAAATAATAGAACTACTAGAATTACTACAATTGCAATTTGCCAAATTCCTATACTCATTAAAAGTTTATAACCTGTTTGTAATTATTTTAAAAGTGACTTTTTATTTATTATCTTCGTCACCAAGGGTACTATTCAACATTTCGTCAATATTTGAGTAAATGTCCTCTTTTTTCTCATCTTGTTTTTCTTTATAGAATTTACCGGTACCAAAAATAGCATCGTCAATACTAGTAGTGTCAATTAATCCAGCAGAACCCAACTCATCAACAGTAGGTAAATCTGATAATTTTTGAAGGTTAAAATGACTTAAGAAATCATCTGTACTTACGTATTGGATTGGTTTACCGGGAACATCTTTACGTCCTCTAGGCTTAACCCAGTTAAGTTCCATTAAAATCTCAAGTGTGTTTGTACCAAATGCTACACCTCTAATTTCTTCAATCTCAGCTCTAGTCACTGGTTGATGATAAACAATAATAGCCAATGTTTCTACTGCAGCTCTAGATAGTTTTTTTTCGACCGTTCTATCTTGAGTCATTAAGCTTGATAAATTAGGAGATGTTCTAAAAGACCATTTTTTTGAAATACAAACTAAGTTAATTCCTCGACTAGAATATTCTGCTTGTAATTTTGTTAATGATTTTTCAATATTAATTTTTTTAGAAAGTTTACTTTCAATAGTATCTATATCCAAAGGTTCGGCTGCCGCAAAAACTATAGCCTCAACTTCTTTTTCAATTGGCGTTAATTTAGAAGGAAAATTAACTACATTATTATCCTTTTCTAATTTTTTTTTATTCATGAGCTTTCTTTTATATAAATATCTTCAAATAAATTATCTTGTTTAATCTTTAAGTTCCCTTCTTTTACAAGTTCCAATGATCCAGCAAAAATTCCAGCTTTGCCAGTACGTTTATATCGTTTACCTGATTTAAAATTATCGGGTATTAGTTCATCTAACTTTTTCCAATCCATTAATTTTCCAAAAAAACCTTTTATAGTTTTTATACCATCTTCTGTTGTAAAAACAGGTAATTTAGGGATATTCATCTTTTGAAAATCCTTAGTCATAATTATTGATGAGTAAGTTTTTAAAAGTTCAAACAAGCTTAATTTATATTCCGAACTATAGATAGATCTTATATTACCCTTCATACCTCTCGTGCGTATTTCCCGTCCAAGTCTTTTTCTTTTTAGCATTTGTTCAGAGAGCAAACGAATTAATTCTAATTTTTTTAACTGAAGTTTTAGTTTTTCAGCAACTTCTTGAACTTTAAATTCCTCTTCAGGGGTTCCTGGTAATAATAACTTAGATTTTAAATATGCTAACCATGTTGCCATTAGCAAATATTCAGATGCTATCTCCAGATTAAGATCAGTATTATTTGAAATAAAATCATGAAACTGATCTGCTAATTTTGTAATTGAAATATCTTCAAGATTAACCTTTTGTGCTTTTGCTAGGTCTAAAAGTACATCTAATGAACCATTATAATTTTCAATATCAACTTCAAACAAAGAGTTACTAGAATCGAGCATATTTTAATATTAGCTTAAAATCTTATAAAATTCTGATGTTTTTTTTCGAATAAATTGATTAACTTTAGGAGAATTTTCTGCAACAATATTCATTTCTTTCAAGTTTCCACTGCAATGTAGTACCAAATTACATCCAGCTTTAAAGGCCTTAATAGTGTTTTGTTTCATGGAATACTTTAAACTTTTCATTGATAAATCATCAGAAATTAAAAGGTTTTTAAATTTTACTTGATTACGAATAATCTTAATCATTTTCTTTGAATGAGTAACGGTATTGTTTGGATCAATTTTGCTAAAAACTATATGTGCGGTCATGGCAAACAGAGAATCTTTTTTTTTAAAAGCACTAAAATCATTTTTTTTTAAATAATCTAAAGATTTATTAATAGTTGGAGTAAAATGATGACTGTCAACTTTTGCTAAACCATGACCTGGTATATGTTTAATAACAGTACCAATAGAATTTTGTTTAAAATTTTTAATGCAAATATCACCTATAATAGAAACAATTTTAGAACTTTTGGAAAATGAACGATCACCGATGATATTCGAGCTTCCCTTATGCTTTAAATCTAAAACTGGAACAGTATTAATATTTACTCCTAAATGGGATAAAAGATAACTAGTTTTATCAATGAACAATTTATAAATAAGATTAAATTCTTGTTTGTTTTTAAGATATAATTTACCAAAGTATTCTGAGGTCAATGTATCAAATGCAATTAATTTACTTAGTCGATTAACCCTACCACCTTCTTGATCTATCATTATAGGATAATTTTTATCCTTAAAAATTTTTTTTATGTGTACAGTTAACTTTTTAATTTGATTGATATCTTTTAAATTTCTTGAAAATAAAATGATACCCCAAGGTTTATATTTATCTAAAAATTTTATTTCATGATTAGTAAGTGTAGTTCCTTTTATACCTGTAATAAATGATCTGCGATTAATCATTTTTATTAAATAATTCCCAAAAATAATATTTTTTCTTTTTTTTATTTTTTGTATTTTTACTATATTCGATAATATTTTGAGTATCATTTTTTAATACTGGTAGATTTTGTGAATATAAGTTTATTTTTTGATCAATAGTATTTAGCGAACGAAAAGAGTTTTTTTTATTTTCATCAGAAAAGTAATATTTAGTAGCAAAAAAAATAAATATAAAAATTACTATTAGAAATATTGAATATTTAATTTCTTTGAGCATTACATTTTTTCAGGCGTATCAACGCCGACAATATTCATGCCAGATTTAATAACATTAGATATTACTTTCAAAAATACTAATTTTTCTAGTGAGATATTTTTTTTTTCATTAATAAATCTTTTTTCGGGATTATCTTTTCCTAAGTTCCAATAAGAATGAAATTCAGAAGCTAACTCATAAAGATAAACGGGAATTCTGTGAGGTTCCAATTTGCTACTCGCTACATCAATACATTTGGGCCATTCAGAAATCTTTTTTAAGATTTTAATTTCATCACTTGAATAATCAAATTTAAAATTATCTATTTCAACATCTGAATCTAAATTTTTATTAAGATGTCTAAATACAGAAGATATTCGGGCATAACAATACTGAACATAAAATAGTGGATTGTCTTTTGATTTTTCTTTTACAGAATCAAAATCAAAGTCTAACTCAACATCACTACTTCTATTAAGCATTATAAATCTAGTAGCGTCTTTACCAACTTCATTAATCAAGTCATCTACAGTGATGTAGTCACCTTTTCTCTTGGACATTTTAAATGGCTTATTATCTTTAATCAATTTTACTAGCTGACTAATTTTACAAATTAATTTATTCTTTGTGCCAGAAAGGGCATCAACAGATGAAGAAATTCTTTTTATATATCCAGCATGGTCGGCACCAAGAATATTAATTAGATAATCAAATTTTCGATCAATTTTATTTTTGTGATAGGCAACATCACTTGCAAAATAAGTCCAAGAACCATCAGATTTTTGTAATGCCCTGTCTTTATCATCTCCAAATTCAGTTGATTTAAATAATAATTGCTCTCTTTGAACCCAATTTTTATTATCTTCACCAGCAGGTGCCTGGATTTTACCTTTATACACAAAGTTGTTAGTTTCTAAAAATTTGATAACACTTTCTACATTTTTGTTTTGCACAATACTTTTTTCACTTACAAAGCTATCATGCTTAATACCAAGACTTTTAAGATTTTTTTTAATTAAAAGTATGGCTTGATCAATAGATAAAATAGTTAGCTGTTCACTTATACTTTTAAAATTCTCAAAATTTAGCCCTAAATTAGAAGAAACAATTTTATTTGCAAAATCAATTAGATAATCACCTGGATATAAATCTGGATTATCACTAGGAAAAGTTTCATTAAATTTTACTTCACGAATTCTGAAATAAACAGATTTAGTAAAATTAATAATTTGGTTACCATAATCATTTACATAATATTCTTTAGTAACTTTATGTTTGTTAAAAAGTAATATATTTGAAATTACATCTCCCAAAATAGCTCCACGGCAATGACCAACATGTAGGGGGCCTGTTGGATTAGCTGAAACAAACTCGACTAAATAATTAAGTTTTTTTTCTTTTTCATTAATTCCAAAAGTCTTTGCGTTTTTAATAACTTCTTCAATAAAATTAGACCAAAATAGAGGCTTAAACTTAATATTTATGAAGCCTGGTTTAACAACATTAATAGTTTCTATAAGAGAATCATTTTCTTTTATAATAGGTGATATTTGTTCAGCTAAATCTAATGGAGATTTATTATTTAATTTTGAAAGAACCATTGCAACATTTGTTGAAATATCACAATCAAATTTTGCTGGTGGTATTTCTGCATTTATTCCATGGAAAGTTTCAGGAATAATAAGTTCACCTTTATTGCTTAGATCAATAATAATTGTCTTAATTTTATCTAAATATAGTTCAAAAATGTTCATTTAAAATTATTATATAGATTAATAGCATAACGATCTGTCATACCTGAAATAAAATCTGAGATAGCTCTAAATTTACCTTTAGTCAATTGATCTTTTGTAAGAAATTTTCTAGGATTTAATTTAATTATATTAAATAATTTTTTAACAATTATTTTTCCTCTTTGGTTCTTTCTTAATACCGACTTGTCATTATACATTTTGGTTCTTAAAAATAATCTAATTTCTTTTTCTGAATATTTCATTGTATCTGAAAAACAGACAATTAATCGATCAGACTTTAATAAATCTTTCTGTGATTTAATTTTAAAATTTTTTAAATTTTTTTGAATATTGTCTATTAAATCTCTAATCATTAAATCAATTGAGTCTCTGATAATCTGATAAATAGCTATTTTATAATTAGTTTTATTAATTTTCTTTTTATATTTAAGATAGATTGATTTAAAGAAACCTATCTCCATAAGTTCTTCTAGCTTAAATAAATTAGCATTAATCCCATCTTGAATATCATGATTATTATAAGCTATATCGTCTGATATCGCAGAAATTTGGGCTTCTAAAGATGGATAAGTATTAAAATTAATCTTACTTTTAAAAGTCTTTAAACCTATTAATTCGTCTACTAAATCAGTGTCCTCAACTGGTCCATTGTGTTTTAAAAGTCCTTCCAGTGTTTCGACAGATAAATTAAGACCGTTAAATTTAAAATATTTATTTTCCAAAAACATTACTATTCTTAAAGCCTGTAAATTATGATCAAAACCACCATAACCTTCCATACATTCATCTAAGGCGTCTTCACCTGCATGACCAAATGGTGTGTGACCAAGGTCATGGGCAAGACTTAAAGTTTCAGTTAAATCTTCGTTTAAATTTAGATATTTTGCAACTGATCTAGCAATTTGCGCAACCTCTATTGAATGAGTTATCCTTGTTCTAAAATGGTCTCCTTCAGTATTAACAAATACCTGTGTTTTGTGTTTAAGTCTTCGAAAAGAAGCGCTATGTATAATTCTGTCTCGATCTCTTTGAAACGGAGACCTATATTTTGAATCTGTCTCACTAATGAGTCTTCCCTTGCTATTAAATAGGCCTAATTGAGAGTATTTTTTCATCCTTTAATTTAAATAATTAAGTACTATATTAGTAGTATCAGTGTTCAATCATGATTAAAGAAATTAAATTTACCGATAATGCTCTAAAACAAATACAAAATTTGTTATCTAAAAAGGATGAGGGTTCTTTTTTTAGAATCGCAATTAAGGGTGGTGGCTGTTCCGGATTTCAGTATGAATTTACATTTGAACAATCAAAAAATGATGATGATTTGATTTTTAAAAATATTTTAATTGATAAAACTTCAGCTGATTTATTAAAAGACTCAGAAGTTGACTATGTTTCAGAATTAATAGGCGAATCTTTTAAAATATCTAACCCGCAAACCAAATCTTCATGTGGTTGTGGTGTTTCTTTTTCACTTTAATGATAATCTCGTGCTGGAATGTTAACTCTGTAAGAGCTAGGGTTGAAAATATAAAAAGCTATCTGTTGAAATATAAACCAGATATTTTAATGATGCAGGAAATTAAAACTGAAGATCCCACTTTCCCCTATGATGATTTTTCATCACTTGACTATGAAAGTCATGTTTTTGGTCAAAAAAGTTATAATGGTGTTGCGATATTATCTAAACATAAATTAGAAAATATTAGGATAGATTTAATTAAAGACAAATTAAAACAATCTAGAATTATTTCAGCAGAATTTAAATATAAAAAAAAAAACATTCAAATAATTAATATCTATACACCGAATGGTAACCCAGTTGACACTGATAAATACACTTATAAAAAAGAATGGCTCGATAATTTAATCAAACAATTGAAAACTCTTTCAAAAAAAAATGAAAATATTATTTTAGCAGGTGATTTTAATATTCTGCCCTCTTCAGAAGATGCTTATAACATTAAAGGATTTGAGGATGATGCTTTGTACCGACTTGAGATTAGAAAAAAATTTAGAGAAATGATTAACCTAGGTTTTCATGATGCTTACCGTCATATTCATGGTGAAAAAGAAGGTTATACTTATTGGGATTATATGAGAGGTGCTTGGCAAAAAAATAATGGATTAAGAATTGATCATTTTTTAGTTTCAAATTCATTATTAGATATTGTTAAAAATGTTAATATAAATAAAGATCCAAGAGGTAGGGAAAAACCTTCTGATCACACTCCTATTGAAA
>Ga0209709_10000300_pt1 | contig 47210 bp, 49 predicted proteins | sample ArcticOcean_MG_C_2_FD_187435 | JGI IMG/M metagenome (GOLD analysis project Ga0209709, IMG submission 187435) | Marine microbial communities from western Arctic Ocean - ArcticOcean_MG_CB4_136 (SPAdes) (version 2) | ecosystem: Environmental > Aquatic > Marine > Oceanic | place: Arctic Ocean... | reverse complement strand
TCGCGTCTCCACCTCCGAGATCGAGAATCATATCTCCCGGGGCATCTATAGTAAAGCTTGTAGCTCCATTATAAATTACATCAAAAATAGTCGTCCCATCATCCTTGAAAGTTACATTCCCACCATCTGCATCAATAATTACATCTCCGTCAACATCAAGTGTTAGGTTTCCGGCTGTTCCATCGTCATCAATCGTCGAAATAGTTGTGGCTCCAGCAGAAACAACCTGAACCTTGAACATATCGCCTGTATCGGCACTATGCATAATCTTCATAGTGTTGTTTGCTATGTCAAAATCAAATATTGCAGCAGAATTTGATTTAAACTTAACGTTTGCTCCAGCGGCATCTAAGATTATATCACTAACTGCATCAAATACCGTAGCGGAATTTGAGAGCACTACGTCTACTATTGTCGAGCCATCTTTCTTGAAGATCACATGAGCGTTGCTTCCACTAAGCGCGTCCAGCCATATATCTCCATCTGCGTCAAGAACTATGTCGCCGTCCGTTCCGGCAGTATGAGTTGTCCCCAAGGTGGTTTGACCACTCGCATTAACAGATATCTGGAATTTGTCTGAATTAACGGCATCATCATAAATAGTAAGCTTTGAAGAGTCTGCATCAAAATCAAATATAGTAGCCTGACTCGTTGAATTATCATTTATTAAAACATTTCCGCCAGATGCTGCGAAAACAATGTCGCCTGGCGCTTTAAACGTAACCTTCGTTGCAGCGCTGGTTCTAATATCGAGCGCCTTAACAGAAGCTTCTTTTATAATGATATTTCCGGAGGAAGTATCCAGAGTTATAGACCCTGGGGCGTCTAGTGATACGTTGGCCGCAGCGCTATTTTGAATATTTAAAAACGTTGAGGCGTTATCTTTGAGAACTACGCTTCCACCTCCGGCATCAAGCACTATGTTTGCAGCAGCAGAGAGGGTCAACCCTCCGGAGCTAATTGTGCCAATCTTCCCATCCTCTATCAGAAGGTTTGATGCCGAACCAAGTAAAATCTTTCCCTTTACATCAAGCTCTACAGTTGGGCTGGATACGCCAACACCAACCCTTCCGTTGGTTTCATCAATAACAAAAGTGTTTGCCCCAAATGTTAGCCCGTTCGGAACAGCTGCAGATGATGCATTAAATGTTATAGTATGACCCGCAGATGCGCCAAGGATTGAAGAGCCGGAAACCTGAAGCTTTGCAGTTGGAGTAATTGTGCCTATACCAACATTCCCGCTAGAATCCTGAATGAATATTCCCGCGCTATTTTCTCGGTTATTCAAAAGATACAGGCCTGTTGCGCTACAGCCATAAAGCTTCTCAAAGTCAATGGATTCACCACAGGCGCTAGTAATCCCGGTATTTGTCAAAAGAGTATATAGGTCTAAATCAAAAGTAATTTTAAGCTCAGTATCTGTAGAGCTTACGGTGCAACCAGAGCCGGCAATTATTGATTTAACTTGAATCTCGTTACTTTCGAGATTCCACTGCATGTTATCATTAGGTGTTGGTTTCCCAAGAGTTTCGCCACTACCTAGTGTACGAATCGTTCTTGAATCAGTAGCGCAGTTATTTTTATTGCCATATGCCATTTTGAAAAGCTCCTAATTAAATATACTTCTGTTATTAAAATAAATATTAATTGATTTCTAAGAAATTATTACCATATAAACCAACCATAACGAGTTTCAAAAACTCCCTTCGCCGTTCCTGGCTCTAGAATCAAATAATCGTTCCAATCTATAGCCGCACCTAACTTCTCGTCATTTTTGCTTGGATATACATAAATCGGGGAGGTTCCACAGACATGTCTAAGCATAATCATCCTACCACCCTGACCACTATCGTCTATAACAGTCACATCAGGAAGCCTTACTGTTATAGGCCCAGAGTACCACCTACTACCAGTGGTTTCCCCCCAATCCTTTTCTTTTTTCTGCATAGCCGTTGTATCTATGGCTATAATCTTATCGGTTGGTTGCACATTATAAACAGCAGGAGATGTCTCTCCGTATAAAGAAAACAAGTTTGAGCCATGTGTTAACAGCTTTATATTATCTTTAAAGCTTAATGCACCTGATATCGTCAAATCTCCGGTCTTGGCGTTCATAACTATAGTGTTGTTTTCGGCGCTAGCCTCACCAGATTCAGACCATCCAACAACTATGTCGCCTTCCTTTTCTGCAAGAGCACCCATGCCACCTAAAACAACCGCGTTCGATGCCGTAATTTTATTTCTACATCCAGACAGTATAGACCCGTATTCCACAATCTTTGCACCATAACCATCAGAGATGGCTTCTCCGGAATCGATACTGTTGCTAGTGCCAGATAGTATAACAGAATGATCCGCATTGGCTATTTTGTTTTTATATCCAAATATCATTGATGCAAATGATGCAGGCTCCGCTGCGGATACGCTTATCGTGTTATCCCTTCCGCCAAGAATTACTGAAGAGGTGCTTTGCATCACATTATCTCTACCGCCCACTATAGCGGAATAGTCCGAACCAGTTTTAAGCTCATTTTTAAGACCCGAGTTGATACCCGAATAACTAGAAAGGGAAACTTTTGATTGGCTTCCGAAAATACTCGTAAAGTCAGATGCGTCGATAACATTGGAAGAGCCAAAAATAGAAGCCGCTTCACTAGTTGCGTCTGAAGTGTTCAAATAGCCGAAGCATGAGCTGTTGTCCCCAAGGATAACATTGCTGCTTCCAAACGCTGTAGAGTTGGCTCCGCCAACCTTATTTTTATATCCTCCGACTACAGAATATGATGCATCTGATTCGGTTTTATTATAGGCCCCCCCTACGATGGAGCTGGCATAACCCCTTGCGGTTAATCCAATTGAAGACGGCCCCTGTAGAGATGTGGCAAATGAGCCTACATAATCCGAAACGCTAGACTTATAGGTTTCAGGTTCTACAAGCACTCCCCCAACCTTGATTGAGTGATAAGATGAGCTATCTTGTTTTAAAATTTGATTCAGCCCATTTATTGCAAAGCCTACTTTTTTAGTATTTTTACTATAAGCAAGAACCTGTCCATCAACAGCGATGCCTTTTTTCGTTCTAAGGTGTTTTTTCTCTACTGATATTTCAGTAGGAGATATTCCGCCCTTTACGGTTTTAGATCCTGAAAAATTAGGCTGAGACCTGTCAAAGTCTGGGATGTCAAATACTGCAGTCCCATTTCCCCTGATTGAGTTATTCGTCACCGCACTATCCTTGTCTCCAAAAACCTCAAGCTCTGAAGAGGAACTGTTTATAGAAACAAGCTCTGCTGATAGTGCAGACGTTCTGTCGAGCCGGGATCCCTCCATTACAAACCTAATTCTAGAGTTTGGCCCAACTGATATTGGAGGTATTGACGAACCTTGTGCTGAGAGTGTAGAGTTTTTCATGTATACTTCATCACATGGTGTTACATATGAGACAGAGTCCTTCTCCATGTCATAAAAATCTTTTCTAAAGTAATGAGAGTCTACATCTAACATAGAGGATCTATCTACTGAGAATGCGGGGGTTGATACATCTGAGGCATTAAACAATACGTCAATATCTTTAAAGGCCTGGGGCAGCCTATTGAACCTAGCACCCTTTGAAATTTCAATTTGTGTTTTTGCAGATGCAAGCTTTCTGATAACAGATACTACATCTGCAGTGCTACCCTTCGAGTGAACAAGGGTAGAGCTGCCCTTTACGCCACGCTCCTCTATCGGAAAGTAATATAAGTTATTTAAATCAGATTCCACCTTGCTTAGCCCAACGTTGCTAACATAAGCACCCGAGTATTTGACAACTTCCGTCCCACTACCAAGGCTAAGGTGACCATCAGAAGGTGGGTTGCTCTCGGTTTTTGCAATAAGAAGCTTGACAAACTCGTACTCGTCTGCAGATATTTCAGAATATTGAGTTCCAGAGACTTGAGTTGTCGAGTAAGAACCGGAGTCGTTTCCCTCGTAAAAGCCCTTTGACACAGATTCTTTTGAATTTACAGACTCACGATTTGAAAGCGTATCATCACACGGGTCTGTTCTAGACGGATCTCCGGCCCACTCCACTCCTCGCATATCATATGGCTTTCCATTTGAAGATGGAGGGACCTTTACTCGACCACTATATTCTTGGTCATCAAAAAATACAACCTTGGTCCCTTCCGCTTCAGACAAATCTTTATACAGAGTTCCCCAGCTACTATAAATATTCTTTGACCTATCCTCTTTTTTTCCAGGCGCAAAAGTAAACCTTGTACTTCCGGACTTAGACCCAGAATAAAGATACTCTACTTGATTCTGTATGTAATCAATCCTATCTGCAACAGTGGAAAAAATCGATGTCCCATCTGAATTTGTAACGTATGGGGAGCTTCTCGCTGGAACCTTATCCTCTACCCAATCTTTCTTGCTCCAAAATGTTGGCGCCTGACCAAGAACGTTCTCTTCTATATTGTATAAAGCTTTATTTGAATCATTTATATCTCTAGATAATATCTTGCTTTTGCCATCAATTAAAACGCGAAGAAAATTTCTATCGCTATTTACACCTGGCTTTCCATACTTTGGACCTGACATTAAAATCTCCTAATAAAGTTTACGGCAATTATTATATAAATAATAATATATTATTCAACGATAAAACTAGGTCTTGGCCTTTTTTAACTTAGACTTTATTTTATATTTTTTTCTAGACGCTATAAGCTTTGTATTACTAGACGCCTTTTTTCTAGCTCTTTTGTCCGCTTTAGACATAACGACTCTTCTTTTGGCAAAGTTTGAGCTTCCTCCACATCCGCATCCCATTTTTAAACTAGTCCTCCCTTGAACACTTTAAACATTGGATAAATATTAGCATTTATTTCTTTCAAATTAAAAATAATTATTAATTAATAACTATATATATAGTTGGGGTCTTAATGTTTGGCAAAAAAATAAAAAATTACAAATACTTAATTGCCACAATCATTATACTTTTTATAAGTATAAAAATTAATTTAATCAAAGAGCACACAACTCTCAGTTCAAACATAAACCGAGCGCTACTAGAGTCTTCCAGCCTGCATGAAGGCCATCCGGACCAAATAAGATCTCGGATGGTCGGATCAGTTGTAAGACTTTCATACTTTTCCAGCATGATGTCAATAATGAACTATGGAGAGGCAAACCTGGAGAAGATATCGACAGCAACAGGCTTTAGTATAGGGTACGATCCAGACACGAATATTTCCTTTGTAATAACAAACGATCACTTTTGTGAAAGAATAATTCTGGATCCAACCTCTGCACTAATGGCCGAAAAAAGCGATGTTGCCAGGATCTCAAATGATGGCGCCTCTGGGATATTAAGTGAGGTTGTATACACCTCTGGGGAGTACGACCTATGCCTAATCAAACTTTTCGGGAGAGTAGGTGGGGTTACTTTGGCCCCAGATGGTTATCGGCCCAAACAATTTGATAGAATTTACATAATAGGTGCACCGTCAGGAAATCTGCCGATAATAGTCGAGACCTTTTATTCCGCAGACATACCAAGAGATCAAATCTCAATAGGTAGTCTAACCGATGTCGGTGAGCCATTTCTAATGACATCCGAAATAGTATTTCCAGGACATAGCGGAAGCCCAATATTTAATAACAACGGACAAGTAGTTGGAGTTATATTCGCCTCACTCTCATCATATGGTGGGATTGGCATACCAGTTAGAGATATATATAAATTTATAGAGGAAGCAAACAACTTTAAAATGATCGAATAAAAATAGGTTTTTATTATGAAAAAAACAATCAATTTCATACTTACATTTATATCCTTATTAGCACTTGGATGCTCAAGTGACTATAAAATAAGGCCAGTGCCGGAAGATGTCGAACCAGGAGTCCAAGTTCCTGAGATTGAAGTGAGCCCCCTATCCCATGACTTTGGACCGCTAAGCGCAGGAAGCGAAGTACATAGCACGTCAGTAACAATTGACAACATTGGAAATGGCGAACTAAATATAAGCAATATATATCTAAATAACGGTATTTCTAACTTTTCACTAACGATAATTCCAATCGGAACTGTAGAGCCTCTAGGGGCCGTCGAGCTTATAGTGGAATACTCTCCAGGAACATATGAGACAAATAGTGACATTATAAGTATACTATCAAATGATGAAGACGAGCCTGAAGTGCGTGTTCTTCTGGACGGCTCTGGGGATGCCCCCGTAATAACAATAACCCCAGGTTACTATGATTTCGGAACAGTATATCTCGGGTGTGACGACACGATTCCTGTTGAAATTGGAAATATCGGAAATTCAAATTTAATAATATCTGATATAGAATACTTCGCATCTCTCCCTGTTGACTTTTCCATTCAGCCATATGAGGATGTATGGGGTTATTTGCCAATAACCATTGCACCAGGAGATATTATAGGGCTAGATGTCAACTACTTTCCGCTAGACACTCTAGATGATTCGGCTTATATAGAAGTCGTATCTAATGACCCAGCAACTCCGATTGCCAATGCAGACCAAGATGGCCTTGGAGACTATGAAGCGTGGGCAACAGACACATACATTCAAGATGGAACAGTTGATGTAGATATATTGTTTGTAATTGATAATTCTGGCTCAATGGGATCAAATCAAACTAACTTAAAGAATAATTTTGACTCATTTATGGCAGCATTTAGTAGCGCTGGCGTCTCTTATCAAATAGCCTTAATAACCACGGATAACCCCACATTTGTTGGAGACATAATAACTTCAGCTACAGCGGACCCTATTTCAGAATTCAGATCTCAGATAGACTCGATCGGAACTCATGGCAGCGCAATAGAACAGGGGCTTCTAATGGCGCACAACTCAACATCAGGGGCAGGAGACGCATCGCCATCTAGCCCTACAGGATTTTTCAGAACCGCATCAAGACTTGTTATAGTATATATTTCAGACGAACCTGATATGTCAACCTATGCTAGCACACTTACTCCATCAGATTACTCATCACAGCTGCTATCACTAAAGTCATCCGCCGGCTTAATTGTCGCTCACGCGATAGCGGGTGACTACCCCAGCGGATGTTCCAGCAATGGTGGAGCGCAATTCGGAGATAGATATTATGATGTAGTCGGAGACCTAGGCGGAACTTTTATGTCAATATGTGCATCAGATTGGAGCACGACAATGGACTCTCTGGCCCGAGACTCTATTGCCTTAACAGACTTCCCGCTAAGTGACAGGCCAATAGAGGGAACCATAGGGATTAAAGTAAATGGCTTTGTATCTTATGACTGGGTGTATAACACTTCTGAAAATTCAATATCTATGCTAACCGCACCATCGGATGGTAGCATAATAGACGTTACATATGCTCTATGGGCTGAGTGTGAATAGATAGTTAATATTATTTTTTACTATTCTTATACTCGTCAACCTTTTTCTGGTCCCGCTTCTTTCTTATTCTTTCCTTTACCTCTCGCTTCCTCTCCAGTATCTCCATATTCTTTATTGCATGTCTGGCATACTCTTGCATAAATACGGGATCGATCATCTTTCCGCTCATAGCTGAATTGAAAATATGACTCGTAAAATCAGCTATGTCCAAGGCTTGTTTCACTATAGGATCTGCTTTTTCCTTAGAGTAAACATCCGATATGTTCTGTATGTCGCTTCCTGATATTCCAGCCATGCCCATCCCGGGGCCCAGTGTTTTTGAAATCCTGTTTATTTTTTCCGCTTGGATCTTAAGCTGGGAAAGCTCTTTGTTTTTATTCTCTACGCATTCCAAAGGACATGTTTTACATGACTCTTTCATGTCCATCGCCCAATAGTCACACTCATAAAGATACTGAATACTTCTCGGCTCCTGGCTAAGACTTTTTTGGCATCCAAAAAATAACTTTCCGTCTATAAGCTCTGCTTCTTTTGAGCAATACTTGCTATCCCTCATGGTAGATGTCATTCTGCACGTTTTACTGCAATCAACAATTTTTTTTTCTTTGCCCATAACCATGCCTAGTTTATTTTTGATTTTAAAGCTATAAGCGCCGTAACTATATCGTCTATAGAGCTTTCGCTTAACTTTGTGGTAAGCAATATAAACGAATTGTCGTCCCTCTTCGTTCTTATGGACAAAAAAATATTTCTATTTTTTTCGTAAACTTCTACGTAGCTATCACTGTCCAATGTTATCTTCATTTACTAAGCCCACATAATATACCCTACTATGATACCAGCAGCGAATGAAAAAATCTTTGCTATAGCATATAATATATAATCTTCAACTTCTCCATTTAAAAGTATTAATTGCTTATATCTTTTAAACGTACTACCTATTAACCCTATTGGCGCTTTCACAAAGCTGCCCCTTGGTTGATAATTATAAAATTATCTATATTAAAATCTATTTCCTCATACCCGCGCTTGTTATCAGAATTATCTTTATCTTCATCACCCAAACCATTATCATTTGGATCCGGATGCTCTCTCCATATATAAATTGGAATCCGAACACCCTCACATCTGCCCTTCTCCTCGTGTTCTTTTATTTTTTTATAAATATAAGGTTTCATTTTAATTAAAGTATTTTTGCTGCATGAGTAGCGAGCGCGCTGCGCTCACCTTTTAGCAACGTTATGTGGCCAGATAGCTCAAAGTCTTTGAATTTTTCAACAATCGATGATAGCCCAGAGTTTGCAGAATCAAGATGTGGGGCGTCAATTTGCTCTAAGTCTCCAAGCATTATCAGCTTAGACCCCTCGCCCATCCTAGTCAGAACAGCCTTGGCCTCCTGGTGCGTGATATTCTGGGCTTCATCTAATATGAATATTGCATTTGGTATGCTCCTACCTCTTATGTAGGTTAATGCTTCTATTTCGATTTCGCCCTTCTCCATCATTAGGGAAATATAATCTTTTCCGTTTTTAAACAATATAGATAAATTATCCAATATTGGCTGAATCCATGGTTCCATTTTTTCAAATTTCGTCCCAGGCAAAAACCCTATATCCTTACTCATACTCTGAACCGGCCTTGTTATTATTATCTTCTCACATCGCCCTTCGGCAAGCATGCTTACCGCTGCCGCAATAGACATTAGAGTTTTTCCGCAACCAGCCTTTCCGGTGAGCGTTATCAGACTAATCTCTGGATCCAAAAGTAATTCGAACGAAAAAACCTGTTCCTTGGATCTTGGAAAGATTCCCTGCACGTTAAAGCCACTTGCTCCAGCATAAACAAGCTTTCTAATAATTCCATCAGACTTGTGGACTGCCAAAGCACTCTGTTTCGTACCACCCTTCAGAACAATACACTCATTTGGCTGTAGCTCTAAATCTTCTATTTCAATCTTTCCATTAGAATAAAAATCATCAATAGTTCTAGAATCTACATCAAGTACTGAAACGCCAGAATAAGCACCCCTTCTTTTTATTATAGCTTTTTCTTTTGTATAATTTTCTGCAGGAACACCAATCGAATCACACTTAACCCTCATACAAATATCTCTAGATAATAAAGATACCTCTTCACTTTCCAGTGATATTTTCTTTGCTATGGCTATAACCCTGTTATCCACGGTATCCGGAAGAGGATTGTCAAGCCCCTCTAGGCACCTCTTCCCGTCTAAAACAACTTTTATTATTTGTTCGTTTTCTAATTTAATACCATCCTGAAGATTGCCATGTGACCTTATATCGTCTAAGAATCTGTTAACATATCTAGCCGCATTTCCAACCGAATCCATCCTTGTTTTTTTACTATCAATCTCTTCCAATACCTCTATTGGTATCACCAGGGTACTTTCTGGGAATGCATGAATCGAATCTTCATGATAAAGCAAAACTGAAGTGTCAATTACAAATGTCTTCATATTTATGTTCCTATTTTTAAAAATTATTATATTATATGTAAATTTATTAGCACTTTAACTATACTAGAAGTCTTCAAAAACAGACCAGTTCTCAATAGTCACCTCATAATACATGATTCCATCTTCATCTTCTTTTAATAAAAATTCCGGGCCACCCCACTCTGCAATGGTTTCCCCGTCCTTGTCCACCCTAACCGCATCGATATCGGGATAATTGATAATTTCAATATTATTATCAAAAAAATATTCTTGGACCTCATCTATCGGCCCCTCTTTTATGAAGTGAAGATCTGCGTCTAACTCCATAAGTATTGAATCTATCCAGTCTGATTTTAGCCCCTCTAAGTCTTTTAGATATTCCGATCTATTTAATAAAATAGTGATCTTTGACATTTACCCACACTTTGCATAACCGCAAGTTAAACAAGTGGCGCAGCCTTCTTGATATACTATATGTCGATCTTCTTTGTGGTCACAATTGCAGCTAACTACGCCATTGCTAACCTTAGTTCCGTCTATAATATATTTCTTTAAGCATCTAGATATAACCTTCGAAAAGCTGAACAGGTCGGCATCTTTATCTTTTTGCAATTGCTCAACAATATAATTTATGGGAACCCCATGCCTTAGTGACATCGATATCATCCTAGTTAGAGAGCCATGGTTTGGGTTGTCAAATACTGTAACAATATCTTTTATCAAAAAACCATCTCCGTTATAACCAATTTTTAAATCATATCTTGAATTTACAGTCTTTCTCGGATTCTTTATAATCGTACCACAGCTTGTCTTTTTGCCTATGTCGATATATTTTGACAAACCACCCATTATCTCGTACGGCCTTTCATTTAGCAGGCCAACCAATATAGTCCAATTTTCACCTCTAATATTAACCTGATGAATATCGCATGTTAACTCTAACGGTCTTTTTGGAGCAAAAGAATCCTTAAACTCTATAGATCTATTGCTTCCATCTGTTACCTTCCATCCAACAATTTTTTTATCAATACTTATAACTACGCCGCTCATTACATATCTCCGTACATCGACTCTTTTAGGGCATCAAACAAGTTTGCTGCATTATGGCTTTCTCCATCATATTCTATTGTATCGCTTCCTTTCGCAACTACGCTTGAACCATCTTCTAGCTCAAAGCAATACTCGGTTGACTCCAAATCCTCCTTCCTGACTATAACTCCAGAAAAAACCTCTGGGTTAAACCTAAAGGTTGTAACACCTTTGAGGCCAGACTTCCACCCGTCAAAATATATTTTTTTAAATTCATCAAAGTCGTAGTCGGTCGGAACATTTGCCGTCTTGCTAACAGACGAGTCGCACCATCTCTGAACCGAAGACTGAATACTTATGTGATCCTCAACAGACAGGTCATTTGTTACGGACCACCACTCTGGAAGCTCTTTATCTCCAAACTTCTCTTTCCATATGAAATACTCATAACTAAATACTTCTTGCTGAACCTTGGTTTTCTTTCCAGTAACTCTAATATTCCTAACGTATGAATTCGCAAATGATGGCTCAATTCCGTTAGAGCAGTTGTTTCCCCACGTTAAACTCATAGTTCCAGTTGGGGCTATAGACGTACCATGAGACCACCTAAGTCCATGCTCCATAATATCTTTTCGGATATTCGCTTGAGGCTTGCCCAGGCTTTCAAGAAGCCTGCTCATATAGCCCGAGTCCATGACCAGCCCCCTGCTCTCTTTTGAGCTAAAAACTGGGGCACACCCTTTCTCCTTGGATATTTCAATATTACAAAGAAGTGTTTCTTGAGCTATCGTTAGCATTATCTTTTCTGCAAAATCTTGACTTTTCTTTGATCCATATCTCATTCCCAGCATATTCATAGTGCTTCCAAGGCCAGTGAACCCAAGGCCGTGCCTTCTTTTTAGCAATATCTGCTCCCTCATCTCTGGTATCGGAAGGTTGTTGACCTCCACCACATTATCAAGCTGCCTGTTGGCCACCCTTATATCTTTCTTAAAGCTGGAAAAGTCAAATGAGCTGTTTTTTAAAAAAGGGTTTTTTACGTATGGCGGAAGAATCATGGAGCCAAGAAGACATGAAGCATTTGGGGCCAGAGGCTGTTCACCACATGGATTTGTCGCCCTAATTGTCTCGCAAAACCAAAGGTTGTTCTCGCTATTAATTCTGTCTATCAGAATAAACCCAGGCTCTGCGAAGTCATAAGTTGACTTCATTATGAGGTCGAACAGGTCAACTGCATTTATCCTTTTGAATATTTTCTTTTTAAACAGTGTTTCATCCGTGCAATTTCCGCTAACAACCTCTGAATGGTCGCTGCCAAACTTAAAATAATTAAACTCAGGATGTCGAAACGGAATATCGTCTTTTCCTATGAGCTTATATTCGTCAGAATCAACATCCGATCTTTCCCAAAACCACAAGTCCCATTTATCATCGTTTTCTACCGCATTCATAAAGGCATCATTTATCAAGACGGATAAATTGAAATATCTAAGCATCCCATCTTGTCTTTTGCAGGTAATAAAAGACTCAACCTCTGGATGTTGGATGTCCAAGCACCCCATTTGGGCGCCCCTTCTTCCTCCTCCACTCATAACCGTTGCACACATTGAGTCAAATATCTTCATAAAAGAAATGACACCAGATGTTTCGGAGCCTGCGCCCCTCACATAAGCTCCTCTCGGCCTTATTGTGCTAAAGTCATACCCAACACCACATCCGGCCTTTAGAGCCAGTGAGGACTGCTTTGCGGTCTCCATTATTCCAGACATAGAATCTGGAATCTGCCTAACTACCGTACAGTTTATTGGACTGACTTCTTTTTTATATTTTCCAGATCCTATATTGGCCATTATTCGTCCACCGCCAGAAAATTTCCCGCTGGACATTATTCTATAAAACTCTTCTTGAAACTTGCCCCGATCTTCCTCTTTTTCCATCATTGCAAGACCCTTCGCAACCCTCATACAGGTATCGCCTGGCGTCTTATCAACCTGATTTCCATCAAAGTCAAGAAGCCTATACTTACCGGACTCTCCACCCCAAATCTCTTCTGAAATCCGCTGTACAAACATCTACCTATCTCCTATCTTCCAGCATTTGCATATTTCTTTAATTTCGCTATAGAGTTATTTCTAATCTGCCTGACCCTTTCAATCGAAACATCAAGATCTTTAGATATTTCTGATAAAGTGTTTCCATTTAAATGGCTTCTCAATACAACGATCCTCTCCCTCTCATCAAGTGGTCCTTCGTTGCTAAAAAGCTCTTTTATCATATACTTTAACTCTTGATTTTCCCTACTGCGGTAATCACAATTATCTCCAAGATTAATAGAAGAATCTCTATTTTCCCTACTTAAAAAATCTCTATTCGACTTTAACAAATGCCATTTGGCCCACCTATAAAAATCAAAATTCTTATGGTAATCATAAGTTAGAATGGCCGTCCAAAGAGCCTCTAGATACTCCTGCTTTATGTCTTCATAAAAATAATTTTTTTTAAAAAATTTATTAGCTCTTGAGATTGGGTAGAGCTTCAGGTTTTCAAAAAGATCAGACATCCATGACCGGTCAAGGCTATGGCTATTATTCCTATACACTTCTTTGATTTCATAATTTGTTAAAAGCCTATTATTTTTCATCTTTTAATACACCTGATTCTTCGTTAGGTGAGAACTGCTCAATAAACACACCATTTTTCCAAACCCTTACTATCGAAGTTTCTTCTGATAAGGTAAATACCGCCCGAATCCCATCCTTCGTAGAAAATGATGCCGCGCTGATATGCCTAGTGCCAGAACCATCTGGTATGTCTAGGCTTGGGTTATCTACAATCAAATAGATGCTCGCTCCCAGTATTTGACCATTTTTATTTATAATTATAGCCCCATCCAACCCTTCTTTGAAAAGAGAGGTTATCTCTTTTTCAAAAGATGAAGTAGATATGTTTATATACTTTTGTATTGGATTTTTGGTGATCTGCCTCATTCCAGAAACAACGTGATTTTCCGCAGTATCAAAATTACCAAGCACCACCAAACATCCGACCCGTTTAGTCTTAAGCTTGTACGTTTGCTTTGATATATTTTTTAGCAAAGAAAAAATTCTTTTTTCAATCTTATCGTGCTCTTTTGCTGCATTAAATTGAAAGGAAAAATCAACAGAGGGCCTATTTTCAGTCACTCTCGTTTCATTATTTTTTGATGCACTGTCCATGTCAACCACCCCACCTGTAGATGAAATTATACTGTTATTTATTTAATGCTTATATTTAAATTTTAAAATTTATTTATCCACTAAACCCTAACTCATCAAAAGTATAGTGAATTACCTCTCCAGCATCATCTATTGTCTTTAAATCAACAGGCGATTTCCACGTTTCAAAAACATACCCCATAACCTTTGAAACGTGATTCTTATCAAGAGTTCCTACTTCGCCGCTAAGATGCTCCATCTCTATTCCCGATTCTGATGCATTTACTATGACGATAAGGGGAGCCCTATAGTTGAATAAATCTTTAGTTAAATATTCTACTATATCATCCAGATCTCTACTCTCAACCTCTATGTACTCTCCAGAGTTTTTGTTATATTTTTTTACGTATGCAAATAACTTTAGTTCATCAGCAATTTCTTGACTAAGATAGTTCCTAAGAAAAGATACATCATCCTCTTCTTCTACAACTTCATATATTTTTTGTAAACCATTTATTTCTGACTCCCCACTGTCAAATTCTTTGTCCCACCTTTCTTTTATATCATTAAATATTGAAAATCCTAAAAAATATGGGTTTATCTTTAGCTTGTTCGAACCTGGCTGAACAACTCTTTCGTGAATCTTACAAAACTCCATATGGTCTTCTGGGTCTATATCATCAAAAAGATACATCAGTTCTGCATGGCAAAAGCTTGCAAATCCCTCATTCATGATTTTTGTATAGTACTGCGGATAGAAATAATATGACTCTTGTCTTATTATTTCCAATATATCTTTCTTCCATACTGGAAGATTTGCGTAGTTTGAAATAAACCATAGAAGATCAGACTCCTTGCTCGGAGGAAATGCAACGCTATCATCGATAGGCGTACTATCCGAGTCACCCGGCCTTCCGAGAAGATCGCTAAATTCGTCGCCACTCTTTCTATCGCTCTTTTTAACTTCCTCAATATCAGAATACCTGCTTCTATACACACCCTTATGCCAGTCTATATGCTTATCGAGTGCGAAGCCTATGTCCATAACATGCTCAACGTCCTCTATTCCATATTTTTCAATATAATCCTCGATCCTCTGAGCTCTAGATGCAGCGTGATAAACCATCTTTCTGTCGGTCTGCTTAAATAAGTAATTGTTTTTAAAAAAATGAGAATGCCCAAAACAATGGGCTATAACCATAGTATTCGCAATATCAGAATTAGTTTCTAATAAAAATGCATAAGATGGGTCATTATTTAGAATTAACTCATAAACCTTTGACCACCCCATCTCCCCACTTATCTTTTGGTACTGGTATGACTGGCCATAGCTCCAGTGCCTAGCCCTAGTTGGAAGGCCGTAGCTCATAACCTCAAGCATTACGGCTTGTGACGCAACTTCAAACTTAATCGGAAAGAAGTCAAGGCCAAGGCCTTCTGCCATTTGTTCAAGTCTTATGAACCTATCCATCAGTCTGTCATTCATGCCCGGCTCCCCTTATCTTTTGATACTCCGTTTATATTAAAAAATCGCTTTAATGCATCAAAAACCTCGTCATGGCTAGATATCTGAACCGCTATGAACCTAGTTCTGTCTATATTTCTATTAAACATCGTAGACAGCAGATGCTCTCCTCTGATCCAAGCGTTTGGATCATCAACAAGAATCTCTCCATATCCCATTGCCGTTACAAGCGGTAAGAGTTTTTCAACATATTCTAGACACAGCATGTTGTCGTCAACCCAGTTATCGCCATCGCTAAACTCAAAAACATAGTTGTTCCAAAGTTCAGGATCGTTGTTCTTCTTTATGCTATCAAGCGCTAACTTGAATGCGCTGCTACACTTTGTTCCACCACCACTGGTTGATTTAAAAAATTGGTCTTCACTTTCGAACCAAGCACCTACATCGTGTGCAATGAAGTATAACTGAACGTTCTTATACTTTCTTTTTAAAAACTGAACCATCCAGAAATAAAAGCTTTTTGCTATATAAGTTTTTTCCTTACTCATCGAACCACTTCTATCCATCATAAGATATACTGCGGCATTAGAGTGATACTCAAACTCAGACTCCCACTGACGATATCGCAAATCATGATCTGCAAAATCTCCAACCCTAGCCTCTCCGTTGGCGGCGTTTCTTTTTATATTCTCAATTAAGGTCTTTTTCAAATCCAAATTTGCCAAAGACCCTTTTTTTTCTATAGATGACAACTCCTCTGTTTCTATCTCATATGAGGCAGAGTTCTTTGGCTCCATCCATGGCAAATCAAGCTCTTCGAGTAAGACTTCAACTATTTCATCAAAGCTTACCTCTACATCATAATAATGCTCACCGCTTTCATCTCCAGCCTTTCCACCACCCTTCTCCTTATTCTTCCCTACCCTATACCTATCTCCAGGCTTGACATCCATACTGTGTCCAGTACCACCTTTTTTATTCAATTTTCCATATTTAAATTTATATTGATCTAAAAATTTTATCGGAACCTTCACCTTCTTATCGCCATCTGACGTTATAATGCTATATTCTGTTATAAGTTCTTTTTTCTGGTTCTTTATGGCCCTCCTGACAAGCTCTTTGTGCCTGGCCAGATCTCTCTTCCCCCGTCTTTTCAAGTTCCAAATATCTGAAAGGCTGCCATCGAATTTGGATTTTGATGACATATTAGTTTCTCGCCATTAACGAGCTTACATACCTCAAAAGCTTATTCGCACTCTCTACATTATATCCATGCTTTTCGCAAAGCGTATCTATTACGACGTTTATCCTCTTAAGACTATCCTCATCTGGGTTTCTAGAGCTAACAGTGAGCCTTATGACATCCTGCCTTTCATCAAAGAGCTCCGTCTCTAGAGCCTCCCTGAGCCTTGGGTGCTCCTTGTAGTTATATGTTCCACTACTTGACGACACAGACCTTAGCATCTTTCTATAAATCTCCTGCCGAAAGGACCTCTTTCCAGACTCCGTTACCTGAATCTTCTCCTCTATCGACCTCATAAGCCTTTCGTTTGGCTCATGCATATCACCCCATTCGTCTTCAACTTTGGTACCGTCTAAAAACGCTCCAACGTGATCCATATAATTATTTAAAAGATTTTGAACTTCTGCTTCAAAATTAACAAAAAATGCCTTCTGAACCTCATTTCTTGAAATCTTGCTATACTCTTCAATCACTTTGGTTAAAATATTTTCAAGCCTATCGCATTCATCCTCATTAAGCTTAGGGTTGGACTTAAACCCGGATTTCAATGATCTTATTATATCTATAGGGGTTATGCAATTTTTATCATCTTGGGCTAATATTGTAGAAAGCCTGTTTATGACATACCTCGGAGAAACTCCGTTCATACCCTCTGAATCAAATTCTCTCTTTATATCTGGAACATCAGCCTGAGAGAACCCCTCTACCTCCTCTCCGTTATAGAGCCTCATCTTGCTCATAAGGGTTAGTCCATCATTTGAGGAATCCTTCAATCTTGATAAGACTGCAAACATGGCAGCACAATAAAGTGTATATGGGGCTATATGAATATGAGAAAAGCTCGCAAGGTTGATTAGCTTTTCGTAAATCCTCACTTCCTCGTCAATCATTAGGTTGTATGGAACCCTGACGACTATTATTCTATCATGTAGCGCCTCCATCTCATCTTTTGCAAGAAACCTCCTATACTCTGTTTCGTTGGTATGAGCAAGCAAAAACTCATCGGCATATATAAGAGGGAATCTCCCTGTTTTTATATTTTTCTCCTGAGCTAAGGTCAATAGGACATATAGAAACTTCTGATCTACCTTTAGCATCTCAACAAATTCCATAATACCCCTGTTTGCTATATTTAGCTCACCATCAAACCTATATGCTCTAGGATCTGATTCAGAGCCATACTTTCCAATAGTGCTTAGGTCCATGGAGCCTACTAATTCTGAAATATCCTGACTCTTTTTATCCGAAGGAACAAACGTGCCTAAGCAAACCCGGTCTCTTTCTGATGCGAAGGTTCTTTTGACTGGAAGGTTTAAGAAGTTTCCACCATAGTCCTCCCTTAGCTTCAAAGACATTAGTGGGCTGAGCTCTCCCTCTATCTTTAGTCCATACTTGCTTTTAAACTCACCTCTCAAAGGGTACGGTATGGCATTAAGAGGGTCTTCAAACATTGGCGAATCAGCCAGAGAATACATAGCCCCCTCATCGGTTTTGGAAAACGCCTCCAGGCCCCTCTTTAGTAGGATCGCCAATTGCGACTTGCCAGAAGAGGTTGGTCCGAATAATAACAGAATCCTCCTACCAACCTCACTGCCTGCTGCCGCAGCCTTTAGATACTCCATTATATCTCCAATGGAGTCATCTAGGCCAAATAAATCGTTCTCGAAAAACTTATACGAAATCACTCTACCTTCGCTATCTTTTTCAGTTCCAAAAGATTCAATCATATTCAATACGCGAGAATGAGCGCTCATGTGTAAAGATGGTTTTTTAATGATTAAGTTAATATAATCCTTCAGCGTCCCCTCCCAATTTTTTGTATGAGATTCGTTTATATGAGAATCCATTAAAGAAAAAAGATCTTTGCTCTCTTTTGACTTAGACTTAGTAGACTTTGGCTCGTTTGACATTTGATATTCTCCAATCTTTAAATATTACTTTGTTTGTTTAAAAAAACTATTCCTTTCCATAAATAGATTCTATTGTTCTTTGATCTCCAGATTTAATCTTTTTAGAAATTAAATTTATATCTCTCTGCATCTCTTCTTTAGCTTCAAATGAATTTTTCTCTATAGCGCTATTTATTGAGCTTAGAGCCCTGGAAACGTTTTTGGAATTACACTCCAAACACTTCAGCGAATCTTTTAAATCTAAAAATGAACTTATTGATAGATAAAAATCAGTAAGTTCTTCACAATCTAGGCAACGGTATGTATAAAGTGGCATTTTAGATCCTTAGCGTTTAATGAATAATAATTAGTCTTTTTTATAACCATTGTCAACATATATCAACTGGTTTTTATCAAAATAAATATGACCAGATAGAGATAAGTCTCTCAATATTTTTTTCTTAAACTTATTATCAGATATTCTTATTAGAATCTCTAATTCATCCGTTTCTGAATCATAATTTATATTTTTAATCTTGCCAACATTATTAATCTTCATAAGCTTTTTACATCTCTTGGATTGCTTTTATTATATGTGGATTGCCACTATTTATATAATACAAAAGCTTTGAGCTATCTAGCTTCACCGCTTGTTTGATAATATCATACGGAATGGATAAATATGGTATTGCAGATTTTTCAAAATCTTTTTTAAACTGAGAAAGAGGTAATACTTTTATGCAATCTTTTTCAACTTTTAGAACAAGATAGTTCTCTCCATTGACATAATCAGTCATCATCTCTATAACATCATTAGGCTTTATTTTTGAAAAAAAATTCTTAGATCTCATTCTCATCTCCAATCTTGCCAGCCCAATTATCAGGAAAGCTTACGATTCTTGATTTATCAAACTCTTTTTTGAGGACAACCTTACCCTTCGGGCCATCCCTATTTTTGACAATATGGATTGGGATATCTTCCCTCAGATGCTCTTCGTTTCTCTGCTCTATTATCAGGACAATGTTGGCATTATCACCTATCATCTTGCTTCTGCCAAGATCCTCTATATCTATTTTATTATCTTTAAACGATTTTGCGCCCTTTGACATGTCTTTCGCCTTCCTCTGAGCTGCAGTGGTCATGGGTATGTTCCTATTCCTGCAAAATTCGGCCAGCTCTTCTGAAACCCTGCCTACGTCCTGCCAGTCTATTCCGGCCTTTCCAGAGTTTGGGGACATTATATTTAAATAATCAACATATACAGCATCCGGCTTAAAAGAACCAAGCAGAGACTCGTATTTTGCCTCAAGCTCCATAACCTTTGAGCCTCTCGGCATGTCAATTATATGGAAGAACTTATCATATTTTTTCTGAAAAGAGAGTGACCGACCCCAGTTGGATTCCTCATCTTTATCAAGCTTTCCCCTAATTAGTCTTCTATGATCAATTTCTGCTAAATTTGCATCAATTCTCTGCTCCACCTGCTTCTTGGACATCTCTAGTGTGAAGAATACTATGTTTTTTCCATCACCAGACTCCTCGCCTTCGTCTATCGGCCCATTACTTCCAAGCCAAGCATTGATCGCCATATTTAGCATAAGTAAGCTTTTTCCACTAGAGCTTAACCCACCTATGACAAGCATTTCTGAGTTTTTTATACCATATGTATACTCATCAAGCTCTCTATATCCAGAGAAGACGCCTTTGACCGCATCTGGATTTTCTTTTGTAAACTTATAGTCATTAAACCTCTCATCTGCGGATTGAGACAAGTCACCTTCAGAGAAAACATTGCTCCCGTATATCTTTTCTGTTTTTGAATAAATCTTTTTCAATTCAGAGTTCGCATCCTCTATATCTTCAAAGTCATTTGATAAATAAGATGATAATTTTTGTATAATAAACTTATTATATCTAGATCTTATTAGGTCTAAATAATATCCTATTTCCGAATCCTCACAGACCTTTGATTTTATATCGTCTAGAGCGTCGTAATCATCGCCAAGATCGTCTAAGATCTTTTTCAGTATGTCAAAAGATGGAGGCCTTTTGTGCCTTGTGTAATAACCATGAATTGCGCTATGAATAGTCTTATATTCTTTGTAAAACATATCACCAAGCAAGCTTGCATCGACATATCGATAAACTTCACTTATCTCTACGGCACCTTGCATCATTCTGTTTAATATTACTTTATCACTCACTGACCACACCCCTTCTAAAGTCTTTTCCGCCAACATAAACAACCTCCAAGTACTTTGATCTTAGAGACCTAAAGGATTTGGAAAAATCTCCACTTAAAACCGAGTCTACATCTTCCGTATTGGAACAAAGTATCGTCGGAAGATGATTCTGAAACCTGCTTCTCACTATATGCTCCAAGTTTAATCCAAAAAGCCTTTCCGTTTTTTCAGATGGAAAAATCCATCTTGAATCAAACTCGTCAATAACCAGAAACTCTGTAGACAAAAATTCCTTTATCAGATCGTGATTACCATGAGACGTTATGCCGGTTATAATGTCGGCCATAGTCGTATATCTACAATTATAATTTTTTGATATCGCTATCTTTAGTATTGCTGAAGCCATATATGACTTACCAGTTCCAAGGCTTCCAACAAACATCAGCGAGCCTCCCTTGTCGTAAAAGAGGTCTATATCAGACACTATTGGCTTCATCTTTCTCTTAAAATTCTCGTCTCCTGCAAAATCTTTGAAGGACTTCATCCAATAAGAAACAGGTATTCCAGACTCCGCATATTTTTCAGCTCTCGCACACTTCAGAGAGCACTCATGACATCCAGCACCAGAACATGACTCGCAAGAGGTGACTATTTTCAGCTTCTCTCTTTGCAACTTTCCCTTTGGGATCATAAGACTACCTCTACTCTTCGCTTACTATATTTAACTTTTCTGAGTTACCCGAAAAGGATACTGAAAAGGCACTTTTGGGCTCCTTTGGGCCATCCAAAAGAATATCGGATGGCAATGATACTCCAGATATTCCTTCTTCGAGCCCAGAGTAACTGCGCCCCGGGGGATAAACGTCCTCTTCCTTTCGTATATCATCATACCCACCGTGCATTTTAACATCTGTTTGTTTTTTGTCTTTCTCACCATCGTCTATCAGGATGCACGATACCTTGCTCTTAAAGACCATGTATACGTCGCCGTCGCTTTCCAAGAAAAACTTATCATCTTCTTTTTTCACAAACTTGCCCTCTACTTTCCAGCCCCCATCCAGATACATTATTATATTTTTATTTTTCATAAAATTCCCAATTCCTTAGCTTTTGATATTGCCAAATATTCAGAGCTATCCTCGCCCAACGAGTACATCTCTAAGTATTTGTTTATCATTTTTAGATCAGACACATCTTCTAAGTTATGCAACTCAAAAATCTCATTAATATTTTCATTACACCATTTTATTAGTGTACTCATAATATCCTTATTCCTTATATCTCCCAACTGAATAGAATACATTCTTTCAAATTCATTTATCATAGATGGTAGTAAAAATATACCTGTTCCGGTAACAGACCTCTCTCCACTTCTAAATTTATAATCAAACATCCAGTTTATATAATTATATATTTTTTGATTGATCAAAAACCTATTACGCCCCTTATCTTCGCTGGACATCTTGCTATACATCTCTGGAGCGAATAACGAGAAGAGCTTTGCGAAATCCCTACTCTCCTTCCCCTTCCCGGGATCCTTGTTCCACTTTACCAGCCTAAACCTTGCGTTATTTTTCACCTCATACTTCTGGCAAAAATAGGCAACTAGGGTTATGTGATTCCACCTACTCTTATCTTGCGATATCCATTTGGATATACTGCTATAAAACTCTTCTTGAGTCATCTCTGCCTCCAGAACTAAATTATACTCACTGCAAATAAATCAAAATATTGTATATAATTATAAAGAAACTACGCCCACTTTGTTTCTTTTGGTTTAGAAAATTTAACATTTTTTAAATTTGGCAACTTAATCTTAAACCCAGGCTCGCTTTTATAAATATCAATACGCCTCTGAGAATGGTCTTTTAAATACTTAGCATTATCATAAAAGTCTACAACAATTGCATTTGTTTTTCCAGGATGAATCCTTATTACTCGGCCTATTCTTTGCAGCGCTCTTCCGCTTGACTTCCCAGAGCCTGCCAAAATTAGGGCATCAAGCTGTGGTATATCGACACCCTGATCGAATATTTTTGATGCAATTAAGAGGTCTAGCTCTCCGCTCTTCATCTGCTCTATCTTTCCGAGCCTATCATTTGCCGTGTTGCTTCCATCTAAACTAGCGCACCTAATGTCATCACCCATCATATCCATCAGTATCTGTCCGTGCTTCACTCTGACAACAAGGATGAGAACCTTTTTTCCAGCCCCAACCAGCTTCTTTGCCGCATCTATAATTAAGTCATTTCTATCATCATTTTCAACAATATAGTTGGTATAAACCTCATGATATGTCTTTCCAACTCTTGGCATAATTGGGACGTTTACGAAGTGTATCTCTGGAGACACTAGGAAATCTTTATTTATTAATTTTGTAGCACTTATATCATATATTTTTGGCCCGCCAACAGCTTCTATTAAAATATCATCTCCGGCGTCTCTCCATGGGGTTCCAGAGAATAAAAATCTATGTCGTGCAGACTTGCTAGACCTATGAAGAAACTGTACTGTTTCAGATGCCGCATATTGACACTCGTCTATCACTATGAGCTCGGAATCAGATACAAGCCTCCTTATGTTGTTTTTTTTAAGGTTTCTATTAAACTTCTTATTATCTGGGGTTAAATCATTGTCAATTATTTTAACCTTTTTGTCAAACGCAGATGCTGCGCTCCAAATGGTCATTATAGTGATTTTTTTCGAAGTATCACAATGACCTCCGCCAACCATTCCAACCTCTATATCATAAAGGCTCTCTATAGTACTCTTCATTTGATAAAGAAGCTCTATCCCTATCACATAGATTATTGTTTTGACATTATATTCTGCTGCAAGCATTGCAATCATGGCGGTTTTCCCGCCACCTGTAGCAACCCTAACTATCCCCCCGGCCTTGTCGAGGCATTCCTTAACAACCTCCTCCTGGTATCTCCTCGGTATAAACTTTTTGTTAGATGTCTCAATTTTCTTTCCATACTTTATAGAGGCCCTATTGTCTATAACTGAATACTTTATTCCGCTCTCACGAAAGATGTCCTCGGCCCTATTTAGAAGCCCAGCCGGGAAAGCCCTTGATTTGGTTAGCAGCCTGAACTTTCCGTCCCAGCCGTTTTTCCCACCATACCTGTTTGACTTCATGTATTGATATCCTGGAAACTTGTAGCTCATCTCCACATCTAGTTTTTTCAGTATAGAGGGAGACAGGGTTCCAAGTATCTTACAGCTAGTGTTTCCTAATAATATTTTTATCATTATGCCTCATCTGCTATTCCCGGTCTAAATGTATCCAAACAATACATTGTAGAGCCTGATACGCTGTCTAGCAGGTTCGGAATGTCTAGTCCAGCACAGTCTATTTTTGTTTTAATAAAATTATAGTGATTGCAAAAGCCACTAAATAGCCCTCTTTCACAATCTTTGTTCAGACCCGTATCAAAGTCTCCGCTATCCGTCTTCGGATATTCAAGCGGAATCTTAAGGCCGATATGAATAGCCTTCCAGAGAGCCTTTAGCGCCTCTATCTGAATCGGATAGAAATCCAAAAACGGGTCCTTCAGCCTTCCATGCACAATTGCGTCATCCTTAACTGGCCTTTCTCCGAACCCATTTTTAACATACCAGTCCTGATACTTTGTATAATATGCATTAGAGATTTCAACACCAACTCCCTTTGAGTTTCCACCCTCATATTTTGGAATTCCAGCGTGCCATGCTTTGTGCTGAGTATCTAACATTTGGTATATTGTTCCGTCGTTATCAATTAAAAAATGAACTGATATACCGCGCCCATTTAATACCTTCGCACAAGATTCAGAGCTAAGGCAAACATCCCAATGATTCACAAACATTGTTGGCTTGCGATCTGGCTTTCCTGAATAGTCTGTGTAGCACCCATTGTTTGCTTTGAACCCATCTCTTTCATCCCAAAGAATGACTTTATCCCAATCGATTGGGATGAAATGACCATTGTGAATAATATTATTATTGTGAGAAGAATAACTATTTTTCTCAGACTTGTAGTCTGATATACTAGCCTCTCTTTCTGTCCATATTCTTCGATACGTCATTGGGCCCACAAGGCCGTCTCCGGTCAAGCCTTTGGCTCTTTGCCACTTCTTAACGGCCTTCACCAGATTGTAGTCAAACTCAATGCACCCAAACCAATCTGGAGCCCAGCCTAATTTTGCAGCACTAGAGCTGTTATAAAAATCTTTATCCATCTAGCCCTACCTCTTTCTTCTCTTATCTATAATAGACCTCCTGGAGCCTCTTTGCAGCTTATTAAAACCAGACTTCTTCTTCTGAATTTTCCTATGAACTTCCGATGCAACATTGTTTATCTTGTCTTCATCCAAATCTAATGTCATTGCAGATGCTCGCATACTCTCTTTTTCTGCTGCAATTTTAGACTGCTCCTGTGACTCCTTCTTCAGACTCTCTATTCTATCTGCCGGAAGCCCAAGCCCAGCAAACCATGAGTATATCTTTATACTATTTTCGTTAGAGTCTACATCGTAAACACCCTGAAAAATGGAAGCACCGTTTGTTTGCTCTGATATTATATGAAAGCAGTAATTAATGTTTATGGCAGGAAGCTTGTCGAGAGCCTCCTTGGAGCCGGTAATTATAACTCCACCAACCCTGGTTTGAGATATGTCAAACCCATCAGCAAGCATGCTGCCACCAAGGCTCTCTATTACTGACTCCGCAAGGGCAGTCTCCTCCATATAATCTTCCACCTCTATCATTCCATATATGGAGCAATCGCCACATGAAATTATCTTTCCAAAATCACTTGGGTCTAATGATGTAAATCGCGATGCTTGTGAAGTAAGGCTGTTGAACAAGTGAAGAGGCTCTACTATTGCGCTATTTGCAGTCTTCCAAAATTCAGACTGGCTTAAGTTCGCATAAATTTGTTCAATTCTTGCGTTATCAACCACAACCAAACTCGAAACCATGTTTTCTGCTGTCATTTTTGCCAACCGTGAAAGAGTTTCTATTGTATTTCTTTTTGATTGTGCATCTTCGGTTGCTTTAGGGAGAACATATATTACACCAACTGGCATACCAAGATTAAACAGCATCGGAACCATTGTCTCTACCGAACTGGAGCCGGTCCCGCCTCCACCAGACATTGCCAGGTAAATCATATCGTTTCCATCCGCAACCTTTTCTACGAACTGGTGTATAGCCTCTTCGTTTTCATCAAAAAGCTCCCTTCCTAGGTCCAAGTCTTTTCCTGTACCCCCAAGACTTCCTTGGATTAAGAGTTTTTGATTATCTAAAATTTCAATATACTTTAAATCTTGAGCCGAAGTGTTTATTATCCCAACATCATATCCAAGATTGTGAAAAACCTCTGCAAGCCTAGAACCGGCTTGCCCAACTCCAACTACGCCAAGATTTATGCTAACATCTTGTTTCTGAATTAACTCTGGCATTTTTTTATCTCCATCCTTCTTTTTTTTGTCCTTAGCTTTCTTTTTAAGCTTTTTTAAAACATCTTCATCGACAGAGGACGAAGAGCTTTTGGTGTTTGCGCTCTTATCATTAAGTGCATCTGCAAAAGCACTATTTTCTTCGCCAATCTCACTCTCCGTCTTCTTTTTTTTCATAATCTTAACTTCTTTTACGCTAGTATCCTTACTCATATTTATAACCTCATAAGCTTTTTCTATATTTTTATATATTTCTTCTACAGATGTATCCGCGCCATCTACCAATGTGCTATCTTTATTATACCCAAAAACTTTACACGCAAAGTCCGCATATGCCCCTATCGGCTCTATATCGGTAGATACTATTAGTAACCCTGATTTTTTAGCCTCGTGGATACTAAGCCCAAAGCCCTCTTTTTTAGAAGGTGCAACCAAACAATGACACTTTCTATATAGATCAGAAACTTGCTGCCTAGACAGATTGCTCAAAACCCTTATCTGCTCATACCTTCTGGCAATCAAATTGGATCTGCCGGTCAGCTCTCCACCACAGATATATAGTTTTATATTATTCTTATCTTTTATAAACTTTTCAAATGCGAGCAGTGTTTTTAATGTATTTTTACTACTAAAGTCTGGATTTAGGCTTGAAAAATGGCAAAAATTTATAGATTCAAATGATTTATTTTTCGCAGGATAAAAAATATCTGAATCAATAAAATCCCAATCAACTCTTTTTGTTGTTTTGTAACTAGAGAACAGCCTATCTGTAAAATCATTCACAGCCCAAATTTCATCAAAAATTTTATAAGAATTATTCTCTACAAAGTTTTTCTGGCACCACTCTGGCATTGGAATGTCTATAATCTTTATGTTATTATTAGACTTCATGGAAATAACCCATTGGGCATTATTCATTAGGGTTTCAAAAGATATCACATAGTCTATGTTATATTTATCAATACACTCTTGTATCTGAATATCTATTTTTTTATCTACTGAAAATTTACAAATATCAAACCTTCTGAATTCATCTTCATCTCTTGGCTCCGGATAAGTTCTCTTCCAAAACCCGCTATTTTCTGCATACTTAGACTTTGGGGCAAAAATAACTTTGTTGCCACGCTTCTCAAGCTCCTTACACAAACTTTTTGCCAAATACCACAGTCCAGACTCAAAACAATATGTCTTTATAAGTATGTTTTTATTTAATATATCATTTATCATAAATTTCACTTCTTATTATTTCACAATTGCGGTCCATAGCCTCTTTTATTCCCGGATGCTGTGTTATTGAGTTGCCGCCACGAATAACCCTGTACAGGTATAGTACTTCATCTATATAGTGTATTTTTGCAATTTTAGATATAGCCAGCCATAGTGCGTAATCCTCGCAGACCCTAAACCTGTTGTCAAAAAGGCCTGCTCTCTCTATTATGCTTCTTTTTACAGTAACAGAGCCACTGGCAACATAATTTATCCTCAAAAGCGAATTGAGGTCTATGCTGATGGGACCGGAATAAAAAGGGCTCGTAAGCCTTCCTGCCGACATGATCCTCCTATAGTTTCCGCAGGTCATCCCTATCGAGTCATCTAAATCAAATGCAGCAAGAGATGCCTTTATCTTGTTTGGACACCATAGGTCGTCTGCGTCCAAAAAGCTTATATATGGAGCTCCGGAGGCCTTTATGCCGACATTGCGGGAGTATGATGGCCCCATATTTTCTTCATTCTTTATATACTCTACTTTTTTATATTTCTTTACAACAGATAGCACATCCTCTGTGGAATTGTCATCAATTACAATAATATTTATATCATCACAAGACTGCCCTAGTGCGCTCTGAATTGCTTTATCTAAAAATGAACCAGGATTATATGCTGGAATTATAACATCAACTAACATATTAAAACACCTCTAAAGTTCAGGATTTAATAAATTTAAATAATTTTTTATAATTAAATTATGATTAAAATTTTCTTGAACAAACTTAACACAGCCTCCGGACAGCTCGTGGTACAGTGTGTCGTTTTCCATTATTTCCGAAATTGCATCACAATAATCGTTAATCGTTCTGCTTGCAATTATACCAGTTTCATAATTACTGCCATGTAAATAAATATTTGGATGAGTTACAGATGGTATGCCACAAGCCCATTGCTCCACCAGGGACATTCCCATTGTTTCGCTTAAAGATGTGCTAAAGTACAGTTTGCAGTCTCTAGCGAAATCTATGTGACCAAAGTAATCATATGGCTCTGGATATCCTAAAAAACTAAATTCATATTTGTTTAGTTTTTCAGAAACCTTAATTCCAAACTCAATATCTTTAACGAATTGCCTCGAATTACCCTTCCATAGTATTTTGCCATTATTCTTTTCAGACGGGCGCCATAAGTCTAAATCTGGGCCAATCATGAGCAGCCTTACCAGGCCAATGGGGATGTCATGCTCTTTAGATATCTTGAACCGAAGTCTCTTGTTTACCGTAAGAATCTTGTTAAACTTTACTCTAGAGAGGTATCTCTTCTCTTTTTGATACTCAACCGTGTCTATGACGTTTGGACCAATCAAAACCGTTTTACCAAGTAAGTTTGCGAAGCTTATTATGTCAGAGTAAATATCACTAATCCCACTCCAATGATGAACAACTAGTGATTTTTTTATAGACTCTTTCAATAAAGCCGTATTCTTAATATTATGTGTATTATAAAATATATTTTCATCTGCAGACCTTAACTGAGTAAATAAATTTATAGAAATATATGGAAATTCTTTTTTTAATATTTTAATAAAATTAAATAAACAAATTCCGGGGCCGTTAACTACTTTTCCGGCTGCTCCATAGTTAAATGCCAATATGGTTATACATTTACTTTCTTCCGTAATCATCTTCAATTCTAACTACATCATTCAGCTCTGTAGTGCTGACCTCTAAAAGCCTAACGTCAGTACCGCAGTCTGCACAGAACCTGTGAACTAGCCCTGGAGTTATATGTTGAGTATCCCCCTGCTTCATAGAGATGCTCAGCATGTCATCATCCCTTCCAAGCTCCAAAAGAAGAACTCCATCTAGCACATAAATTGTTTCGTCCTTGACTTCGTGATACTGCCTAGATAGTTTTGATCCATTTTTTATAAATAATATTTTTCCCACATACTTATCACAATTTGCCCAAATCTCTTCGTAGCCCCAAGGCTTTTCAACAATTTCCTTACTCATTACCTTATTTCTCCGCTTTTAATTTTTAATAAATCACTTTTATACATTTCTTCCAAAAGTCTTTTCCAGTTATACTCGGGATGCCATCCAGTTTTCAATATTAATTTTTCCGGATTTCCAAGAAGCTTTGGAACATCTGATGGTCTAATGTATCGTTCATCCATTTTATATATGTCGCTAAAACTTAGGCCGGCAATGTTACAAACATATCTAAACATATCTTCTATTGTAGAGCCAACACCAGTTGATATCACATAATCATCTGGAGTATCTTGATTCATAATTGAGTAGATCGCCTTAACGTAGTCCTTCGAATGCCCTTCGTCTCTAAACGCACCCAGATTGCCCATCCTTACCTCATCCTGAAGTCCCAGCCTTACCATTGCGACTCCACTTGTTATTTTTCTAGTTGCAAAATCAAGGCCCCTCCTTGGGCTGCTATGATTTCCGGTAATGCCGTTACAAACATATAGCCCCGAAAACTCTCTATAGCTTCTAGCGAGCCAATATGCCGATGCTTTTGATATTGCATATGGCGATATGGGGTGAATGACCGACTCTTCGCTATACCCATTAGCTGGGCATAACGATCCTCCATAAATCTCGGTTGTAGAGGCCTGGTAAAACCTTGTCTTGGGGCTTATTTCACTAATTACTTTTAACTGAACCATAACTGACTTAGAGTTTGTCTCAAAGGCAACTATAGGCTCTACAAAGCTCTGCCCGACATTTGATTGTGCGGCCAAATTATACCAAAAATCTGGCTTGTGCTTCCTTACAACATCATATATAAAGGAGTAGTCTGTAATATCTCCCTGTATGAGTTTGAAGTTTTTATTTTTAACTATATTAGATATATTATCGTGCCTGTAACCGGAACTGACCCTTCTGGCCACCCCAACCACGTAATGGCCTAATGAGAGCAAAAGCTCTGCTAGGTAGCTACCATCTTGACCAGCAACTCCTGTTATTAGCGATACTGACATCTAACTTTCCAGATAATATTCTAATGTTCTTCTAATTCCAGACTCAAAGTCTATGGTTGGTTTATACCCCAATAAAGATGATATTTTTGATATATCTGCTCGACTGCAATAAACATCCCCAGGTCTTTTTTCTAAATATATCGGTGGAAGCGTTTTTAAAGCACTGCATAGGGAGTTTATAGAATGTACCTCTCCAGTTCCGACATTAAACGGAGCCCCGCTTAGCCGCTTCTCATATGTTGCGGCTAAAATATTTGCACGCACAACATTATCAACATAGCAAAAGTCCCTGTACTGCTCACCATCTCCATATATTATAGGTTTTTTTAAATTCTTTAGAGAGTTGCAAAATGAGGCTATTACTGCAGAATACTTGCTATCGAAACCTTGATTTGGCCCAAATACGTTAAAATATCTCAAGCAAGTGGTGTCTAGATCATAAAGCTTTGAAAACATCTTGCAATATTTTTCACATGTTAGCTTCTGAAGTGCGTAAGGGGACTTAGGCTCACCAACATATGTTTCTGGGGTTGGCAGCAAATCTGCTCCACCATATATGGAGGATGATGATGAAAATATAACTCGATTAACATTATATTCATGAGATATTTTTAGAACATTCAGAAATCCCGTTAGGTTGACATTATTGGAGCCGCACGGATCCGAAACGGATGCCGGCACTCCTGGCATCGCAGCCATGTGAAATACTATATCAGGAACTACGCCTCTAAACATTTTTTCCAAATTGTTAAAATCACATATATCTGCTTTTAAGAAAAATATATATTTCAAATAGGGTTCAATATTTTTCATACTTCCGGTTGATAAATTATCAATTACGCAAACCCTAATTTTTCTCTCTGCGAAAAATTTTACCAAGTTTGAACCTATAAAACCGGCCCCGCCAGTTATCAGTATATTTTTTTTCTCTATATTTGATAAATCTAACTCAATCATTTCTCATCTTATTTCTTTCTGATATTACAGCAGAAAGAACCTCGTTTGGAACATCTAGTTTTGTCATAAAGAATCTTAATGCCTCGGTATCCTTTGGAAAGCATGCACCGCCGTAGCTTATTTGTCCGTCTGGGCCAGGAACCTGTGTGTGCATGTCGTTTATCCACCCATTTAGCAGCATCAAATTTCTAATTCTGTCAAAATTAAAATTTGATTTATTACACAATATAAATAATTCATTAAAAAACTGTACTTTTGTTGCGTAAAAACAATTTAAAAACAGCTTCATTGACTCCGACTCTTCAGACGAACATACAGAAATTTTGGAGTCATCATAGTTTTTTGTATAAAAAAGCGTTAGAAGATCAAACTCTTTCGAGTCTTTAGTCTTTCCAAGAACGATGTGCTTTTGGCTTTCAAAATCCGCATAGGAGGTTCTGGCTGTCAAAAACTCAGGATTATGGCATATATTTAATAAATATTTCTCAGCTAAAAGCCTGGTCATACCTATATCAACCGTGCTTTTTATTATAACGAGCCCTGTATAGTTATTTTTGCGCAAAAGAAGACATACGTCTTCTATCGACGACATGTCGAACCCAACCTCCTCTTTAAAGGGTGTTGGAAGGCATAAGAAAAGAAGATGAGAGTCCAGTATGTCTTCAAATCTTCCGATCTTTTTATACTTATCAAATGATTTTATACTTATGCTTTTCTTAGAGAAACTCTTGTATAGCGCATCACCTACAAAACCTCTTCCTATAAGTCCCACATTCATAGACCACCAAAATACTATTTATCAAATTTGCCAGTCATGGCACGCCTGCCCTGCTTCAATAACTCTTCTTCATCATATTTAAAATCTTTGGTCACAACTTTATTTATTATATCCATAAGATCATCATCAACCTTAACTCTGCCCTCGTCAATTCTATCTTTCATAAACTTTGCGTTTTCAAGATAAGTATGACCCCCGGTCCTCTTAACCTTGCCAGCATACCCGTCAGCCCAGGATATGCCATTTATGTAAAAATCAAATCCGGTTACATATACTTCAGACGGTTCATATTGTAATACTTCTCCAATTATTGTTGGGCCTATCAACGGGAGCTGCTTGAACTTCCATAGGGTATCTTCATCCGGCATCTGAAATCTTGTTCCGGCAACAAAATGCCTTGTCTTCCTTACGGTAATTCCATTAGTATTTTGTATGACTGAATCATCAACGCCCATTTTGGACAAAACCTTGAGCCCGCGCTCTTTCCAGTCGTCTAGTGGAAAAATCGAATAGCACAAGACATGAGAGCTCTTCCTTATCCCTATCGCATGTTTAGGGTAAATTAAAAGCTCTTGGTTTTCATACGCTGCGTTTTTTCCAGTTGAGCCGTTTATATACAATATATCACATTTTTTTCCGAAATCTAACACAAGAGATTCGTCTATATCGAAAAACCCATTCATCCTTATAACTGTATCATAAGAATCTATGCTATCTCCATGGCCCTTGCCCTTCAGTATATTAGCAGGCCCAACTATAGCAACCCTCTTTCCCTTTATCAGCTCACTATACACATCCTCTGCGTCTTCAGAATACTGGCCTTTCTCATACTCCTCAGTCTCTTCCTCTGAGATGAAAGATGTTTTTATTTTATATGCATAATTACCAGGGCTATTGCCCGCTTTTGCATATCCAGCTCTGGCAATATATTTCTTTTCAAGCTTCTTATCTTTGTCACTCATTAAATCTTCCTAGTTATATGTGCCCAAGGCATCCCTTCTGAAAACTCATTCAAATTCCACTGTGAATATGAAATGTCGTTTAACCATTGTACCCTATCTGGCATTTTTGGACTATCTATATTACTAATACCTTTATTAGCAACATCCCAAGCCATACACCCTTCATCAAAAGCAAACGTTGGAACACCATTTATAACAGATTCTACGGAGCAGTTTGAATTAAAAACAACAGTACACCACGCATTGTCAAGGTCATCCTCAAAGGGTGCGTTAGAGAACGCTACGTTTTTTGGCATGCCATCCATATGCCAGTCTTTGTATGGAAATAAGGGGTGTGGTCTAAATATTATTTTTCTATTAGAAACTTTTTGTATTTTTTTAACAGTATCTGTGCACCATTTCAAATATCCCCCAACCAGAATTTTCTGAGGAACCCTCTTCATTGGCTCAGAATTTATATGTTGGACGCTAACGTCCCATGGGACTTGTCCGCAAAAAACAATGTTTTCTCCGTCATCCTTCCAGTCTGACAGTTCCACACCTAGAGCGCCAACCCTATCATTTGGCATATGTTTATTTTTAAAATCTGCCCTACCATTTATAAAGTTCCATCCAACGGAATGATAGGTATCTCTTTTTATAAAACCTCTCTCTAGGACCAATACCCTTTTCCCTGCAATTTTTTGATTATAGTATATTTTTTTCCTAATTCCGTATGTTTTTAATATCTTCTTGTAAGCTCCAAATATAACAGCTATGTCGCATGGATTTTTATCATATTCATCTTCATACGCAACAGAGAATTTTACGCCCAAACGGTTAAGACCATTGCAGAATGATGATATGCATCCCTGCGCTATTGGATTGTTACCAGAGTGTCTATTTACAAAAACTGTTATCTTCTCTACCATGTTACGCCCGCCTTATACTTCTTCTTCCGGGGAGAGCAAAGATTTTGGATTATTGAATATAATTTATCATCAACCGTTATTTTGCCTAGCTCTATCATTTTTTTCATATATAGCGCATTTTCCCTATAATCGTGAGCTCCCTCAACTTGCTCGGTTGGATACCCGTCTATCCAGGTTCTTCCGTTTGCATAAAAATCAAACCCAGTAATGTGCAATGAGCCGGGCCTGTACCTGAGAAGATCTACCATAGCGGCAATCCCCAATAACGGCCTAACCTTAAACTGCAACTCATTATACCTCCCTATGGTTGTTATAGATAGCGGAATCTTCTTTAGGATTACTTTTGAATCATTCCTTATATATATTCCATCATTTTCAAATTTAACCATAACGGAAAGACCCCTATCCCCCCATTCAGGCAGCGGAACTGGCGAGTATAGGGTGCCCCTTCTTTTGTCAATTCCATCGATTGCCCTCTCCTTTTCATCTAGGCCATACATTCTAGTTGTTTTGGGATTTAAATATAAGATGTCACATCTCTTTCCGTAATCGAGGTGCATCTCATCAGATATTCCGAAAAAGTTATTGGTTCTGACAACAATGTCATAGCCATCTATCTCTTTTCCCATTTCTGTGCCAATTAGGGTTCTTGCTGGCCCGACCAACACAACCTTCTTTCGCCGTATGATAGATCTAAAGATTCGCTCTACATTTTTAGTATATTGGTCGTTAAAATTTACCCGTTTCACTTCATATCCTTGTGGTTTTAAAACAAATTATTAATAATTAAATTAAAACAATCTTCTTCCCTCTTCCAGTTATGTTTTGACTTTAAAAAAGTTTTTTTTATCCTCTCAACCTTGCCTGTTTCGGGATTCATAAGATTATTTTTATTATAGTAATGAACCTGGCCGCCGTTTGGGTCCTTTTCTCTATTTTCTGCGCAAAATGAAAATCCAAAAACCCTGTCTTCGTCTATTTTACCAAATATTTTATATATCCAATATAAAGTTAGTAATCCAGTGCTCGGACAGTGCCCTACCTTGTCACCCAGCTCAAGCTCTAGGCCGCTTGGAAAGAATTCAAAATATACACCCCTCTTCCTAAGGTATCTTTTAAATTTATCATTACGCTCCCTATCTGCCCTTATTACAATCAAATCAAGAGACTTTAAAAGTAGCTTCTTTTGATTTGCCGTATACACTATCTTGTCATTGGTTCCTCTAATCCATATATTGGTATTTGAGCCATAATCACGGCTAAAAATATTATCTGTAGAAAAATCATTAAACCTTATAATTGAGTCATAAGAGTCTATTACCCTACCCCTACCTTTGCCTGTTTCGCATGGCGAATTTCCAACTACACAGTAACCTTTTTCAGCTAAGTCTTCAAAAATCATAATTATTCCAAATCATTATTTTTTAATATATTAATTGCAACGCCATTCTTCATTTCATCACATGTAAATTGAGAATATGCAATATTCCTTAGCCACATCTCTCTATCTGGATAAACAGGTCTTTCTATTTTAGACAAGTCGTTCCCAGTCACCATCGACGCAGCATTTTCTCCTAAAGAAAATGCCGGAACTCCATAATATACCGACTCCACTGCGGCTATGCTATTATATGTTACTAGGCAAAATATATCATCATCTAATGCTCTAAATAAAGATTTCTCTCTAATCCTATTCCTTCTAATGCCCGGCTTTTCTCTTACCACTATTGGCCTATCCGAGTGGGATTTTATCGTGTTTATCGTAGCCTCAAGCCATTTACTCGCATCTACATTGTAAGCCACGCCAGACTTCTTGGAGATTGGGCATATCAAGATCTTCCTTCCATCTTTTTTCCACGGAAATCTCTCTAGATTTAACCGATCAATCCTGTCGCTCGGTCTATCAGAAGCATCACTCATATGTAGGTTGTTTTTTATAATTCTATGCCAAATCTTTTTTTTGTAGTTACCAAGATAACCAGTATCTATATAATAAAAGTTTTTTTTGAAAAATATCAAATCTCTTAGGAATTCAGAGCTCAAATCCCCTCTAATAATTATTTGCTTTTTCAAGTTCTTTATATCTATTTCTTCTATTTTGAAAATCTCAGCTCCACACCCATCCGCAAGATTATTTGCTATGGGGTCACTTATACAAATTATTCTTTTGTTATATCTCATGGTATAAAAAACTTACTCTTCAGCCTTTCTGCAATTATGTTCACAGAGACCCTCTCTGTTTCTGCACCAACCCTGGGAGAAACCCCATGCACAGAGGCTGCGCTATTCAAGAACATAACAAAGCTATTTCTTTTGTAACCAACAACCTTAGATTTTACCACAGAGCCAAGCTCAACCTCTCTGTGAGAATCCTTTATATAGCTAGTCCTATCTCCACTGTTAGCATAAAGCTCCAAATCCCCGCCGGCAGAACCATCGTTACCTCTCTTCATATATAAAAGACCTGCATATATTTCCTTCGGGGAGTCTACATGGACAGTTCTCGTCGTCATAGATTCATCAAGAGGGTCGTGTATGACTATTTGACAATCCGATACCAAAGTTTTTCTAAAATCTTTACGGGGAAGAGAGTCTGGAACGTTCGATCTTGTATATATATTTTCTTTATCATACTGTCTAAAGTCAATATCTTTTACATAAGTGCTAAATATATTAAGCGCTTTGTTCACAAATTCAGAGGAACAATGATAATCCATAAACTCCCTCCATAAGTAATTTACTGCATAGTTATTATCCTTGAACTCACTAAGCTTATACCTATGCTCTGGGTAGACAGCCCTCATCATCCCCAACTTCTTTATCCTGGCTATATCCAAGGAGTCTTCTAGTTCTCTATATATATTTTCGTCAATGCAGTTCTCAATTAATATATGGGGAAATGGGTCTATATAAAAATTTTTTGATGAAAACTTATTTAAAACGGATAATCGCATTACTTTTTATCATTCCCATTCAAAATATTCCATGCGGTACCGTCTATCATCTCTTGGCAGGAGAACTGTCCATATGCTAGGTGACACGCCCACTCGTGCCTATCTGGGTATATGGGTTGTTCTATTTTTGATATATCCTGCAAACACATTGGGCTTGCGGCGTTTGGCGCAAGGGTAAATGCCGGAATTCCGTTTATTATAGCCTCTGTCGCGGCAATACTATTGTATGTAACTAAACAAAAAACATCATTCATGAGGGCATGCTCTATTGCGTTCTCATATACTCTTTCATGTCTAATTTTTGGCTTATACCTTATCTCTATCTCCCTATCCGTATTCTTCTTTATTCGCTTTATAGCGCTTTTCATCCAAGCGTCCAGCCCCTCTCCATAGAAGAGCATTGACTTTTCAGATGGTGGGCATAACAGTATTTTAGAGCCAGTCTTTTTCCACCCCTTTAGCTTGATGTCAAGCTTTTCAAACCTATCACAGTCCCTTTCGACCACCTTTCCATGCTGAACGTCATTTTTAACAACCCTGTGCCATACCTTTCTTTTTTTATTTCCAAAATATCCGGTATCTATATAATAAAAGTCTCTACCATTTTCTCTTGCAAATCGCATAAGCTTTCGCTTTGCGAGGCCTCTTATCACTATGGGGCCGAGGTGTTTCTTTGGGTTTAAATCTCTAGAATCAATGAGCAATCCATTACACCCTTTTGAAAATGGTGTAGTTATTCGGTCCTCAATACATATTGGCCTATATCTTTTAATATTTTTACTTTTTGCCAAAACAATTAACCTTTTTTAATTTTCATTGTATGCTTTTTAAAATTATTTTCTTTCCCTATACCGAGATTTTTATGAAGGCCCTTGTAATGCTCTATATGATTGCAAAACATACCTCTGTCTATTACGTGAGACTGCCCTTTTCCATCCGGAAGCTGCTTGTAGTCCCTAACTAAGTCCTTTGCGCCTATATTTGGGTTTTCATCTATAACGTATCTGAGCATTCCCCCGTCATCCCACCTATCATAGTTTTGGAACGAGCCATCCCTATACTTTGAAATCCATATATCCAAAAGTTTGTATCCATCTTCATCGTTTTTGAAGCCTACGAATCCGGACTCAACACCCATGCCTTTCTTTCTCCTGCTTTTGCCTAGATGATAAAAACAAGAGCCGTCAGAAAAGGCCTTTTTTATCATGCTAGAGTCTACACTCTTTTTGAAAATACAGTCTGAATCCACAAAGACTATACAGTCAAATTCCTTCCCATGATATTGTAGTGCATGATTTAAAGCAACAATCTTTCTAAACCATCCGGCGGCTCTTATGTTTCCAGGGCCAAAAGCTCTCGGGCAGTTTTCTATAGTCGCTGCTCCACCCATATGAACCGGGATTATAGACTTATGCTTTTCTAGCCATGCGTTTAAAAAATTATCATTTGTCATATTATATGAAATAATCTTTTTATGCTTATGAGCCATTCTTCTAGATTTTCTGGATTCTAGATGATCCGGGTCTTGGGAGTTATAATTAAAAAACTCAGAACAAACCAGAATCTTGCCTTCTATCTTGTTCTTCATAAAAGACTCTATCATTATTTTTCCAGAAGCATTAAACATTTCATAAGTAAATGTTGTTACATATAGAGTGTTCATCTATTATTCTCCGTTCATATTTTGATAAAACTAGTATAATTATACTGGTTTTGCCAATCAAACAATATAGTATTATAAGAAATAAAATTAATATCATGAAAATAGGAATTTTTTTAAGAACAACCTCAGGTGCAGACAAAGAGTCTGTGATGCTCGACCTTGCAAAAGGTATCGAGAAATGTGGAGATAGGGCTGTTATTTATAAGCACAGAGCCTATGAAGATTGCGATATAGCTGTAATATTTGGATTTTTTGGACAAAATAGGGGCATACTACAAGACTTCCGAAGAAAAGTGTATCAAAAGCATACAAGGCGAAAAAAACACTGCATTTTTATAGAATCAGATCTCTTAAAAATGGCAGGCGATATAAAAGCGAAAGATGATACATCCCCATCCATGCACTACCGAGTTCCGTTTAAATCTGTATACTTTGGAGAATCTGAATTTTTCAACCAAAACTCGCCACCAGACAGGTGGAATCTTCTATGCGAGAGAAAGAAAATAGACGTACTCCCATATAGAGATAACGGGAACCACATATTGATGTGTATGAACAGAGGGATTGACGGAAGAGGGTGGTCGACGAAGGGCGTGGATACCTGGGGGTGGCTAGAGTCGAAGATTTCTGAAATTAGAAGATATACAGATAGGCCGATAAGGGTGAGGTTTCACCCAATGGGCAGAGATTATATAAAAAAAGAAAAAAGAAACGTATGGGTCAAGCGCCTATCTCACAACGTTCGAATATCTGGCCTGGACAACGAGGATATAGTTGATGATTGTGAAAATGCATGGGCGTCTGTGGTTTATAATACGTCCGCCTCCGTAATTCCAATCGTAAAAGGAATCCCTGTGTTCACAGACAGAGAAGACTGCATTGCTCACTCTATAGCGAACACATCAATATCAGACATAGCAAACCCAATGCTGATAGATAGAACACAGTGGTTTTATGACCTAGCGTACTGTATGTGGAGCAAGAAAGAGATGAAAGATGGTCTCTTCTGGCCAAAATATAAAGAAAATATAAAGAAGACTAAATAATTAAGCTATTAATTACATCTATATACTTTTGATGATTCCTATATTTATCGCCCTTTATAACCCATATTTTATCACTCTGTCTAAGTTTCAAACCAAACAAAGAAGATGTTAGCTGCAGCAAGGTTAGCTCCCCTCCAAGCTTTTCTACGCTATCAAAAAAGCTCAATTGGTCCGAATACCACTTCGTCTCTCCATGGGTAGATATGCCGTCCCTTACGTCTTCAAAAAATCTTATTATTTTTTCACTATTTGATATAACAAGAACACCTGTCTTAAAGGCAACACGCCTCTTTTGCCTTTTGAAGTCAATAGTACTTACATCAATAATTGTCGATGGTGGGATTCTTTTTGATGTCATTAGTGCAACATCACACTCATTAAGATAACTATTTATATCGGAATCACTTGATAAATCACACCTTACGATGGAGTCTGCGTCTAAATATATTACATTATTCGAATAATCTTTTAGCAGATCTGGCATTACTAAAAATCTATAATTTGCACAGAATCCGGCCTCTTCCTCTTCTGATGCAAACTCTCTAAATACTTTGTATATTTTTATATTTCTAACTCTCTTTAAAAGCTTCTTATCTACCTTGGTAGAGTGTGAGTTTATCAAATGCAGATGTATGTTGAAATTAGTACAATTATTGCTTATAGACCTTGCTAGTGGTATCGCATACTTTAAATATTTTTCATTTGATACAATTAGGATATTTATGTTATTATTTTCAACACTCATAAGATATTTATACTTATTATTTTATTTTAATATAACAGTAAGATAACAATTAAAGGTAAGTTTATTTTGTCAACAATATTGTACAGCAGAGGTGGCGGCCCAATAATACAGTCATGTCTTAATGAAATGTCAAACGGACTAAGCAAAGTTGGGGCTAGCCATAGGGTTTTGGATGAATCTGAATACGAGCTATCCGATATTGCTATAATATTTGGAATATATAAAAAGAAGGGAAAGACTCACGAAGATAGGAGAAGGATAATTGAGACTCAGCTATCTATGGGCAAAAGAATTATAATAATGGAGCGAGGATACATAAACAGGTGCGACTATCATTCGGTCGGGTGGAATGGCCTAAATGGAAATGCAGACTTTTACAATAAAAATATGCCAAACGACAGGCTAAGTGCACTAAATGTAGGCTTAATGCCGTGGAGAAGATCGGGAGAGCATATATTATTGTGCGGGCAGGTTCCGTGGGACTCACAACTTCAACACCTGAGTCCTAATAGGAAAAAAGGTCGTGGGTATATAGACTGGTGTATTTCTACAATAAAATCAATTAGAAGCTATTCAGGTAGAAAAATTATATTCAGAATGCATCCAGATATAGCGAACACGCACCTAGAAATGTTTTCATTTATACATGATTTTAAAAATATAGAATTCTCAACCAATGAAAATATAGCTGATGATTTTGAAAATTGCCACGCAATGGTTTGTTATAATTCGAATAGCGCTGTAGATGCCGCAATAATGGGTATTCCGATATTTACATCCGATGAAAGCTCTATAGCCTGGGAGGTTTCAAATCGAAGAATAAAAAGAATTGAAAACCCTCTCATTAGGCCTAGGGAGCAGTGGCTGCAGAATTTAGCATATGCACAATGGAGTTTAAAAGAAATTAGCCAAGGATATCCCTGGCTTCACCTTACTAGGGAGATGAAAATTGTCTGAAGAGGAAAAATTACCAGAACACCTTGGTGGTCATGCAAATACCACATGGCATGATGAAGGGGCTATAGATTTTTTTATAAAAAAATTTGGCGTAAAGTCAATGGTCGATGTTGGATGTGGACCCGGAATGCAAACAGAGCTCGCGCACAGAAAAGGCCTCTATGCAGTTGGGGTAGATGGCGATTATACGATAAATAGAAATGAAGACTGTAAGTTTCAAATACACGATTATTCCACTGAACCACTGGGTGTTGAAAATATCAAATACATTCCAAAATCCGGCCTCTTTGATTTGGGATGGAGTGTTGAATTTTTAGAGCACGTTGACGAAGAATACATTCCAAATTTTATGGAAACTTTCAAGTTATGTAAATTTGTAGTCGTGACTCATGCCTACCCAGGGCAGGGCGGACACCATCATGTTAATGAACAAGAGAAAGAATACTGGGTAAGGGTGTTTAAAAAATACGGATTCAAACATAGTCAGAAAATATTAAATAAAGTTTTAAATAATTCAACTATGTTGAAAAGAAACAGGAAAGACAGATTCTCTCGGCAAAAAAGAAAAGTAAGCTGGCTGGATATGAACGGCTCTGTTTTTATAAATAGAAATTTCTAAGCAGGGTTATCTAAGATGTGCGGCATACATGGTTTTACATGGAAAGGCAAAAAAAATATAAGAAGGATGATAGCTGCGTCTAGCGATAGAGGACCGGATGGAAATGGTATTTACGCTGACAACAATATAACGATGGGCCACAATTTGCTTGCAATAACCGAAGCGCCAGTGCTCTCAAGGCAGCCGCTCGAAGGCAATCACTCAGTTCTGTGTTATAATGGTGAAATATACAACTATAAAGAATTAAGACTAAGCCTGGAAAAAAGCGGCCACTCCTTTGAGACAAGCTCAGATACAGAAGTGTTGTTCAAAGCACTCATAGAATGGGGGGAAGAGTCTATAAACATGCTAGACGGAATGTTTGCAATAGCATATTATGACAAAAGAGAGAATACTCTGATTTTGTCCAGAGACTCATCTGGGGCGAAACCTTTGTATTGGGCACAAACTGAAAATGGAATAATTTTTTCATCCAGTATAAAGTCTATTTTTTCAACAGGCTTCGAAAGAAGGCTGGACTTAGAAAGTTATAAATTATATGAAAAATTTGGATATATACCCGGAACGAAAACTTTGATTAAAAATATAAACAAGCTTCACCCTGGTCAGATAATTAAATTTGAATTAAATAACTATAAGCAAATATATAATAAGTCTATAAAATTTTCATACGATAACTTTAATCCGGGCGACTTCTCTTACCAGGCTTTTAGGAATGAGGTTTTTAAGTCGGTTAATAAGTGTCTAATGGGCAATAGAGAAATTGGCCTATATTTAAGCGGAGGCCTTGACTCAAATATGATATTGCATGAAATGTGTAAGATTGTTGATAGGCCAAAAACGTTTACAACGAGATTTGAATCCTCAAGTGAAAGATGGAACGGTGTAAACGATGATGCAAATGTAGCACTCGAATCTAGTAAAAAATACAAAACAGAGCATACGGAGTTGCTTATAACTGTTGATGATTTTTTAGATGCAATTGATGACTGCGCACTTGCACTAGAAGAGCCTAGATCTAACAAGAATGTAACAGCATACTATTTGCTCAATAAAGAATTGGCACGACAGGGAATCGTCGTCACCCTATCTGGAGATGGCGGGGATGAGGTGCTCACTGGATACAAAAGACATAGTAATATATCAAGAATGAAAAGGGCCGAAGGGGTTAGGAGCTATTGGCCATTATGCAACTGTAAACCACGCGAACGAGTCAGTGGCAAATGTATATGCCCCAGTGACAATGAAAATAAAGTTTTTGAAAAATGCATAAAAGAATGGTTTCCATCATATAACTTTGGCGATGATATAGTAAATAATCAGCTATACTTCGAAACAATGCTTTTTCTCGCTGAAGACTTTTTAATTAGAAATGATAAGCTTGGCATGAACTTTTCAATGGAGGCAAGATTTCCATTTGCAACTAAATCATTTAAAGAATATGCATTGAGCATACCATCTAGGCTAAAGTATAAGGTTAATGCAACTAAAGAAGAAATCAGAAAGGCTACAAACATGAAAGTAATCCCAAGAGAAGCATATAAGGGGCTTTTGCCAGATTCTGTTATTAACAAAAATAAATCAGGTTGGTCAGTGTCTAAAGAATTTTTAGTTGGAAAAAAAATAAAAAATGAATATGTGATACCAACACTCAGTGATGACTATTATCCAGAAATAAATCCAATATTCGAAGGTCAGAAATTTACAGTTGGAAAGAGATCCAGCTCGTATAATGTAAAAATAATGAATTTTAAAGTTTGGGCCAAAAATTTTAAAATAAAGCTATAAAGGAAAACTAATATGAAAATTTTGCCAGAAGCAAAAGAGGGTGCTAGCAAAGAGAATAAGCTGCCAGAGCATTTGGGCGGGCACATGAATAGAAACTGGACAGATAAGGGCGCTCTGAATTACTTTATCAATGAACTGAAAGTAAAGAGTATGGTTGATATAGGGTGTGGAATTGGAGATCAGACCACACTTGCTCATGAAATGGGAATATACTCAGTTGGAATTGATGGTGACTACACTATTGGCAGGCCAGACAATATAAGCTTTCTAATTCACGATTATTCAAAGGGGCCGCTTGGAGGTGCATATATGACTCACCTTCCAGAGTCTGGGTTTTTCGATCTAGGATGGAGTATAGAATTTTTAGAACACGTTGACGAAAAATACATTCCAAATTTCATGGAAACCTTCAAGTTGTGTAAGTTTGCAGTTGTAACACATGCCTACCCAGGACAGGGTGGTCACCATCATGTTAATGAGCAAGAGAAAGAATACTGGATAGACCTATTTAATAAGAGTGGCTTTAGGTATGACTTAGCACTTACCAATGGTGTAAAATCTGCGTCAACCATGGCAAGAAAAACAAGACAGAATAGATACACTAAAGATAAGGAGACAAAAAACTGGATTGAGCTAAACGGCTCAGTATTTGTAAACAACAGGATGACATAATGAGAATATATGTAGATATAGATGGAACAATATGTAACACAACCCATAGTGATGGATCTTGGGATTATAAAAGCTGCACTCCCATTACAGAGCGAATAGAGTATATAAATAATCTATATGATCAGGGGCACACAATAGTATATTGGACAGCCAGAGGCTCATCAACACCGTGTGATAGCGACAGAATAAACTGGCTGGTAGAATTAACCAAAGAGCATCTTACCACCTGGGGGGCTAAGTACCACCGCCTATCTGTAGCCGAAAAGCCAGATTATGATTTATATATTGATGATAAGTCTATAAACTGCGATGCATTCTTTATGGCTATAAAAAAAACTACAGATGTTTAATCAGATCGCGCCACTCTTCTGCATACTTTAAACTAGCTCCATTTAGAGCTTTCCATTTATCAAACCATGGGCCGCCTGTTGTAAAGTGAACATTCGACGGCTCCATCAGCTCATCCGAGTGTCCGTCTAGCCAGTTCCACTTCTCAGGAAGGCCTCCAATTTCCTCATCCGAAAGCCATGAAAAATTATGCAACCATGAGCCTGTCTTTGTATTAACATCATCAGCGGTCAAATTTTTGTTTGCCTCATGCCCACAGTTCCATAGAACCAAGCTAGACCAATTTTTTCTAGAATACTTTGTTTGTGGGCATCCGTACATTTTTTGCCCATGTCCATGGCCAAAGCTATCACTAGATATTGTGACACCGCCATGTCCATAGTCATGCTTTACACACTGTATTGCGAAATCAGAATTTTTAGAAAACCCATCAAATAAAATACACGGGTCTTCTCTAAAATACATGTCACAATCCATATATAAGGCATGTCCCTCAAATTGGTTTAAAAATGGTATTAAAAATCTGGAAAAGCTAAAATCAGTTGAAAATGGCTTTTTGTCAAATACATCCACCATGTGGTCTATCGGATCATCTCCCCAAACCGTAGAGTTGAGATCGGGAGCTCTTCTGTATAGTCCAGCTCGTCTTAATGATTCGGAGTTTAATGTTACGATATTTATTGGCCTTGACGCCTTATCCTCTATAGAACGTATTAGAGCCTCTGCGGCTACGTGCTCCCTCGGATCATAACCTATATATATTGTATCCATTCTTCTTATTTTTTTTCCATAAGAATTAACAACAACTCTGCTCATCAATCAACTCCAGTATCTTTTATGACTTAATAGACAGCATATGGCCGTCTATTACAGCGCTATCTAAGATATTACTAATTTCAGGAAAATCTTTAATTAAATCAGAGAAATAAATATTTTCAAAACCAAGGCCTTGCATTAGAGCCTCGTTATCAAACTTTGCTCTGTTTAAATTATTCCTTCCTAGAAAAACCCCCCCACTTATTACATTCTCAGAAGCCCATTTTTGTGCGTGAATTTTTAAATCTGGAGTTTTTGGATAATTTCCAACATCATTGTGGCAAAACGCTATCGGGATGTTGTCCTCATCAGAAAGAAGTCTGCAATCTTTTGTTATAACTCTATCATTTTTAGATGGATTGTAAAGATCGAACCCAACACATCTTTCTTTTCCGTATATATCGCACAAAAGATTAAACGATATACAGTTATTAGTTCCTAGTACAACTATATACCCATCTTTTGGAATACTTAGCTTTGAAATTATATTATCATATATTTTATACGCATAATAACTTTTATTATAATTGTTGACATCAGTGTGAAGCTCTGGAGATTCAAACCAATATTTAAAACTCTCATAAAAATCATTTTTTTTCATAGCGTTCTCCCTATCCTGACTTTACCAGAACCAAACTTAATTTTATTCAAATCATCAAAAGAAATCCTAGCTCCCTTCTCGATGTGGTCCAAAGTTAAAAACAACATTATATCATCAATGTACATATATTGTTTCGTTAGTTCCAAGTTCCTTTTCATATAGGGCAGCATGCTCATATATGTTTCTTCATTAATCTTATTTTTTAATATATAATGTAGTTCATCAACAGTGTTAAACTCAATGATACCTCTTTTGTCGAAGAAATCACCTATCTCAGAAGCCCCCCTGTATATGGGTATGTTTCCTGTTAAAAAGCAGTCCATTATTTTTTCTGTAAAATACATATCGGATGTCCCATTTTCTACAACTATAGAAAACATATGATTTACTAATGAGTCGGATTTTAGCGCAACCGGCCCATTTGGAGAACCCGAACCATAAAGGTCTACCTCTGGAATGGAGTCGTTTCCAATTATAGATCTTGCAATCTCGTGCCTAAACAGGTGCCCCTCTGTTGCTGGCTGAGAATCTCCGTTCCTACAAAAAACCCCTCCGATATTATTGGAAGAACCTTTGTGTGAGTAACAAGTTGATATTAATCTATTTTTCTTATCCAGGTGCATTCCAATGCTAGAGTCCTCTATTATAGGGGCACCGGCTATACAATAAACAGCTTTTTTTGGATATTTTTGGAGTATTTCAGAGTCGTGAGTCAATATCACTTGAAAGAGAGCGTGGCCGCCATCTAATATAAAATCATAATACAAAGGCCTGAAATGTCTAGGCTCCATAATGATTGCGACGTTTGCTGGAGAATCCGCCCAGGTAACATTTTTTCCATCCATATATCTATCTATATAAAACGTTATGCCCTGCCAACCCTTCTTGTGGT
>Ga0209709_10000299_pt1 | contig 47281 bp, 39 predicted proteins | sample ArcticOcean_MG_C_2_FD_187435 | JGI IMG/M metagenome (GOLD analysis project Ga0209709, IMG submission 187435) | Marine microbial communities from western Arctic Ocean - ArcticOcean_MG_CB4_136 (SPAdes) (version 2) | ecosystem: Environmental > Aquatic > Marine > Oceanic | place: Arctic Ocean... | reverse complement strand
CCTCAGTGTTATTTCAAAGCACAACCAGAGATCAGGTTGCTAGGCTATTTAAGCTAGCTAATGAAACCGGTATAGACGGAATAGTTTGCTCTCCATTAGAGCTAGATTTAGCTGTAAATATCCTATCTCCTGAGATGCTTAAAATCACTCCAGGTATTCGAGACATTTCGGTGATCGATGATCAGTCTAGAACTATGACCGCCAATGAAGCCATTAATCATGGGGCGTCATATTTAGTTATTGGCAGACCCATTTCCAAAGCCTCAAATATATCTGAGGCATTAAGATACTTTAATGAGTCTGCAGATGAATAAAAAAAGAGTGCAGCAAATATTTAATGCTTTAAATAAAACCTCTAAATACCCTCCCCAAAAGAAAAAGTTTTCCTTTTCTTACAAGTCAGAATTTTTAGAATATAAATCCTATTTAAGTAATTTTTCATCTGAGCAATACCAGCTATTTGATCGATTGTTCAACGAGCTAGTGGTCCAAAACTCTATCCAGAGTCTCTTTGCTGGAACCGTTGTTAATCAAACTGAAAATAGATCAGCTCTTCATCATCGATATAGGGCTCCCGATCCAATCCCAGAGTTTAATTTTAAAAAAATATGCGGACCATTGCTGCAGAAAATTAAAAAAGAAAAATATCAAAATATTATTACATTCGGAATTGGAGGTTCCTATGAAGGCCCAAAGTTACTGCAAGAATTTTTATTTAACCCTGCTTCTGACATCAACTATTCTTTTGTATCTGGGCCAGATAAAAATGAGTTTAATGCAATCGTTAAACCTCTATTTGGCCAAAAGAATTTATATATTTTTGCCTCAAAATCCCTTGCTACTGACGAGACTCTCTCTTGTCTTAGATGGCTTGGAAAAAAAAGAACTGATAACAATTCAATAGTTATTACCGCTAACTCTCAAGGTGCAAGAGCCATGGGGTTTAGTGAGGCATCAATAATCCCTTTTCCCGAATCAGTTGGAGGGCGATACTCTATTTGGTCTTCCATATCCTTGACAGCTGGAATAGAAAATAATTTCATGAGTTTCCTTCAGGGGGGCGGTATTGCAGACAGCCTATTATCTGGGCATTCAACAGATGCAAGAAAGTATCAAAAATTAATTAAAACCTTAGCTTTTTCTGATATTTGGCATAGTAATTTTTGTAATAAAAAAAATAGAGTAGTCTTAACCTACAACTGGAAGCTTAGGTCCTTTGCAAATTATATCCAGCAACTTGAGATGGAGTCTCTTGGCAAGCCTTCTAATGCAGAGTCTATCTTTCACGAAACTGGACAAACAATTTTTGGTGGCTTCGGCTCTACGGCGCAACATTCATATTTTCAGCTTCTTCATCAAGGCACCGCCCAGTGCTCAGCTGATATTATTTATAGCCCAGACACTCAAAGCCCTCTTAGCAATGCTCAGGCTCAAGGTCAAGCATCACTTCTATCCTCTCCTCAAAATCAATCTTCTAATTTACTGGAACTGACCAATGGGAATATTCCAGTAAATTTATTTGTTTTACCAAAATTATCGCTAAGAGAATTAGGTTTTCTTCTAGCAACATGGGAGCACAGAGTATTTGTTACAGCTAGTTTGTTGCAGATCAATCCATTTGATCAATTTGGAGTTGCAGCTGGAAAGAAAGTTACTCAAAAATTTCTAAAAAAATGACGCTTGATCTCAAGCAGGTGCCCCAAACTCCTGGAATTTATAAATTCTTTGCAGACAATAAAATTATTTATATTGGCAAAGCAATTAATCTTAAAAAACGAGTCTCTTCCTACTTTGGATCATCGCTCAAGGATCGTAAGACATCTCAAATTAAGTTATTAACCGATAGAATTGAAACATTTTCAACCCAAACTGAGGCTGAAGCTTTGTTATTAGAGCAATCATTAATTAAAGAGAATTTACCTCGTTTTAATATCCTTCTTCGAGATGATAAAACTTATCCATACATCCATTACTCAATGAGCGATAAATTTCCCAGCATAAGCATGAAGCGATCAAAACATGCGGTATCAAAAGATTATTTTGGTCCTTTTATAAGTGCTTATGCTGTTAAATCTACCATTAAAGATTTACAAAAGATCTATCAAATTAGGAACTGCAGTAACAGCACATTCAGAAATAGATCTAGGCCTTGTATAGAGCATCAAATGCAAAGATGTTCTGCGCCATGTGTGAAGCATATTAGCGAGATAGATTACAGCACTGATATTTCCTCTTCCCAGAATTACCTTGCTTCCACAGGTAAAAAATCTAGAAACCTTATGTTATCGCAAATGAAAAAACTTGCCGAGGAGTGTAATTTTGAAAAAGCTCAAGAACTCAAGCAAAGAATTGCAAGTTTAGATATTTTGCAGCAAGAACAAGCCTTCTCCACAAATCATTCCAGCATTGATTTCTTTGCTTGCGTTGAAAAACATGGCAAAACAGGTGCTTGTATTTTATCTGCACGAGATGGAAAAATACGTGGTACTAAAACATATTTTTTTAAAGAAAATTTATTAGATGATTTGGATAATCTGCTCCAGAGTCTCGTATTTTCTTACTATCAAAATACTTTCTCACTGCCAGAAAAAATTATTTTTACAGTGAAGCCAAAAAATTTAAATTTAATAGGCGAAGCAATTAAGCTCAAATTTTCTGAATCAATTAATATTTCATGCTCCACTCCATCAAGGACCAAGAAGCTTGTAAAGCTAGCAATATTTAATGCCAATCAAGTCATAGAAAATAAAATTGGAAAATCTGATAAATACGATCATGCAATGAAAAATCTTTCTCATTATCTTGGGCTGCATAAGAATAATCTAGTTATTGAAGGCTATGACATTAGTCACCACACTGGTAAATATGCCGTAGCCTCCTTAGTGAAATTTTCTAATCAAGGCCCTGAAAAAAAATTATATAAACTTTATAACATTCCTACACCTTATGCGGGCAATGATATCGGATCCCTTGAGAATGTTTTAGAAAGAAGGGTTGATAGGGCATCAGAAAATTCTCTACCAGATATTATCTTAATAGATGGGGGCAAAGCTCAATTGAATGCAGCATTAAAAGTTTTTAAAGAAAAGCAGCAACATCAACCTATTATTTTAAGTATTGTTAAAGGAGCTAATAGAGTTAGGTCAACAGAAACTATATTATCCGAACAAGGCATACTGGAAATTCCTGTAAACAGCGCAGGATTTAATCTGTTACAACAAATTAGAGACGAATCTCATAGATTTGCAATTAGCAGTAATAGAAAGAAAAAAAATCAATCCATCAGGTATTCAGCCCTGGATCAAATCTATGGTTTGGGCCTCAAAAGAAAGCAAAACCTGTTAAATCATTTCAAGTCCCTTAAGAAGATACGCTCAGCCTCTTTAAATGAACTCTGCACTGTTAAAGGAATTAGTATTAAACTTGGGACTGAGATTCACAAACATCTTAAAAAGAAATGAATAATTTTATACAGATTTTGACTTATTTTCGCATTATTGCAGGCCCTATAATTTTCTTTTTAATCTTAGTTTTTCAGAGTTACGGAATTGCACTATCTGTATTATTGCTTGCAAGCGCATCAGATTATTGGGATGGATATTTGGCAAGAAAATATTCCCTTACCTCAGTATTGGGAGCCGTCCTCGATCCAATTGCAGATAAGATATTAATTACATTTGTATTACTAGCTCTTGTATTAGCTCTTGATAGCATATTCATTGCATTTCTTGGAAGTCTTATTTTATCAAGAGAGTTTTGGGTCGGAGCCTTACGAGACTTGAATGCAAGAAATGGAAACGAGGCCGCAACTTCAGTCACATTCTTGGCTAAGATCAAAACCACTTTACAACTTGGAACTTTTTGCTGGTTTCTCATTGGTCTTTATTTAAACAGTGCGCTGATAATCTTTTTAGGTAATTTCTTTTTATTTTTAACCTTAATAATTACTATACAAACAGGACTTTCATATACAATGGCAACATTTAGAAAATAAGGCTGGATGGCAGAGTGGTTATGCAGCGGCCTGCAAAGCCGTTTACGCCGGTTCGATTCCGGCTTCAGCCTCCATAAGCTATCTTAAAAGCAATAGTATCAAAGGAATTAATTTTTATAATATATGAATAAAAAAATTATGGTTCTAGGCGCGGGGCCTGAGCAAACTCTTGCGATTCAAGCAGCTATTGATCTGGGGTATGAAGTCCTGGCGATAGATGAAAATCCTGATGCTCCAGGTTTAAGTATAGCGAAATGGGGATTCTCCTCTTCACTCCAAGACATAGAGAGATTGATTCAACTTGGCATTAAATATAAGGTAGATGGTGTATTTTCTCACGGAGTTGAGATACCCGTTATTGTTGCAAAGGTTGCTGAGTCTCTCAAGCTACCTGGGTTAAAGGTCGATGTGGCTGAAAATTGCTTACACAAATTTAAGAGAAATCAAATTTTGAAGGAAAATGGGTTAAATGTCCCTCTTTCATTTTATTTTCAAAATATGCAGGATCTAGTAAAAGCAAAAGATGCATTGCCATTTCCATGTATTCTTAAACCCCTTTCTTTATCAGGTGCCAGAGGAGTGCAACTTATACACAGTCTTGATCAATTGTTTGAGACTATCAAAAATCATCATTTCTACGGCTCGGAATTCATGATTGAAGAGGTTCTGGAAGGCATGCAGCTTTCTACTGAGTCCCTAGTTATTGATAATAAAATCTATCATCTCCCCCCAGCCAAAAGAAACTATGATAATCAAGATTTCTTTTTACCTTTTTATATTGAAGACGGTGTTGATTTTCCAGCTCAGCTAGATAAAAGCACGGCATTAAAAGTTCAATCTGCTATTGAACATTCTATTAATGCGCTTGGAATAGATTTTGGTGCAGCCAAAGGTGATTTATATATTGTTAAAGGGGAGCCCTATATTTTGGAAATGGCATCTCGGACTTCCGGAGGATGGTTTTCTGTTGGTACAATTAAGTATGCTACAGGCATTGACATCTTAACTCCACTTCTTCAGTCTGCGGTTGGTGATATACCTAATTTAGAATGCCTTTCTGCAACCAAAAAACTTGCTGCAGCCCAAAGGTACTGGATTAGTAAAGAGCAGGGTATCCTTAAATCCGTAGTCAATAATAATTCTCCAAAAAGCTTAGACAACATTTCCCAGTTTGATATTTTTTTTCCGCCCCTTGGGACGGAAATTATCAAGGCTAAATCTCACGCTGATCGTTATGCCCAAACTATTTGTGTTTCAAGCAATCTTGAGGAAGCTGTATTGACAGCAGAGGAAACTATTAAAAAAATAGAGGTCACTTATGAATGAAATGAATATCTTAGTATTTGGATCAGGGCATTATGTTAGCGGTCAAACAGTTTTGATTTCTAATACTAAAACAGATAAAGATCTTGGTGTGATCTTGCCTTCCCTTATGAATCTAAGAAGTAATAAAAAAGTTGCAAAGATTGCCTTATACTCCAGATCCAAAGAAAAAATTTCTTTAATCAAAGCTGCATATAAAGACAGTCCTATGCTGTCCAAATATGATCATTCATTTATGCATATTCCTGCTGATTCTGAGAATATTAGCGAATCAAGAAACTTAAAAGAAGCTATTAAAATTACAAAATATACAGCCGCAATAATTGCATTGCCTGATCACTTGCATGTAGATGCTCTTAAATTCTGTATTGAAAATAGTATCCCCTCATTAATCCTTAAGCCTGCTGTAACTTCCTTGGATGACTTCTATGAATTACAAGATATCATGCCTAAGGACTATCTGTGCTTAGTTGACTATCACAAGGTTTATGACGATGCCAATATTATTATAGAATCAGCAATTAGAAATAACGAAGTTGGTCAAGTATTAGCCTTCTCAAGTTATATGTCTCAGAAGATCGCAATGGTTGAAGTTTATAAGGATGTTATCCAAAAACAGAAACTAAATATAAATCATTATCTTGGATGTCATTATATCCACTTAGCCGGTTTTTTTACTTCTGCTCGACCAATTAAGGTAAGGTCTACGGGACAATATGGAAAAATTAGAGAAAAATTTAAAATAGATGTCATGGACACTATCCAAACTGCAGTTACCTGGAAGGATGATGATGGGCATATTTTTGATTCTTTTCATCATGCTGGCTGGAATGATTCAAATCAATCGCCAGCTATGTCTTATCAGGAATTTAGAATCAATACATCTGAAGGCGTTATCTTTTCCAATCAACGTGATCGTGGTCTTGAGTTTGTGATGGGTGAATCTAGCCCAACAACTCCTAATCCATATTTTTTTAATCCAATTGATTCATTTTATGGAGATATGAACTTGACTGGTAATTATGGATATCTGTCCATCAAGAAATTTATTGATTTAGTTGAAATTCCATCACAGGAAAAAATTCGTAAATTACCAACATTTGCAGAATCTGAAAGAATTACAGCAATAATTTGTGCTGCAGACCTAAGTCTTGCTAATGATAGCAGTGTAATCGATATTACTTATAATAAGCAGTATGAAATTGGCACAGCACAATGATTAATTTTATCGCAGAAGTTTCAAGTAATCATAATCAGAGTTTAGATAGATGCCTTCAGTTTGTAGATATAGCCTCAGAGATAGGATGTAATTCTATAAAATTTCAATTATTCAAGGTAGATCAATTGTTCTCTCATGAGGTTTTATCTCAATCCCAAACTCACAGGGACAGAGTAAACTGGGAGTTACCTTTTGAATTCGTTCCAAAAATTTATGAACGATGCCAGCAGAAAGAAATTTCTTTTTCCTGCACCCCTTTTTATCTTGAAGCAGTAGATGAATTATTGCCTTATGTCGATTTTTTTAAAGTGGCTTCTTATGAATTATTATGGGATGACCTGCTAATAAAATGCGCTCAAACTGGAAAACCTGTAATTATTTCAACTGGCATGGCAAACTTGAATGAAATAAAACATGCCGTAAATGTTTTACAATCTAATGGATGCCACAACCCTCAAATTCTTCATTGCTCTTCTGCATATCCCACGCCCATTCAATCTTCAAATCTTTCCGCAATAGATTCAATTAGAAAGCATACTGGATGTGAAGTAGGGTGGTCTGATCATACAGTTTCTGATGCAGTTATTTTGAATAGCATTCTGCAATGGAATGCCTCCATAGTTGAATTTCACTTAGATTTAGATGGAAATGGATATGAATATAGCAAAGATGGCCATTGCTGGCTACCATCTGCGATTAAAGAAGTAATTCAAAAGGTTAATCTAGCGAATATTTCAAATGGTGATGGTGAAAAGCAACCAAATCCCCATGAATTGAGTGATAGGAATTGGCGTGCTGATCCAAGCGATGGTTTGAGACCCATGTTAGCAATTCGAAATAAGTTGGACCTTTCTTAAAACGCAATTTTATAGAGGTAGTTGTGTTTCTAATCCCGTCGACAAAACAATATATTATTTATGCTGACGGCGGAGTAAGGCTTGGCTACGGTCATTTATTGAGGGCATTTAATCTTTCTAAAATCTTAGGTATTACATCCTCCTGTATATTTATTTACAGCAATGAAATCCAAAAAAATTTTTATAAAGCAAAAAAAGTTACATTCATGCTTCAGAGCCAGTTGCCAGCAAAGGAATACGAACTCTTTATTTTAGATAGTAAGAAAGACAAGACTCAATTTTTAAATCGATTTCAGAATTTTGTAAAGAAAATCTTAGTTATAGACAATAAGTTGATTAATGAAGAATTTTATACCTGGATGGTATTACCTTCTTTTTTTGAAGATATTCAGAACGCAGATAGCCTCATTTTAGATGATCAAAAAATCTTAGGGGGCCCTGAGTATTTAATACTTGATTCAAAAATATGGAGAGTTCCAACACACTTAAAAAAAGAACATATTACCATTAGCTTTGGAGGTTCTGATCCCAATAATCTTACCTTATTAGTCTTAAAAAAATTAGAAACACTCATTGCCTTAGATAATATCAAGGTGATCCTTGGTCCTGGATACAAACATGATCAAGTTTTAATAACAAACATTCTCAATAAAGCCCAAATTATTCATAACCCTGAAAATATCTATGAAATTTTTGCAAAGAGCCTCATTGTAATTACAGCATTTGGTGTAACCTTGCAGGAACTTTTTTCTTTGGGTATACCTGCAGGCATAGTTGCAAACTATCGCGAGGATTTCCAAGACTTTTTAAAAATTCAAAAATACTATCAAAATATTAACCAAAAAATTTTATTCTCATTTCTGGGAGTACGAGATAATATTAATGAAACGGAGGTCTTAAATTCCATCAATGCCTCGAAAGATGCAATTCAGCCTGTTAGGTCGGATAAACTTCAAGGGAAAGGTTGGGAGGAATTAAGGCACACATTACTTAATAAAACTGAGATATGAAAATTATAGCAATTATTCAGGCTAGGATGAGCTCTTCTAGGCTACCAGGTAAGACCATGATGCAAATCTGCAACAAACCTGTGATTGAGCATATTGTCAATAGAGTCACTTCATGCAATCAAATTGAAGAAGTAATACTTGCAACCTCCAATGATTCTAGCGATGATATTTTATATCAGTGGGCTAAAAATCATTCCATTACATGCTATAGGGGTAGCCTGGAAGATGTGTTGGATAGATTTTATAATGCAGCAGCCTTAAATTATGCTGATGTCGTAGTTAGAATAACAGGTGATTGCCCATTAATTGATCCGGGAACTATTGATGAAGTGGTTCAGGGCTTCATTCAAGGCGATTATGATTTATATAGCCTCGGTGGTGCCTTTCCAGACGGCTTAGATTGTCAGGTATTCTCTTTTAAATCAGCGTTAGAGGTTGCATGGAAGCAATCAACTTTATTGTCTGAAAGAGAGCATGTTTGCCCTTATATAGAAAATAATCCTGCTTTATTTAAACTAGGGGCATTAGAAAAATTTTCTAGCGATCGATCCATCAGACTAACTTTAGATCAGCAAGAAGATTTTGAATTGATCAATAAAATATATGAACATTTATATTATAAAAATCCCTTATTTAACATTCACTCTATTTTTGAATTTTTAGACAACAATCCCGCTCTTCTAGATATTAACTCAGCTATTATAAGGAATGAAGGGTATTACAAATCTTTAGCTTTAGATAATAAGCAAAAAAATAATTAATTCTTATTATGAATGGACTACTATTATTTCATCTAAACCTAGATTTTTCTTCTATTGAACGTAGTAAGCATAATTCAGTAATCAAGGCATGCTATTACCCTTTACTGGATCTTGCTGAAAACTATCAAGTCAAGATATCAGTTGAATTATCAGGCAAAACCCTTGAAAGAATTCATAGTATTGACAAAGACTTTATAAAGAAGTTTGCAACACTAATTAACAAAGGGCTAATTGAGATTATAGGGAGTGGATATGTTCAAGCTATTGGTCCAATCTTCCCTCATGAAATTAATACTTGGAATCTTAAAGAGGGACAGAATACATATCAAAAAATACTTGGAGTAAAACCCAAAACCGCATTAATTGGTGAGATGGCTTTATCACACAGCTTAATCGATATATATATTGAGGCTGGGTTTAAAACGATAATTATGGATATTGATAATGTTGCTGAGAGCTCTAAAATAAAGAAAAAACAGCTTTATAGGTACAGAAAAATTCAATCTTTCCATTCTAATAAAGATATAAAAATTATATGGTCGGATTCAATAATGTTTCAAAAATTTCAAAGATATATTCATGGAGATCTTTCAATAAACGATTATCTATCTTTTCTAAACAGAGTAATGAAGAAAAATATGAGTCATTACTTGCCAATATACAGTAATGATGCTGAAATCTTTAACTATCGACCTGGGCGATTTGAAACAGAGGCTCAAATCGCTGAAGATGAATGGAAAAAGATTTTTAGCTTATTGCAAAACTTACAATCTAATTTGGGGTTAAAATTTAAAACCTCTTCCTCTCTTTCGGCGATAAAAAATTTTAAATATAAAGAAAAATTATTTGCACTCAAATCTTTAAAAAAATTTACGACAGCACCCTATCCGGTTCCTGTTAAGAAACAAAAGAAATATAACATTAACAGATGGGCTGTTACTGGAAGAGATGATCAGCTTTTAAATACCGTTTCTTACCGCATACTTCAAGCTATGAAAGATAATATAGTGCCTATCACTCAGAAAAATATTCGATTTCTTTTAGAGAATTCAGCCAGTGATTTAAGAACTCACATTACAGAGACTAGGTGGAAAGAGCATTTAGAGAAATTAAACTCATTTATTAAAAAATATAAGATTCATTCAAGTCTTAAAGAGATAAATAAAGCTGACTATCAAGATTTGCATGAAGATTTATCGAATTCTCTATTTTCAATCACTAAGGTTGAAGATCAATATCTTGAGATTAAGACTGCCCATTTAAAATTAAGATTAAATGCTAGAAAAGGTCTATCAATAGCAAGTCTTGGTTTTAGGAGTCATAAATATAAACCTTACTTACAATCTTTCCAAAACGATTTTTTTGACTCTATAGAGTATGGTGCGGATTTTTTTTCAGGCAATATGTTGCTAGAAGTTCCATCTCAAATGAAAAGATTTACCGATCTAAAAGATCATTCAGTTCAATACCATTTTAATGATAAGAGCTTAAAATTTCTAATTGAATCCCCCTCTTCTTTTTTTACGTTACAAAAAGTAATTGAAATTAATTTACTCTCTCAGAAAATTACAATAGGGTATGTGTTCAAGAAAATTAAACTATTTTCTGGTATCTTGAGAGTAGGGAATTTTTTATTTTCATCTAAAGGAATTCACAGTAAATTAAAAATTAGGTCTAAAATAGGTGGGAAAGAATTCGAGACTTTTAAAATGGGTGAAGACTCATTCGATCATGCAGCCGCTGTCTCACAATTCGTATCTAGCGACAGAGGCATTCCAGCGACGAGTGGTGTCATTGAGATATCAGATTTTAAGGATGAGGGCATCAAATTCTCCATTAAGCATGAGAATTCGTTTTCAATGCCGATGCTGAAGTATCAAAAAATACAGCCTAAGCCTTTTTTAAGATTGATATTTTCTTTACGTGAAATTGATGATACATCAAAGCCCTCTAAGAATATCGAACCCTTTTATGTTGAGATTTCACCCATTGCAAAAGACTAATAATGCTACAATTAATTTTAGTAAAATTACTTCTCTTTTTTGATATCAATATTATTTTAATAACAGCGAAAGCTTTTTTGGGCATAGCATGGACATAAAAAAAAATTATTATTTTAAACGTAACAATTCATTATCCTTGGATGATACAGGCAATATCAGAGATTTCCTGGGGTCTAGAGAGGTTCAGACCTTAATTTCACTAGCAAAACTATATGGTTATGATAGTAAGGACCTTAAAAATAAACACTTGATCGATCTCGGCTCCGGAGATCAGCATATTAAAAAATTTGTTGAAGCAAATTCTATGCAATACAAAGGCTTTGATATTGATGATATGAACTTTGAAACAGATGCATTGCCTTTAGCGGATAATTCAATTGATATTGCTGTCAGTCTTGCAGTTTTAGAGCACCTTAATGATCCAGGCGTATTTTTAAAAGAGATTTACAGGGTCTTAAAACCTGGCGGATTAATTTATTTAAGTACACCAAATTTTAGTCTATGTTATAAGAGTTTTTATAATGATTACACTCATGTTAAACCATACACCCCAGAATCAATTGAAGCATTATTAGACGCATTTAATTATACTAACCCTCAAACATACCCTGGTTTAAGATGTAAGCCCGATTGGCTTTACAAAGGTAAGTATCGTTTTTTTAAAGCTGCAAAAATGCTTCCTTTTTCTGGAGATCAAAGATTTGCACCTGGAATCTTAAAAGGGAAGAGCACTTCAATTTTTGCATTGGCTATCAAACCTTCTAAATAAAAGCCTAGTTTGATGATTATTTTCTTTCTTAAGAGTAAAATATATTCATAATTTTAAATACTTTTATTTTTCATGGAACATCCTCAAAAATCTGAACAATTAGTTGATTTTAAAGAGCTTTTTTTGATAGTTTGGAATGCCAAGATATGGATTGGAGCTTCTGTTTCTGTCTTCGCAGTGTTTTCAATCTTCTTTGCGCTATCTCTTCCAAATGTTTATTATTCAGAGAGTTTGTTGCAAATTTCTAACAAAAAAAGTGCGCCTACTTCCTCCATGCCTTCACAATTTGGGTCTATTGCTTCTATGGCAGGACTTAATCTTGATGGAATGGGACCTGATGTTGGAAAAATTAATACGGTACTTTCCACAATTCAATCTAGAGATTTTCTTAAAAGATTGCTAGAAACTGACTGGGTGTTACCAGGACTCATGGCCCTTGATAGCTATGACGAGGAAACAAAAGAATTAATCTACAACCCATCTCAATATGATGCAGATAACAAAACTTGGGTTAGGGAGATTCCTAAAAATAGATTACAAATACCATCTTTTCAGGAAGTTTTGCCAGTCTATCAAGGTACCATAAGAGTATTTCATAACAAGCAAACAAATCATATTTCACTGGGCGTGAGCCATCAATCACCTGTTTTTGCTTATAATTTTTTAGTACTAATGATAGATGAGATCAATCGTTTCAATAGAACAATTGCTCTGGAAAATGCTGAGCTTTCGTTAGAATATTTGTATGAGCAGCTTTCATTTGAAAGGCGCGATGATTTAGGTCTTGTTCTCTCTTCATTAATCGAGCAACAGCTTCAAACAAAGATGTTAGCCAATGTAAATAAAGACTTTCTTATTCAACCTATTGACTCTCCCTTTATTCCCGAGATGAAATATGCTCCGGTTCGCTCTCAAATATGCATACTTATAACTTTTTTTGGAGGTATTTTTTCCTGTATCTTCTTTATCCTTAAGCACTATTTCTTTACTCGCGTCACAATTTAATATTTTATTTTGTTAGAGTATTAAACCTACCGGCAATTCAGCATGAATATATTATTAACTGGAGGAGCAGGGTATATAGGTAGCCATACCTGTGTTTTACTCCAGGAAATGGGTTTCTCCGTAATTATTTATGATAATTTATCCAATAGCCACTTATCCACACTTAACAATATCAAGAAAATTAGCGGAGTATCTCCTGAGTTTGTTGACGGCGATATTCTGGATTTTAATCTATTGAAAGCAACACTTCAGAAATATCAAATATCAGCAGTTGTTCATTTCGCTGGCTTAAAATCAGTTCAAGAATCGGTAGAAAATCCTTCTCTATATTACAGAGTAAATATAGAAGGAACAAGAAACCTTACGAAAGCCATGAGTGCATGCAAGGTACACTCAATTATTTTTAGTAGCAGCGCAACTGTATATGGTGACCCAGAATTTTTACCAATTACTGAAGCCCATCCACTCAAACCAAAAAATCCCTATGGAATTTCAAAGCTAGAGGCAGAAAAGCACCTTATAGATTTAGCAAATCAAGATGCTCAATGGAAAATACTATCTTTAAGGTATTTTAATCCAATTGGAGCTCATGAATCAGGCCTTATTTGCGAAAATAGTAGCTCTAATCCAAGCAACATTATGCCAATTCTTCTTGATATTGCACTGAAAAAAAGAAAAATTTTAGAAATATTTGGCAATGACTATCATACCGATGATGGAACAGGTGTTAGAGACTATATCCACATAATGGATCTTGCTGAAGCTCATTGCTCGGCATTGAAAGTTATGCTTAATTCTCAAGATATGTTCACCGGTTTTACAGCTCTAAATCTAGGAACAGGGTTCGGTTATAGCGTTCTAAACCTTATAGATGCGTTCTATAAAGCTACAAATATAAAAATACCCTATCAATTTAGCAAGAAAAGGGATGGTGATATCGATATATCATTTGCAGATCCAGCTTTAGCAAATATTAAATTTTCTTGGCAAGCTAAAAGATCTCTTGATGATATGTGTTCCAGTGCATGGAATGCAACAAAACAATTGAATGATTGATATGAAGGCTTCAATTATACAGCCCACAATCTCTATTTTGCATTTTATTGGCAGGAAAAGAAGAATGCAATTTTTACTTGTTATATTGCTAAGTTTTTTTGGCTCTATTGTAGAAATGCTTAGCCTGGGGTCTATCATTCCTTTTATAGGGATTATTGTAACCCCAGAAAAAATCTTTATTCTGCCAATCATGGCCCCCTTAATTAACTATCTAGGTATCACAGAGCCATCTGAATTAATTCTACCTCTTGCAATTATTTTTGCAGGCTTAGCTTTGCTAGCTGGATGTTTTAGAGTTCTAATTCTTTTTTGTAACTTACAGATAACTTTTTTAACAGGCGCAGAACTAAGCAATAATCTCTTTCACAGAACTCTTCATCAGCCTTATTCCGTTCATCTTGCAAGAAATAGCAGTAATCTTATAAGTGTAATATCTAATAAAGTGAATATTGCTACTAGCGTACTATCAGCTTGGATGATTTTATTAAGCTCATTAATCTTGCTGTCATCAATAGTATTAACTATTGTTCTAGTTCAACCTGTCATTTCAATCTTTTCAGTATTTCTTTTTGGGGGTTTATATTCATTGATTAGCCTTTTTGCAAAAAAGAAGCTTCATATTAATGGTCAGCTTATTGCCTCGGCTCAGTCTGGGATTATTAGGGCCCTTCAAGAAGGCTTAGGCTCTATCAGGGATGTATTGCTAGATTCATCTCAAAAATTTTATGAAGACACCTATTTTAAATCTATTTCTAGCTTAAACAGAGCTTACAGTAGCAATGCGTTTATATTCCAAGCTCCAAGATTTATTCTGGAATCTGCTGCGATGATCCTAATAGCGCTATTTATAATTTTTACTGCAACACAGCCTGGAGAAGAGCTTGCAGACTACTTTGCAATTCTTGCACTGTTTGGGCTCGCCGCTCAAAGATTACTTCCATTAATGCAGCTTATTTTTTCCAGTTGGTCTTCAATAGTTGCAGGGATACCTGCAATGTATGATGTTCTAGAGCTTTTAGACCAAGAGGTTCCAAAGCAAAATACAAATCAAGATCCAGAAGTCGCTATAATGTTTGAAGAAAATATTTGCTTAAGTAATGCCTATTTTTCCTTTAACTCTCAAAAGCCATGGGTAATAAAGGATTTCAGCTTAAAAATTTTAAAAGGTTCAAAAATAGGAATTATGGGGGAGACTGGTAGTGGAAAAAGTACATTACTAGATTTGTTGATGGGCCTTCTAATTCCTGACAGCGGTGGACTTACAATTGATTCAACCCATATTGATGCAGAGAATCTAAAATACTGGCAAAAAAACGTATCTCATGTACCCCAATCTATCTATCTTACGGATACAAATATTAGAGAAAATATTGCATTTGGGCTTCCGGTCAATATGATTGATGACAAAAAATTGATTCATGCTGCAAAACAAGCACAAATTCATGATTTCATTTTAACTAAGCCAGATGGCTATGACACGAAAGTTGGTGAAAGAGGGGTTCAACTTTCCGGTGGTCAGCGTCAAAGAATAGGCATTGCTAGAGCTTTATATAAAAATTCTCAATTAATTGTATTTGATGAGGCCACTAGCGCTTTAGATAATGCAACTGAGAATGAAATTATGGAAACAATCTGGTCGCTATCAAAAGATCTAACAATTATAATGGTTGCTCATAGGCTCACTACCTTGAAAAAATGTGATTCTATAATCGAGCTGAAAAATGGCTCAATTAATCGCATTGGCGGCTATGAACAAATAGTAAATCTTACTACAGAGAAGGTTATGCAATGATTAATTACGGAAAACAATCAATAAACCAGGATGATATTAATTCTGTTATTGAGGTGTTGAAATCAGACTTTTTGACCCAGGGACCAACCGTCCCTATATTTGAGAGGCTTATTGCAGAATATTGTGGTGCAAAACATGCAGTCGCAACCAACAGCGCTACTTCTGCATTACATATTGCATGTATGGCATTAGATCTTGGTCCAGATGATTACCTGTGGACAAGTGCTAATACATTTGTAGCATCATCTAATGCTGCTTTATATTGCGGTGCTAAAGTTGATTTTGTAGATATTGATAACAAAACATATGTCATGTCACCCCTTCAGCTAGAAATAAAATTAATAGAAGCAGAGAAACAAAATATTCTTCCAAAAGTCGTTATGCCAGTTCATTTGTGTGGACAGTCTGCTGATATGAAAGAAATATACGCGCTAAGTAAGAAATATAACTTCAAAGTAATTGAAGATGCATCTCATGCAATTGGAGGAAAATATCAAGGAAAATTTGTTGGATCTTGTCAGTATAGCGATGTTACTGTTTTTAGCTTCCATCCAGTAAAAATTATTACAACAGGAGAGGGTGGTATGGCGGTTTCAAATGATGTGGTTTTGCATGAACGCATGCAAATGCATAGAAGCCATGGTATCACTAGCAATCAAGATAAGATGCAGGAAAGACCGTCAAATGAGATATGGAATTATCAACAAATTAGCATTGGTCATAATTACAGAATGACTGACATTAATGCTGCTCTTGGGATTAGCCAACTAAAGCGGATAGATGAATTTGTTAAGCTTAGAACAGAAATTGCTGATAAGTATAATGATGCTTTATTGCATACTGAGCTCCTGCTTCCATATCAACATCCCGACTCTAATTCAAGCTATCACTTGTATCCAATCAGAGTACCGGCGTTAAACAACAAACTCAACCAGTCAAATGTTTATTCCAAGCTTATAAATTCTGGTATTAATGTAAACATACATTATATTCCAGTTTATCTGCAACCCTATTACCACGAATTGGGTTTCAGGAGAGGTCATTGTCCAGAGGCAGAAAAATATTTTACTGAAGCGATTTCAATACCAATATATCCTGATTTATCAGTTGAGGCTCAAGATCAAGTTATTGAACGTATTTTAGAGATAATAACTTGAGACTTTCTCTTGGGACTGCCCAAATTGGCATGAATTATGGCATAGCAAGCTCTCATGCTGGCTTCACTCAAAATGAAGTCAATTTATTGATAAAATTTTGTAGATCACATGATATTACTACAGTTGACACTGCTGTTAATTACGGTGACAGTGAGGAAAAGCTTGGTAAGGCTAAAATCTCAGATTTTGAGATCATAACAAAACTTCCATCTGTACCTGATAACATCTCAAATGTAGAAATATGGGCTCGAGATCAAGTCCTGAATTCTCTTGAAAGATTAAAGGTGAGTCGTTTGCATGGACTTCTGCTTCATGACCCCTCTCAGTTGCTTGCAAACATTGGAAAAGCTATTTTAAATGCGCTTAAAAAATTAAAACAAGAAGGCTTAGTAAAAAAAATAGGAATTTCTATCTATTCACCGGAAGATATTGACTCATTATTTAACTTTGAATCATTTGATATTATCCAAGCTCCATTTAATATTGTGGATAGGAGATTGCATACTTCAGGAGCTCTAGCAAAATTAAACAATCATGGTGTTGAGGTGCATGTGCGATCAATATTCTTGCAAGGTCTTTTGATCATGGATAGTCAGAGAAGACCAGACTATTTTTTTAAATGGTGTCATCTATTTTCAAAGTGGGATAATTGGATAAAAATTCGTCAACATAATCCACTAGAGGTTTGCATTGCTTTCATTAAAGAGTTTCCTGAAATTCATAGATGCATCGTTGGAGTAGATGATCTCAAGCAGCTAACTGTTCTAAATCAGATATTTTCTCATAGCAAATCTTTTATATATCCAGATATATCTTCAGTGGATACGGGGCTTGTTAATCCTGGAAGTTGGGATGTGAAATAGGTCTCTATGAGAGTTAGATGGAATAAAAATTTTTATAAAATATACTAATAAAAGCCTGCTCATATCTGCTAAATTGCAATGTAGAATAGAGGGGTGTACTGCAAAAAAATTTTCAACAAAACTGGATTAAATCTTATATGAAACCACTAAAATATACTATAGAAAGTTTACAAAATAGCAAAGGTCGCAAATTATATAGCCAGGCTAAAAAGTTAATTCCTGGCGGAACTCAGTTACTCTCCAAGCGCCCTGAAATGTTTGCCCCTGATTTATGGCCCTCCTATTTTTCTAAAGCGAAAGGAATAACGATATGGGATTTAGAGGATAGACCATTTACTGATTTTTCTATCATGGGTATTGGCGCAACAATTTTAGGGTATGCTGATGATGACATTGATAATGCTGTCAAAGACTCTATCAGTAACGGTATTGCTTCTTCCTTGAATTGTCCTGAAGAAGTAGAGTTAGCTGATGAATTAATTAATCTTCATCCATGGTTTGATATGGTGAGATATACTAAATCTGGCGGTGAGGCTGTGGCGATCTCCATAAGAATTGCTAGAGCCTTTACTTCAAGAGATATAGTCTTATTTAGCGGCTATCATGGATGGTCAGATTGGTATTTGGCTGCCAATTTAGGGGATTTAAAAAATCTTGATGGCCAGCTAATGCCTGGTTTAAGTCCAGCAGGGGTTCCCAGGGGTTTGAAAGGTTCCTCCATTCCCTTTGCCGCAAATGACTGCGAAGACCTCCTCAAGAAAATTAAGGGCAAGGAATCACAAATTGCCGCAATTATAGTTGAGCCTGCGAGAGGCGAGATGCCTGACCCAGAATATTTAAAAAAATTGAAACAAATTTCACAAGAAATTGGAAGTGTTCTAATTTTCGATGAGATTACTAGTGGCTTTAGAGCCTGCTCAGGAGGAATCCATCGAAAGTATAAAACACATCCTGATATAGCTGTTTTTGCTAAAAGTCTTGCTAATGGTTATCCAATGGCTGCAGTCATAGGCACTGAGCGTGTAATGCAGGCAGCACAATCTACATTTATATCAAGTACAAATTGGACCGATCGAATTGGTCCAGTTGCAGCATTGGCAACAATCAGAAAATATAATGAAATGAAAGTGGATGAGCATATTATCCGCATAGGAAATGCTTGCCAGGACATTTGGAGAAAACATTCAGCAAATAGCGGCCTAGACATTTCAGTAAGCGGCATCCCAGCTCTGTCTGCATTTAGTTTTAATGATAAGAATTCTAGTCAATACACCACAAGATTTACAATAGAGATGTTGCAAAGAGGTTTTTTGGGATGGCGGCAATTCAAACCTTCCTTTGCTCACAAAGATTCTGATTTAATTGGATATGATGATGCTATTCGAGATGTTTTTAAAGTTCTTGGAGATCTAGATCAAACAAATATTCTAGATACCCCGATGGCACATTCTGGTTTCTCGAGACTCACAAGCGAGTAAAGCTTTAAGTAGCACATTAATGTCAACTCTAATAAATAAAAAATATGCATTTATCACAGAACCTGCATGGTTTGAAACATCAATACCTGACTGGGTGCTTAAAGATAATTTTATAGTCATTTCAGATAGTGATACCGTTTTACTGAGCGCATTAAATAAAAAAATAGAAGCTATAGCATTAAATATTTTTCTTTCAAAAAAAGATATTTTTGTAATTGATAGCTTGGAATTAAAAAATGAAAGAAAAGCTATTACAGATTTAGGTAATGAGCTACAAGAATTGTCATACTTATCCAGCTTATTGCAAGGCATCTCATTCTTTACAGCATTTTCAATTAAAATTCACTTGGCTTTAGAGAGAATAATAGCTAATCGTGCTGTAGATGAGATTATTTTAGTCAAAGGTGCAAGGTACGGGGCTATGCCATTTGAGACTCCGAGGGGTGGCTTTCTTGCACATTTTGTTCTTACTAAGCTTTGTCAGATAGAGGATATTAAATATTCAACCAAATATCATCAATTGAAAAGCTTTGAAGCCTGTAAAAAATCTAAGCGTTATGATAAGTACTTCTTAGCGACAGCAGAAAAGAAATTTACTGTGTTGAGACCTAATAACAAAGACGATGTCATGGATCCAGTTTTATTTCTTTATTGTTATGAAATGTGCCAAGAGGATTTAGAGCCAGCTTTAAAAAAGTTTAAGAATGCACATAAGGGCATTATAAGCCCCTGGGCCCCTAGCGAAGAGCGTTACCACTTTAATTTTTTAAATTGTCATGAAGAAAAATCTAATACTGCTTTAAGTAAGAGCGACCAGGTGAATCACAAATTTAAAAAGGCAGTCAAAGCATTGCTTAATCCAGAGCTATTCTTGGCACTAGATCTGAATAAAATCTTAGTAAAGTTAACAAAAAATTTTTTACAAGATCTAAAAGATATAGATTTCATAGCCCAAGGCATAATCAAAGAAGTGAAAAAAAATAATATTCACACCGTATTCCTAACTGCGTTCCCGAGCCCACTTCAAAGTTCCATTGCTCGGTTTCTATTATCTTCTGGTATAGAGGTAAAAATGAGGCAGCATGGGACCCTGACAGACTCTTTTTTTCATGAAAGATGTTATGTTGAAGGAAGCACTTATATTGCTAACTCACCTAAAGTAATACCCTCGAGTTATCCCGGCGATATTAAAAATTTAGAATTTCTTCCCAGGATAAAAATAAAAACTTCTGAAACTCCTGTTCGATCTAAACCTCGCTTGGGCCTATCAAAAATTTTAATCACTGATGATTTATTTTTTGATTCAGCAGATTTCAAGGTTGGCTCAATACTTTTCTTAGAGCAGTTTTTTAAATTAATGCCTGATACCTATCAGTATATTCTTAGATCTCATCCAAGATATGGTGCCTATTCTGTTTTAAGCAGAGAGAACGCTCAATTCATTACTGAAGACTCCAAGATCATTTCTGCTTCTGAATCTCTATCTTCCGTTTCTATGTGCATTATTCCTTACCCAGCGCTGACATCTTTAGCGTGCGATGCAATTAATTTAAATGTTCCAGTGGTATTTTATATTCCCGAAACATTACGTGATCATTTCTCTGCTGCTGAAATGGTATGGAATTTTCCACTTGTTGCCTCAATGCCTGAAGATCTTGCAGATATAGCCTCAGAAATTAATGATTCCAGTCAGTTTGTTAACAAGATTCTCGACGAACAAAAAGAATGGCTAGATAGCTTCATAGGGAAATCAGATGCAGTTATGATGCAACAAACTATTACCGATAATAACTGTCAGCAGCAGATTGATACATTTACCCCTTGGGATTATTTCAAAATAAAAGCTAGAACACATCTCGCTAGCTTATATAACGAATATATACTTTAAATTTATAGTCAGAGTAGAAAGTGAATTTTATACAACCATCTAAGATTTTTATTATTGCTTTTTTACCTTTTTTCTTAGGTGGATTATTCAATATTTATTTATTTGATGATACCTTCACTTTTATAGCAACATTAACTTTGCTACTAGCTAGCTTTTCGTACCTGTATTTACAAATTACTGCAAAACACTCTAAGATTTATTTTCTTTTTTTTTCCACATTAAGTTTATTTCTATCTATCACCTTGTCTGCAATTTTTTTATCTATTGAAGGCTTTCAAACTTTTGACGAAGTGCAAAGATTTATCACACCTGATGAGATTTCATCTGATTTACTGGCAATGGGCCCAGTGGCAATTCAATTTTTTGATCTTCTTGAAAATCAGGGTCTGTATGGAGCAGTAACATTTAATTGGATGCTAGGTTTCTATAATAGCTATTTATCAGTTTTTAAAATGTCATTTTCTGCAATAGCGCTTCCGGGCATAGGATATTTTTCTTTTAGTATTATTAGCTGGTGGTTCTCAGTTTTATTTTTTGCTATTTGCGCAATAATTTATCAATCTAATCAAACACATACCAATCAATCTTCTTCTGGTTATTTCTTATGTTTTTTTATACCTTGGTTGATAGCACCATTTGCACTTCCAAATGACCGAGAGCTTATTGGAATTGTTCTATTGGGAATAATAGGTATTGGATTCCTAGCAAAGGAAAAACTTTCTCTACTTAGTGTTGCTACGATTTTAACTTGTACGGTTTTGCTTGTTTTTCAAAGATATGCATATGCTGCATTTGTACCAGTAATATTTCTGTTCTTTGGCTGGCATTATTTACTAGTCAGAAATAATATTACAATCTTTCCAAAGCTTTACTTTACTAATTCTTTAAAGATCTCAATTGGCATCCTAGTTCTGCTTGGGTTGCTTTCGGTTATAACCTACCTAATACCTTTTATAAGCTTCTTAGCAATTTTAGATACTAATTTCTTTGATAGGGTTGATGCGGCAATGACCGGAAATGCAGATGCCTGGGTTTCACTGAGCACTGGTATCCCAATAATAGATATGCCATTAAAAATATTATTTTTAATTCTGACCCCCTTTCCTTTTTATCAAATGTTCAGAGGTGATTATGGATGGAGCTTGAACCCTACGCTGCTGATTCCACTTAATATTTTGCCGGTTTATATGTTTGGCAAGTTATACATAATAATCTTTTTTGCATATGAGATGCTACGACTGAACTTTACAAAATTATTTATGCCTATTTTAGGTATTTTATTTCTAGCAACTGTTGTAATCAGTGACAGGGCTGGACCAGCTTATCTCATGCCTGCTTATGCATGTTTTATTCTATGGATACACTCTAATAATATTTCAATTTCTAATTTTAAAAAAACCCTTCCTATTTACTTGGTGACATTATTGATGGCACATCTTCTATATTGGCTGATTTATTGGAAAATATAAATGAAAATTTTATTTCTAATTCATAGTTTGAGAAGAGGAGGAGCCGAGCGTGTAGTATTGAGTCAAGCTGATGAATTGACGAAAAGGGGGCATGATGTCCATATAATCTCATGGGTTGACAATGACGAGTACAAGGATGAATACATTCAAGTTTCTAGAACACATATATTGAGTCAAGGGGATTATCGATGGATCAAATCATTGATACCATCATCCAAAGTTCTCAAAAAAAGAATTCAAGACTTCCATCCAGACATTATTCAAATTCATAGCCCTTCAGTCTTATGGCTTACAGGAATGATAAAAACTAAAATTCCATGTATTTATGTCCTGCATGGATATGGAAGTATTGATTCTCAAATATCGATCAAAGGATTAGTGAGGAGACTGCTCTCTAATTACTTTGCAAAAATAATGAATTTACATTTTGTAACGGTATCCTCTTCAATGATTTTGCCTGCATCCAACTATTTCTGCAGTTCGCCTAAAAATTTTCTGCCTATCTCTAATGGCATAAATTTAGAAGAATTTCCCTTAATCCATAGCACTCAATTGCTAGATAGTGGTATGAGCCCAATTATTTTAATGATAGGGACCTTGACACACAATAAGGGTCAGGGGCTTGGGATTGAGGCATTTAAGATACTTTTAAAACAATTCCCTGAGGCAAAGCTTTTAATTCTCGGAGAGGGGGAGGACAGACCTATTCTGGCGGCTAAAATTAAGGCTTTGGATCTTTCTGTCAGCGTTCAATTGCTAGGTTTGCAATCAAACATACAAAGCTTTTTAAGTAAAAGCACAGTTCTATGGCAGCTCAGTCAGAGTGAAGCTATGCCCATGACAGTGCTGGAGGCAATGTCTTCCGGAGTTCCAGTCGTTGGCTTTGATGTACAGGGTATTAATGATGTAGTAGTTCATGATAAGACTGGATTTCTTGTGCCACATGGAGATATTAATCAGATTGCCAAAAAAACAGCTGAGATTCTTCAAAGCCGTTCCCTTCAAAGCAAACTAGCACTCCAATCTAGAGAATCTGTTAGGAGTTATTTTACCACCGAACAAATGGTAGATTCATATGAAGAATATATGAAAACTATCCTTTAATGACTATAATTCAACTGTTGAATATATTTAAGCAACGTATGAGCATAATCTTAAATGATCACTAACTCCTAATATTTCCATGATTCTTACTCTAAAATATTTTATAAAAAACATAGGACAAGTCTTCTATTTATATGGACTTTATGAAGGCCTCATCTTTTTCTTTAGTTACTTTAAATATAAAAAAGTAATTAAAAGTAAAATTATCTCTGCTCATGAAAATTTCAATCAAAGCAATCCCGGAGAAAACTTTAATAAATATTTAAATACTAATTTTTGGATATTTGAGAACCTCAAAAGAATATATGAGCTAAATCTCCATAAAAAAGAGCCTCAATCAATATTAGACTTAGGAGCTGGAGCAGGGTATTTTCCATACTTGTGTATCCAATACGGTCATACAGTGACTGCCCTTGATATGAAAAATAATGAGATGTATAACCAAATTATTTCATTGCTTGGCATCCACAGAATTGAACACCAGATATCTTTCCCTAAAGATTTACCACTTCCTGCAAACGTTAAATATGATCTAGTGACAGCATTCATGATCTGTTTTAATAACCATAAGCAAACTAACTTATGGCACATAGATGAATGGGATTGGTTTCTAACATTTTTATCTAAGCGCATAAATAAAAATGGTAAAGTTTTTTTATCCTTTAATGAGGAGAGTATCGAGAATCCAATAGACAAGAATCTAGTAAATTACCTAATGCAGTTTGACACTATTGCAGACCAACTGAACTTCACTCTTTCCAAGAAAGAAGATTCTTAACGCTTGGCAGAATATTAATTCTATGAAAAAAGTTACCATTAAGATTATGGGTGGGCTTGGCAATCAGTTGCATTGCTATTCATTTGGAAAAGCTGTTGCTCACTTGAATAAATCAGAGTTATTAGTTGATAGCCATTCAGGCTATTGGCATGACGAGTATGACCGTGAATTTCTTTTAAATTATTTTCCTAACTATAGTGCGTCTAGAATGGGCATAGGTGAATCCAAATCAGAAAAAATTTACTTTAAGCTAAAGAAAAAAATCCTACAACTGCTTAGTTCTATCTTGCCATTAAAAGCAAAAATATTAGTTACCGAGGAATGCAATCCATATCATTTCCAAGAGGAGCTCATCAATACTAATTTTATTTTCAATCCATACTTTGAAGGTTACTGGGCTTCCTATAAGTATTACAAATCGATCAAGCATGATTTGCAGAAAGAATTTATTCCTCCCATGCCTACTAATAGCTCAGTTCTACAGATGGCCCAGCAGATTGAAGGGGAGAGCTCATGCGCAATACACATTCGCTCTTACAAGGAAGAATCAGGCGTGCAAAGGGCTGATATGAAAGAATATTATATTCAAGCTATATCCCAAATGAAGAACAAATTACAAGGTATAAAATTTTTTATTTTTTCAGATGATCTTCAGTTTGCCAAAGACATGCTGCATAGCTCTATGGACGATACATTTATCTTTGTTGATTTAAATGTTAGCAAAGGCAATGTGCAGAGTTTTAATGATTTTTATTTAATCTACATTGCAGATAATGCCATCATAGGTGATAGTACTTTTAGCTGGTGGGCTGCCTGGCTTAGCGATGAGTCGAAGGATTTTGTGATTGCACCAAGAGGTCTATCTCCCTGGGGTGATGACTGGCTTCCTGATAATTGGATTGCAATAAAGTCTGTATAATAAAACATAATGAAATTAAAAAAATATAAGTAATATGCCTGATTTAATTAATCTCTCTAATATGGAATCTGTATCCGTTAAAAGCGAATATGGATTTACTAGACTAAATCGTTACTGGCAAGAGCCTGATGGCTCTATGTGGGATGATATTTGGGATAATACCAATACAACTGAATATTGGGGCGAGGCCCTTAAAGGCAACTTAATGCCAGAGTATAGAGATTTGTTTTTAAAGTATTTTCAATCAGGTGATAAGGTCCTAGAAGCAGGGTGTGGCGCTGGTCAAGTAGTTATCGCAATGAGAGAGCAAGGTTTTGATTGCCATGGATTAGATTTTGCTAAAAAAATTATTCAAAATTTAAATAATAAATTTCCAGATATTCCTTTTGATCAGGGGGATATCAGGGAACTTCCATATTCTACTAGCTCATTTGACGGTTATATTTCATTGGGTGTTATTGAGCATTTTCTTACTGGACAAGATTTAATGCTTGATGAGGCGGCAAGAGTTGTGAAGCCAGGAGGGCATATCATTATCTCCGTGCCTGCATTAAATAACTTTCGCAAATCAAAAATAAAAAAAGGGCAATATGGATCACATATATCCAAGCCATTTTTTGAATCTTGCATCTCTCACGAGGAGTTAAAATTTTTATTAACTCAGGCAGATTTTGAGCCAGTTGATTATAAATACCTGAATCCCATAATGCCATTTGTTCAAGAAACACGAATGAGATATCTATATAAGCTGATCGAAGATACAAGATTTATTAGATCTTTGGTAGATAGGCTTTTAAAAATAGCTCTGCCCAATAACTATTTTGGTCATATGATAATGGTTGTAGCAAGGCGCAAATAAGCATTCAATATCGTTTGATTGCTAAAGACATAATGACAGAATCTTGAAACTTTTAATAGTTGGCTCATGGCGTTGGAAGCAATATGAGGAGGCTTTTGCTAAGAGCCTTACTTTACAAAATGTAACAGTAGAAAAATTTTCAACCTCAAGATATTTGTCTGGTCCCTTGAGTAAATACATCGAACTTTTGCCACTGCCTGTATTCAAAATTATATTATTGAATCAAGCTATCAAAAAACAAGTGCTTCAGAGCAACATTGATGCAGTATTATTTTGGAGGCCGACACATATTTTTCCATCGACCATTATTAAATTAAATAAAAATAATATTAACACTATATCCTATAACAATGATGATCCATTCGGCCCATGGATGCATAACCTGGCTCCGTGGCATCATAAATTTTTATGGTACTGGTATTTTAAATGCCTCCCTTATTTTAAAAAAAATTTTTTTTATAGAGAGACAAACTGCTTAGAAGCAAAATCTCTTGGCATCAAGCATGCTTCATTATTGATGCCATATTTTATTCCTTTGAAAGATAGGCCTATTGAGTTGAATCAACAAGATAGAAAAAGATTTTTATATGATGTTGTATTTATTGGTCACTATGAAAAGGATGGCAGAGAGAAATATATTAATGCATTAGTAAGGTCCAACATAAACTTTAAGCTATGGGGCGGCACATACTGGACAAAAGAAATTTTAAAAGAGGCTTATGATTTATTGCCTCCAATACAGCCAGTCTATGGAGAAGACTATAACAAGGCTATTAACGGATCAAAGATAGCTTTATGTTTTTTATCTAAATTAAACCGCGATCAATATACTCGCAGATGTTTTGAAATTCCCGCAACTGGGACTGTTCTTCTTTCAGAGAGAACGGAAGCGTTATCATCCTTATTTATCGAGAACCAGGAGGCAGTATTTTTTTCCACCCCTGCAGAGATGATTGAGAAGATTCAATGGCTATTAAATAATCCAGTCATCCTTCAAGAGATTGCTCAGGCTGGAATGAGAAAATCTTGGGCAGCTGGGTATGATATCGATAGCCGAACCCAAGAATTTTTACAGAGCATTTAATTCTGCATATCAGTTAAAATAGCTTATAAGATAGACGGAGAATAATATGAAAAAAATTTTAATTACTGGTGGTGCTGGGTTTTTAGGCTCTCATCTTTGCAGAGCTTTAATTGAGAGTGGGAATTCTATTACCTGCCTTGACAATCTCTCAACTGGTTCCTTAGTAAATATTGAATCATTGTTAGGTAATATAAATTTTTGTTATATCAATCATGATGTAACTAACTTTTTTGATGAACGCTTCGATGAAATTTATAATCTTGCTTGTCCCGCAAGCCCTATGCATTATCAAATAGATCCAACAAAGACTATGAAGACTAGTATTTTAGGAGCAATCAATTTATTGGAACTGTCTCGAAAGTATAACTCAACAATTTTTCAAGCCTCAACTAGTGAGATTTATGGTGATCCAAAGGTGCACCCCCAGCAAGAAAATTATTGGGGCAATGTTAATCCCATTGGTCCAAGATCTTGCTACGACGAAGGCAAAAGATGTGCAGAAACATTGTTTTTTGATCATCATCGTCAATTTAATGTTGGTATTAAATTGGTAAGAATATTTAATACATATGGCCCAAGCATGAATCCTGGTGATGGCCGAGTAGTAAGCAACTTTATTGTTCAAGCAATTAAAGGTGAAAATATTTCTATTTATGGTGATGGTTCACAAACTCGGTCATTTTGTTATGTAGATGACATGATTGATGGATTTATTAAAATGATGAATTCTAAATCTGAGATATCAGGACCAATAAATCTTGGAAATCCAAATGAATTTACAATTTTAGAGCTTGCTGAAAAGGTAATAGCTTTGATAGGAGGTAAATCAAAAATAGTATTCAAGGATTTGCCAATTGATGACCCAAAAATGAGGCAGCCAGATATTACCATAGCAAAAAACCTGCTAGATTGGCATCCCCAGATATCCCTAGATCACGGATTAGATTTAACTACCCAATACTTTAAAAAACTATTAACTTCATGAAAATTCTCTATTTTTATGCCGAAGTTATGGGTTATACAGAAGCAACGTTCGAGGCATTGATTGATCAAGGAGCAGAATTACACATAGTTAATTGGGATAAAAAAAAATTAACACCCCATCAATTAAGACACGTATCCACTATTAATTTTTATGACAGGTCTTCATTTTCTACCCAAGAATTATATGAGCTAATGCGTTCCATTCATCCAGATTGTATAGTTGTATCTGGTTGGATGGATTATGGATATCTATCAGCTGCTAGGTTGGCGATGACAGAGCTTTCAATCCCTATTGTTTGCTGCCTAGACTCTCAGTGGAATGGAACATTGAAACAGTGCATAGCAGCCGTAATAGCAAAAATAGGATTTTTTAAGAGATATTTTACTCACATGTGGGTATCTGGCACTTATCAATTTGAGTATGCAAGGAAACTTCAATTTTCTAAACAGGAGATTATCTTTGATTTATACTCAGCTCATCTCTCTCTATTTCATAAATCTTTTTATGAAAATAAACAGGAAAAATTATCTGCTTATCCAAAAAGATTTCTGTATGTTGGTAGATTTGAGCCTGTGAAGAATATTTCTTTATTACTGGAGGCGTGGGAGGAGATTAAGCTATCTAGGCATGGCTGGGAATTGTTATTTATAGGCACAGGATCCATGGAAAAAGAACTTAAGAATATAGAAGGAGTTTCAGTTAAGGCTTTCCTCACCCAGGCTGAGCTTGCATTAGAGGTTAGTCATTCTGGCTGCTTTATTTTGCCTTCAAGTTACGAGCCATGGGGAGTAGTACTGCATGAGTTTTCAGCTGCAGGGCTCCCTATTATTTGTTCAGATGTTTGCGGTGCTTCTACCAGCTTTATTATTCCTGGAAACAATGGTTTTATATTTAAGTCTGGTCAAAAAGATTCCTTGATCAGTAAAATACAAAAAATTATCTCTCTTTCTGATGATGAGCTAAATAAAATGAGCCATGCATCCTTTAGTTTATCTCAAAGAATATCCCCAGAAACCTCTGCTGCAAATCTACTGTCTCTTTTAAGGTGAGTTACTACAGGCTCTAAATATTTATGCCAGATAACAAATATGTTTTTGATTTTTCATCCTCTCACCTAGGAGGTGGTCGCAAAAGGTTGTTTGAATATTCCAAATATTTTAATGAGCATGGAGGCGCTTTTTTTATTATTAATTATAAATCAAAGGACTTGATTGCACTTTTTCCACAAAACTCATACCTTGCTGTTAATAAAAATAAATTTCAACAATTAACGAGCAATACAAAATATTTAGATAATTTTTTTAAAAAAAATTCAGACCTAGATTTATTTTACTCATATGGAATACCAATTTTTAAAAAATATGCAAAAGTTAATTGGCTTCATGTAAGCAATATTCTGCCATTTGTAAAAGAAAAATTTCCACTAACCATTTTTGAGTATTTCAAGATAGAGATTTTGCGTCAATTGTTTAAATATAGTCTAAAAGATATTGAGGTAATTTCAGCAGAATCGATGTTTTCTCTCGACCAGCTAAGCGATTATTCAACGAAAATATTATTTCTTTCAGAAAATGGTAGCGATGAAGAGATTGCTTTTCATCTCAATGACTCAAATAAAAGATATCCTAGAAAAGACACTGCGGTAGCCCTTGGAACATATAGATATAAATCTCTACAAGATACCTATGCTCTCTTTAAAGCACTCAAAGTATCTCATCCAGCCCTAAAACTTATCATTATTGGTGATAAATCTTCAGTGCCTATGACTATTGCTAATGACTTAGACGTAAGATTAACCGGCTTAATTTCAAGAGATGAGGTGAGCAAATACTTATCAAATAGCACATTTTATTTGTCTGCTACCCTTGTGGAGAATTCATATAACGCTGCATCCGAAGGGATTTTTTTAGCACAACAATCAGTGATTTCAGATATCCCCCCACACAAAGAACTTCTTAAATCTTGTAGTTTTGAGAAGTTTAGTTTGAAAGGCTGCGAAAGAGGGTTTTTAAAAATTAATGCCGAAAATCTTAATGTAGATAATATCAAAGCTTGGAACCAAGTCATTCATGAGCAAATAACTTGCGTCACAAGAACTTTAAAACATTCTCAAGACGCTTAACAATATATAATGATCTACTATTGCTTTAAAATAATCGTTTAATTAACAGGATCTATAGAAATATATGTTTAAAGATAAGAGTTTACTGATCACAGGTGGTACAGGGTCATTTGGAAAAGTAGTAATTGAAAGATTTCTGCAATCTGATTTGAAGGAAATAAAAATTTTCAGTAGAGATGAGAAAAAACAAGATGATTTAAGAAAAAAATATAATAATCAAAAATTAAAATTTTATATTGGTGATGTCAGAGACAAGCATTCAGTCAAAAATGCTGTCTTAGGTACAGATTATATATTTCACGCTGCCGCTTTAAAGCAAGTTCCATCCTGTGAATTTTTCCCGCTTGAAGCTGTAAAAACTAATATTCTAGGAACTGAGAATGTAATGGATGCTGCAATTGAATGTGGGGTAGAGAGAGTGGTCTGCTTGAGTACTGATAAAGCAGTTTATCCAATTAATTCAATGGGAATTTCAAAGGCCATGATGGAAAAAGTTGTTATTGCCAAGTCTAGAACTGCCAATAAAACCAATATATGCATTACAAGATATGGAAATGTCATGGCTTCTCGAGGCTCTGTCATACCATTATTTTTTGATCAAATATCGAGTAAATCACCTTTAACAATAACTGAACCAACCATGACAAGGTTTATGATGACTTTAGATGATGCCGTAGATTTGGTTATGTACGCTTTTCAAAACTCTTTGCCAGGCGATATATTTGTTCAAAAAGCTCCTGCTTCTTCTATTCAGACTCTCTCAAAAGCAATCCTGCAGCTAATAAATCAAGAAAACTATCCAATCAATATTATAGGCACCCGTCATGGCGAGAAATTATATGAATCACTACTTAGTCAGGAGGAGATGGCTACCGCTGAAGACTTAGGTGATTACTTTAGAGTGCCTCCTGATCATAGAGATTTGAATTATGAAAAATATATAAACAAGGGGGAAAAGACCATTTCATCCTCTACAGAATACAATTCACATAATACAGAACAGTTAACTATTAATTCCATGAAAGAGCTTCTTATGAAAGTTGAATTTGTTCAGGCCTATCTCTCAAAACTGGGCAACTTAAATGAATCTATTTAAAAAATATACATAGCAATACAAATGACAAGAGTTTTAGTTACAGGCTCAAAAGGATTTATAGGTTCCAATCTATGCTTAAGACTAAGTGAGCGTAAGGATATTGAGCTTATAGAATTCCATAGAGAGCATTCTTTAGAAGCTCTTGAGAGTATGATCTTTGATGCTGATTTTATTTTTCATTTAGCTGGAGAAAATAAACCAAAGAGTATTGAAGGATTTCAGATATCTAATGTAGTCCTTACAAAAAAAATCTGTGAATTAGTATTAAAAAATAAAAAGAAAATCCCAATTGTATTTTCATCATCAACACAGGCTGAGCTAGATAATTCTTATGGAAGAAGTAAAAAGGAAGCAGAGGATCTATTGGCAAGTTTTTCGGTAGCAGCAGAAAATCCAGTCGCAATTTATAGGCTACCCGGAGTTTTTGGTAAATGGTCTAGACCTAACTATAATTCTGTAGTTTCAACATTTTGCTTTAATATTGCAAATAACAAAGAAATTGAAATTCATGATCCTGATTCCAAATTATTACTCACCTACATAGATGATGTTATTAACTTATTTTTTCAATACTTTGACGAGACTGCCGATAAGTTGATATTTCCTAAAATATATCCCAAATATGAAGTGACTATTCAAGAACTTGCAGTAACAATTTTGGCATTTAGAGATTCTCGTCAGAATCTAATCTCAGAAAATGTAGGAACTGGTCTAACCAGGGCATTGTACTCAACGTATCTCTCATATTTTACCCAATCTCAGGTATCTTATTCTTTAGAGTCTCATTGTGATGATAGAGGCATGTTTGTTGAAATATTGAAAACAAAAGAATCTGGCCAATTCTCCTTTTTTACAATCAATCCTGGCGTCACCAGAGGGCAGCATTATCATCATACAAAAACTGAAAAATTTTTAGTTGTTAGGGGTGTTGCAAAATTTAGGTTTAAAAATTTATTATCAAAAGAAAGCTCTGAAGTAATAGCTTCGGCGAATGAGCTTATGATAGTTGAATCTATTCCTGGATGGGCACATGATATATCAAACCCTACGGATGAAGAGGTCTTGGTAATGCTATGGGCAAATGAAATCTTTAATCCTGAAAACCCTGATACAATCGAATATAACTTAGATGAAATTAAATAAATTAAAAATTTTAACAGTTGTTGGTACTCGGCCTGAAATCATAAGGCTCTCAAGAGTATTGTCTAGGCTAGATGAGTGCTTTGATCATGTCGTTGCACATACTGGTCAAAATTATGATTATGAATTAAACGAAATATTTTATGAAGACCTTGAAATTAGATCCCCTGATTTTCTTTTAGACTGCAGTGGTAAAAATTCCTCTGAAACAATTGGCAAAGTAATTATTAATGTTGATAAATTGCTTGAAAATATTAATCCAGATGCTGTATTGATTCTAGGTGACACCAATAGCTGCTTAGCTGCGCTTCCAGCTAAAAGAAAAAAAATTCCAATCTTTCATATGGAAGCAGGCAATAGATGTTTTGATATGCGTGTTCCAGAGGAGATTAACAGAAGATTGGTGGACCATATTGCAGACGTTAATTTAACCTACAGCACAATAGCAAGAAATTATTTGCTGAATGAAGGTCTACCAGCCGATATGGTTATTAAAACTGGTAGCCCAATGTTTGAAGTATTAGAGTTCTATAAAGATAAGATTAATTCTTCACGAATACTAGCTAAGAAGAAGTTAAGTAAAAATAAATATTTTTTAATTAGCGCTCATAGAGAAGAAAATATTGAGCCCAAGGCGAGTTTTTTAAAACTATCAAAGATACTTAATGCTCTTGCTATAAGATATAAAATTCCTGTTATGGTTTCCACGCACCCAAGAACAAAAGCGCGTATTAAGAAAAGTAAAATTAAATTCAATCCACTTATTAGCTTCATGAAGCCCCTCAGCTTTTCTGATTATAATAACTTGCAGATAAATTCAAGGTTTGTTATCTCTGACAGCGGTACAATTTTTGAAGAAGCGTCTATCTTAAATTTTAAGGCAATAGCAATGAGGGAATCACATGAACGGCCTGAAGGTATGGAGGAGGCAGCAGCTATTTTGACTGGTCTAGAGCTAGATAAAGTGCTTCAGGCAGTTGAGATGTACCCAGCAGAATATAAGCCTAACTTATGCTTGGTGCAAGATTATTCTAGGCCCAACGTTTCTGAGAAAGTTGCCAGAATTATTCTTAGCTACACAGATTATGTGAATAGGGTGGTTTGGAAAAAATATTGATGCATGCGAATTCTTATTTTTACCCAGTATTTTTGGCCTGAAAATTTTAGAATTAATGATTTAGTTCATGAACTTGATCAGCGCGAGCATCAAATAACCATTATTACAGGTATGCCTAACTATCCAAGTGGGACGCTCGATCCAAAATACAAAGACAATCCTGGAAACTTTACCCAGTATTTTCGCTCAAATGTTATTCGAGTCCCAATTTTTTTGAGAGGCAATGGAAGCTTATTTAAAATTTTATTAAATTATGTGAGCTACACATTAAATGCTAGTTGGGCAGCATGGAAACTCAGGAAAACTAAATTTGATATTATTTTTGTTTATGAGCCGTCACCAATTACTGTATGTTTACCAGCAATTTTTTTTAAATCTTTAACCAAGACACCTATCATTTTTTGGGTATTAGATCTTTGGCCAGAAACCCTCAAATCTCTTAAAATTATCAATACAAATTTTTTACTATCACTTGTGGGTAAACTTGTCTCTTTTATTTATAGTAGATGTGATCTAATCTTAGGCCAATCCAAGGGGTTTGAGAGTGAAATAAATAAATATTCAAGGGAAGCAAAAAAATTTAGATACTTCCCAAGTTGGTCCGAAGATTTATTTTTAGATGTATCTTATCAAAAGATTCCAGTTCTATCAGAGGATCCTAATATCTTTAAAATAACATTTGCAGGAAATATTGGTGAGAGCCAGGACTTTGAATCGATTTTATTGGCTGCAAAAATTTTAAAAAATAAAAATATAGCAGCTAAGTTTTTTATTTTTGGCGATGGTCGCATTAGGCAAAATTTACAAAATAATATTATCTCTGAGTGTTTGGAAGATCAAATAGAGGTGTGCGGTCTTTATCCTCTATCTGATATGCCATCAATTTATAAAGCATCAGATTGCTTGCTTGCAACCCTTAAAGCAACACCTGCCTTTGAGAAAACTATACCAGCGAAAATACAATCCTATATGCTGTCATCCAAGCCAATTTTAACGATGATATCAGGTGAGGGCTCTGATGTTGTTGATGAGTCGAGATGCGGTTTAACAGCCCGATCTGGCGATTTTTTATCCTTAACAAATAATATTCAAACATTAATAGCGCTAACAAAAGAGGACAGGCAGAACATGGGAAGTAATGGTAGAAATTACGCTCAGACAGAGTTTAATCGAGAAATATTAATTGATAAGTTAGAGAGCTGGTTTAAAGAATTTCAAACTATTTAACTATTTAAGTTACAAACATAAATCACGTAGTTTAGAATGAATTATTATAAATAATTTATGGTTTCAATTTTGAATAAAGTTGCATTGATAATAGGTATTACTGGACAAGATGGCTCCTATCTTGCTGAACTATTATTATCTAAAGGTTATTTTGTTCATGGAATAAAAAGGAGATCATCCAGCTTAAATACTCAGAGAGTAGATGATCTTTACCAAGATCCCCATGAAACTGATCAAAGGTTTTTCTTACATTATGGAGACCTGACTGATTCCTCAAATCTAATAAGACTAATTAAACAAATTGCACCCAATGAAATATATAATCTTGGAGCTCAAAGTCATGTAGCTGTTAGCTTTGAGGTGCCTGAGTATACGGCAGATGTAGATGCTCTTGGAGCATTGAGGGTTTTAGAGGCAATTCGTATTTTAGGCCTTGAAAAGCATGTAAAGTATTATCAGGCCTCAACATCTGAGCTCTTTGGCTTGGTGCAGGAGGTGCCACAAACTGAAACTACTCCATTTCATCCCAGAAGCCCATATGCAGTTGCAAAATTATATGCATACTGGATTGCTGTGAATTATAGAGAGTCATATAACATCTTCGCCTGTAATGGTATTTTATTTAATCATGAGTCTCCCAGGCGAGGAGAGACCTTCGTGACTAGAAAAATAACTAGAGGAATGGTGAATATTGCACAAGGCCTGCAGGATTGTTTATATTTAGGTAATTTAGATGCAATGCGAGATTGGGGTCATGCAAAAGATTATGTAGAAATGCAATGGTTAATGCTCCAGCAGGAAAAACCCGAGGACTTTGTCATCGCAACCGGTAAGCAATATTCAGTAAGAAACTTTGTTGAATGGTCAGCGGCAGAATTGGGTATCGTTCTATCTTTTCACGGAAAGGGGTTAGAGGAGTATGCACAAGTTGCCTTCATAGAAAAAAATTCTAGCACTGCCTGCAAAGTAGGCGATATTATTATGAGAGTTGATGAAAGGTATTATCGTCCTGCTGAAGTTGAGACTCTACTTGGAAATCCAGCTAAAGCTAAAGATGTACTAGGCTGGCAACCTACCATTTCTGCAAGAGAGCTTTGTTCTGAGATGATTGAAGCAGATCTCATCGCTGTTCAAGATCAATTCAGAAAATAAGTATAGATTATTTATTTTATAAAAATGCAGAACAAGAAATTAAAAATATTTATTGCAGGACATCGTGGAATGGTCGGATCTTCGTTGATTAGACATCTTAGTCTGAAAGACGATCTTGAATTAATAATTGCAAATAAAAATTCTCTTGATCTAACAAACCAAGAAATGACGAATGATTTTTTTACTCAACATAACTTTGATCATGTTTACTTGGCAGCTGCCAGAGTGGGAGGCATAAAAGCAAACAACAATTACCCAGCTAATTTTATCTATGAAAATACCATGATTCAGGCGAATGTTATCAACGCTTGTCATACAACAAAAGTTCAAAAATTATTATTTTTAGGGAGCTCCTGCATTTACCCTAAAAATACTGAACAGCCCATGAAAGAAAATTCTTTACTATCAGGAAAATTAGAGCCAACTAATGAGCCTTATGCTGTTGCAAAAATAGCTGGTATTAAAATGTGCGAAAGTTATAACAGACAGTACAAGACTGATTTTAGAAGTATTATGCCAACAAACTTATATGGAGAGGGTGACAGCTTTAATCTTGAAAATAGTCACGTTGTTCCTGCATTGATCATGAAATTTCATCAGGCTATGCTGAGTAACTCCTCGAGCATTCAGGTCTGGGGCTCAGGAAATGCAAAGCGAGAGTTTTTATATGTTGATGATCTTGCCAGCGCAGCAATTCATCTATTAAGTCTAAGTAAAGAACGCTTCAATGGGATAACTCAATCGCAACTATCTCACATAAATGTTGGGACTGGTGAGGAAGTAACTATTGCCGAGCTATCAGCTATCATTGCAAAAATTATTAACTTTACAGGAGAGATTGTTTTTGATGATACACAACTAGAAGGCCCATTAAGAAAAGTTGTTGACAGCTCATTAATCCGTTCAACTCAATGGTCCCCATCAATTTCATTGCTAAATGGTCTTAAGAAAACTTATGATTGCTATAAGGCCTCAATTAAATAATGCTATGAATCATATATATTGATAGTACTCTTAGTGAGCTATAATATATGTTTTTATATCTAAGTAGTCTATGAAAATTTTAGTTACAGGAGCAGCTGGATTCATAGGCTTCCATGTTACTAGGGCTCTTCTGGCCAGAGGAGATTATGTAATTGGGCTTGATAATCTAAATTCCTATTATGATGTTTCACTCAAAAAAAGTAGGTTAGAGAATATTCCTTCAAAAAACTTTTCATTTATTCATGAAGACCTTGCCAAAGAATCTGAATTAAAAAATATTTTTTTGCAACACTCATTTGATGCTGTTATTCATCTTGGTGCCCAGGCCGGTGTTCGACATTCAATTGAAAATCCAAATATTTATATTGATAGCAACATTAAAGGTTTCTTAAATATTTTGGAGTTTTCCTCAAAATTTTCAGTCAATCATTTGGTATTTGCTTCCAGTAGTTCTGTTTATGGAGCCAATACAAATATTCCTTTTTCAGAATCTGATCATGTGAACCACCCAGTGAGCCTATATGCGGCTACCAAGAGATCAAATGAGTTAATGGCCCATGCATATGCACATTTATATGATCTTCAAGTATCTGGACTCAGGTTTTTTACTGTTTATGGCCCATGGGGGAGACCAGACATGGCTTATTTTTTATTTACACGGGCTATTTTAACCAATCAGCCTATCAAAATTTTTAACAATGGTTTAATGAAGCGAGATTTCACCTATATTGATGATATTGTAGAGGGAGTGTTAAGGGTTTTAGATAATCCACCTGCTAATGGCGAGATAAAGAATGTTAAAAGTCTTTCTAATATAAATAACACTAAGTCAAACTATCAAGTTTTTAATATTGGTAATAACAAACCGGTCTCACTAAAAGATTTCATTATTACTATTGAGGAAGCTACTGGCAAAAAGGCTATTAAAGAGTTTCTACCAATGCAGCCTGGAGATGTAGTTGAAACATATGCAGATATTGCAGCTTTGGAAGCAAAGGTTGGATTTAAGCCAAATACATCACTGAACCAGGGGATCGATAGTTTTGTCCAATGGTACAAAGAGTACTATCAAATATAAGCTACATTTTAACAAATAGTAATATATACAAATCAATCATATGAAAAAAATAACTATTATAGGCGCAGGTTATGTAGGCATGTCTCTGGCTACCTTGCTCTCAAAAAAGAGCCAGGTAATAGTTCATGATATTTCTACAAGCAGAGTTAAAAAGATTAATAGTAAAATCTCAACAGTTAAAGACAAGTTAATCGAAGAAGCTTTAAAAAACAACGAACTGTATCTTTCTGCAACTGAGGACCCCCAAGAGGCTCTTGAAGATGCAGAGCTGATAATCATAGCAACACCCACTAATTACGATGAAGAAAAAAAATATTTTGATACTTCTTCTGTGGAATCATGCATCAAAACTGCAATTACTTTAAATAGCCAAGCCTTAATTGTGATTAAATCTACTATTCCTGTTGGATTTACAAAAGCAGTAAATAAGTTATTTCAAACTGATCGAATTATTTTTTCTCCAGAGTTTTTGCGAGAGGGGCATGCGCTTTATGACAATCTAAATCCATCTAGAATCATTGTAGGTTCTGATACTCAATCAGGAAAACAGTTTGCAGATATACTCTTAGATGCATCAGATATTAGAGATGTTCCTGTTTTGCATATGGGCTCAACAGAGGCAGAGGCAGTCAAGCTCTTTGCAAATACTTATTTAGCCATGAGAGTAGCGTATTTTAACGAGCTAGATAACTTCGCACTTACTAAGGATTTAAATTCAAAAGATATCATCGAGGGAATATCATTTGATAGCCGGATCGGCAACTTCTATAACAACCCGTCTTTTGGCTATGGTGGATACTGCCTTCCTAAAGATACACAGCAATTACTTTCTAATTTTGATAATGTTCCACAGAATCTTATGACAGCTATTGTTGAATCTAATAAAACTAGAAAACATTACCTTGCTGAATACATTGCATCCAAAAACCCTAGTATTGTAGGTGTTTTTGGATTGACAATGAAATCTGGATCAGATAATTTTAGGTCTTCAGCGATTATAGATTTGTTGAATTTTTTAAGCAAAAAAAATATTGAGATAGTTATTTATGAGCCTCTCATAGCTGAGAAGACGTGGGAAGGTTTTCAGAATTACAATGACTTAGATGTCTTTAAGGGTAAGGTAGATTTAATTTTAACAAATAGAATGGATGATAGACTTCTAGATATTAAAGATAAAGTGCTTACAAGAGATATCTTTAATAATAATTAACTATCGATTTCACATACTATTACTACATATTAACTGCTAACTTTATATTATAATAGTTTACAAATTATAAAAAAATAACCATCACATGAATTTACAGAAAGTTACAGCTCTACCCAATAAAATATTCTTTGCCTTTATCTTTCTTGCGTTCATCCTGAATATAAATGCTCAATCTATTGATCTAGCTGAAGACTTCCTTGATAGTCTAGATCCATCGCTAAGAGAAGAGATCGAAGCATCAACTGATCAAAAAGAGGAGCTAGAGATGCAAAAGCTTTTTAACTCTGAATCATCTATTGGTAAAAATAAAGCAATACTTGAAAAATTAAAAACGCAGGTTGATGAATTAGATAGAAGGCTTAGACTAGAAAATAAGCAAGATGAACAGACCTTAGAAGTTTTTGGCAGTAACTTTTTTAGCTCTCTTCAGTCTACATTCATGCCAATTAATATTCCTAATTTCAGCTCTAATTATGTGATTGATGTTGGAGATGAATTTTTATTAATGCTAACTGGCAAGATAAATAAAGAGCATGAGCTGGAAGTTCAGAGAGATGGTTCGCTTGTAATACCCTCGTTTGGAAAAGTAATTGTTGCTGGTAGTTCAATTGATTCAGCCAATATTGCTCTAAAGAGCCTGATTGAGAATACAATGCTTGGTGTTTCATATCATTTAGCCCTTTCAAATATTCGCGATATCCAAGTCTTGCTTTTGGGCTCAGTAGATAGCCCAGGTGTATATACTCTTGCTGGTGGATCTAATTTATTGCATGCTTTAAATGTAGCAGGTGGAATAGCGCCAAATGGTTCATTCCGCAAAGTTGACTTGATTAGAGATACCCTGGTTGTTGGCTCATATGATTTGTATGATATTTTCGTGAATGGTTCCTTTGATCTTAATACAACTTTAAAGGCTGGTGATTCAATCTTCGTTCATCCCAAATCATTTCAAATACCTCTGACAGGCGGCGTTAACAATTCAGCAATATTCGAAATATTACCAGGAGAAACTTTACAGGATTTAATTTTCTTTGCAGGCGGCTTCTCTTCTGGATTTGACGGATTTGATAATGTTCTAGTCAATACTGTAGAGCTCGATTCAGCAGTTACACGAGAAATAAATATTGAAGATTTGATGTCGGTAGAAATGCAATCAAGAGATTCTGTGATGGTACCTTCATATGAAAATAAAGGGTTAGAGCTATATTCAGTAAAGATAGATGGCATGGTAAACAGACCAGGAAAATATTTCTTTCAAGAAGGTGAGACCCTATCAAATTTAATTAAAAGATCTGGTGGTTACAAAGATGGAGCTTATGTTTTTGGGGCTGCATTGTTTAGAGAAAGAGCAAAGTCACTTGAGAAGTCCTTTTCTCGACGAAACTATTCCGATGTATTGAGCTATATTACTTCTGGTATTGGTAAGCCAGGGGTTACGCTTAATGCAGCTGCCATAGAACTTCTAACTGAGGAGGCTAGAGCCAGCGAGTCAGTTGGAAGAGTAATTACAGACTTTAGTTTATCTGTTCTTGATCAATCTCCCGCGCAGGATTTGCTATTAGAATCTGGAGATCATATTGTTATCCCCCCTTTAGATAAAACAGTCTATCTATTTGGAGATTTTTCTAATCCAGCTAATATTCGCTATGTGCCCTCACAAACAGTTAAAGAATATGTGGCTAGTGCCGGCGGATTAAAAGATACGTCATTGAATACACTTTATATTATTGATCCTGATGGCACGACACATCTATATACTATGAATCGTTTTTTGAATAGAGAGAAAGTTACAATATTTCCTGGCACAATTATTTATGCATCAAAAGATGTTGGCAAGCTGCAAGGAATTGAATTTGCTGGCATATTTGCACCTATACTTAGTAGTCTAGCGTTATCATTGGCATCATTAAACAGTATTAATAATTAAAAGGTTCTGTGAAATTTTTGCTATATTTTCGCAAGATACTGATTGGTCTATTATTTCTAGCCCCACAATTCTTAGCTGCATCTATACAAGAGTACATTTATCCCTATAACCTAAACCCAAGCTATAGTAACTACGGAACAGTGGGTCTGATCCAGATGCCTTCAGCTCGATTTCAACCAGAGGGATCTCTTGCATTTTCTTTCTCAGATATGGATCCATATTTAAGGGGATCAGTAGTAGCATATCCATTCTCTTGGTTTGAAGCATCCTATCAATATACTGATATAAATAATGCTCTTTATAGTGGTGTAGAGGCTTTTAGTGGAGATCAAACCTTTAAAGATAAAAGTTTTGATGTGAAGCTAAGATTAGTAACTGAAAAAAAATTTATTCCTGCAATTGCAGCTGGTATTCGTGATATAGCAGGTACAGGAATCTTTGCATCAGAGTATATTGTTGCTTCAAAAAAAATATCAAATATAGATTTTACATTTGGTCTAGGGTGGGGTGGTCTTTCTGGCAGTCAAATTAGCAACCCCTTGTCAAAACTTAGCTCCCGCTTTGATGAGAGAACAGTAGAATTAGATACACAGGGCGGCGAATTAAATACAGGTTATTTCTATAGCGGTAATGCAGGATATTTTGGTGGAGCAGAAATATTAATACCAAATTTAAAAGGTTTGAGGTTAAAAATAGAGTATGACGGCACGAATTATGACATTGAGGGGTTTCCAGATGGAAGAAATTCATTTATTCAAGCATTCGCTCCAGTAACAAGGCCAACCTCTAAGATAAACTTTGGATTGGTGTTACCAGTCTCTAATAATTTTCATCTTAAATTAAATTATACAAAAGGAAATACAATAAATTTTGGATTTTCTTTTCAAGCCAATCTTGGTCGTAAAGCACCTTTGATTAAAAAAAATGATTCCTTGCGAGAGATTAAAAATTCAGAAATTATCAGAAAAGTTAATGCCAAAGAGGAAAGTTATGTATATAGCTCTACCTTAAAATATTTGGGTGAGCAGCAATTTTATGTTCAAAATGCTGATATCAAACAAAATACATTAAACGTTGTCTATACTCAATCAAAATATTCTAGCTTTGCAAGATCTACGGGTAGGGTTGCCACCATACTTGATGAAATATCGCCAGATTATATTGATGAATTTGTGATTTCAAATATTAATGGTGGGCTCGGTATGCATACCGTCACTGTAAATCGGGATGAGTTCTCAACCTACAAAGATGAAGATTTATTCATCCTTGGATCAAAAAATATTACGACAAATGGACTTAATTATAAAAAAGAAAATTATGCTTTCCGGCCGCTAGCAAGATATCCCGCAAGTTTTTATAAGATATCTCCATCCCTTAGATCTCAGATAGGGGGTCCAGATGGATTTTATTTTGGTGATGTTAGATTAGCATTTCACTCAGAAATTTTATTCTCAAGCAATCTATCGCTATCAACTTCTGCATCTGCAGGCATCGTAGATAATTTTGATGAACTAAAGTTAAAATCTGATAGTCTTTTGCCTCATGTAAGAACAGATATTGTTCAGTATTTAAAAGAGAGTAGGGCATTTGCCATTAAAAGAGCTCAATTAAATTATTTTATTAATCCATTCGATGAGATTTATGCCAAAGCATCAATAGGTTATTTTGAAGAAATGTTTGGAGGTCTAGGAGGTGAAATTCTTTATCGACCTCATCATAGTAACTATGGTGTAGGTGCAGAAATATGGAGGGTCAAAAAAAGAGAGTTTGATCAACTGCTAGAATTCAGAAACTATGAAACAACAACAGGCCATATAAATCTTTTTTATAAACATCCTGCTACTGAGATAATTCTTCAACTAAAGGGCGGTAGATTTTTAGCTGGAGATTCAGGTCTTAATTTTGATTTTTCTAGAAGGTTTAGAAGTGGTCTCCGGATGGGAGCTTTTTTCTCTATCACGGATATTTCTAAAGAAGAGTTTGGAGAGGGAAGTTTTGATAAAGGCTTTTACTTCCATATTCCGATTGAGTCCTTTTTCGAGTCTTTTTCAAAAGGGAGTGCTGGGTTTGGGTTACGTCCTATTACCAGAGATGGTGCAGCTATTCTAATCCATGGCTTTCACTTATGGGGCGTTACCGAACAAGCGCAAGCAACAAATTTAACAAGAGACTGGGACGATTTGTATGATTAAACCTCACTACGCACTAATTCTTTCACTCTTCTTATGCACCTCATGTAATTATATATCTTACTCTCAAGCGATACCCCTGCTGGATAAGGCCATATTCGGTGTAGACGACATCGAGCTTACTCAAGAACTCATAGATTCAAAACAGTATTCATTTGTGAAGATTAAACTTGGAAAGTCTGCGGTTGCTATTCTGACATTAAGATCAACTGAAAATGGAGTATTCGAGTGGATTTCATCTTCCGGGGAAAGAATTTTTACTCACAATGGAAAGATCATTAAAACAGAGGGCCTTCCCTTCAACACATATTTTTATTCATATGAAGATTTTAATTTTCTAAAGATATCATCAGGCATGAAGTTAAACTACGATATTGGTCTTTTAAATCCACAAGCCTTTATTCAGCAAACAGCTCTCATAAATATAAGTAGCAATACCAGCAACTCAATATTTTTAGAGGAGAGTGTGACCACAGATGGCTTTCGTTGGAAGTTTAAAAATACTTACTCATATGATAAAAATACGGGACTTCCTTCAACTTCCCAACAAAATATTCATCCTAAATTAGATACCCTTGAGCTAACCTTTATTTATAAGTAGAGTTTCCTCTTTCTATCAGAAGAGAGCATTCTTTCTAATTTAGAAAACCTTCTAAGTCTATTACACATACTACCAAACATTATTTGAATCTATTGATGGCTAAAAAATCTCTATTAGTTTAAAAGGTAGAAACACATCATTGAGCAACTTAATAGCCTGCTAGATCAAGCCTTAGAACTATTCATATCTTCATTTAGACATTGTCTTCCAACAAGACTCCCTCTTATTTTAGCTCTCATTGAACTAGATTTTCTATTCCCGCTGACTTAATACTGAAACTTTCCCATTGATGTATCATCTGAAACCAGAAATAGCTGATAGTTATACTGAAATAATTAAGTGGTTTGTTAGTAAGTATTTAATAAGCATTTCATTCAGATCCAAACGTAATCTTTTTAGATGATTGTCTAAGTAAAGTTTCTGCAATGATAATGTTTAAAAATAATCACTATTCAAAGTTAGTGTATTAATTTCAGACAAAAAAAAGAGAGCGTATGCTCTCTTTTTTTTGGAGTCTTTAATTAGCTTCCGGGAGCTGTCGCTGTACCAGGAACAATTGAAGTCTGCTCTATTTCAATTTCAATTGGAACCTCAACAGTTTCTTGAACTACCGCTTGGATCTCTTGTTCAATTTGAACCTCAACCACAGTAGGGATTTCAATAACAACAGGAACTACAATTTCAACAGGAACAGTTAATTGTATTTCAGTATCTGTCTGAGTATAAACGTTATTCTCATCAGTAATGAATGTTGACGTAACAGTCGTTGTTTCAGTATCTGTTGTTGTATTAGTATCTGTTGTTGTATTGGTATTCGTTGTTGTATTTGTATTCGTTGTTGTATTTGTATCTGTATCTGTATCAGTAGTTGTATCAGTATTAGTTGTTGTATTAGTAGTGATTGTTACTTCTGTTTCAGTTTCAATAATCTGCGTTGGAGCTGGAGTCGGAGCTGGAGTCGGAGCTGGAGTCGGAGCTGGAGTCGGAGCTGGAGTCGGAGCTGGAGTTGGAGCTGGAGTTGGAGCTGGAGCTGCACTGCCCCCGTCTCCAGAGTCTACTATTGCTGCAACGGCTGCAGCTGCTGCTACTGCTGCTGCTATAGCGCCTGCAGACAGTGATGACCCACTAGACTCTTTTTGAGCCTTTTGATCTGAGTCTGCTGCTTTTGGAGAATCCCCATTATCTTGAGCATACGATGTTATTGGAGCTAAAAGAGCAACCAAGTACATTATTTTGTTTTTTAATTTAGCCATCCAAGTATCTCCGTGTTCATTTAATTTTTATTCTATCAAAATAAAAGGAAATGTTCTAATTTAATTCATAGTCTAGAATTATTTAAGACTATAACTTATACCTCATTCCCTTAGTTCTTAACGTATTATCCAATTATTTTCAATAATTGCAACCTGCGTCTTATTTCCAATTGGTATTATCCGTTTATTTCTTATAATTGCAACAAATTTATGTCGTTTTCTAACTCATTTCTAAAGCCTCTAGTTTTTATAGTAGCATTTAAATATTTAACTTAGATTGATCTTACCTAAGTCCTGAAAATTTATTACTTTGCCAGCAGTAATTAGATGGCTTTCTACTCTAATTTAAAAAAATTTATATATATATATATAGATTCAGTTGAGAGATGTTAGATTCTGTATTTAGTTTATTCGGGATGTAGCGCAGCCTGGTAGCGGACCTCGCTGGGGGTGAGGTGGTCGTTGGTTCAATTCCGGCCATCCCGACCATAATTGATTACATGAATATTACTTTGATTTATTTATAACTTCTTCTGCATACCAGTTTATTTCAGCAATCATTCCTTCCAGAGTTCTTTCATCAGCACCACCTTCATAGGTATTCCTAAATGCAACAATTACTTCTGTAGCTCCTAAATCTTCTAATTGCTTAATTCCATCTGGAGAATATGCTGCTTCCCCCATAACCTGAAATTGATAATTAGGGTGATTCATTGTTCCGAAGTCCTCTCTAAAAGAATTAATTTGATCAATTAAGCTTTTTGTTTCCTCTAGACTTAGACCTGCACTAATCCATCCATCACCAACTCGAGCGGCACGTCTTAATGCTGGTTTTGAATGACCGCCAATAAGAATAGGCACTGGTTTAGTTGGAGCGGGACATAGCTTTAATTCAGGAATATCATAAAACTCTCCTTTATAAGAGAAATATTCACCATTCATTAGCCCTTTTAAAATATCTATTTGTTCATCCATTCTTTTGCCTCGTTTTTCCCAGCGCTCTCCTGTTGCGAGGAAATCTTCATACCAAGGACTTACACCAACCCCAAAATGGAACCTGTTGTTGGTCATGACCCCCAATGTTGTAACAAATTTAGCGGTTGTAACTGCTTGTCTGGGCGCTAGCTTATAAACTGATGTAGAAAACTCTAACTTATCTGTAACCGCAGCAATGGCTGGGATTATTGAAAAAGGCTCTAAAAAAGGCACACCATCCAAGAAATCTCTACTTCCATCATCATTGTAAGGGTAAGTGGAGTCACACTCCTTTGGATAGCAAATGCTATCTGGAAAAGTAATAGCATCAAAGCCAGCTGATTCTGCTGCTTTGCCTAGCTCTAGATAGAAAGATGGATTACACATTGAAGGATGGTATGAAAAACGCATGATTTTTACCTTTAGGTTAAATATAAAAGAACATTTATAATAGCAATGTTTTATATAAAGCGATATTCAAAAGTTCGTAAAATATAGAAGATTTTTTAACATAACCTTATTCAATTTATGCAGAAATCAAGGAATGATCCAGAGCTTCAAGAATGGCTTGATGCTTTAACAAATATTATTTCTGAGGATGGTAATGATCGTGCCTCATTTATCTTGGGTAAGCTAGCATCAGAGCTTACTGCGCTGGGAACTATCCCTAATTATAATCTCACTACCCCTTTTAGAAATACCATTCCTGTAAGCGAAGAAGCCAAGATGCCCGGGGATTTATTTATGGAAAGAAAAATTAGATCTCTGATTAGGTGGAATGCCTTAGTCATGGTTCTAAGAGCAAATAAATCTGATGATGATTTAGGTGGCCACATA
>Ga0209709_10000298_pt1 | contig 47445 bp, 26 predicted proteins | sample ArcticOcean_MG_C_2_FD_187435 | JGI IMG/M metagenome (GOLD analysis project Ga0209709, IMG submission 187435) | Marine microbial communities from western Arctic Ocean - ArcticOcean_MG_CB4_136 (SPAdes) (version 2) | ecosystem: Environmental > Aquatic > Marine > Oceanic | place: Arctic Ocean... | reverse complement strand
GGATTTGAGAACGGCTTTTGTGTCGTGAGCAATTTTCCGTCGCGTGGGAATGTCCAAAGCTGAAAAGGGCTCATCGAGCAACAAGAGTGCTGGTTGATTGAGCAATGCACGGACAACAGTCACACGTTGTGCCTCGCCACCCGAAAGTGATTCGATTTTTCGAGAAGAGAATCCTTCAAGTCCTACGAGACACAATTCATTCGCAATTCTCTCTTTTCGTTCAGTCTTCGAGATTTTATCTGCTATTCCGAGAGCAACATTCCCTGCAACATCCAGATGTGGGTAGAGAATCGGCTTTTGAAACACATAGCCTACATCTGCTTCCATTGAACTCGAGAACTCAACTCTTCCTGTGTTCACTGATTCCAAGCCAGCAATCATGCGTAAAAGCGTGGATTTCCCACAACCGCTTGGGCCAAGAAGTGCAATAATCTCATTTTCATGTACATCAACATTCAAGTTCTTGAAAATGAGTTGAGAATCAAATGTCTTTGCAATGTTTTTCAATTGTAGTATTCGTACTGGACTTTTCATCAAAAACCACTCCTCTGGTCATGCGCTCGGAAACGTTCTGCAAACAGAAACAAAAAGAATGTGAGCATCATCAACATCGTTGCTGCAGCCATCGCAGTCGGATGTATAAGGGGGTCGAAATTTGGCCGACTCATTAATTGGTCTACGACAATCGAAAGCGTGTCCCAATTACCCGAACGTACTAACAGCCATGATGCTCCAAATTCGCCAAGAGAAAAGGCCAAGGTGAGTGATCCAGAGACGACTGCTGGCCCACGTAAGAACATCAATGTCCCATGGTACCACGAACGCAATGGTGAAAGATTCAACATTTGGCATTGTTCAGTATATGCAGGATCCAGTGAATGGTAAGCTGGCAACATCACTCGTACGACAAAGGGGACGGTGAGGAGAACATGCGGGTAGACTGGAAGAAGAAACCAACTGAACATCTCGGGATACCAGCGCAGCCCACCGAGTAACACACCAAGGCCTACCATCAAAGCCGAAATGGCTAACGGTAGCATGCATGCTAAATCCAATAATTTAGAAGATTTAGACCATCCTGATTGCTCGAGTTTGAATATCGTTGAAGCCAAAATCCATCCCAGTGGTAATGCTACGAGAAGGGTGCATAAAGCATAGATAATCGAGTTTGACATCGCTTCACCAACCCCCATTGTGGATAAATCTCCACCCCATGCATTCCTCCACCCCTCGAGAGTCCAAACATATTCAACTGAACCATCGGTGATTTTACGGACTTGAAATGAGGAAAACAGAACTGAGATAAAAGGCAGAACGGTGAAAAAAACACCGAGACCAATGACGAATTTAGCGAGTCTTGAAGGAGGGCCATGATGCTTTCTTACACCTTGCTCACTCAACAATGAAAGGCGCTCTGAATACCGTTTTTGTAACAGTGCAGTAATCCACAACGTCAAAAGTAGTACAAGAAATTGAAGTATAGCAACTGAATAAATTAATTCACTTGAATCAATCCGGTATCCAACAATTCCAGCGGAAGAACCAGCTTCTGCCATGAGTGACTCAAGTGTATGGCTGGTAGGTGCTAACCATTTCACTAAGGCAAAAGAAGTGAATGAAAATAAGAAACTCAGCGATGCTGCACACAGTACTGCAGGGCCAATCACCGGGATCCATAAATTTTTCAATCGTGAAACTCTTGATTTACCACCAGGTAGCATCGACAACTGTTCTTCCCAAGCGGGGTCGAGTGAGGATAAGGTCGGTTCAACAAACCGAATCATGAGCGATAAATTAAACCAAGCATGAGCGATAATGAGTGCGATGAAATGTCCGGGATGCTGCCAACCTGATACTTCTGCAAACCATCCGATTACACCTTCTTCCAGACGCAAGTCAATGCCAATTTTTGTAAGAAACCCATCCTGTCGGATGAGGCTGAGGAATCCCATCGCTGCTACGATTGCTGGTGTGACAAATGGGACGGCAAGAAATGCTCGTAATAGCCTGATTCGCTTCCATTGGTAGCGACTTAGAAACCAAGCAATTGGTAGTCCGATTACCACTGTGAGTAACGAGGAAGCAAACGCTTCAAGAAACGTGAATCGTAACGCTTCAAGACCTCCATAGACATGAGGGAATTCAAAAATCGCTTGCCATAGGGTCCAACCGGTGACGTAGTTCAACCGAATCAACGCATAGGCAAAGGGCAGCATTGTGCCGATGAGAAACACAACGACGATGAGAGTGCGAAAGGACTTCAGAGTTCGCCGATGCACCGGCTCCATGGTTTGTTTCACCGTAGCAGTCGCCACAGAATCATCCTCAGTTTATTTGAACTGCGTCTTGCCAAGTCATCAACCAATCATCCATATTTTGCTCGATGAGTTGTTGGGTAATAGCAGTACTCACGATTGCTTGGTCTGCATGGAAACGGTAACCGTCTGTTTCTGGTAAATCAGTTCCATTTCGCACGGAGTACATCGAGTTGTAGTCTGGCATGTTCGCGTTCACCTCGAGTGAAGTTAGGAACGCAATGAATTTGTTTGCAGCACTTACCTCAGCAGCCCCGTTTATGATCCCAGTATATTCGACTTGGTGAAATGATGCACGGGGAAGTACCAAAGAAGTGGAATGGGTATAATTGCCTGAATAATATGCTTCGACGCCAGGTGAATGGCAATACGAGACGGTAAGGTAGGCGCCACCGATATGCCCCTCCATGTATTCGCCATATCCGCCGGTATAGTAGTTCACGTAAGACTCAGACCATCCGGATGTAAAGGTCGCTCCATTTTTGGCAACAGCATTCCACCAACTCGACATATTCCCACTTTCGTTACCAGGAGAGTGGCCAAAGTAATCAACGGTCGCTGCTAAAAATGCTCGACCAGGTGAGGAAGTGGTTGGTGACGGAAAGGTCATTTTACCGTTCCATTCTGGTTCGGTGAGGTTCCAAAGACTTGTAGGAACCGACATATTTGCCGCTGTTAATGCATCCTCGTCATAATTGAGGCAAACATCACCTTCATCGAAAGGTATGGCAAGTGGGCCACGATAGAATTCCATTGAGGAGGTCGTGAATGATTCATCGGATACCGAATGTTCCATCAAAAGACAGTTTTGGATTGCAGTTGGAAGATAGGTATTATCCAGTCCAATCATTAAATCAGCAAGAGGGGCTGATTTAGTAAGCATCATTTGGTCTAATATGCCACCAGCATCATCAGTACGAATAAACTCAACTTCGATCCCTGACTCATTCACAAATTGTGCGATCAGTTCATCAGAAAATCCAGCGATATCATAGGTTAAAATCTTCAAAGTACCATCACTTTCTCGAATCTGTATTTCTGCTGAGCACGAATTTTCAGATTCCAGTGATTCAAGAGCCTCCTCAGATAAACAACCGCTCAAAGAAAAGGATACAAGGAGGGTGAATAACACAACCGCTTTTGATTTCGAATTCATTCAATCGCCTCGGAGTGCGGAAAGTACCTGATGCGTCCTATCGATCAGGTCAAGCGGGTTGTGTGCTAAAACATACAAAGTTGGCTCCCATCCAAAGTCGCCTACATCAAGCAAAATATCGATTCGGGTCTCTTCAGTATTTACGGCTCCTTTCGGCGCAAGTGAAAAGTTGTAACCAAGTTGCTTACATGCTTGTTCGACCCGTTCCGTATCAACGCCCTCCGGTCCCAAAGGTGGGCGGATGTTGAGAATGGAGACCTTACTCTCATCAAGTGCATGTATCTCAATCAAGACCGAAGCGAGGTGACTCGAAGAGCCAAAACTCGGCGTTTCATGATGCCGTAGCGCTCCATCAACCAACGTAATGCGGCCAGGGAATGCAGCAACTTCTGAAGTGGAAGTCGCACCCGTACTACACGATGCAATATTGAGTCCCACAGCTGGAATTGAATGCTCAATACGTCGAACATCCAACCGCCCTGCTGACCATTCAAGTCTACGCAGGAGTGCTCGTTGTTCTTGTCCTTCTTCTAAATCGAGCCCAGTCAATGTTTTATCATACCGGATGGTATTGTTGCCTGTGAATTGAAATTCAATAACCAGTCGTTGTCGAACGACTCTCGATTCTGGACCTATTGCATTCAATGCAAGCGATAATTCGTGTCCCCATCCATCGATTGTTGCTTCATCAGCACTCGCACCAAGTGGTGTTGGAGGTTTTTGCATTTGACGAGAGATGGTGCTCTGTGTTGAGCCCAAGACCTCTGCAATCTCCGTTTGTGACCAACCTTTTGTGCGTAAATCCTTGGCAACATATTGATGTAAACGGCTAAGCCATTTGTCCCCTACTTCTCCGAGCATGAACGAAACTTGTAGAAGAGGTTATTCAATGTTGCTGATGAGTTATGCAGAATGCATGTCCTTTGCCAAGCGTTTTATCGGGTTGGGGGTCAGATTGACATGAAAATAAGAGAAATCCATGTTTTTGTGAACTTGAACATTTCATCATCTCTAAAAGTGGCTACAGTTGAGTAATAATCTGTTATTTCGAGTCATTTTGACTGCGAGAGGGCACTGTATTAACTTTTTATTGAAAATGCATAGTTTGATACTCATTTCAAATACCCTTTCTCTTCCCGGCCATATTTTATTCTAAATCTATGTATTGCAGCGATGTGACTCATGAACACTAAGTACCCCCTCCACCCCCCTGCAAATGAGTCGTATGGAATTGGAGGTATTCATCCAAGAGATCGCTGATCGTATTCTGATGTATCTCGAGGCTGCTGATAAGCCAGGGAAAGTTGCTGATCCGATTCCACACACCTCGCTTTCGAAAACGACAGACCTCCAATTACCACTCGAAGGGAACGGTATGAATGCAGTGCTCGATGATATCGATACCTATCTTCGTTCATGCGTCAAAACCAATCGTCCTGAGTTCATGAATCCACTCTGGGGTGGAATAAACACTGCAGGTCTTGCAGGAGAAATTATAGCAACACTGACAAATACTTCGATGTATACCTATGAATTGGCGCCATTGGCAACGCTCATTGAACAAACTCTACTGAAGCGAATGGGGGAACTTGTTGGATTCTCAGAAGGTGCTGGAACGTTAACAACGGGTGGTTCCAATGGTAACATGCTCGGTATGTTATGTGCCCGCCAAGTGATGTTACCTTCATCGACACAAAGTGGATTTGATGGTCGTTCGATGGTTGCTTATGTGTCGAGTGAATCGCATTATTCTGTTCTTATGTCTGCCAATGTCATTGGAATCGGCCACCAAAACATCATCAAAGTAGCCTGTGATGAACATGGATGCATGCGTCCATCAGCACTTGAAGATGAGATTCAACGCACTCGCCGCGAAGGTGGCATTCCATTCTGTGTTGTCTCTACAGCAGGAACAACCGTTCGTGGGTCGTTTGACCCAATCAAAGAAATTGGTGACATCGCTCATGCTGAAGGACTATGGCATCACATCGATGCTGCATGGGGGGGTTCTGCAATCTTCTCTACGAAACACAGTGCACTTATGGCCGGTGTTGCATCTGCGGACAGCGTTTGCTGGGATGCCCATAAAATGATGGGATTACCATTGATTTGTAGTGCTTTTTTGGTGAAGAATTCAGAGATATTGGCACGTGTCTGTGCACATGGAAACGTCGCTCATTACTTGTTCCATGAAGAATCTCGTAACATTGATGCTGGTCGATATTCGTTGCAGTGCGGTCGTCGAAATGACGCCCTCAAACTCTGGTTGGCATGGCGTGAATGTGGTGATGCAGGGTGGGCTTCCTTAGTGGACCGTTATATGGATCTGGCAGAACACTTGGAATCCCGGATACTCAAGCATGAGAATTTAGAACTGATGTCTTCTCGAATGTGGACAAATGTCTGTTTCCGTTTCTCTCCAAAGGATTACGTTGGCGATTTAAACGAGTTAAATTCAGAAATCCGTCGAAGGATGATGCAAAATGGAAATTTCATGGTCAGCCGTTCCAACATCGGCGATGATGTCATCTTCCGTGCAGTAATTTCGAATCCAAAAACCAGTGAACATACACTGAATGAATTACTCGATGAGCTCACCCTGCTTTACCATGAAGTTGTACGAGGATTACCCAGTGAAGATAACTTTTCAGAGTCATAAAAGTTCCAAGAATAAAACGACCTTTTTTGAACCAAGGGCGGGAACGTTAGAACATGGAAGAAGTTATTGAATCACCTCCACTTTGGGAAAGGGTGTATTCAAGCGGTGCTTTTTTCCCACTGGCCTTTCTTTTGGGGTTGCTGCTTTCAGTTTTTGAACCAATCACTCGCTTCATTTCTGGTAAAGATATCAGTGATTCAATTTGGCCATACGCCTATCGAACATTGACATGGACAATGTCATTGCGTGACAACATCCTTCTTTTCACAGTGTCGATGAGTGTCTTATTCTTCATCACTTTTGCGATACTTCAACGCCAACTGAAGGGTCAAGAAAACCAGCGCTGGGCCAATGGAATTGGCCTCCTTCTCATCGGTTTTCTCGTTGGTTTTATCGTGCTCTTTTTCGCACTCGATTCGTTTTATTTACGCGGGGCATTCCTTCTCCTCCCTACATTGTATGGTTTTCTTCTGCTTTCCATCTTGTTGATGGTTGGTGGATTCCCTCACATACCAAGAGGGAGTAAGCCATTTCAGGTTACCAAGCACATGTTGCATATTGCGGGCGTTTTCTTTGCTGCATGGTTAGTCATGCCAGGAATCCCAGCATTGATCGGAATGGCACCTTCACCTCCTCCGGCCCCTTTCATCGGCTATGGTGCAGAACCAGGGCCGTTTGCCACATCGGTTTCAATTCATCCTTATCCAGTTCCTCAAGAAGTTGAAGAGATCCGTGCTGATGCGGAAAAAGATATTGAATTCTCAGTGTATCTGACTCTTCCTTTACTGCCTGAAGATACTCTGAATCAATCGATTCCCTTGGCGGTTTTAACGCATGGTTGGGGTTATCCAACGTATGAGGAGTATACCGATTGGATTGCACACCTTTCCGCCAAAGGTATGGCGGTTGCTTTCATACAATATCCCTCACATCTCAACCCAGAAGTCTCTGATGACTTTGTCGCCACCGACCAATTTGGGGCCTCGAATTGGCCACATCATCAGTATCGGGCAAAAGCGTTTGAGGCTGCTTTTGACGAACTTGAACGAGTAGCACTAAATCAAAACAGGTCGGCTGAAGTAGAGGCTGTTCTCGGAGATCATACGATTGACCCATCGCACCTTTGGCTTGGAGGCCACAGCCTCGGCGGTGCCTATGTATTCCTGAGCTTGTATGAATCGATGGAACGACGGTGGGGGAATGAAACCTTATTCCTTGATTTTGAATCGCCATGGACGCGACCAAGTCATCTAGGATTACAACCAAACATGTCACGTCTCCCCAATACGACGATGGTCCATATCGCTCAGGGCATTGATGATATGTCAGTCGATGCATGTTACAGCGTTCATCATCAAGCAATGTTCTCGATGCTGCCTCAAGAGCATGTTCTTTTCATCGAATTACAAAGTGATTTGTATGGGTTCCCTCGATTGGTAGGGTCCCATTACCTTCCCACAGACTCGGTCCATGATACGCTCGCTGATTGGGGGGTCTACCGGAGAATCGATGCTCAAGCAGATTGGGTTGTTGCCCGAAGCCGAGGAGATATATATACTGAATATTGGGCGTATGAGCATTTGATTAATACACCCTTGCTCACCAATATGGGCCAATGGTCGGACGGTGTTGATGTGCTTCCATTACTGATTCATCACGAGGCGCTTTCTCTCAATGACAAGTTTGCTCGTTGTAATAATTAGAATCCAAGCATGTTGAATCTTGCTTGAGTTTAAGGGGCGGCTCGCCATCCGAACGCTATGAGCGATGGTGCACCTGTTCGGACTGTGTTGTATGATGAGCATGTCGCACTTGGAGGAAATATTGTTGATTTCCATGGTTTTGAGTTGCCTATTTGGTATTCAAACATCAAAACTGAACATCTTGCCACACGCTCCAATGCAGGTCTTTTTGATGTATCACACATGGGTTCTTTCCGATTTACTGGGGCCCATGTGAAACAATGGATGGAATCACTTGCGACTCAAAAAGTGACCGCCGTTCAAGCACCTCGGTGTGCATACACCCATTTTCTTGACCACGACGGCCAACTCATCGATGACATGATTTTTGCAGTGGTCTCTGATGAAGAGATTCTTGGCGTACCGAATGCATCCATGATCGGTGTCATGTGGGATTGGTTTTCGTCACATTTACCAGAAGATGGGTCCATTGTTCTCGAAAACCTTTCGGATGAGACTTCAATTATGGCACTTCAAGGTCCGAATGCGAAATCCATTCTCTCATCTGTTCTCGGTGAATCGAATCACGTTGGGCGTTTCAAATGGCAACGCATCACAGAAAACGGCCTTGGAATAAAAGGTTGGATTCAAGGTACGGGGTATACGGGTGAAGCAGGCTACGAAATTTTTGTACCAAATTCACAAGCGCCAATGCTCTGGCGAAACTTGATTCAGGCCGGTTCAATACCGATTGGACTCGGAGCCAGAGACACACTTCGTCTCGAAAAAGGGTACCTCTTATCCGGTGTTGACTTTTGCTGGCCTCCCTTGGCTGAAGATGATTCTGCAGCATTCTTGTGTCGAGATTCATGGGAGACAAATGTTCCCTTTGGGCTTGACCTTGAACACGAGTTCATTGGCAAGCACCGTGTGATTGGGCATGATGAAAGTGATGCACGCTGGTGGGGTATTCGATACCTCGAAAAGGGGCCTTTGCCAAGACCTGGCAAAGAAGTCACAGCACTGGATGGTTCATCTGTCGGTACATTGACCTCTGGCGCACCTGCGCCGAGTCTTGATAACGTCGGCATTGGAATTGGATATCTACACTCTGTCTCTGAAGGCGATGAAGTACTTATTGTCGCAAGCCCTCGAAAATCAGTAAAGGCAGTCGTTGTACGCCCACCGTTTTTCTGATCAAATGAGCAATGGGTTCAATGCATCGAGTAAGCGTTTTCTTTCTTGAACAGATGTCGTGTTCAATTTGACGGTAACACCGCGTAATTGGGAAAGGCTCACCGCCAGTTGAGTTGAGTTCAGCCACTCGACACTGTGGCCTAATTCTTCACTTTCAGCAACCTCTCCCATTAAACATTCTGCATTGACCACCGAAGGAACACCGTAGGATGCAGCATCAAACATTTTTACAGGCAGCGCACCTTGCGAAATATTCCCTCTTGTGGGAGAATACATCGCATACATGACATCGACATCTTGTATCAATTTTGAGAATTCGTTTGAATCAAAACTCCCAGTGATTTGAACATTTAAACCGTGGTTTTCTTTGGCGGTGTTAAGCAGTTGTGTGACCGAGTCAAAAGCCACACCGTCTCCTGCTACGCGAATGGAAGGCCGTTGCTTTGGCTCCATGGAAAGGACGGCATCGAGAAGAAATTGAAATGATTCGACATCTCGCACTCGTCCTAGATATCCAACACACCAACTCTCGCGTGAAGTGCTTTCGTTCAAAGGCTCGGATTCTGGCCGGTTTTCAATGACAACTGATTCATACCCGTGTGCCTGTAGGTATTCTCGAAACCCGAAATGTATACTTGTATCTGAAATCTTTCCACTCGATGTGAGAATCAAATCTACATGTTTTAAACGACGTACCATTCGTTTTTCCATCATTCGGCTTAGAATTTTCCGAAACGGTGATTTGGGTGCCGCCATTCGAATCCATGTGTGTTGCAAATCATGCATATCAAAAACCAGAGGGATATTGTATTTCCTTTTCAAAAGACAACCGATTGCAAGAGTGTCTGCATCATGACAATACACGAGATGAGGGTGGTTTGTTGCTAAACTACGAGACACAGTTTGGTTGAAGTTGCGGATGCCAAATGCTGTTTTTAGCAATCCTCCATATGGAATCCTTCCAAGATGATAACGCATGATTCGTGCGCCTTCATGTGATTCATTCATGGGGTACTGCTCTTGACGATCAAAGGCATGAACGGTGACATCGTGTCCTTCGTGAACAAGCCAAGCCGCATGACGTAAGACTCTCGGGTCGGGCGAACAAGCATTGGTGACGACCATTGCAATACGCGCCATGGCCGTTCCATGTCAAGGGAGAACATGAGGTATTCGGCCTTTCAAAGTGATACTGTCGAAGAGCGATAATTAAGGACGGGTCGCGTTTGGTTTAAGCCGCACCCCCGCGGCGTAAGTGATGATATGGTCGACCAATTACCGAACTTGGGCCGTGAGGCCGAGATGCTTTCCGCTATGGGAATGTCCTCTATCGAGGAACTCTTCGCAGATATTCCTGCTGAGGTACGGATGACTGGGGCTCTACCTTTACCTCCACCGCAATCAGAGGAAGAGATTCTTGCCGATGCCCGACGGTTGTTGGGTTCCAATGTGGCTTTAGGAGAACGCGTCTCTTTTTTGGGAGCGGGGTTGTATCGGAATTATGTTCCTGCTTCTGTGTTTCAATTGGTTAACCGAGGAGAATTTCTCACCGCTTATACACCATACCAACCTGAAGTAAGCCAAGGCATGCTTCAAGCAATGTGGGAGTTTCAAACACTCATTTCTGAACTCGTTGGTCTTCCAGTTGCGAATCTCTCATTGTATGATGGCTCGACTGCGGCTGCTGAAGCCTTGACCTGTTGCGTCCGAGTACACAACCGGAAAGCAACCCAAAAAGACACGGTCTATGTCTCCGAATTGACGCCGCCCGACCGCCTTTCAGTGATGTATAATTACTGCCAGGGAGCTGATATAACCATCAAACTCCTTCGCCATCATTCAGATGGAACCCTTGACCTCGACGCTGTGTCAGAGGCTGTAGGCTCATGCGGGGTCTATGTCGAACAACCAAACCCCCTCGGTATTTTAGATGGAGGACTTTCTCAACTGAAAGCAATTCTTGGTAAAACGACAGCCCTCATCGTTGCTGTTCAACCCGTTTCTCTCGGCCTCGTTGAAGCCCCAGGTCATTATGGGGCAGACATTGTCGTTGGTGAAGGCCAACCCCTTGGAAGCCCCATCACAGGTGGCGGTCCAATTTATGGAATATTCGCGTGTTCCAAAGATTATCTGCGTTTGATGCCAGGACGTATTGTAGGTCGAAGTATTGATGTTGACGGTAAGGTCGCTTATTGCCTGACTTTGTCGACTCGCGAACAACATATTCGCCGTCACCGTGCAACCTCCAATATCTGTACAAATGAAACATTGATTGCATTGATGGGTGCCATGCATATGGCTTTGCTGGGACCTGAAGGATTGCATGCACTTGCAGTTCGTAACATGACCGCTTGTATTTTGGCGAAGCAAAAGTTGAGTCAAGTCGAAAACATTAATTTACCGCATTCAAACAGCCATCACTTCAATGAATTCGTCATAGAACTCCCTGGCTCGAGTAAAGATTGTTTGGCCCACCTCGACGCGGTTGGCATCGTCGGTGGGTTTGATTTGTCTGCATGGTATCCAGAGCGAAAGAATTGGATTTTGGCAACTTTCACAGACCAAAACAATGCGAATCAGATCGAATTGTTGGTTTCCCACCTTGCTCTTTGGGCTTCCTCACAGGGGGTGAATGCATGAGTAACTTGTTTGAGCATAACGGGGCGAAAGGGCAAGGATACTCACAACCTGCTCCAGTTCTTCCGGAGTCATCAATTTCTTTGCCAGCCAGTTTGACTCGTAAAGCCCTTCCGCGCTGGCCTCGCTTGTCAGAACCGGAAATGGTCCGACACTATACTTGGCTCTCGAAGAGAAATTTCGGTATCGATACGGGATTCTATCCACTTGGTTCGTGTACGATGAAACATAACCCTCGTGTCAATGAAGTGATTGCACAAATACCGGGTATTGCGGATATACATCCACATCAACCTGAGCATCATATCCAAGGTCTTTTGGCGATTTTCCATGAGATGCAATACATGCTGGAAGTGTGTTCAGGAATGGATCAAGTCACCTTGCAACCAGTCGCAGGTGCCCAAGGTGAATTTACTGCTGTTCGATGCGTTCAAGAATATTTCCGTCAACGTGGTGAAACACAACGAACCAAAGTAATCGTGCCAGATTCTGCACACGGAACAAACCCTGCAAGTGCCGCTATGTGTGGCTTTGAGATTGTTGAAATACCAAGTAGAACCGATGGGCGAATAGATCTTGATGCATTACGAGCAGTTGCTGATGAAACCACTGCAGTGATGATGATTACCAATCCGAATACGCTCGGCTTGTTCGAACCTGACATTGTTGAAGCATCCGCAATCATCCATGGTGTTGGCGGTCAGATGTATTACGATGGGGCCAATTTCAATGCGATTTTAGGCATCACTTCACCGGGTCTGATGGGATTCGATGCAGTCCACTTCAATTTGCACAAAACCTTCAGTCAGCCACACGGTGGAGGTGGACCAGGTTCAGGTCCAATCGGAGTGCGGTCGCACCTCGCAGAATTTTTACCTGGGCCACTGGTCAAGAAGCGTCCACCGATTGGTAACGAATCTCAAATGGTCATCGATGATATGTGGTATGGCTGGTACCAACCAACGCATAGCATTGGTAAGGTCCAACAATGGCACGGAAATGCTGGTGCAATCATTCGATGTTGGGCATATTACCGACGCTACGGTAGCGGCTTGCGAACGATGTCGGAACATGCAGTACTCAATGCCAATTATCTTCGACATGCGATTCATAAAGCAACGAAAGCAGCTGGAGTTGATTCAATGGTTCGAGATGGAGCTGAGGCCAAAGTTACCAAGCACGAATTCACACTCTCCCTGGCGCCTGCAAAGGAGATGTATGGAATCTCTGCCATGGATGTAGCCAAGGGCTTGCTCGACATGGGCTACATGGCACCAACCGTTTACTTCCCATTAGTCGTTCCTGAATGCATGATGATCGAACCGACTGAAACAGAAAGCAAAGAAACTTTGGATGAGTTTGCAACTCATTTCGCAGAAGTACTACAAATTGATGCAGAAACACTCCATGCAGCACCGACCACGACACCTGTCCGTCGAGTTGATGAAGTCTATGCTGCACGTAATCTCTGTCTTCGCCATCCTTACGATGATGAATAAGAAATGCGTATATAGCGCCAATATGTGGCATGGACATGGATGTCCGGAAGATGCGCAAATTCGGTTGGCGCACCGTACAGATTGAAAACAAAGCATCGAAGGCTCTTTTCCCGATCGCTTGGGGCTTTCTTCCACTTGGTTTTTCATGGCTCATGTGGTTCACCGGTGCACCTGAAGAGTTCATTCCTTGGCTTGGAGCAGCCAGTATGCTGTTCATGCTTATGGGAGGGCTTGCTGGAGTTTCCAGTCGTGTAGGGACGCTTAATGCATCGAAAGTCGGTGTTGCTTTGGCATCGATTTGTATCGGAGTCATGGTATGGGCATTAGTGACACAAGGTACTGTTTCTGTTCTCTTCGCCCTGTTGTATTCATCTGCATCGATTTATCTTCTCGTTAAAGCATTAGATTTCATTTTCAAAGATGCCGGCTATGTATTCGAGATGGATTGGGATGTCAAGGAAAAGTTGCCAATTGATGCGTTGAGCGATTGGGATGTTAAAACTACGCGATTCTCCCAAACATGCATGGCTATCAAGCGATTCGATGCAAATCAATACGTCCAAATCTATGGTGCTGTTAAAGGTGAATCTACTTTTTTGAGATTTGATTTATTTGGTTGCCAAACGCGTGAACAGTTCAAAAATCTCAATTTTGGTGTTGATTGGCCGGAATTCCAGATCAACGAATTAACTCAAGAAGAGTGAGATTCGCTTGTGAATTCCGCCATAATCAAGAGACATCTTGATGAACCACCCGCGCCGGCGTAGTAACATGGATGTCACCATACTGCTGGGCTCTTCCTCCGATTTGCCGGTCGCTGAAAAGTGTACCAAAATTCTCGAACTCTTCAACGTCAGTTACCAATTAAGGGTAGCAAGCGCTCATCGTTCCCCAAAATTCATGGAAGATATTGTTCAACAGGCTGAAGCAGATGGTTGCCAAGTCTTTGTTGCTATGGCCGGATTAGCTGCTGCTCTACCTGGTGCGGTTGCTGCGCTAACGACCAAGCCGGTCATCGGGGTCCCATGCGGAGGTAAAGTCCCATTCGATTCGCTTCTTTCAATCGTTCAACTTCCACCGGGAGTTCCTGCGGCCACGGTTGGTGTAGACCGTGGAGACAATGCTGGCTACCTAGCAACCCAAATCCTAGCACTCAAAAATCCTCTCTTTGAGGCTGCATTAAAACAGAATAAACTCGATCAAATCGAACGAGTAAAAGCCCAAGACCGTGATGTCAACGGGGGCCAGTGAAATGTTTGATTCAAATGAATTCATTCAAGAATCAATTGTAACCCTCAAAGCAACCATTGATGACATCGCTATCATTGCTTGTTCTGGCGGTGTTGATTCAACAGTAGCAGCAGTGATCGCTAATCAAGCAGTTGGTGAACTCTTGCATTGCGTCTATGTTGACACTGGTTTTATGCGCAAAGGCGAAACTGAAGAAATCGAGGCACTCTTGGCTGAACAAGGTATCAAGAATTTGGTAACTGTCAAAGCGGCAGACCGTTATTTTGAAGCACTTGAAGGAATTACAGAGCCTGAACAAAAGCGTAAGGTGATTGGCGAATTATTCATCCGTATTTTTGAAGATGAACAAAAGAAATGCGGTGCTAAATATTTGATTCAAGGAACGATTGCTCCAGATTGGATTGAATCTGGTGGCGGCGTTCGTGATACCATCAAGTCTCATCACAATGTTGGTGGACTACCAGAGGACATGACTCTCACGGTGGTCGAACCTCTTCGTGATTTGTACAAAGATGAAGTTCGTCAACTTGCTCGAACTCTTGAGATCAATGTGGCTGAGCGCCAACCATTCCCTGGTCCTGGACTTGCAGTTCGCACCTTGGGTGACTTAACGCCTGAGCGTGTCGCAGTAGTCCGAGAAGCTTGTGCTATTGTTGAAGAAGAATTTGAATTAGCAGCCGCAGAAGGGAAGATGGAAATTCCATGGCAATACTTTGCTGCCTTACTTCCAGTCCGTAGCGTTGGTGTTCACGGTGACGTGCGTGCTTACGGTGAGACGATTGTCGTTCGTGCGGTTCAGTCCATCGATGGAATGTCGGCCCGATATTCAGAGATTCCTCATTCGATCTTACAGAAAATCAGTACCCGTATCACAAATACAGTCAAGGGTGCTGCAAATCGTGTTGTCTATGACATTACACACAAACCACCAGGCACAATTGAATGGGAATAATCAGGTACTTCTGAGTACTACATTTGGCTTTCAATCCCTACTCTTTGATGGCATATTTCTACCCTCTTCTTGAACTAAAATCGGGTTTTGACACGAGAATATTTTCATGCGGAAAGTTTGATTTCAAATCTAAAAAAAAGCCTTCAGTACAACATTCTTGAGTAAACGCCGATTGAGGGGTTCGAACCCTCGACCTTGGGATTAACAGTCCCACGCTCCACCAGCTAAGCTAAATCGGCAACTTGGGCGAATAGCCTCCCCTTTATGACGACTTCTATTCACTCGGCTAGTGTATGATGCGGATGAGTCGTTGAAACTCTGCCGTTGGTACATTTCCAATTTGCAAGGCATCTCCGATTTGAGTGAGGTGCTGAGAGCTAAGCGGATGGTCATGGTGAATCGAAATCCAAGGCTGGTTTTTGGAAAGAGTCATATTTCTTGTGGCTTCAATGACGTAGCCAACCCCATGATTGATTGAATCTTCCATGGAAAACCGACCAGCACCAAGTTCTCTTGCCACTTCGGCCAGTGCCATTGCATCGATCGATTGAACGTATCCCGATTCGGCAGCTACAACCGAAGTCACATGCTTTGACTTCGGAAGAACATGCTCCGGCTCGTTTACAAGTAGTTCAGCCATCTTTCGCTCTGTTCCTTGTTGTACACACATCTCGACAAAGAAACGTAATGCTTCGCCGTTATCCAGTACTTCCAAAATCATCTGGATACCCTGCTCTAGAGATGGAGATATTCCAGTAAGTGCAAGTAATTGTCCACCTTGGAGGGCGACTAAGTTTCGTGTATCAGAGGAGCCCTTTCCCTGAAGCACGTGAACACTACCAAGGACTTCGAGTGCATTACCAATATGAGTGCCAATCGGTTCATTCATATCCGTAATTTGAGCAACCGTATTGATTCCTAAGCCCTTGGCTGCACTGACCATTGATTCGGCTAAAGCAAGGGCGTCTTGCTCAGTTTTCATGAAGGCAGCACGACCGCATTTGACATCAAGCACAAGTGCATTCAATCCTTCTGCCGCTTTTTTCGAAATGATAGAAGCCGTAATGAGAGGGATGCTATCGACGGTATTTGTGACATCACGTATCGCATAGAGTAAGCCATCAGCAGGCGCAATCGCATCGTTTTGGGCTGCGATACAACACCCAACTTTTTCAACGGCTTCTTGCATCTGGTAGGGGGTGAGATTGCAATTGAAACCAGGAATCGATTCGAGCTTGTCAATCGTGCCTCCAGTGTGACCTAATCCTCTACCTGCTAACATTGGAACTCGAAGACCACATGCAGCAAGAGCCGGAGCGAGAATCAATGACATCTTATCACCAACTCCTCCAGTGCTGTGTTTGTCTGCAACATTGGTCAGTCCCTGCCATTCTAATACAGCACCTGAATTCATCATACCACGCGTGAGTGCAGTTGTATCATCAACTGAAATACCATTGGTATGGACACACCGAAGCCATTTTTCAATGTCTTCAACTTGAAATTGGCGTTGGGCAACACCATCAATGAACATCGTCAAATCCGCCATCACCATTGATTCCTTCAACTGAATCGAAGCACATAAGCGTTCAATGAGGTCTTCACCCATTGGCTCACACACCGTCTTCTGTAAGACCTATTTCGACCAAACGCTGATGGAGATATTGACCTGCAGTAATCGATTGAAACAACGATACTCCCCCAGTGAGCCGAATAAACTCCTCTCGTGGTGTCAAATCGATATCATTACGTGGATGGACAAACATCGGCATTGAAAATCGCCGAGCATTCGAGTTACTCGGATTTACGACACGATGCGTTGTCGATTTGAATAATCCATTGGTAAGATTCTGTAGCATATCTCCAGAGTCGACAATGATGTGGCTTGCATCGCCTTTGACCTTAATCCAACTTCCATCATTGTCCTTCACTTCAAGACCATCTGCTGTCGCAGTAACCAGTAAGGTGATGAAATTGATATCTTCATGGGCTGCTGAACGGACTGCACCTTCAGGTACTTCTTCACCAAGTGGAGGATAGTGAATGATTCGCATGATGGTATTGCCATCTGCTGCCATTGAACTGAGCCAATTTTCTTCTTTTCCAAGATAAAGGCTGCATGAATGCAAGAGACTTTGCGATACTGCTTCCATCCGTGCAAATAATCCCTCAATGACTGGTTTGAATTCAGGAACATCTTGCTCAGGCCATACATTTGCTACATAGGTCGGCTTTTCACCCGTGGTTGGATGGCTACGCCCACTTTGCCAAAACTCCTTCAAATCGGGTGCAGGGTTGTTCTTGGCATGCTCAATTCCAAAAGCGGTATAGCCACGTTGATGGTCAATTTGAGGTTGAAGGTAGGCGTTCTTGGTAACTTGACGAAGCGAGAAAAAAGCATCCCCTTGTTCATACGCTTGTTCGATTGCTTTCAAAGGAATCTCATGGTTCTTTAATGCAAAGAATCCGATTTCCTTGAGGGAGTCACCCACTGCTTGTATGAATGTCTGTTGTCGTTGAAGGTCACCGCTGGTGTAATCCGAGAAGTCTATGACAGGGATGCTTCGCATCATTCCACCTTCATCAGTCGAGATTACTACGCACTTTCGAGAGAAGTCGTAGCATTTCGATATAAATCCAAATGACTGTTACAAGGAGTCCAAAGGCCCCCCACCATTCACCCACTTTCGGTGTTTGTTGTTGAATTCCAGTTTCAATGAAATTAAAATCGAGAATTAAACACAAGGAAGCCACACCAAGAATAAACAATGTGAGTAGAATTCCGATTGGTCCTGATGAATGAAGGAATGGAACTTGAAAAGAGCCTGGGATGAAGGAAAGGATAAACGAGACCACATACAACAACATAATACCCATTACGAGGCTCATGACTACCTTTTGAAACATCGGAGTGGCTTTGATAATCCGAGTCGCATACAGCCCATACATGGCGCCAACAATGCACATTGTTCCAACTGCTGCTTGGAATACAATTCCAGAATACATCTGTTCGAAGATCAGGGAAACTCCTCCAACAAAAAGGCCCTCGAATACAGCATAGGAGAGCATTAACGGCACTGGATTCTTTGGTCGAGAAAAAACCAGAATGAGAACAAGGATGAAACCGGTAATCCCACCGATAATCATTGCGGCCATGGCGAGATTCATGTTAATCGCAATTGCAGCATAAGCAGTTAATGCGGCAAACAAGACCGTGGTGCCGAACATGATGCCAATTTTTTGCATTGTCCCTTCATAGGACATGGACTCATGTCCTTCGATATTACTCCAAAACTTGTTTGAAAGAACAGGGTTACTTGTGTTGTAGGCCATAGCAATCAATCTTTGGACATCGAGGTCCTTTGTCAATCTTGTGATGTTCAAGCGTGTTCATTGACCTGTTCTTGATAGTACTCCGCCAGTTGGTCAATCGACCATCCCTGGTCAAGATAGGATTGAATCGTTGCTTCTGGCCACCCTGGACAACGTGCGAGATCTTCGGATGAAAGTCCCGAAGGCATTGGTGCTTCTCCACTCCCGTCAAGAACCGGCATATTCCAATTGTCAGCATCAATATTCGTTTCAGCAAGTGCGTCGAGGTTTTCACTCTCGATGGTAATCAAATCCTTGATTTCTTCACCCTCAGTTTCGATGTTCCTCAAGATGAGGAATGCTCCAGCAGCCAATCCGATTCCTGCAAGCATGAACGTAAGCATCATTCCAGAGGCGAAATTAGAACTTGTATCGGCACTCGGTGCAGCATTAGCATTTCTCTGTTCAGTCGAGCAACCATCGACGTTAACTGGAATATTTGCACCGGTATTCGGGCAGATGTCATCCCGATTGATGACCATATCAGCGTCATCATCTAATGTGCTGTTGTCAATGAGAGTTTGATTTCCATCAGTCAGAATTCCACCAAGGTCACAGCCAAGAAGTTCTGATTCATTGACACCATCGCCATCAGCATCAGCAAGTGTCAATGCTGCGGTTGGAGAGACATCAGGAATCGTAGAATCTTGAGCAGTTGCTTGTGCCCACGAAACTTCGATTGCATCTGGAATACAATCTCCATCGGTATCAGGATTGGTTGCATGACTACCGAAAATGTATTCCACTTCATTCAGTAATCCATCTCCATCCGCATCATACGCTCCCTCAAGAATATTGAGCATGGCAAGAGTGCGTGTTGTACGGTTGAGTCCATTGGCCACTTCCCAATAATCCGGCAGACCATCGTTATCGGTATCCGTCACATTGTCAGTACGGACCCAATCCCGATACCATCCAGCAAGGAAAGGAGCAGTGACTTCTGCGCTACTGAGAATGAGGCCCATTTCACGGTTCCGTGTTGTGGCAGAATCACCCCAATTAATTGATGAAATCAGTACGTGCTCAGCATCAACAATAACACCCTTGTTATGCAATTTCGAAACTTCATCATCTTCACTCATGATGATCGCATTGATGTCGTATCCAAGGGTCGAGTTCCATTCTTCATTGAAGGTATCAACGACATCTTGAATATCCTTATCGAGATAAGCACCGTTCAAAATCAAACGAATACGAATGCCACTTTGTGCAGCGTTTTCCAAAGCGGTGACAATTGGATTCTCTCCCCAACCCCAGCTCCAATCCACATCGAGATATTGCAACGACAATAGAATTTCTTCATCTGCTTGTTCAATCATCCAGACCAAGCCGTCAATACAAGTGTCTGGGCACGTGATGAGACGGCCAGACACATTGGTTGTAATCGGTTCCGCCATCGTTCCATTGACAAGGGGTTTGAGTGCATCCATCGACCAATCGGATGGTGCTGAACCTGGGTAGACTTGTGTGATGTAGGTGCGACTCGAAGATTCATCATAGGCAAGTTGATTCATGACCTTTTGAGCAAGGTCTGCGTTATCGATTAAGACTCCCCATTCAGAGTTTCCGCGTTCACCAGGTGCAGGTTGTGAGGAACTCTTCCAATTACCTGAACCAATCCATACACTTCCATTGTCTTTTACGGCTACTTTGCTGTGAATATAGGAATAAGGGTCATCATTTTGTCCACCAAACCAGAACGTATTGATTCCAGCAGTTGCAAGTATGTTTGCCGTGCCGAGTTGGTTGTTCTTATCGTAATTATTCCACCAGTATTCCGCAGCGTTAAGAACTACGGTAACATCAACACCTCGGTTATGTGCTTCAATGAGTGCTTGAACCAAATTTGGCTGTTCGATCTGATAAAGGTGAACATGTAACGATTCAGTAGCATTGTCAATCCATGCGACCAAGTCAACGAGGCCTTCTTGAGGACCAATCAATGGCGTGATGGTACTTATGCCTGAGAACAGTGTTGGACCACAGAAGGTGCTTGCACCTAAACGTCCCCAACGATGTTGCCAATCCAAGGCGACATCAGTATCTGGTAAATTGCCACATCCATCGCCGCGATGATAAACAAGAAGAGAAAGACTGGTGACAGGTTCGACCAAACTAATACCACTCCAACCTGCGGATTCAACTGGACCGTTACCGTAGACCACTGTATCTGCAAGGACACCCGAAGGCGTTGATATCTGAAGAGCAGCCCCTGAATCAGGAAGTGTCAATCCCGAGATGGACATGGCAGAATCAAATCCAATGATTGTGCCATCTTCGTAGACAGAAAGACCGCTTGGGTCTGAAGCAAGAATCACCGAACCGTTGGAAGGAATCGCGACTTCACCAAAGGAATAATCCGTGGCTTCATTTGCTGAATTGATGAGTGTGAAGGTCCATCCCTCCATGTAAGCAAGGCTATCACCGATGTTCGTAATTTCAATGAATTCTGTATTACTTGAAATGGAGGTTGAACCTTCGGGCATAAAGCGGCTGAAGACAATATCTTGTGCCTCAGCAAAAAGGGTCGCATCTGGCTCTTCGTAGCCAGGAGTTGGCCAAAGGAGTAATTCCCAACCGTCGAGTTCAGTCTCGCCAGGCCCCATCGTTTGGCAATCACTGACGATGTTCCATTGTGCCATTTGAACCGAATTCCCATCAGGATCCGAGAGTTGTAATTGGTCTCCTAAACCTGAAATTACATTGTTTTCCATCAGCAGGACAGCGCGCTCTTGTGGGGCGAGGAGCATCGAATCATCAGTTTGATTCCACATTGAAGTTGTTCTGAAAAAGCGTCGGTCTCCATCACTTGAATCAACTCTCCATCGGCTCAAATTGAGATCAAGAGTGCCAACGTTCATGACTTCGACCCAATCTTCCAGTGGGTCGATTGAATCATCATTGCAATACGCCAAAATTTCAGTGAGAACCAGGTCATGGGTGCCTGCATACATTGGCCAAACTGGATTCCCCTCGCCTGGAGTTGCCCAAGCGGATTGAATCCAATCACTGCCGTTTGATGCACCTGTTCCAAGAGGTCCAGCACCTGCGTGCGTGCTGTTTGGAGCAATCAAAGATTCACCTTCAGTCGTAGAAACCCAAGAGATAGAATCAACCATGTTCCCGTTTCCATCAATCAAGATAATAGAGTCTGGAGTCGTGTGTTTTAGGTAAAAACTTGTGGTACCATTCAAAGCAATTAATGCGACATCTCCCGGTTGAATAATCGAGGTTGCTTGGAGCGGCATGTTGAATTGATGCAGAGTCAGTGAACGACTATTGGAGGACTGTAATTTCCACCCACCTACGTCAAGCGCAGCGGTCCCATTGTTGTATATTTCAAGCCATTCTCCAAGGGGCCATTGTTGATTATCATTGCCAACAGCATCCGGAAATACTTCGGTGAAAATCGCGAGGCCTGTTGAAGGTGTTTCACCAGGGTCTGGTTGACCGGGTGTCATCCAGGTTGAAGGGACCCATGGGTCTGCATCCATTTCCGCAGGAATCAGCGAAATGTTTTCACCGTAATCAGTTGTATACCAAGCAGAATCAACAATCAATCCAGTTGAATCACGAAGCATGAGTTGATTGTAATAATCCCATAGTTCAGTATCAGCATTAAATTGAATCAGTCGTCGCTCTTCAGCATCAATTGAAGTAGCACCTTGAGTTTGGTTGAAGACAAGTGAACCAGGGTCTAGATACGTGACATTACCCATTCCATCAATGACTGACCAACCTGACAAATCCACCGTTGTGTTTCCAGTATTGAGCAATTCAATCCACTCCCCATCTGGGAAAGTAGAACCATCTGAACTGCTGTTTGATAATAATTCAGCAAATTCAATTGGTGAGGGAGTAGAGGCAATTATAGAAAAATCAAGAGGGTTACTTGCATTTGGAGTTGGGTAGGCAGCATAGGTCCAGTATTGGGATGATGAACTCTCGACAAGTGCGAATCCAGCTTCAGTATCAGTCCAAGAGATTTGTTGTGCTTTGGTTCCATTTGGCCAAAACAAGGATAATGTTTCGACACCATTGTTCAATACACCAGAATTCCCAGAACCGTTAACGGCAATGATTCTTGTATCACCCGGAGCGATGATGGTCGAATTGGAATCGTTCGTATATCCGACGAGATGGTTTTCGTCAAAGGCAAGAATATTGCCTGCAGTATCTTGAAGGGACCATCCTGTCAAGTTCATAGCGGTCATTCCGGAGTTGAAGATTTCAACCCATTCGCCTCCTGGCCATGTTGCGTTATCGAAAGAAGGCCAAGGGTTGGACATGACTTCATTGATGACAAGATCAGAAGGGTATACAGTTGGGCCACCCGTTGAGCCTCCAGAGTTGATGGCGCCAGGTGTTGGACCGTTTGTAGCAACCCAGTCACCAGTTGCACTGAAACTGTCTTCTTCAAGGCTTGAGCCTGAAGGAGCAGAGGATGAAAAGGTCCATGTCGCTTGGTCAAGTTGAACACCGGAAGAATTGAACAACGAGATGATGTCATTTGTATTCGCCAGATAAAAAATCGAGCTTGGCAATCCATTTCGAGCGATGACCATGTATTCATCCGGTTCAATTTCCCAACTGGTAGAATCCATAGTATCGTAATCAACAATCGAGGTCGAATTGAAGTACAGAGTTTTGGAAGCCTTATTGGTTAAATACCAATCTCGAACATCAACGGTTGTGTTTCCCGAGTTATGAATCTCCATCCATTCGCCACCTGACCAACTTGCATTATCGTAGCCGTTTGGATTTGGAAGTGCTTCGTTAAGGCAGATATCACCTGTACAAGCCAGTGAACGACTGGAAGTTGCAGGCACATCAGGTACCTCTTCAAGAGATGAAATACCAAAGGGGGCAATTATTGAAATCACCATGAGGGTTGCGAGGCAGAGGGAGCGAACGACGGCATTCATGGTATCACCAACATGCCATGGATTCGGTCTAAGGGCATATCACTTTCCCTAAGCCTTTCCGAAGAATAACTTAATCCTGTTCAAAGGAATCCTGCGTTATCGACCAAGTTCTCGAATAAGAGATACGTAATTGGTACTAAAATAACACCCATTGCGTGACTACGGCGAATACCTAATCGAGGAGGTAAGAGCCCCAGCATGGTTCCGACAATGAGGACTGCTAATCCGATGAAACCAGTACTGACGAACACCAGAGCAGCGACGAAAACAATGACACTCATAATCATCTGTTGTAATGGAATTGCTGCGTGAAGTCGCAACATACCTTTTCCGACGAATCGCATAATGGGCATAGCCATGAGGCCAGCAGCAAGAGTGATGGCTAGCAAACGAATGAAATCCGCAGTTGGTTCAAGACTACTCCACGTGTCGACAGGGTACATCGCTTTGAGTGCCAAGGTTGCACCAGATCGTGAACGGCCGATGATGTAGAGGAATCCAAGGACACATACTGTAACAGCAGTGTTCACCGCTGATAGAATCGCAATAATTTCCAAATCTTGCTTCGTTTGAGGTCCTTCGACGCCCTCTTCGGATTCGGCTTTTGCAATTTCGAGTAATTCGTCATCGGTTAATTCAGTGAGTCGCCGAGTTTCCCAATCCATTCCAAAGCCTTGTTTGCCTTGCATTTTAGCAGCGACGTTTCGTCCACCCATGACAAGGACAGTCGCTTGAGATGCCGTCATTCCAGGGAGGACACCCATCGATGCTCCTGCGACGCCTGACCAAAAGCATGGAACCAATAATGGCTTAACAGGAGGCAAATCCCAGTTTTCTTTCTGTGGAGGAAGATGGGATGTTGTTGCATAAATATCGAGGAGATTGGCTATACCAAATAATCCGGCTAAACTCGGAAGTAAAAGACTCGCTCCAGGCATGTCAAGTGGTGAACGTGCTGGGAGTGAATGCGGGCCAAGGATGGTCCAGCCAAACAGTCCGGTGAGCAAGAAAAAGGCTGTTGCGGAAAAGAAACCTGCCAATCGAGAATCGTTACCGAGTTTTCCGCGCGTTACCATTTTCAACCATTTTGGCCAATCGAGACGTGTGGTTTCAGTCGCCAATAATAATAATGAAATCGTCAGTAAAATGAATGGTAAAAAGGCACGTAATTGAGTATACCAGCCCAATTCGGGACCAAAGGCAATACGAGCCACAATAATCAGTGGGAGTGAAAGGAACAAACCGAGTTGTGAGCCTCGAGCTGACCAAGCAACTCCACGTGCAGCATTTCCAGAGAGTAACATCCTGTGACCGGGTAAGAGTGACAACGCTTGGTCAGCATCCGGCGCACCCATCAAGGCCGAAGGTATGTAATTGAGAAATGTATGTACTGTTCCTGTTGAAACAATGATGCCAGCCACTGCCGAAAGAGGAATTCCTAAACTTAACAATGCAGGTGCTAAAGCAAGTAAAATCAGTGCGACATTGTTGACGTGAAAACCTGGAATGATTCCAGTAAGTGTCCCCATCGCAACACCCATGAACAAGGCTGCTAACATCCAACTCAATTCATATAAATAGGCCTCAAGCATGTGAATACCTCAGGAGTTTTGGTTGTTTGGACCGGTTCCATTCTCCATTTCTTCGCGGTCATTGATTCCATCCCCATCCGAATCGATGGTGTTTGAATTGAAGCCGGTGGCATCTTCAAAACTATCTGCCAGACGGTCGCCATCCTCATCCAAAGCATCTGCATTATCAAGAGAAAAGACCAGAGCCAAATCACTGGGATGTTCGATTTGCCGTAGTCTTCCATTCCATGTAAGGGATTGATTTTCGTGCAACGTATCAGTACCAATTGCATTGAGTCGGACATTTAGTTTGATGGATTGTTCTGAACCTGGGCGTTCGAGATACCAGCCATCATCATGGAGGGCTGCTTTTCCATCGATTAACACTAACTGGTTCTTGGTATAGCCCCATTGGGTTGCTCCAGCGTCCCAAAGTATGGTCTGAGGTTCCGGAGGGTTTCCAACCAACTGGTAGGTGTCAACCATGATTCGCATCATCATTTTTTCGTCGTCCCACGATACAGTGACGTTGGCAATGATGCCCTGACCAGCTTCGATCCATTCGGTTCGTGTTGAAGGGAACGACATGGCCACACGTGTTTGTCCAAAGGTGTAGCCCTGACTATCAACAAAATAGCCTTCCGTATCGAGTGGTTCGAAGGAGTATTGCATGAATGTGCTGAGCGTGTATTGTTTGCTAGGTGTTTGCAACATTGATGCCGGGCTAGCGGAGAGCATGGCTTGCATCGACATTGCGGACATTGGGTCAATGAGATTGGTGCCATTACCATTGTTGGCATCAATACACCACATGCTGCGAACGTCATTCCACATTAAGCGGCCTGAGGCTTCGTAAGTAGAGCCGTTGTAACCCTGCGTAGCAGCGCTTGTGATGTCTTCATCGGTTGGGAGAATACACATCACGTTGCCGTTTGGCCCAGACAGCGTCCATTGGCCGTTAGAAATCAATACGGTACCTGCCATAGAGACCATGCTTCCTGATTCGTAACTCCATGTGGATTCACCCGACCATTCGAGATTATTGATTGGAGGTGAATAGCTTGTGACGACGAGGATGGTCGGACCTTGAGTCATCAGTGCCCATCGCAAACTCATTTCTTGGTAAGCGAGCATACCAGTCACTTCAATTTTAGAATCGGATTCAATCCAAACTCCTGTAGCAGATTGAACAAGGAGTTGCATTTGGTGCGAGGCATCTGTGAGGTAAGCAGAGGTAAATGTTGCATCTGGATTTACAGCTTCACTGATGTATCCGGTCACAGTCAAAATCTCCCCTACGTAGGTTTCGGGAGCTACGGCAAGATCTGAAAGAGAAACTCGTTCGAGAACAGGTAAATCTTCTGGCTCCCAATCCAACGCACCTGAACCAGTTGCTTGCATGTAAAATCTGCCATTATAATCGACAACATCACCCATCACCGTAACATTGGTACCGATTGGAGGGATCGTTCCGGTTGAAAACCAACGTACTTGTATGACGCCAGTATCATCTTCAATAACTAAATCGACTCGGTCTTCCCCATTGCCATATCGGTCTTCAATCCACGAAATGACTTTTCCTTCGACTAATACAACTTCATTTTTGTGCTGAATTAAATCGTCAATCTCGACAACTTGAGGTTCTCGAACCATTGCATACCAATTCAAAGTGGCAACTAAGAAGAGAGAAAGTGCAAACATAACCCACAATTTTTGCCCACGAGTCGCAGGATTATCATCCGTTATTTTTAGCATAATGTCCTTCAGAGGATCTGCCATGTTGGTGTTCACATACCCCCCGTGCTTAGGCATTGTCCCTTAGCATTCAGTTGTTATTTCGCAAATCACCAAGTTTTTTTGCGTGCGGGGCCTTTTTAATGGAAAAGCAGACCGCTTCATGGGGATGGCTATGCGTGACCGTGTGATTCGTGATGAGATTCACAAAGATATTCTCGTTCCTGCGAGCCATGCAAAAATAATCGATACACGTGAGTTTCAACGTCTTCGTTCAATCCAACAACTCTCTACCTGTGAGTATGTATTCCCCGCCGCCAACCATAATCGTTTTTCACATTCACTCGGCGCCTACCACTTGGCAGGAACATTGATCTCTTCGCTCAATGAAGTTCAGCCCAACCTTGTTTCAGGTGAAGACAGTGAACTGATCCGATTAGCTGCATTGCTTCACGATATTGGCCACCCACCATTTTCACACGTGTTGGAAACTCCAGAAGTGTTTGCGACCTATCATTCACATGAACACTGGGGCCGAGTCTTACTGGAATCCGAAGATACTGAAATCGGAATGGCACTCCTCGAGGTACTCGGCCAACAACGCCGAGATCGTTTATTCGCACTCATGGATGGAGCATCTGAACACGAAGGGATTACGATTCCACCTTACATGAAAGAAATAGTCTCCAGTCAACTGGATGTTGACCGTATGGATTACATGGTTCGAGACCAAGCAAATACAGGTGCACAAATCGGCGGTTTTGACATTGCTCGGGTTATTCGTGCGCTGCGTGTCAACAAAGAGGGTCATTTCTATGTGAAATCGTGGGGCTTGCCTGCAATCGAAGCCTATCTTGTTACTCGTTACCATATGTATCATCAAGTCTATTTCCATAAAGTCAATATGTTGACTCAAAATTATCTTGTCAGAATGCTTTCACGTGCTCGTAATCTTGCCAAAGAAGGTTCACTCCAACTCTCACCACCACTCGAGAATATGTTGTTGAATCCCGCACTTGATGCCAAAGGATATGCTGCATTGAATGATGCACACATACGCGTGGCTTTACCCGAGTGGGCAGAGCACCAGGACACAATTTTGGCCCATTATGCAATGCGTTTGCTCTCACGTAGAGATTTCCATAAATCGTTGCGGATTGAAGGCCTCTCTGCTGAAATGGTTGATGTGGTCTTACCAAGACTCAAGCCTCTGGTTGAAGCTGCTGGATACAATCCCTCAATCGATGTCATCACAGCTCGCATCTCAAAACGTGGCTACATGCCTTATGAACAAGGAATTATCCTTGAAGATGGCCGAGATGCAGCCGATCACTCGCCGCTGGTCCGTTCACTCAGCCAGCCAAACGAGCGAGTGCTTATTTTCGTCCCTGATGCGATTCGAGATGAACTCGAAATCAATGTCCGTGAATGGATTAAACCCTCGCAGTCTTCGCTTACTCAGTTTGAATGACGTAGAGGTAAGTTCTTGTCTTGCGCCTATTCCCTCGGCATAGGGGCCCGTAGCTTAGTTGGTTGGAGCACCCGGCTCATAACCGGGGGGTCAAGGGTTCAAGTCCCTTCGGGCCCACTTAATCATTTGAGGTCAGCGTAGGCTATTTTTGGAACCATCTTGGCGTAACGGTTATGAGGGTCTCATTGCTGGGGTTGACTAATAGGTGAAACCTCTATGATGAAGCGTGCTATGTTCTTGCTTGCCCTCTACCTTTGCTCAGTCATGATTGTCGCCGTTCCTGCTGCGGCACAAGCCCCGACTGCGGCGGTCTCACTTTCATGTGCACCGATTTCAATTAATATTGAAGTCAAACCTGGTTCAACCTACAACGGTTTCACAACCTGCACGGCGAACAACCCAACCACTTACCAAGAAAAAATTAGTATTCTCGTAACCAGTGATGGTCTTGCAACCGCAGCCCCTGGTGACATGTATATTGGTGGTAACTCGGAAGTCGACTTCCAAATTTCGGTTCGAGCGACTCCTTACATGGTGATGCAAAGTCGAACACTCTCGGTCTCTGCTACAGTTCAAGAGATCAACTCATTGCCTCCAGTCAACTCTGCTTCATCTCAGAACAACATGATTGTCAACATCATGCAATATTCTTTGGTCCAAGTTGAAGCAGTCGAGCCTTTTGTTCAATTGATGCCAAAGAAAGACAAGAACTTCGAATTCAAAGTTTACAACCTCGGTAACCAAATTGACTTCATGAAGGTCGGAATTACTGAAACCAGTCGTGATAATCTTGAAGAAGCTGGTTTCACCATTAACTTGCCAGCAGTCAAGGTTCAAATCGATGCAATACCAACCGCAACGAAAGTTCGAATCATGGTACGAACACCGAAAACTCAGGGATGGAGCGATGCTTACCACGTCCTTGACTTCTTTGCAGAATCCGAATTCCAGTGTAATAACGGTGGATGTATCCGTGAATCACAAATGATCACAGTCTATGTCCGTGGTGTTTACCTGCCAGGCTTCGAAGTCGTTCCCGCTCTTTCAATGGTCGTCCTTGCTGCAGCAGTAGCCGGTCGTCGACTAACAGAAAACCGAGACGAAGAAGAAGACTTTGTCTGGCATGACTCGGCTCCCGGGCTGTGACGGCTTTTACTCGAACCTACAACAAAGGGGTCGAAATCGACTCTCACAGGGGTTGCTTTGATAATCCCCTCCGTTAAACGCTCATTTAACAGGGATTACTATGGGTGGATTACTAGACAAAGCCAACGCTACAAAAACTGAGACAGTCGATGCTGAAGTTGTCACTAAAAAAGTGACAGTAAATGTTGCTAAGGTGGTTGATGCACCTTCAACCCCAAAAGGTGAAACCTTTCTCCAAACAGCAAATCCAATTGGCTTGGGATTAGGTGCACTTGGATTCGTCCTAATGTGGTTTTTGAATAATTATTTCCTCGAAGACATCACTGGACCAATTCCCTTTGGTCTTGTTGTTGTATTGATTATGGCAGGTTCTTTTTATCTTGTTTGGGACTCAATTGACCGACAAAAAACATTGACTCTGGCTGTTGGCTATTTATTGTTAACAGGTCTACCGTATCTTGCAGGTCTCGAACTCGGAAGCAGCCCTGGTGTTTCAGAGATAAGTGTAAATGAAGATACGAATGAATTTTCTTTTGTTGTCCGAGGTTCCTTTTCTTCAGCAACCTCTGAAATTCTCCTTGGCGATGAGTCCCTTTGGTCCGAATCAAAGGATATGAGTAACGACCGAAGCAAATTCACAGTTCTTCTCGAAACGATTTTCATGGGTAATTCACAAGACCATCTCTTGAGTACGGTAAACACCTATTCAATACGTGTGGTCGCCAATACCGGGGATACATCAACAGTGGAAATTTCACCTTCGCTTCTCAATCGTGAAGTGGAAAACTCTGCAGCTAAACTGATCACTCGGACTGAAACCACAGAGGAGGGGGATCAACTCGTTACCGGTGTCACCGTTTTGGCATTGGTTGGAATGTTTTCCAGTTCCGCTGCTGCAAGTGTTGGTGGGGAACATGACATGTCCAGCACTTCTCAAAAGCGTTTACCGGTTCCGTCGGACTATACAATCCAACTGAAGATTCTCCAAGGTAGCACACAAACGTATGAATCAGCAGAAATAAAGGTGGATGGTCTTGCTGCTACATGGGAACCAGCATCGGCAGATGAGGATTTAGCTAACTTTGGTAGTACAAACGGTTGGTTCTCGATGCCTGGAAACGCTATGGACGAAAACAAACTGTATGAATTCATTGAGAGAGATCAATTTTTCGAAGATGATGGATGTTATAATTTCCAAATCATCGTCACCAATGACTTCCACTCTACAATGAATGATGCCTCACCGGGAAATGGTGTGTTCATCAGTGAAAATGCTTGGCAACTCGACTTTGACAGCCGGGAGTCGAACTCCGAAATGAAACCCTGCACGCCTTAAGTTTAGACGAATTCAAACTTCGTCATCTTCGTTCGTTTCATCGACTTCTTCTCTATCTTCAGTCACTTCTTGTTCTTCCTCTTCCAAGGGTTCATTGAACTCTATCGTTGAGATCTTCTCACCTGCTTTTCGTGCAAACAAAGCACTTCCAATGACGATGAGGACGACGAGAATACCATAGACAATGAATGGTTGGTCTTCAGTCTCTTCGCCAATATACCAACCGACTTCTTGGGAGTTTCCACCCTCGACGTTGGTGACATCCTCTGCAATCGCTTTCAAAATATTAGGGATAAGCGTACGGCAGTTGAGAATTTGAGGCCCGTCAGTATTGGCCCACCAAGAGACAGGGAGTTTCTTTTCTTCACCAGGGGTAAGTGTCGTTGTGAGGGCAGTCGTTTCAGTAAGGTTCTCATCAACATAGCACCAGATGTTGACAGTAGCAGTTGCATTGCCAGTATTTCGGACCGTTATCATAGCACCTATTTTCTTATCCACTTCAGCGGTTGTGTCTTCAGCATCGATTGAAACGATTTCGATGTAAGGTAAGGGTACGTCAATAATCGCAGTTGGTGTTTGAGGTGCAGCGACAGTCGTAGAAAAGTCACCCCATCCAGTGCTGAGTGTGAATACAAGTTCAGCGTCTTCTGAATGATAGACGCCGTTCTGGTCAACCCATTCCACGATTCGTTGCCATTCACTTCCTCCAATGTCAATCAATCCATTTGAGTTTGTAAAATCGTCACGAGTGGAACCCCCATACCCAATTCCAGTTTGGTGAACCGTTATGTTTCCTGCATTGGTTTGAATTTGTCGTTGAGACAACAGTCGAATCCATCCATCTGTTACGCCACCGGTTCCTTGATTATCGGTGTAGGTGATCTCAGCAAGGTCATGGACAATAATGTCTTCATCGGTACGACTGCCGAGAATAGAACTGGAGTTGACAACGATACTTGTGCCGTCATCGACATTGATGGGGGCGCTACCAATCAAGGTGCTCGAATGCATCTCGCATACGCCGGAACAGGTGAGTTCAGCCCCATACAAAGTAGCTCCATCTAAGTGCAACGTTCCTTGAACGTCGAGCGCAAATGAAGCACTGTTCCAAATTAAACTTCCACCGGTCTGATTGAGTTCACTCGCCAAGAGGATTGCCGCTTCACCGCTACCCGAATGTAGGGCTTGGACAGAAACGACCTGTATCTCAAATGCATAGTATGTGTAAAAGTCAGCGAGCAAATCACTACCATTAAGTGATACATCAATGAAAATGTGGTCTGAACCTGCAGCATCACTTGTTTGTTCACCAATGGTCACGTTGAACATGGCCGATTCAGGAATCACTTGGTTGAAATCGATTCTCAATTGTCCTGACTCTGCTAAATCTCCAAAATTCATGTGTAATTGGGTGTCGTTCATTATTGCAAGTCCTGAATCCAATTGGTCTCCAAGCAGCGCACCGGTCAGCATGAGTGCTCCACCTTCTTCGACGGTGATTGAATTGCCCGTTGCAAGTGTGACATCACCTTCAATCGTCAATGTTGCACCGCTTTCCACAATGAGGTTTCCATTCATGGTATTCGTTCCATTCCATGTTTCATCCGCACTGATGATGACAGTTGTACCGTCGCTTGGAACTTCAGCATGAACTCCAGCAAGTGTACTTAATGTGGTGACAATCAAGAGAAATGTCAAGGATAGGGCGGTTCGCATATACCGAGGTAGAACAAAGCCACATTATAGGCTTCTCTCCGGAATCAATAGGGTACATCTTTCCAGCCAATCTTGTAGCCAATGAGATTGAATGACCGATGTAAAACAGGTGTGAATACAATCAATGCCAACATTGGGAGTCTTAATTCCGAGTCGGCTAGGACTGAAGTTCCAAGCATAAGTTGCCCTGCTAAGAAGACCATGATGGCAAAAGGTAGAGTGTCGAGAAGAGGCGCTTTCGAAGAGATATCACCTTCACGCTTGAGGCCACGTCGACGTTTCAGGAAAGACCCCGTACTGTCACCGACGAGACAAAAGAAGCCGAGGAATGAACCTAATATGAATGCGGTGAGCATGTTTCCTCCAATTGAAAACCACGCATCCTCAGCCCCTTGTAATGGATGGGCAAAAACACCATTTTCTCCGATGACTGCACCCGTTGCAGGGACTTCGCCGAATGAGGCTACAATGAGCATGCACAAGAGTCCAGATGTCAACGAACCACCAATGAGTCCGTTCCAAGTTTTACCGTCGCCAAGAATTCGATTTCCATCGCTGAGTGTCCTGCCGCCATCAATTGGCCAAGGGCCATATCCTGTTTTCGGTAGCCATTTGCCCCACATCATGGCGAAGGTATTCGCCAAAAATCCAGGTAAGTAAAGCCAAAGCGTCAACGCACAGAGTCCAAGAAAATTCATTTCAATCACCAAAGGTTCACACCCTTATTTGGTGGCTTGAGGGACGGTCTTTGAAGCATCCCCTTTGAAACGGCTTTAGAGAGCGAACAGTCTGCATGTAGACGCGATGGGATTATGGGATGGCGGCGACCGAGGCAGACCATGGCAGACAAGGTGGTCCTCGTTGTCGGTGGAGGTGGACGTGAACATGCGCTTTGCATGGAATTGAAGCAATCCAAGCATGTTGGTGAACTCCATTGTGCCCCGGGGAATGCAGGAACTTCTTTTTTGGCAAAGAATCATGCAATTTCAGCAACGGATGTTGAGGGATTGTTGAATTTAGCGGAAATACTTGGTGCTGATTTGGTCGTGGTAGGTCCGGAGGCACCTTTGTGTGCAGCACTCGCAGACCGCTTAGAAGACATTGGGATTCCATGTTTTGGACCTGTAGCACATCTCGCTCAACTCGAGGGTTCAAAGTTGCATGCAAAGCAAGTTATGCAAAAAGCGAATGTTCCTACTGCGGCCTTTCATGTTCTCTCAGACACAAGTGATATCGAGGCGGCGTTGGATGATTTCGCCGGAAATCCGTGGGTTGTAAAACGTGATGTTTTAGCAGGTGGCAAAGGCGTCGTTGTAACAGAAGACCGTAATGAAGCACGAACATTCATCAACACTTCAATTCAAAGTGATGGGCAAGTTCTGCTCGAAGAATTTTTACCCGGCGAAGAAGCAAGTATGTTGGTGATTATGGATGGTTCCGGCTATGTTTGCTTGCCTGCAAGTCAAGACCACAAGCGTGCTTTTGATGGCGATGAAGGGCCAAATACTGGTGGGATGGGCGCCTATTGCCCTGCACCGTTGGTTACAGATGCAGTATGTCAAAAAACGATTGAATCGATCATTGAACCGATGCACAAGTATCTCACTTCATCTGGAACTCCATACCGTGGCGTCCTCTATGTCGGGTTGATGATTCCTGAATCGGGAGAACCAAATGTGGTTGAATTTAATGTCCGATTCGGCGACCCTGAATGTCAAATCACACTCCCTCTGCTGAAAACTGACGTCTACGAAGTTCTTGAAGCCGCTTCGACCGACCGATTAGCAGAACTCAACATCGAGTTCCATGACCTCTTTGCTGCGACCGTTGTCCTTGCCGCAGAGGGATACCCAAACACTCCAGTCAAAGGTCGTTTGATTCATGGCCTCTCCAAGAACACCATCCAATCAGCTGGGGCAAAGGCTTGGGTAAATCATGCAGGCACCAGTTTCGATGCCCAAGGCCGCCTTGTTTCGACTGGGGGGCGTGTTCTCTCTTGCAGTGCTTCTGGACCTACTCTTGAGGCGTCTGTGAAGTTAGCATATGAGCTCATTCGTACCATCGAATTAGAAGGCTCTCACTACAGAACAGATATTGCATCGAGAGCACTTTAACGCTGCACTCAGCCGTCCAAATCTGGCTAAAATCACGGGTCGGATTACACCGGTGAAATGAGGCGCAGCGTGGCTTTAATCTGTTGCTCTCGCATAGTCATCATTAAAAGAGGCTTTCAAGTGGCGAAGTCGCTTCTGCCTTGTTGCAGTCGCACAAACACCTTTGAGGGATAAAATATGGAACAAAAAACTGGCACAAACCGCACTGCGCCAGCAGCACCGCTTGGATGGCTTATTGCCCCCCTTGCAGTCCTGCTCGCTATCGCAGCCATCAAGCTCGCTGGAGTCACCTTCGAGCTCGATGTAGACAACATGACGCCGATGATTTTTATCGTCGTCGCAAGTATCTTGGGACTTCTCCCATCGATGCTCAAACAATCTGAATCCGTTTCACTTTCAAAGGCCACTCTTTCCCTCTTAATGCTGGCCTCTGCTCTTATTGGTGCGGAAATCATCTACATGCAGGGTTATGGAGCATTATCCGGCCTCCTGTTCGCATTGGTCACCTTCGGCGTTCATTTCATGACCAGCCGTGGGCGACACGAACTTGCAACCATCATCATCTTCATGGCGGTTGGAATCAACGTTGGAATCGTTGCTGCTGGAGACGCTCTTGCGCTTCTCCCAGAGTATTACAACATGGCAGGTCCGGATGAGATAAATCCGAATACTGGATTGCCGTTGATTGAAGAGGTCAGGACATTGAATTTGAAATATCAGGCTGTTGGATACCAATTCTTTTCCTATGTGACACTCTTCACACTTCTTGGTGTTCTTGTCGCTACAATGGCACGAGGAGTTTTGACACCCGTAAGCGAAACCGGTTGGTTTAGTTTCATGAACAATGAGAGTTCTTCAATCATCAACAAGAAAAACTTACCCTTGCAAATTGCTCTTGCCGTCTGGTCTTTTGCTCACATTGCAAGTCTCTGGCATTTCGACAGTGTCTCGGTTGCCGACCAACTCGGAATCAATACCGTTGAGGGCTACCATGGCTACTTTGGCTACTGGCCAGCCTTCTTCACCGGTATGGTTGCACTGATTGTCGCAGGGATGTTCTCCGAGCGCTGGCATACCCGTGCAATGACTCTCGGATCAATGTGGACTTTGTATTTGGTTTCATCATGGTATGATTCAGGCATGTTCTCTGTGGACATGCTGAACGGAAACTGGGGCAGTTTGATCTGGCTCGGAATCACCTTCTTTATCGGCGTGGCCATTTATTCAATTTCCACCCATGATTCATGGGGCGGATGGGTGAACCGTGAAGAGCATGAATATTCAGGTGCTCGTTTATTCTGGAATCAGCATTGGGCAGGCGTCATGATTGGACTTGCTTTCTTCTTTGGTCTGGTCATTCGCACACAATGGTATGTTGTGCCATCAATGAATGCATACGGAACTGGGAACTGGGACATGACCGGTGGTTCTGACCCATGGTACATGAAGCGAGTTGTTGACTATATTCTTGCCAATAATGCTCACATGATTGTTGATGCTGACCGTTTCTACCCCGTCGGTGGAATCAACCCTCGACCTCCGATTTTCACATGGTCGATTGCAGTCGTTGCAATGTTGCTTGAACCGTTCTTTGCGAATGGCGATGCAGTTTGGTGGGCAATCCTTTCCCTCCCTGCTATCTACGGCGCTCTTACCATTTTGCCAGTTGCTATTATTGCACGCGAACACGTCGGTGTAAAAGCAGCAGTAATCGCAGCATGGCTTCTCGCCTTTATGCCTGCACACGTGAGCCACACAACATGGGCTCTTGCAGACCACGATGCTTTCATCATGCTGTTCATCACGCTCGGGTTTATGTTTTGGTTGCGAGCGGTTAAGTATGCTGGAACAGAGCGATTGATTCGTACTTCTTCAGCGACACCGATGGCTTTCGTTGCTTCAATTTCAGCGGTTATCAATCAACGGAAAGCCGCTTTCGCCGCCGCAGTTTTGGCAGGTGTCAGTTTCGGTATTGTTTCTCTTGGTTGGAAAGGTTTCGTTGTTGGACCATCGATTCTCTTCCTTGCATATGCAGGACAAGTTGCTCTCAACATGTTCCGCCGCCGTGACTCAACCACACTCAATGTCTTATTCATGACCATGCTTTCAGTCAATTTCTTGATGGCAATTCCGTTCTACGGACATCCTCAAATTAACCTTATCCTCAATGGCACAGGTCTGCAACCGTTCTTGTTCATCTTCGCGTTTACTTTGGCAATTAGCTTTGTAACAACCGGATTCCGAGACAAGCCTTGGTTGCTTATCTTGGGCGTTCTTGCCAGTGCTGGTGCTGTTTTCTTCTTGGCATTGTGGCTCCTCAAGCAAGCGAACATCTCGAATGCATGGGACGTTTTGTTTACCGGTAGTGGCTATTTCACCAAAACTAAGATTTTCGGAACAGTTGCTGAAGCAAACGCTCCAGACCGTGGCCAACTCTTTGCTCAGTTCGGACCGATTACCTTTGTGCTCTCATTGATTATGGGCGTCCTCTGTCTTTGGTCTGCTGTTCGTGAACGTAAACAAACAAAACTCGTGTTCGGCGTTTGGATTCTTGCAGCCTCTTTCATGGCTTGGACAGCGGCTCGTTTCATGTTCAATGCCACACCTGCAATCGCCGTTCTCGGCGCATGGGGTATCGTATCTCTATGGAAGTGGGCAAACTGGGACGGCCTTGTGAAGACTTGGAAGAAACTGGGAATCCGTTCTCCTGAAGATCGTATTCGTGGTGCTCGAATTGCAGTATGGCGCACACCATCATTCTCTGCAATCATGCTTGTGATGGTCATGCTCATGGGACAGCAATTTACCTACGGTCTTGACGCTGCTATCCCTGGCAGCAACAATGCTGAAGATGATCTTGATGAAGTGATTTACAACATTATCCCTGATGCATTCCGCTGGGAAGTCGGTGGATTTTCGCTTCTTGACGACAGCGGTTATGATGGAAACTGGTATCTCGGCTCGTTCGGTTCTGGATTCAATGACCAAGGTTGGAACAAGGCATATCAATGGCTTGCTGCCCAAGATGCCGATGAGACATATTCACAGCGCCCAGCTTTCGTTTCTTGGTGGGACTACGGATTCCAAGCACTTGATACGGGTGAACACCCATCCGTTTCCGATAACTTCCAATCTGGTATTCCTGCGACCGGTAACATGTTGCTGGCGCGCAGCCAAGAAGACCTCGTTTCGATGTTCATCTGGCAACTTGGCCAAGGCGACATCGGATACAATCAGGCTCGAACTGATAACACCGCTTTCACTTCAGGTTACAGCAACATCGTTGATTCGTACCTCACCGATGACCAAATGGACCTCTTTTCTACCATTTCTACCAATTATAACCATGACGAAATGATTACTTTGGCTAAATTGAACAGTTTCGAAGCGTTCCAAACGAATGACGATGTCGTGCTGGCAGTCGGCCACCATCAAACCGATGGCGTGTTTGACGCATCGACTCAATACTGGCGGATTTACGAAGGTGGAGAACGTATGCTCTGTACCGAGGCCCAGTCGGCAACATGTGTCGATGGAGACTGGTCTGAACAGTCCGAAGCGAACCGTACTTTCACAAACAACATCCGCACAGGTGCTGACAATGTCTATGAGACTACCCATTACATAGTTGGAGAATACTGGTACACTGCAGACCTTATTGAAGAATATGATTCAGTCGCAACCAACATCCATCGTGCGAATACCCGTCTCTCTTTGACCGTTCAATTATTAACACTCAGTCTTGATGACGGGCAAATTATTGACATGTATGACGACTTGATTAACCTTGAAGGATATTATTCCGTTCAAGATTACAACGGCGCCCCAGGTGATCTCATTGAGCGTGACCATGAAATTCGATACTTGGCAATTGACAACAGATTGTACCCTCGTGCTGGCCGTTATACTCAAGACATGAATTACAATCAAGGACAACCGATGGGTATTTTCGGAGCACCTACTATTTTGAGTGGACAGGATATTTCTACTTACATGAATGAAGTGTACGAAACTATGCGAGGCGATTTCCCTGATGAAATGACCCGTGCCGAAGTTGACCAAGCGATTACCGAAGATTTCCTCAACCAACAATCGGGTGCAGATATTGACCCATTACAAGTTGAAGATGTCCGAGTCGATCACAACTCAGCCTTCTTTGATACAATGCTTGCACGAACCTATATTGGATATGGCGCCTCAACACTTGGTCTCGATTCAGGTTCGTCGAATCCTCAACCAGCGCAACACTTTGGTCAATCCGGTAGCCCTGGCAGTATTCTAACCCAAGCCCCTCCACTGCCTGGTGCTATGCAAAATCACTTTGTCATCTCAAATTGGTATTCACCTGAAGCCAACAGCTCAGTGACGATTGGACAGCAATCTACAGGTATGGCAACAGTAAATACGCTTGTCAAGATTCTCAAGTATTACTCCGGTGCAGAGATTTCCGGTCAAGTTACCATGAGTGACAACGGCCAAGGCCTACCTGGTGTTCGATTGCTGATTGAACGTGACGCCTTCTCTGGTGAAGGTGTCGAAGATCTTGATCCTGATACCTATTGGGTTCCAATCGGTTTCACCGATGCTGACGAAAATGGCGATTGGTCATTTGAAGCTCCTGCCGGTCGAATCCGCGTCAGTGCATATGCGGGTGACTACAACCCAATTACTGCCCAAGATAACATTCGTTCAAGTGGTTTCTCACAACTCGGTTTCACAGACATTCTAACGGAGACAAATGATGACCGTCAAACCAACGACATCACCGCTATTCTTGGTGAAGTTGCAAACATGAGTTGGCTTGGTGAATCTCAACTGAACGTTACCGCAGACCAAGCAGACCGTAAAGACGATGCTTCTGCCGTAACCCCATTCGATATTGCTGTTGAAAGCAGTGGTGTTTCGGGTCAAGTAACATGGACTGGTCACGATTCCTTTGATGGTGATGCTCTGGTCAGTACTGATTTCATTTTGCGTAATATTTGGTCGATGACTGATAACTATACCTTGACAACAACCAATGGTTCGTTCTCGTCAGTCGACAGCCGTATCCTTCAAGGAACTGGTGAAGTTACCTTCACTGAAAATGGAACCTTTGAAAGTGAAGGTGTTGCTTTTGCAGATGACTTTACTGGAACGTTTACACGTTTGATTTCGGATAACCGAGTCTACACGAGTAACGGAACTTGGAGCGGTAAGGGAACACTTGTTGCCTCATGGGTTTCGAACCAAAGTGTCGACTCTTGTCTCGATAATGAAACGGCCCCAATGCCTGAGAATGAAACACTCTGTATTCAAGATTCTTCGGCCTCCCCAATGGTCTACCTTCTCGATGGAGAAGTAGAAGCGAACGCCCGTCTTACTTCTGACGGAGTATCTACATTGGTCACTGAACACGTCGGTGACTCGTTTGAAGCTACAGGTTCCTTCGAAGGAACAGGAACACTCAATGGTACAGGACTGTTTGTCGGTCCTGGTGATTTCTCTGGACCAATGGTTCAGGCAGGTTCATTCTACATCACAGGATTAATTCCAGGTGTTTACAATATGATTGCTCAGTTGGATAACGGTAAGGAAGTTCTTTTACCGGACCCAGTGAATGTTGAAATCTCACCTTCGTATAATTTGGCAATGACTATGCCGGGTTCAATCTTTGAAGACACACTCGATGATTTCTTTAACCAACCTTTCCCGAACGAAACGATTGAGTTGGTTGATGTCGATTTGGGTCTTGATAAAGTGATGGAAATCCTCACTGATGAAAATGGTAACTTTTCCTACGGGCCTCTTGCAGCAGGTGAGTACTATTACCGAGTGGACGTTGACAGCGATGGCTGGTATGAGTTGAATGAAACGATCTTAGTTCGAGATGCCAGTGAAAACTTTTCGTTGCTGATGAGCGTTCCTGAGATGCATGATATCTCTTTACAACTCACTTCTCCAGTGGACCCACTCACGCAAGAAGCATACACTGACATTGCTGGACGTGTTGTAATCTTCACTAACAGCGACCCGTTGTTTGGACCGCTCAACTCAACTTCAGACGAGAATGGACTTGTTTACATTGAGTTGCCAATGGGGTCATATACGATTTCTGACGAAACTGGAGATGATTACATTTTGTTTGACCACATCGAACTTGAAACAGAAGATATCTCAACCACGAGTGCTTATGCAATCGGAACATGGGTCAATGGTAGTATCCGTGTCGTCGATGGGGGACTCTTGAACTCCGACTTTACCTATTCTCTTTGGAACGCACAAGATGCCGATCTGAAGTTCGACCAAAGCCAGCCTGCTGCTGGCCTTGAGATTGACTTTGTTGCGAATGACTTATCCTTCGCAACCACAGTTGCAACAGATGGAAACTACAGCATTCGTCTACCGAGTGGTAATGATTTCCACATGACGCTGTTTAGCATTGCTTCACAAATGTCTGGAGGTCAATTGGTTGAACTTAGCGGTGATACAGAACTTGATCTTGGTCTTATGTATCTTGAGCCGACGGTGAATGCAAATGGATTTGTGTTCCTTTACGACAATTCTTCACTTTGGGATGGACTCGTTCCGGGTTACAATGTACAAACTGTTGTTGCTACCAATGCCGATGGTCTTGAATGGAGAACTACTATTTCTGACGCTGGAGAGTTCTCATTTAACTTGCAAGCAGGTGAATGGGACTTCGCTGTTGATGATGACGCATTGAACTCTACGAATATCACGAATTACAACATTATCGATGAGGAGGACGCACAGCCGAATCCACTTGAATTGTTTGTTCACCCAGATTATCTCACCATTGAGTTGAATCTCTTCATGGATGCTGGCGATGATGGGGTCTTTGCAAATGGAACTGCAATGAGTCCTTCCTTCACCCTCATGCCTCTCAATGACCATGGTCTACAGCACAATTACACTGCGGCTGACTATTCCTCTGCTGGTAACATCACCGTCGTTCTTGAGCCTGGACTTTACAGCCTCCTGTTCAACGTAACAGAGGCAGCAGATGAGAATGCATCGGACTATATGCTCGCTGGAGTAAGTACGTTTGACCCAATCATGGTTGGACTTGATGTGTATGAAGAAGCATTGGCGTTCCCCCTACGTAACGACTACTTGGTCACTGGTGAATTCACAAACTTAAGTGGCGGCGCTGTTGAAAAGCAATTCTTGCTCAGAAATGAGGCCGAAGATTTGTGGTTTAATATGGCATCAGATGTCAACGGCAGTTTCGCCTCCTATGTTCCTGCAGGAGATTGGGTCGCAATTTTTGCACCATTCTTAGCCGATAACGAAAGCACTGAAACACTCCGTTACCCGTTCACTGTCGGCAATAATTCTTCTGTTCGAACAGGCTTGAATTTAACTTCCTTTGATGTGATTGAATTGAAGTTCCAACTTCAAGAATTCAACACAGACTCGAACATGTCTGGAATACGTGTGACCCTTGTCAGTCATGATGGATTTGGTAATATTACGCTTTCCAAATCTGATGGAAATGGAAACATCAGTGAGCAATTGATGCCAGGGAACTGGAGTTTGTTCCTCAACGAAACATCTCCTCAACATCACTGGAGTCTTGACACCTCTTCGTCACCATTCTCGACTGCATCGGCAGTTGATGGTATCATCGTCCTTGAAAACATCACAGCTGTACTTGAAGTTGAAATCGGTGGAAAGGTCTTCTGGGACCTTGATGACGATAATATCCCTGACGGAACTGAGGGTGTTGCAAACACTACGGTGTCCATTATTGGCATGAATAATACCGAAATTGATACCAACGTAACAACCGATGAATTCGGAGTTTGGACTCTCTTTGTTCCAATTCAAGATGAATATCAAGTTTCAGTAAGCAAGGAAGGTTTCAGTACTGAAGTCTACAATGTCTCGAATTTGAGCGCTTATCCTGTTTACTCACAACCCGAATCTTACGATATTGAAATGACAGCAGGAAATGTTAGCGTTTCTGGTAATGTAACTGATATTATTGATGCGAGCCGATTGAACGGTTCATCTGTTGTTCTTTACCCATCAACAGGAATGGCAGGAGAATCACAAACAATCACTCCTGAATTTGCGAATGACCAACTCACTTGGTCTGCAGTTATTGCACCCGGTAAGTGGATTGTTGTCGTTACAGAAGCGAACGCTGGAACAAATGGTGGCGGTGTTGCAGTCGGCTTACTCGATGCAAGTATTTCCGACGGAGCAACCCTCGACCTTGAGATGTCTCTTGGCGGATGGATTGATTTGACAACAACGTGGACAGACATCGGACTGGATGAACACCATGCTGGTTCTTCAGGTAATGGCTCTGCAATGCTCAATGAAACAGCATTGGTCACTTTCGCTATCGGTTCTGATATCGAATGGGATATGGCGGTAGGAACCGATGGCAGCATCAGTATTCTCATGCCTGCTGAAGAAATTGAGATGGATTCTTCTTTCACCACCCTTCAACATGATTTGAATCTCGAGATGAAATACATCGCCGGTGCTGTGACTCAAGTTGCAGAAGGTCGTTCTCCGGTTGTCCTTTCATACACACGTACTATCAATTCCGACACCACGATTACAATGGTTGAAGATAGCATGGTGAACGCAACCACAGTTGAGGGTTCTGAACTTGCATTCTTAGCAATCGAAGAAAATGAAGGTTACAAAGTGATTGTATTTGATTTGAATATTACCTACAATGGAACTGAAACAGTGCAAGTGTTTGATGTTCTTGGACAAGTAGGTATTTCACCAGACGAGGCGGACTGGGGTATTGAATTCTGGAATGGCACTGCATTTGTCGATTCACATGAGATTTCACTCGGAATTGGAAACAATTCGAATGATACCACTGTTGAATCTTCAACAATGCTCCGAGTTCGTATCCTTACAGCCAACCAATCCGAAGCCTGGCATTTGCAAGACCCTCATACGCTTAAGGTGCGTTTGATTACCGATTCGACACCTTCCAGTGAAATTGCGCTGACTGTTCAAGTTCCGCAAATCTATGACTTTGAAGCCAATGATAAACCCACTGAAATTGGAATTGGTGCCGGCGGTAGTAGCACATTTGGATTCATGCTCGAAAATACTGGAAATGGTGATGATTCGTTTACAATTGAACTCCTTGATAATATTCCGGACGGTTGGGAAGTTACTCCTATGAATTCAGTCATAAACATTACAAAGGACGACAGTCGTTCTCAATTATTTACTGCATATGCACCTGATGACTTTGTTTCAGGTAGTAAGACTGTGACGGTTAAAGTGACCAGTGAAAACGGTATCAAGACCGAATCCTTTGATGTTATTATTTCGAAGGCAAGTATCGTGCTCTTTATCGATCAAGGAGATATTGTGACACTTTCCGATAACGATGCTGACACTGCAGGAAAACTCCGGATTCCAGTCACAAACCTTGGTTTCTTAGGGAGTTCTGATGTAATTGTATCTGCAAATATCGTCGATGGTAAGTCGCTCGGTCAACAGACGATTACCCTCAATCCAAATGGAACGACAATTGCTGAATTTGATTTGCTTGCTGATGATGCCAAGGGTACAGTTCGATTCGAAATCCGAGTCGAGGTTGTTGGCGAAGACAGTTCACAAGTAACTCAACAAATCGGAATTGAAGATGGAGAACAAACGATTGACTTCTCGATCGACTATTACATCTCTGGAGATTCAGAAGATTCGATATGGCTTACTGTGGCGATTTTCATACTTGGTGTTCTTGTGATTTTCGGTGGAGTTCGTGCTGCTCGTGCTAAGTCTTCGCCATCTCGATTCTGATACCAGACAACACATTATATCCAAAGTTACTCAAGTAACTTTGTTGGTGTAGTGCCATGGAGGTGGAATGATGAAGGGATTAGAGAGCTTTGAATATCTCCCTGAACCCGAAGATTCACGCATTCTTTCCGCCATTGACCCTTCCGCAGTTGGGTTCCAAGATGGTTGGCGTGCTGAAGTGACGGGATGGGCACCCTTAGATGCCATACCTATGCCTCAATTACGACGAAAGAGGATTCTGGCTACCAATGGAGTAATCTTTGCAGTCCTTGTCATTATCCTACTCGTCGTGTGGAATTCCGGTTTACTGTTTATTGAACTGTCACCACCAAAATCTGAATGGGCGAATGAACAATCTCAATTCAATGATTTTTCCGAACTTGGTCTTACGGGTGCTGGGGTCAAGGTATGTATGGTCGATACTGGTTTGGATTTGAGTAATCCTGCCTTTTCTGAAGTCGAGGTGACGTTCAAAGATATGATTGGTAGTTCGAATGCACCGATTGATTACGGATTTATCGCCCACGGCACCCTGATGGCGGGAATTCTTGTATCGGGAAGCCATCAATTAGGTATCGCCCCAAATATCACTCTAGCAATGGTTGCTGCTTTAGCTGCTGATGAGGATGACATGAACAGTGGTTCAGAACAAACAGTGGCAAATGCAATCTCATGGTGTCAAGATGAATTCAAGGCTGATATTATTTCACTTTCACTTGGTGGTGAGCAGAACATCGAGATGCATACCGAAGGCTCAAGCGTATCTGCTGTTCGCCGAGCGGTTGATTCAGGCATATTTGTTGTCGCTGCTGCGGGTAACGATGGTGGTGATGCGGACGACGGTTTAGTTTCAGTCCCAGGCAATGTTCCACGCGTGATTACGGTTGGGGCATCAACTCAAGAACAAACAGTATGGGTGAATTCTTCTGCAGGCTCACAAATTCTTTCCGATGGAACTCTTCGACAGAATCCACACATGAAGCCTGAAATCATCGCGCCTGGTGAGAATATTATCAGTACTGGCATGGGTAACAATTGGTATTCGAGCAGTGGCACTTCAGATTCAACAGTCTTCGTCACTGGCGCATTATCTTTGCTTCTCGAAGCATTTCCAGAGTACAGACCGACATCATCCTCGAATGGTGAATGCATTGATCAAGTAAAATATTCATTGATGAACTCCTCGCTCAAGTATGATGATTCTGTTGCCCACGACGACCATTGGGGATACGGTCAACTTCAAGCCTTGGATTGGTATCAGGACTTGGCGATTCAGATTCCTTCTTGTTGAAATTAACACGTGCTTCAAATTGAAGTCAAAACCCCTGAAAGCATTATCTAAGACTGTTTCACTCTACTTCCCAAGCAAATCTATTGATATTTTGACAACTATTTGATACAATAAGGCGGTAATGTGTGATATTATAGATTGGAATTGATATTATAAAAGTGGCAATAGAGGCGCAGTCTTATATTCGAGAGGAAAGTGGGGGGAATGAAGAGGTGTCTATTTTGAAGAACACAACATCACGCAAAAGCATATCGTTGGTTGCACTCCTGTTGCTTTCCATCTTAACTGGATTGATTACCATACCAGCCGCATCTGCGGTGAACGAAACGAAGTCGGGTATAATCTCCGGTACTGAAACTTGGACTGGCACTATGAACCTTGACGGTGATGTTACCGTTGCCGAAGGTGCACAACTCATTGTCAATGCTGGAACGACAATCAACCTTCCATATGGAGCCTATATCGATGTCGAAGGTGCGATTTGTATCGCAGATAATTCATGTGGCGCAAGTTCCGGTTCTGCTGGTAACCAAGCACGATTCGTTTGGTCGACACCTACTGATTATACCATCACTGGACGATGTTATTCAAACAATAGTAATAATCCAAATTGGAACGATGACACAGGCTGTGGTTCGGGGATGATTATTCGGTCGACAATTGACCAGGCAATCACTTCGATCAAGTTTGCTCACTTTGAAAATGCATACGGTTTTCCTTTTGACGCCAGCCAAGTGAGTGGTAAGCAATACGGAGTCTTGGTGTTTGATGGCTCGTCAACAACCGCTACTGGGCTCTCTTTCAAAGACATCAATACTTCAAACATCCTTGCTCTTGATTTAGCATCCCCGACGATTACTGATTCCACATTTACACTCGGAATTGATGGAAGTGGATATGATGCAGCAGCAATCCGTGCTTATGGTGCAGGTGCAGGAATTCTAGCCACAATGAAGGTTCGTGATTCAGTCTTTACTGGAACTACAGAACCATCATGCGACGACGGACGAAGTATGATTCACATAGAAAGTTCGTACATTGATTTTTCACGGCTTGACATCAACGAGAATGCACAAGGTGTGTATTTGAAACAAAGTTCCGGTTCATTAACCGACTCGACCCTCATTGTCAAATGCAACGGGATTGACACCAATTCTCACAAAGTCACTGGGACAATCAACCATACTCTCTATCTTAGCGACAACATCATTACAACCGTAGAGGGTGCAGGAATTACCGCCTACGATGGTGCAATTGTTGAAGCAACTGGAAACACAATTTCTGGTGCTGATAAAGGTTCTGGATTCGGTATTCGTGATTCCTTTGTCGTTGCAAATAATAACGTGATTGGCCCAATTACCGGCTACAATGGATTGTGGATTTATGGTACTTCGGATGTGAGTGCAGAAAATAATACAATCCAAGACACTGGTGCTGAAGCAGTCTTGATTGGAGAATACCACTTTGGAGACTCCAGTTGGCAAGGCATCCCAACTCCAACAGCGGCTCGATTATATTTCGCCAACAACCAAATCTCAAACAACACAGGTGTTTGTAATTCCCAATTGTATGGTGGAGAGTTTGCCTGTCCAGCAATACATGTATTCATGTCATCCGCTACACTCTATG
>Ga0209709_10000297_pt1 | contig 47448 bp, 45 predicted proteins | sample ArcticOcean_MG_C_2_FD_187435 | JGI IMG/M metagenome (GOLD analysis project Ga0209709, IMG submission 187435) | Marine microbial communities from western Arctic Ocean - ArcticOcean_MG_CB4_136 (SPAdes) (version 2) | ecosystem: Environmental > Aquatic > Marine > Oceanic | place: Arctic Ocean... | reverse complement strand
TATTTGGTCTTGCTCCCGGTGGGGTTTACCCTGCCATACATGTTACCATATACGCGGTGCGCTCTTACCGCACCTTTTCACCCTTACCATAAAGGCGGTTTATTTTCTGTGGCACTTTCCCTGAGGTCACCCTCGCCGGGAGTTACCCGGCACCGTGTCTCATGGAGCCCGGACTTTCCTCTCTTAAAAAGCGATCATCCAACCATCTGACATTTTTTTTCTATTTAAAAAAGTATTACAGGTCAAGAACTTAAGAATTTTTTATGCTTTTGCACTAGGTCTATCTGATAGCATTTGATAGTAAGTTTTAAGATTATGACAATTATCTGGAATATTAATTTTTGGCCATTTAGCAAATTCAAAGCAAGTTAGGGCTGTAACATCAGCCAAGGTATATCTATTGAGACAAATGAAATTTTTTCCCTCTAGTTGTTTATTCAACCAATTATAAAAACTTAGTATACGAGGCTTATTTGCTTCAGACCATTCAGTTACTTGATTTTCAAGATGCGCCATAGCCGGATGGCCGTGCCTAAACACCGCTGCAATTGGCATCATCAAAAGAAGCTCCAAACGTCTTTGCCACATTTCAATTTGTGCAATTTCTTTTGGATCTAACCCCATCAAGTTTGGTTCGGGATGAAGGGCTTCAAGATATCTGCAGATAGCAATAGACTCTGTAATAAAACTTCCGTCATCTAGCTCCAAAGCAGGGACCTGAGAAAGTGGGCTTATTTTTTTATACTCATCAGTTTTATGTTCACTCTTCATTATATCAATAGATTTCATTGGCATATCTATACCTTTTTCAGAAAGATATATCCTTACACGACGAGCATTTGGAGCGCCCCCCCCATCAAAAAAAAGCATAATTTCACCTTTTGAAAAAACTTATTAATAAACTTGATGACATTGTATCTTTAATTGTTAATTTAACCATTAAATATTTAATAATAAATAGTAAAGGTACGGAGAACAAAATGACCATTGATTTCAAAGATAAAGTAGCAATTGTAACAGGTGCAGGAGGCGGTCTTGGAAAATGTCATGCATTAGAGCTAGCCAAAAGAGGTGCAAAACTTATTATTAATGATCTTGGTGGATCAGTAGATGGTTCAGGTGGGTCGTCAGAATCCGCAAATCAAGTCGTCAAAGAAATTAAAGAGTTAGGCGGGGAGGCTATACCAAACGGCTCTTCCGTTACAGATGATAAAGGCGTTAAATTAATGGTTGATCAAGCAATTGATGAGTATGGTCGTATTGATATTTTAATTAATAATGCCGGTATACTAATTGACAAATCTTTTTCAAAAATGGGAATTGATGATTTTAAAAAAGTTCTAGAAGTTCATCTAATTGGATCAGTCAAACCCACAAAGGCAGTCTGGGAAATTATGAAAGAACAAAATTATGGAAGAATACTTGTTACATCGTCCTCATCTGGTCTTTATGGCAACTTTGGTCAAACAAATTATGGCTCAGCTAAATTAGGTTTAGTAGGATTTATGAATACACTCAAGCTTGAAGGACAAAAATACAATGTGCATTGTAACGCATTGACTCCAGTTGCTTATACAAGAATGACTTCAAATTTAATGCCCCCAGAAGCCGAACAACTATTAACACCAGAAAGTGTAACACCGGCAGCTATATATTTAGTTTCTGAAAATGCACCGAACGGAACCATTCTTTGCGCGGGAGCGGGAGTATATTCAGTATCAAAAATTATGGAATCCGATGGATTAAGCCTAGGACTAGACGCAAAAGCTGAGGATATCCTTGAAAATTGGGATAAAATTTCTGATTTTTCTAAAGCAAAGGCATTTAATTCAGGTGGTGAACAAACAGCCAAAGTTTTTGAAAAAGCCATGGAGACAATTAGTAAGTAATTGTAAGTCTTATGAAGGAAAATAAATTCAAAATTCAAAATTATTTAGAATCTCCAAAAATTTCTGAATTTGGATTTAGAGAGTATGATGCTAGATGGCTTTATCCAGACCAAATAAATTTAAGTGGTATAAAAAAAATTGGTTCTAGCTTAGGCGTCTTAATGTCTGACGAAAAAATTCCTCCAAAGATAATTGTAGGCCATGATTATAGGTCTTATTCAGAAGAGGTAAAAGAAGCACTTATCTCAGGATTATTACTGTCTGGTATAGATGTATACGATATTGGCCTCACTGTATCGCCTGGCGCATATTTTTCTCAGTTTTATCTAGGGTGCAAGTCTGTGGCTATGGTTACCGCAAGTCATAATAAAAATGGATGGACTGGTTTTAAGATGGGCATCGATAGACCGCTGACGTTTGGGCCAGATCTTATGAAAAAACTAAAAGAAATAAGCTTAGATAAAGAAGTATTAGAAAAAACTGAAGGAAAATATAAGTATATTAATGGAATTAATGAAGAATACATAAGAGATCTAACAAAGAATATAAAAATTAAAAGAAAAATTAAAGCAGTTGTTGCTTGTGGAAATGGAACTTCTGGTATTTTTGCTCCCGAGGTTTTAGAGAAAATAGGAGTTGAAGTTATTAAACTTCATTGCGACTTAGATTATAATTTCCCATTTTATAATCCAAACCCTGAAGATCTAGTTATGCTAAAGGATCTTAGCAAAGAGGTTACTAGAAATAATGCAGATATTGGTTTTGCATTTGATGGTGATGGAGACAGGTGCGGTTATGTTGATAATAATGGGATAGAAATTTATTCAGATATAATGGGAGTTTTGCTTGCAAGAAGCTTATCAAGCTCATACAAAAATTCAAAGTTTGTTGTTGATGTAAAATCAACTGGATTATATAGCTCAGATAAAGAATTAAAATCTAATAATGCTTCTGTAAAATTTTGGAAAACAGGACATAGCTATATTAAACAAAAAACTTTAGAATTAAATGCTCTAGCAGGATTTGAGAGGTCTGGTCATTACTTTTTTAACAGCCCTATTGGCAGAGGTTATGATGATGCTTGTCTATCTGCTATTGAAGTATGTAAACTTTTAGATAAAAATTTTGATAAAAGTATTTCTGATTTAAAAATGGAGCTGCCCAAAACATATAATTCACCAACTATGTCACCAGAATGTCCAGACGACAAAAAATATAAGATAGTAGAAGATATTACAAAGATTATTGAAGGGAAATCTAAAAATAATACAAATATTGGTGGTCAAAAGATTGCTTCTATTCTCAAGGTCAACGGAGTAAGGTTTACCTTAGAAGACGGAAGCTGGGGTTTGGTAAGGGCCTCATCAAATACTCCAAATCTTGTTGTTGTATGTGAGAGTCAAACATCTGAAGATATTTTAAAAAAAATATTTCAATTTATAGATAAAATTTTAAAAGAATTTAAAGATATTGGACCATACGACCAATCTATCTAAAATATTTCTAAAAACATCCTTATGGATGTAAATAATAAAAAGATTGCAAAAATATTTGATAGTACTTTTTTATTTAAACTATGGGCTGATCTAGCACCTATTGGGGCTGCGAAAGTTGAGATAGGGGCAATTAAAATTAAACCAATCAAATTAACATATCCCAAAGATCCGGGAGGAAGACCTTCAACTCTTAATCCTGTAACTATAAAGAATAATGTTCCAGGAATAGCTAAATAAAAACCAAGGCCTGCAGCGGTTCCGACAGCCTTATGAATTGAATTTCCGTATAACGTCATAAGACTTACATTAAAAGTCCCACCTCCAATTCCAAGCATTGCTGACAATGTTCCGACTGACAAAGGTATAGTCTGACCTAAAATACCTTTTGGAATAGAATCTCCTAATTTAAAATTTTCTTTACTAATAAATAGGTTGATAGAGACCAGAAAGGCAATTACTGCAAAAATTAATGTTAGCCAAAATCCAGAAATCATACCTGCAATATTAGCACCAATTATAGAGCCAATTACTGTGGGCAATAACCAAAGTTTTAGCGTAGCCGCATCTACTCCATCGTTTGCCTTATGAGATTGATAAGATCTCCAGCCTGTTGGAATTATAACGGCCAATGAAGTAGCAACAGAAATATGCATAACAATGTCTTGAGAAACGCCAACTAATGATAGGAAGTAATAAAGGACTGGAACTATAACTATTCCACCTCCAACCCCCAAAAGGCCGGCCATATATCCAGAAATAAAACCCGATAAGGAAATAATTAAAGCAAAAGGTAGCAAAGAGAGTATCTCATCACCCATTAAGCTGCCTCATTTTGAGCTTCCACCACTAAATTTATAGCTTCAGATAGAACCCTAGGGTCTTCTCTTCTTCTCGGAGCTTCATGGCTTAGATAGCTTCTCCATATTTTTGCACCACGGCAACCATGAAAAAGACCTAACATATTATTTGTAGTTATATTTATGGGAACACCTTTTTTAACACAGACCTCAAGATAATGAACCATCTCTTCCGCAATCTTAAATCTTGAAGGCATTATTTTATTATCCCCATAAAATATCTTATCAACATCAATAATAGAGTAAGGATTTTCCATAACCGCCCTACCAATCATAACTCCGTCCAGCTCAATACCTTTTGATGCGGATATTTCGTTTTTAGCGATGTAGGGAGTCATAAGGCCGCCATTTAAAATTATATTCAACTCTGGCCATCTTCTTTTTATCATTCGAACCATATCGTAGTCTAGCGGGGGAATCTCTCTATTTTGTTTAGGGTCTAAACCTTCAAGCATTGCTTTACGGGCATGTATAATAAAGGTTGAAACGCCTGATTTAACTAATGTCTCAATAAACTCAGGCAACATCTCGTCTGGATTATAGTCATCTATACCAATTCTACATTTAATTGTTACCGGTATCTTGACCTTTTCTTTAATTCGTTCGACACACTCTGCAACAAGACCAGGGTCAGCCATAAGGCAAGCTCCAAAATTACCAGCTTGAACTCTTTTTGATGGGCACCCAATATTTAAGTTAATCTCATCGTAGCCATACTGCTCGCCAATAACTGCTGCATTTGCTAATAAAACAGGCTCTGATCCAGCAAGTTGAAGCGCAACAGGATGTTCTACTTCATCAAAACCTAATAAGAAATCTTTGTCACCATGGGTAATAGCATCCGCAACAATCATTTCGGTATAAAGCCTTGAATGTTGAGAAAATTTTCTAAAGAAAAAACGACAATGTCTATTCGTTACATCAATCATTGGTGCAACACAAAATCTATGTGACATAAAGGTAATCCTTTCAGCTTCTTATATTATTTTTTCTTTTAAAAAATCAAATTAAAAAAAATATTTTTATTAAACGCAGTATATATTGTATTTCTTGTATAAATAATACTAATTCATACTATTAATTAAGAAAAATAAAATATCTGTAATATAAAATTTATATAAATTAATTAATGTGCCAATATATTTTTAAAAAAATGTCTGTATAAATTCAGGGGATCCCAATGAAATACACCAAGCAATTAATCAAGCTGTCTCTTTTAGTATCTTTTGCCTTCTTAGCATTTACAATAAATTCTTCGAATGTTTTAGCTGAACAAACAACTGGAGTCATTCGAGGCTCTGTCGTTGATGATTCGGGCAACCCTGTTTCAGGTGCATCTGTTCAGATAGTTCATGTTCCATCTGGAAGTAAATCTTCTACCTCATCAGGTAATACAGGTGCTTTTTATTCACGTGGGCTTAGATTAGGAGGACCATTTAAAGTTGTAGTTACAAAGTCAGGTGACTCTTCCTCCCAGGTAAATATTTATACCACTCTTGGTAGCGAATCTAATGTTTACTTTAAGCTTGGTGGTAGCGAGGTAGATGAAATTGTTGTTACCGCTAAATCAATCGACTTTAATAGCCTAGGTGTCGGTCCAGGATCTACATTTACTGCTGAAGATATTTCTAAATTTGCATCAATTGATCGAGATATAAAAGATATCGCTAAGCTAGATCCTTTTGTGACTGTTAGCACTGATGGTGATTTATCATTTGCCGGAGGAATGCCAAGGCTTGTTGGTTTTATTATCGATGGAATTAGTGCTGGTGATTCCTATGGACTTGGAGACAATAAAACATATCCAACAAATAGAATGCCGATATCTATGGATCTTATTGATCAAGTTTCAGTCAAACTAGCAAACTATGATGCCGAATTAGGAGAAGCTTCAAGTGGTAATATTGTTTTAACAACTAAAGCAGGTACAAATCAATTTCATGGATCATTAACATTTGAATCAACTCAAGAGGCTGGTGATGAGCCCTTTGGTGAAAAATCCGATAACCCTAAACCAGATCAAAAACTTTTCTCAGCAACTCTTAATGGTCCTATTATTGAGGATAAGCTCTTTTTTTCTCTTGGTGTTGAAAGCTATGAAGGATCAAGCCCTGTATCGATGTTGGCCTTAGAATCTGGCCTAGTAACTACCGCAGAGGCAGATAGTGTTATTGCTGCAGCAAAAAGTGTAATTGGTTATGATGCTGGATCATACAATAAAGCAGCAGAAGAAGAGGAAGAAAAAATCTTTTTAAGATTAGATGCGAATATTTCAGACACTCAAACGCTGACAGCAAGATATATCTATGTTGATGGCTTTACCGAGCGTCAATATTGGAATCGTTCTTTTGGACTTCCACTTTCCAGTGATTGGTACAGTATAAATAAAGAATTTGAAACCATAAATTTTGAATTAAATTCTGATTGGAATGATAATTTTTCCACTAAAATAATGTTTGCGGATACCGATGTTACGAATTTGAATACCCCCGTTGGTTCAACTTCCATTGGTGAAGTTGGAATTAGAGTTCCTTCTGGAGGTACGGTGTTTTTTGGACCTGATCAATATAGACATGCCAACGAAATTATAACAAATAGAAAGCAATTTGAAGTTACTGGATATTACGATGTAGGAAATCATAGTTTCACCCTTGGTTATAAAAGTATTGAAAATGATATGTTTAATATGTTTTCAAGAAATAGCCTTGGTGAGTATGACTATAATTCAGTTGAAGATTTTGTTGCCGGTAATTTAAGAGAATTAGATTATAGAAATGCTGCATCAAATAATCCTAGGGATGCAGCGGCTCGTTTTAATACAGATTATACTATAATTTATTTCCAAGATACTTGGAATATTTCACCTGATCTAACAGCAAGACTTGGTTTCCGTTATGAGGAAATTAGTCAAGATAGTGCTCCGGAAAAAAATACATTTTGGTTTAACTGGACTGGTGATGCATCAGCTCCTCCTGAAAATGATGTGAACTTAGATGGCGAAGATATTTTAATGCCAAGATTTTCATTAGACTGGCAGGCAAAGGATAATTTATTAGTAACATTTGGGTGGGGTGAATTTAGTGGTAACCTTCCTCCAGTTTGGTTTGGAGGTCCTTATAATGATAATGGTCTTCGTTTGCCTGGAAATAAGCTTAAAAATGCTACAGGTGTTTTTCCCGGTGAGGCAGCAATTTCTCAAGTTTTAAATGAAGCTGGGGATACGGGTGGTTACACTAATATGATGGATAAAGATTTTGGTATTCCATCAATTACCAAAATGAGCATAGGTTTAGTTGCAGACCTTGATTCAGGCTATACCATAAGAGCTAACTTTGTTCATATGGAAGAAGAAGATCCCGTCGGTGCTTATATCGGAGGATGCGATCCAAAAGGTAATGCATTAGCTGATAACAGACCTTTGTATGGTGGATGTAGTTATGTAGGTTACTTAACAACATTTAAAAATATTGAGCCTGAGACCAATGTGCTGGGCGTATCAGTAGAAAAATCTTTTGATAATGGTATTGATTTATATCTAGGCTATGCACACACAGATAGAGAAATGGCTCATATGATGACAAGTTCTATAATTTTTTCAAGTGCTGTAAGAATGCCTATTTTTGATCACCTTACTCCCGTTAATAGTCCATCACATTATGAAGTTGAGCATTCTTTTGACTATGCGGTAACCTGGACAGGTAATGTTTTTGGAGATCTTGAAACAACTATTGGTATTAATGGGTTTAGGCAATCTGGAAATCCTTATAGTTATACATATCGAGGTGATATGTCAGGTTACAGAACTGATGGGGAGAATATAGAAATTCTATATATTCCAAAGGTTAATGATCCTAATGTCCTATACGGAGATGATTTTGATGCAGCAGCATTTGAACAATTTCTAACTGACTCGGGTCTTTCAGCTTACAGAGGATCAGTGGTACCAAGAAATAGCTTTAATGGACCGTGGGAAGGAACATTTGATTTAAGAATTGCACAAGAAATTCCTTCAGGAAATATTTCTGGGAAAGCAATAATTTACTTTGATATTGAAAATGTTCTAAATCTCCTTAATTCAGATTGGGGTGGATTTGAAAACTATAATGGTGGAGGAACAACCAATACAAGAGGGATAGTTGAGGCTGAGGTAGATGATCAAGGTAGATATATATACAATAAATTTAAAGTATCTGATCAAAACCCTATCCAAAAAATAGATAAATCAGTTTGGCAAATTAAGGTTGGTGTTAAATATCAATTTTAATATTAGGTAAGTATATTTTAGAAAAGGGCGCTATTAATTTGCGCCCTTTTTTTGTATATCTTAAAAATGAAACATAAAAAAAATGATAGTGTAGACCGTCGGTCATTTATTATTGGAAGTGGAATTATACTTCTTTCATCTTTTCCTGTGATGAATCAATTAAACACCAAAGAAAAAAAAACGAAGATTGCATTTGGGTCATGTATATCTCAGGATGAAGAGCAGCCTATTTGGAATAGTATAATTGATGAAAATTCTGATATGTTCATATTCATGGGGGATAATGTTTATGGTGATAATAAATATAATGGAAAAACTGAAAAATTAAAAAAAGCCTATAAAAAACAAAAAAAGAAAATACCCTTCGATCAACTAAAGCAAAGTAATGAGATTTTTGCCACATGGGATGATCACGACTATGGGAAGAATGACGGTGGTTCTGAATATACTTATAAAGAAGAATCAAAAGAATTATTTCTTGATTTCTGGGAAATACCAAAAAATGATCCGCGAAGGGTTCGCGAAGGGATCTATTTTGAAATAAAAAAAAATATTAATAATTCAATAGTTCAGTTTATATTTCTTGATACTAGGTACTTTAGATCACCTCTTAAACCTACTGATAACTGGGGTGCTCCTTATAAAGAGAGATTTCTTAAAGATCGAAATTCATCAAAAACTTTTTTAGGGAAAGAGCAGTGGAAATGGTTGTCAAAAATTTTAGATGAAAAAGTTGACCTTAGAATTATTATATCAAGCATTCAGGTAATAGCAGATGGCCATGGATTTGAAAAATGGGGTAATTTCCCTTTAGAAAGAGAAAAGCTTTACAATCTTATAGATAAAAAGGAAGTTAAGAATGTCATTTTCTTATCTGGAGATAGGCATGTAGGCGGTATTTATAAAGACAAGACAAAACTTGGAACAGAAATATATGAAATTACTTCAAGCTCTCTAAATTTGCCTCTTGGAAGATTATTAAAAAAAGAAAAAATACGTCCTGAGCCTGGTCCTAATAGAATTGGTCCACTGTATATAATGGAAAATTATGGAATAATTGAAATTGGTAATAACAAAAATATCTCAGCTTTTATAAAAGATATTAATGGAAAAATAATTAACAAAATCGAATTACTTTATCAATAATTCACGCCTAAAAAAATTATCGGCCGGATGGTAGTTCATTAAAAGGTGCTGTTTTATCCACACGAACATCCTGAGGGAGGCCGAGAACTCTCTCTGCTACTATGTTTCTAAGTATTTCATCTGTTCCACCTGCTATTCTATAGCCCGCAGCACTCATCCATTGATTTTGAAAAATTGAATGCATTAAAGCAATATCAGGGTCATTTAAAATACCTGCAGCTCCTTGTAAGTCCATAGCAAAGCTTGCTAAATCTTGCATTTTTGGAGCAGACACAACTTTACCTATTGAACTTTCTGGTCCAGGTGTCTCTCCTTTTGATAATGATGTTAGTGATCGCATTTTTGTATATTTCAAACCCTCTGACTGAACATACCAATCAGCAATTTTTGATCTTACTAGGTCATTCTTGATTGCAGGTTTATTGTTCAGAATAACGTCTTTTGCCAATTGTGTTAAAGATGGATAATCAGCAGACTTTGGAACTCCAATGGCTAAGCGCTCATTCATTAGTGTTGTTAATGCAACCTTCCATCCCTCGCCAACCGCACCTAAGCGTTGACTATCTGGAACCCTAACATCAGTGAAGAATACTTCATTAAAATTAGATCCACCAGAAATTTGTCGTATTGGTTTAATCTCTATCCCAGGTAATTTCATATCTAAAAAGAAAAACGACAAACCCTTGTGTTTTGGAACATTTGGATCTGTTCTTACAACAATAATACCAAAATCACAGAAATGAGCCCCTGAAGTCCAAACTTTTTGACCGTTTATTACCCAATCATCTCCATCCTTTTCTGCCTTTGTTCTAACACCAGCAACATCAGACCCTGCTGATGGCTCTGAAAATAATTGGCACCATATTTCTTTACCGTAGAGAGCAGGCTCTACAAATCTTTCATTTTGTTCTTTAGTGGCCCAAGCCATCATAGTTGGAATACACATGCCTAAACCAATATCAAAAAAACCTGTCGGGACATTATATTTTGCTTCTTCTTGAGAATAAATTACTGATTGAATTGAAGTTCCTCCAAGTCCACCGTACTCTTTAGGCCAAGTTATTGCAGCATAACCAGCTTCTGCTTTTTTTGCCTGCCATTCCTTTGCTTTTACTAAAGCGCCCTCTTCTTCGTCTAAAACATAGCCAGCACTTTTCTTATCTTGATTGGCATTATTTTTTAGCCAGTCCCTAACTTCTAGTCGAAAACTATTTTCTTCTTGTGTGTCATTAAAATCCAAAGCAATTCTCCTTAATTAACATTTTTCTCTTCTAATTGAGTGACCAACTTATCCTTCCATGAAGCAATGCTTCCTAAAGCTAGGCCTAAAACTTGGCTTCTTCTATAGTAAAACTGAGTATCCGCTTCCCAGGTAAACCCTATACCGCCGTGTGTTTGAATATTCTCTTGAGCGGCATAGTTAAATGCATCTGTTGCAGCAACTCTTGATGCAGCAGCAGCAATCTTTAAATCAGAACCATTATCATTTAACATCATGGCGCCAAAATAACTGTTTGATTTTGCAAGCTCTATCTTAATATACATATCAGCAAGCTTGTGCTTTATCGCCTGATAAGATCCAATCTGTCTTCCAAAGGCAAATCTATCCATTGCATAATCTTTTGCCATGCTTAAAGATGCTTCAGCGCCCCCTATTTGTTCAAAAGCCATAAGAACTGCAGCAATATCAAAAATCTGCTGAACTTCACTCCAGCCATCATCCGAATTATCCATAAGATCCGCATCTGCATTACTAAAGATAAGTTCTGCATGATCTCTTGATTGATCCAGCGTTGAAAGTGATTTCTTGGTAACGCCTGAATTGTCTAATTTAACTATTGCCATAGCAATACCATCACCATTTTTAGCATTATCCTTTACAACAGCAATACATATATCAGCGTAGCTTCCATCGGCTACTGGCATTTTCACGCCGTTAACTTTACCAGCCGAAAAGGAGCACTGGATATTATTCGAATTTGGCTCGATAGCACTTTCGGGTAATGCAAAGGTTGCAATAATTTTACCTTCCGCTAACTGAGGTAACCATTCCTCTTTTTGTTGATCTGTACCAAATAATTTTAAAGCCTCTGTAGCTAAATAGACAGATGAAGAAAAAGGAACAGGAGCAGATGCTCTACCTAGTTCCTCAGCAATTACGCAAAGCTCAAGAGGGCCTAGGCCGAGACCGCCATACTCTTCTGGGATAGTAGTTCCCGTTAAGCCAAGATCAACCAAACCTTTCCATACAGGGCTAGAATAATAATCTTCACTTTCCAATACACCTCTAACAACATCAATAGAACAATTATCTGAAAGATAACGAGCTACTTGCTCTTTTAAAAGCTTTTGATCTTCAGAAAAGTCGAAATTCATTTATTCCTCACAAAATTAAATAGTATTGATAATAATGATTATTAAAATGTATATTCTTTATACATATTTACAAGATTTTTATCCCAGTTATTTGAAAACTTTTGAATAAGATTATCACTAGCACTCTTTCCTGACGATAAAATATTTTCCAGTGGGTCTAAAAAAATTGCCTCATTATCACCATTGGAGTTAAGTATATTTCTTCTCTTTAGTCCTTCGCTTGATATTTTTAAAATTTCTATAGCTATTTTACCAATATTAATATCACCAACAATTGAATTAAGTCCATTTTTTGCTACATCAATCCTAATTTCTTGTAATTCATTGATATTTATATTTTTAACTATATCCCAAGAAGAGTTCAGTGAAATTGAATCGTAAAGTAATCCAACCCAAAAAGCCGAGAGAGCACAAACAGTTTCAAAACCTCCACCATCAGCTCCCCGCATCTCCAAAAAACTTTTAAGTCTAACTTCTGGAAAAATTGTTGTTAAATGGTTTTCCCAATCTATTAGATTTGGTTTTTCACCTGGGAGTTCATCTAATTTACCATTTAAAAAATCTTCAAATGAACAACCAGATAAATCTATATAGCTTCCATTTCGATAAATAAAATACATAGGTACCTTAAGTGCATAATCAACATACTTTTCATAACTCATTTCACCATCAAAGACAAAAGGTAGCATACCCGTCCTATCGGGATCAGTATCAGTCCAAATATGACTTCTATAAGATTTATAACCTGTTAATGCACCGTCAAGAAACGGAGAGTTAGCAAATAAAGCTGTTGCAATAGGCTGAAGAGCTAAAGATACTTTAAACTTTTTAGCCATATCAGTTTCACTTGAATAATCTAAGTTTACTTGAATGGTCGTAGATCTAAACATCATATCCAGACCCAAGCCACCTTTCTTTGGCATATAATTCTTCATAATCTGATAACGTTTTTTTGGCATAATAGGCATTTCATCAAAAGACCAATCAGGAGTTAGACCAGCACCAAGGAATCCAAGACCTAAATCTGAAGCCTCCTTAGCGATCTGTGTCCTATGCTCATCTAGCTCATAAAAAGTTTCATGAATATTTTTAAGAGGTGCACCTGAGAGTTCAAGTTGGCCGGCAGGCTCGAGAGTTATCGTTCCACCACCCAAAGATTTATCTCTACTTAAGCCAATGGTATTACTTCCCTCTAAAATACTATTCCATCCATACTTCTTGAGTTTTAGAAGAAGAGCTTCAATTCCATTTTTTTCAGAAAATGAAACAGGTTTATGCGTCTCCAAATGAAAAGCAAATTTTTCATGCTCAGTTCCTATTTTAAAATCAGAGTGTTTCTTTTCACCATCTATAAATGATTTTAATAGGTCTTCTTTTGATTGAATATCTATCAAATTTTTTTGCATTATAATTATACCTAATTAAATAAACTGATCATTTAATACTATAAAAAGTTTGTTATTACTAATTTTTCCAATCACCAATTGTCATATGAAAAATAGCAAGAATTGCTACTACGGCAGTATCGGAACGCATAATTCTTGGCCCTAGAGAAATACTAATAGAATTATTTTTTTTATTAATAGCACGCCTCTCAACATCACTGAAACCTCCCTCAGGTCCGACTAAAATAGCCCACTTGTCATTCTTTTGGTGCTTAACATTGGTCAGAGTAGAGAGTGGATCTAACTTTGATTTTTCATCACAGAAAATAACACTTCTCCCTTCAAAAAAGGTGTCCCAGTTATCAAGAATATAATTAAAATTTTCAGCCTTATTTAAGGTGGGTATACTATTGAAGTTACATTGCTCTGCGGCCTCAATTAAATTCAAATTAATTTTTTCTGCATTAATTCTTTTAGCTTGAGTATACTCAGTAAAAATTGGAAATAATTTTTTTACACCCATCTCACAAGATTTTTGAGAAAGATAATCTAGTCTTACCTGTTTTATAGGAGCAAATAAAAGCCAAACATCATAGAACTCATCAGATTTTTTTATAAAACTTTCTATTAGAATAGAACACTCGTTCTTTTTTAATCCATTAACAGATGCAATCCATTCTCCATCTACCTCATTAAAAACTGAAATTTTATCATTTATACTTAACCTCATAACATTCTTTAGATAATGAGATTGTTTTTTATTTAAAGTTAAAGGTCCGTTTTTAAGCCTTTCCTTTAAATATATTCTTAAATTATTCTTCATTTTTTCCTTTGCAATTTAATGATTATATTTCTTTTAAAAAAATAGCATGTTAACAGGTATTAGAAGAGAAATAATATGATTAATTTAACGAAATTATTTTACGATATCAGAATAAAATCCAAGCCTTTTTATGAACTTGCTCGGTATGATAAACCTATTGGCTTTTTGTTATTAATGTGGCCATGTTTATGGTCATATGCTGCAGCCTCATCTTTTATTGATAAACCATTAGATCTTTTCTATGTAATTCTTTTTATTATTGGTTCAATTGTTATGCGAGGGGCAGGATGTACGTGGAATGATTATTTAGACAAGTACTATGATGCAAAAGTTGAAAGAACAAAAAATCGTCCACTAGCAGCTAACAAAATTTCAGAAAATAAAGCTCTAATTTTTTTATTTATTCAGTTAGTAATTGGTTTTTTAATTTTAATACAGTTTAATAAATTAACTATTCTAATAGGGATTTTTTCCATTATTCCAATTACAATTTATCCCCTTATGAAAAGGATAACTTGGTGGCCGCAATTATTTTTAGGCATAACATTCAACTGGGGGGCTTTACTTGGATGGACCGCTATGACAAATAATATCTCCATTTACCCTATAGTGCTTTACATTGGATGCGTTTTTTGGACAATAGGATATGATACAATATATGCTCATCAGGATAAAATTGACGATGATTTTCTTGGTCTCAAATCATCAGCAATTTTTTTAGGTGAAAACTCTAAAATAGCAATTTCAATTTTCTATTTAGTTTTTTTTATTTCAATATCTTTTTTATCATTAACGCTAGAATCAATAAATGGTTGGTTAAATTATATCATATTAACTTTAGTTGGGATTCACTTAGCTAGACAAATATATTTACTTGATATTAATGACCCAAGTATTTGTCATTCTATTTTTAAGTCAAACAATTCTATTGGATTTATTGTTTTCTTTTTATTTTTTATAGCAGCTTAATTAATTACTACCACTTGTATTTAAAAATTCAGTACGCAGATCGTCGATTAACTCCAGGCGCCCTTCTTTTTCTAGGTGCCAGAAAGTCCATCCATTTGAAGAATCCTTACCCTGTATCTTTGCACTCATTTGATGAATAGAGCCACTATCGCCATTCATTGATAAACTACCATCTACCCTAACGGTGGCCATGAATTTTTTAGATTTAAGACTCTTTGGTCCACGTAAAACTGATCCTGGTTTAATTAAACCATTTTCGACTAAACTGCCAAAAGGCACTCTTTTCTGAGCTTTTTTTGATAATGTTGTTGAAAGGGATTGATCGTCATGACTTTCAATTTCTTTTATTCGGCTTTTAGCTGCTTTTATATAAACACTCTCTCTTTCAAGGCCAATAAAGTTTCTTCCCAACTTCTTAGCAACCGCACCTGTTGTTCCCGTTCCAAAGAATGGATCCAAAATAACATCTCCTTTTTTGGAAGATGACAATAGCACCCTGTAAAGCAAAGCCTCTGGTTTTTGAGTTGAATGCACCTTATTGCCATCAGAATCTTTAATTCTTTCCTTACCTGAGCATATTGGAATATGCCAATCGGAACGCATTTGAGTACCTTCATTTAAGGACTTCATTGCTTGATAATTAAAGTTATACTTACTGTTAAAATCTTTCGATGCCCATATTATTGTTTCATGAGCGTTTGTAAATCGAGTTCCCTTAAAGTTAGGCATCGGATTTGATTTATGCCAAATAATATCATTCAAAATCCAAAAACCTAAATTTTGCATCATATTGCCCACTCTGAAAATATTATGATATGAACCAATAACCCATATTGTTCCCTCTGGTTTAAGAATTCTTTGAGCCTCGAACATCCAGCCTTTTGTAAACTGATCATATTCTTCAAAACTTTTAAATCGATCCCAATCCTCAATAACGCCATTTACTTTTGACGAGTCTGGTCGAGATAAATCGTTTTTTAGCTGAAGATTATATGGTGGATCCGCAAAGATAACGTCGATAGAGTTATCTGGTAGAGCCTTCATAGAGGTGATGCAGTTACCCTTAATAATTTTATTTAATGGTAAAGAATTTTTTTGATTTATAAGTTCTTTTGACATGTTAAATGCATCCTCATCATGCGGAGTCACAACGTCAATAAAAAATTGAAGATTTATTTTTTATACAAAATGTAGAGTCTCTAGATTCAAGCGACCCCCAACATCTTGTTAATAGGGGAAAATGACTTTCTATGATATTTACATGGACCATGCAATTCAAGAGCATTTCTATGCTCGGATGTTCCATACCCTTTATTTTTTTTCCAATTAAAATATGGGTATTCTTTATCTAATTTTAACATTAAATTATCTCTTGTTACTTTTGCAATAACTGAAGCTGCCGCAATAGATAACGAAATACTATCCCCTTTAGTTATACACTCAGTTTTAAAATTCAAACCTGGGTCTAAATTACCATCAACAAGAACATGCTCGGGTTGAGGATTTAAATCATTAACAGCTCTATTCATTGATAGAAAAGTTGCCTGAAGTATATTCATGCTATCAATCTCTTCAATACTTGCAATACCAACACTAACAGAATGAAAATTATAAATAGACGAATAAAGAGAAAGTCTTTTTTTTTCTGATAATTTTTTAGAATCATTTAATCCTTCAGGAATATTCTTTTCACTTAAAATTACCGCCGCAGAAACAACCGGTCCTGCCCATGGGCCTCGCCCCGCCTCATCTATCCCAGCAACTAATTTTTGAGGCCAGCCACAGCTTTTCTCAATAATACTATCAGGCACTACTTTTCTTCCAAAAATGGATAAGAAAAAGAGACTAGTCCAGTAGCTATAAGATTATCTTTTTCATCCTTAGCATTAAGCTCTGCTTCAAAAAAATATTCGTTTTCAAGGAAACTCTTTTTAAGAATTTTTCCAGATATCTCAAGTCTTCTATCTCTAACAAAAGGGCTTCGGAGTCTAATATTAACCAACAAAATTCTTAGATCATCACCCAACCATTCACGAATAATATTGTGCATATATGCTTGTTCTAGTGGTGCCATTGCAAATGCTTTTTCAAAACCCTCGCCTTGAGCAACTTCATCACTCCAATGATGTTCTGCAAATTCATCATTAACAGCAGCATATCTATTCCAATACTCAACCTTTCCTTCTCTAGAAAAGCTTGGTATTGAATCACCTATATCTATATTTTCTAATTTCAAAATAAATCCTTACTATTTATTTAGTATCTAACAAATACTGAATCTATATTTTTTATAAATTCATCATTTTGATTTTTTAATATATTTGTAACAGTAGTATAAAGCATATCTCCTTTGGCGCCCTTTCTTTCAAAATAATCAGATATTTTGTGCTCAGATTTAATAACATCCCCCGGGAACATTCTTTTATTACCATAGCTTGTTTTAATTTCAGTTAAGATAAAAGCGGAATACTTAGGTGGGCTTACTCCTAATTCTGATTCACTAAAAGCTGTTTGAAATATCTTCGGGTCCTCTAATGATGGTGTTTGAGTGGCCCAAGCAAAAGGATTGAACTCTTCTGGTGCAACTATTCCTCCAAAAATTGTTTTTGACGCATATTCTTCATCCCAATAAATTCTAGGAGGTGTCTTTGGATAATAAACTGCTATAGCCCATTTTCTTATATCCGAAGATGTAATTGGAAATGAGATAGACGTTCTCATAACTTTACCAATTATCTCATTCATCTCTTTTGAAATTAAAGTTTTATTCATAATTCTAAACACCTAATGAGTCTTGCTATTCAATTATTAATAGTTAAATTAATTTATGGAAAGGGGGAATTTCTAAATGGTACAACTCAAACATCCAATTTCTAATGTAATTTTTACAGTTATTAGCAAAGGTTTGTGTGAAGTAGATGATAATAATATAAAGGGTGTTTTTGATGGAGAGGGAAGGCATGTGTCTGGAGAGTTAAAATATGCAGATCCTGAAATGCTAGTATGGCTTGCCGGACCTCAACTCCCAGATGAGGAGGGTGAAGGAAATAATGGATAGTAATAAAAAAATACATGCTCGTTCACCTGGTATTTCTTATCAAGACCTTATCAAGCTAGATAAGGTCTCACCCCCAGAAATATTAACTATAGAAAACAGCTACCCCCCAGGTACATCATCCATACCTACAAATCGATATACAGATAAAGAATTTCATAATTTAGAAATGGAAAAAATATGGACCAATATATGGCAAATGGCTTGCCGTGAAGAGGAAATACCTAATGCCGGCGATTATATTATTTATGAAATTGGAACTTATTCAATAATTATAGTTAATACAGGCGATGAGATTAAAGCTCATAGAAATGTTTGTCGTCATCGTGGAAGACAACTCTGTGATCATGATGGAAATAAACCTAATTTTACTTGTCCTTATCATGGTTTCAGTTGGAATCTAGATGGCACAATTAAACGAATTACATCGCAATGGGATTTTCCTGAAATTGATAAATCAGACTTTAATCTTAGTTCTGTTCGTTGTGAGTCCTGGGGTGGTTGGGTTTTTATCAATATGAACAATGAAACCGATTCACTATTATCTTTCTTAGGAGAATTACCAGAGCATTTTAAAATATGGCCACCCGAAGAACGCTACATTCAAGCGCATGTTGCAAAAATAATGGATTGTAATTGGAAAACTTGTCAAGAAGCTTTTATGGAAGCTCTCCACATTATGGGAACTCATCCCCAAGCACTCGGGGCATCAGGGGATGAGAATTCTCAATTTGATGTTTGGGGTAACTTTGCTCGTGCAATAACAGCTTACGGAACTCAAAGTCCTAGACTCGAATACGAACTAACAGAACAAGAGCTTTTTGAGTCAATGTTAGGACGTGCTATTGATGATAAAACACCTCCAGGAATATTACCAGAAGGTGTTTCAGCAAGGGAGTATGTTTGTCAATTATCTAGAGAAAATTCAGAAAAAATAATTGGAAGTGATATAAAAATATCTGATGCAGAAATTATTGATACAATTTACTATAATCTCTTTCCAAACTTCCACCCTTGGGGTGGTTGGGGCGATTATAGTAAAATTGTTTATAGGTTTAGGCCTTTAAAGGATAGGCATGACAAATCTATTATGGAATGCTATTTTCTTAGTCCTTTTAGCGGCGAAAGACCTCCTCCTGCTGCTATAAAGTGGTTAGACGAAGATGAGCCATGGACAAATGCACCTGAATTAGGTGTGCTTGCAAAAGTTTTCCAACAAGATAGCTTTAACCTTCCAAAGGTTCAAAAAGGACTAAATAATTCACCTTTTGGAGAAATAAAATTATCAAACTACCAAGAATCAAAAATCCGTCATTGGCATGACTTATACTCTACTTGGATAAAGAAAACTTAGAGCAAAAAGTTAGCTGACTGTCTACTTAAACTGCAACAAGAGGCTCTTCTTTCCATCTCAAAATAGGTTTTCTAGCCGCCTGAGTCTCGTCTAACCTCCTTATAGGTGTGAACACTGGGGCTGCTTTAAATGAATCAGAATCTCCCTTAAGTCTATCAACTAAGTCACGTAGAGTTAAGATAAAGTGATCAAGAGATTGTTTTGACTCTGTCTCAGTTGGCTCGACCAATAAAGCTCCATGAACAACCAATGGAAAATATATTGTCATAGGGTGATAACCTTCATCTATCATAGCTTTTGCAAAATCTAATGTTTCAACACCAGTTTCTTTTAGAAAATCATCACTAAAAAGTATTTCGTGCATACAATATCCTTCAAATGCCGGGGTTAAGTGATTACTTAAAGATACTCGTAAATAATTTGCATTTAAAACGGCATCTTCGGATACCTGTCTTAAGCCATCAGCTCCGTGGCTTAGCATATAAGACATGGCCCTTACAAACATTCCCATTTGACCATGAAAAACATTTAACCTTCCAAAGGAATTAACAAGTTCTTTATCATTTAAATTTTCAATTAAACTATATTCTCCTTTATAGTTTCTGACTAAGGGAGTTGGACAAAATTTCTCTAATCTCTTTGAAAAAACAACTGGACCAGAGCCTGGGCCTCCTCCCCCATGAGGTGTAGAAAAAGTTTTATGAAGATTTATATGCATCGCATCAATTCCCAAATCACCAGGTTTTAATTTTCCAACAACAGCATTAAAATTTGCTCCATCACAGTACAAATAACCTCCCGATTTATGAGTTAGATCTGAAATTCTGACAATATCACTCTCAAATAACCCACAAGTGTTGGGATTGGTAATCATTACTCCTGCAAAATTTTCATTAATATTTTCTTTAAAATCATCAAAATCAATAAGACCCATATTATTTGATTTAATAGTTCTAACCTCAAACCCTAGAAAAGCAGCCGTAGCTGGATTAGTTCCGTGAGCAGAGTCAGGCACTAAGACAATTTTTCTATGTGATTCACCTTTATCTGACAAAGCTTGTTTTATTGCCATCATTCCACAAAGCTCTCCTTGAGCACCTGCTTTAGGAGTCATCGTAACCGCTGCCATTCCGGTCAATTCTTTTAACCATACGGATATCAAATCAATTAACTCTAATGCACCTTGGCATGAAGAAATAGGTTGTAAGGGATGTATCTGAGAAAAACCTTCTAAGCGAGCCATTTTCTCATTAAGCCTAGGATTATGTTTCATCGTGCATGAGCCTAAAGGGTATAGACCTGCATCAATTGAATAGTTTTTTCTTGATAGCCTGACATAATGTCTAACAGTTTCTGGCTCACTTAATCCTGCTAATCCAATTTCACTATCACAAAAGCTATCTCCTAGCATATGAGTTAAATTCTCAGGATCGTCTAAATCAACACCAGTTCTATTAATGTCGCCAACCTCGAATAATAATTTTTCATCATGATCAAGTCCTTTATTCTTATTCATAGCAAATCTCCTTGGCTAACTTAATGAAATCTTCTCTATCAGAATCTGAATTTATTTCGGATGAAGCAACTAGCAAAAGGTTGGAAAAATTATCACCTTGATTTGATAGACGCGAGACCGGAACTCCAGCTAAAACTCCTCTCTTTGCCATTTTTTCAACAAAAGTCGATGCATCGATAGGAAGCGCAACTGTAAATTCATTAAAAAAAGATTTATTTTTAACCTCAAAACCTTCCATATCATCAAATTTTTTATAAAACTTAATTGCTGCCTCATGGTTCAATTTAGATAGTTTTTTAAAACCTTTTTCACCTAATAAACACAAGTGTATTGTAAAGGCTAAACTACATAAACCCGAGTTAGTGCATATATTTGAGGTAGCTTTTTCTCTTCTTATATGTTGCTCCCTAGTTGCTAATGTTAATACAAACCCTTTCTCTCCATTCACATCATTTGTTTCCCCTACTATTCTCCCAGGAAGTTGTCTGACATATTTATTCTTTGTTGACATAAGACCTATAAAAGGACCGCCAAAATTAAGAGGGTTCCCCAATGATTGGCCCTCACAGGCGACTATGTCTGCCCCCATGGACCCTGGGCTCTTCATCATGCCGAGGGAAATAACCTCATTAATAACAACTATTAAAAGAGCGCCTTTCGAATGAATATACTCAGCTAGTTGATCTAAAGAGTGGCATGATCCAAAAAAATCAGGGTTTTGGATTACAACACAAGAGACACCTTCATCTATTTTTGAAATCAATGAGCTGATATCAAATTTTTCAGAAAACTCATAATCAACATAATCCTCATCTGAGCTAATTAGGGTGTTTATTACTTCAGCATATTGAGGGTGGAGTGTTGGTGAAAGAATGACTTTATTTCTTTTTGTAATTCTTTTAGCCATCGATACGGCTTCAGCAGTTGAGGTAGAACCATCATACATAGATGCATTTGATACATCCATTCCTGTAATTAATGAGACTTGTGTCTGAAATTCAAATAAATATTGAAGTGTTCCTTGTGAAATTTCAGGTTGGTAGGGTGTATAAGATGTTAAAAACTCTGAACGTTGTATCATATGATCAACTGTTGCCGGAATATGATGTTTATAAGCCCCAGCCCCTAAAAAAAAGGGAACCTTATTGGAGTTAATATTCTTATCAGCAATCTTTGATAATACTCTCTCAACCTCCATCTCGGTCTTGTGAGTTGGTATATTAAAATTTGGATCTAACGAAACTGTTTCTGGAACATTTGCAAATAATTGATTGATATTTGATATACCAATAACATCCCTCATTTCAGCTCTATCTTCATTTGTTAGTGGTAAATATCTCATTTTCTATCCTTCAATTAATTTTTTATAATCTTCTTCATTCATTAAGTTTTTCAACTCTTCGCTGTTACTAATTTTTATTTTATAAAGCCAGCCAGCCAACAGAGGGTCATCATTTATAATTTCTGGATTTTCTTCTAAAGACGAATTGATTTCAATAATTTCTCCAGATGTTGGGTTATAAATTTCACTTGCAGCCTTAACCGATTCTATAACGGCAACATCCTTGCCTTGATCAAAAATCGCACCTTCCTGGGGTAACTCGACAAATACTATATCCCCTAATTGTTCACTAGCATAAGCTGTAATACCGACTATTCCTTCATTACCATTAACTTTTATCCACTCATGGTCTTTAGTATAAAAAATATCAGACACTCAATCCCCCTTTTTAAAATAATTGTGCGGCACAAATGGAAGCTTGACTACGTCAGCAGGTATTTTTTTTCCACGCACGTCTAGAAAAATTTCTTTTTGATCTAATGACGGAGTATTGATGTAACCCATTGATATGGGAACACCAAGTGAAGGAGAAAAACCTCCGCTAGTAACTTCACCTATTAAGTTATCATTAGAATCATATATTAAAGTCCCCTCCCTTGCAGGAGCCCTACCCTTAGGAAGAAACCCTAACAAACTTCTTATAGATCCTTTATTCACCTCACCTCTAATTGCGTTACCACCAATAAAATCTGCGCTACTTACCCTGTCTTTACAAAGAGACCATTTAAGGCCTGCCTCTATTGGTGAGGTTTTTAAGCTAATATCATGCCCATAAAGACATAAACCTGCCTCTAAGCGAAGGGAATCTCTTGCACCTAGGCCTGCCAATTTGACATCAGGATTCTTTAAAAGTGACTCAGTAAAAGATGTTACATATTTGTTGGGAACTGAAATTTCAAATCCATCTTCACCTGTATAGCCACATCTCGTTGCTAGAATCTTATAGTTTTTATAGTTAATCCAGTTACTAGACATAAAATCCATATTCAAAAGACACGGAATTAATTTTAACAAAGATTCTTCTGCTTTAGGACCCTGAATGGCAATTAGAGATAGATCATTTCTTAAGTTAATATCAAAATTTTTATTTAAACTTGCCCTTAGATGTTCAATATCTTTTTCTTTACAGGCCGCATTAACAACCAACCAAACACTATTTTCATTATCAGTTCGGTGCACCATTAAATCATCAATAATTTTTCCTTCATGATTAATAAATTGTGTATATTTTACTTTACCGGGAAGCATTTTTGAAAAAGAAATAGGAAGAATTTTTTCTAAGGCCTCCATAATAAAGGGTCCATTTATTTCAATTTGTCCCATATGGGAAACATCAAAAATACTAGCCTTAGATCTAGTATGAATGTGTTCAGCGATAATACCGCCAGCATAATTGATTGGAAGATAGTATCCTCCAAATGATACCATTTTAGCATTCATTTGATTATGGAAATCAAAAAGAGATGTTTTTTCAATATGAAAATTTTCATTTAGTAATTCAGACATTCAAGACTCCAAGACAGATGAAAGGTTTATAAAAAAACCTGCCCTCCTCTGTCTTTGGAACCTGAGAGATTTCGTATAAAAATACTTACCCCGTGGGTGAAATCATAACGATTTGCTTTCCAGAGTCTAATGTAACTGCGGTCCTTTTGCCTGAGAGTTTCCGAGGGCGGTTGCTCCTTCGGCGCTAAAAGTAGTCTCTCCCGCAGATACAAGAATAACTTTACTATGATTCTTTTATTAGCAAATTATTATTAATTATTTCTGAATACCTATCAAAACCTTATAAGAAGAGCCTGTTCTTCCTTCCATTATATCTGACTGAAGGTTTTCAATTCCTATGCTGAATGAAGAAATTTCTTTGGAAGACACTTTAATGGTATTATTTTTAATCCATTTATCGATAACAACGTCATTTGGTCCAATAAAAGCTATAAAAAGAGGTATATCAATATTGCTAGCAATACCTTTATTTCCTCCGATTATATCACCTAGAATCCCTACATTAAAGTCTATTTTCTTTTTTCGAATATTGTATTCACAAATCATTACCGTACGATTTAATTCAATTTTTAAGCCATTAAATGAGCTGGATTCAGATCCTTCCATAATTGCAGCACGTGGGCAGGCCCCTGGATCAAAATCAAAATTTGATGAACTGCAGGATGAAACTGTAATAATTATTATGGCTAAGATAGTATATTTTAACATAATTAACTTTTCCCAAACTCTATATCAAACTATAAAGAAAAAATGTTTATAAGTAATAAAAGTGTACCGTAGTTTAACCTGTGAATAAAATGAATAAAAAAATTGAAAAAATATTATATTTACCAAATCCAAGAGGTTTCTGCGCTGGTGTTGAGAGAGCTATAAATATTGTAGAATTAAGTCTAGAAAAATATGGTCCTCCAATATATGTAAGGCATGAAATTGTACATAACCCATGGGTTGTAAAAGATCTTGAAAGCAAGGGGGTTATTTTTGTTGATGAATTAAACGATGTCCCTAAAGATGCTAGGGTAATATTTTCAGCTCACGGCGTAGCATCCTCAGTTAAGGATGAGGCTAATGATAAGAAAATGCCCTTTATAGATGCTACATGCCCATTGGTATTGAAGGTTCATATAGAGGCAAAAAAACATTATGAGAGTGGTGCGCATATTTTTCTAATAGGGCATAAAGGACATCCAGAAGTTGATGGCACAATGGGTCAAATACCCTATGATTCAATTACCTTAATAGAGAATACAAATGATATTAAAAAAATTAAGCCTGAAGAATTTGATAAAGTAGCTTTAATAACCCAAACAACACTATCGGTAGATGATACAGCTAGGTTAATAAAGAATCTGAAAGAAAAATTTCCAAAACTAATCGAGCCACCAAAAGAGGATATTTGTTACGCAACAACAAATAGGCAAGCAGCAGTAAAAAGCATAGCAAAAAAATGTGATGCAATTTATGTGATAGGAGGAGAAAATTCATCGAACTCAATAAGGTTAGTTGAGGTGGCTAGTCAATCTGGCTGTGAAAATACTTTTCTAATTTCTGAGATTAAATCTATTAACTGGGATCAGATGAAGGACTTTCGATCAATAGGCCTTACCGCTAGCGCTAGTGCACCAGAAATATTAATAAATGATTTTTTAGATTTATTTAAAAGTAAATTTAAAGCTACAATTAAGAAAAATATTATTGCTGATGAGAATATTTCTTTTAAAATACCGAAAGAGCTTAGAGAATAAATGGCAGTTTTTACTCATATCAATGAATCTGATCTTAAAGAATTTTTAAAAAATTATAACTTAGAAAACCTTAATTATTTTGAAGGAATTAATGAAGGGATTCAGAATACGAATTATAAAGTTGGAGTCGACTCAAAGGACTTTATTTTAACAATATATGAAAATATTAATGATATTGATGATATTAATTTTTTTTTAAATTTAATGATGCACTTATCAAAAAAAAATATTATGTGCCCCACTCCAGTTAAAAACATAGAAAACAAATCTCTTGGTACAATCAAAGCAAAATCTTCAGCACTTTTAACCTTTTTAAAAGGAAAATCAGTATCTTTAATTACAAAATATCACACTGAGGAGATAGGTAAAGCGTTAGCTGAATTGCATATGAGTGTTAAAGATTTTGATCCAATAAAGAATAATGACTTATCATTTAATGGTTGGAATAAAATGATAGAAAAAAACAAACTAAAACTTAATTTTATTGAAGATGGCCTTTATGGTAAATTAAAAAATGAATATACAAGAATTGAAAATCTTTGGCCTAAAGATCTACCGCAAGGAATAATCCATGCAGATTTATTTCCAGATAATGTTCTTTTTTTAGAAAATAAAGTATCTGGATTAATTGATTTTTATTTTTCATGCCATGATTTTTTTGCATATGACTTAAGTATATGCATAAACGCATGGTGCTTTGATGGTGACAATAATTTTTCAGAAGAAAATTTCAAAAGTTTAATAAAGGGGTATCAAGGAGTTAAAAATCTTTCAAAGCATGAATTAAATTCATTACCAATTTTATGTTCAGGGTCAGCCCTAAGATTTTTATTAACAAGGGTGGATAATTTAAACAACTCTAATGATATAGATATTGTACACTATCAGGACCCCCAGGAGTTTCTTAAAAGACTTCGTTTCCATGAAAAAATTAGTGATATTGAGGCCTATGGCTATGATAAATAAAAAAGCCGAAGTTTATACTGATGGAGCATGCTCTGGTAATCCCGGTCCTGGTGGGTGGGGGGCAACTATTAGGATGAATGAAGAAACTTTTGATATAAATGGCGGAGAGAAAAATACAACAAATAATCGAATGGAGTTAACAGCTGCAATTAAGGCTTTGGAGTATATTGATAAAAGTTATGAAATTACTCTTTTTACTGATTCTAGCTATGTCAAAGACGGAATAACTAAGTGGATACACAATTGGAAAAAGAATAATTGGAAAACAGCTTCAAAAAAACCAGTTAAAAATTCTGATTTATGGGAAGAGTTAGACACTCTTCATAATGATAGAAATGTCGAATGGAAGTGGGTTAAAGGCCATGATGGTGACCCAGGAAACGAGCGAGCTGATGAGCTCGCCCGAATGGGTATAATTTACTAAAATTATCTAAAGTTGTTCAAGTATTTTTTCTGCACTGGATTCTGCAATTTCACCAGGATTAGATTCTAAATTTAATTTTGTTATAGAATTATCATCTATAATCATTGAATATCTCAAGGATCGGTTCCCAAGACCAAAACCTGATCCGTCCATTGCCAATCCTGTTGCTTCAGTAAAATCTCCGTTACCATCACCAACCATTAAAATCTTACTACCAGCACCTTTATCCTTACCCCATGCATCCATAACAAATGCATCGTTAACAGATAAGCAAACTATTTGATCGACCCCTTTACCAAGGATTTCCTGGGAATTATTTATAAAGCCTGGTAAATGCTGCATAGAACATCCCGGTGTAAAAGCACCAGGTACAGCAAAAAGAACAGACTTCTTTCCGCTAAAGAGTTCACTTGGAGTTATTGGAGTTGGTCCTTTTTCAGTCATATGGTGAAGTGTGACCTCCGGTAATTTATCGCCTTCTTGTATCGTCATAATCTTTCTCCTGAATATTTAATAATTATTTATATAGACAATCTATACCATTTATATAATTAAAAGATTATCATTTGTAAGAAATAATAAGAATTATCTTTTTTATAGGGAATAAAATGCATCAAGAAACATCTTTAATTGGTCAATTTTTAATAGCGATGCCAGGAATGGATGATGAAAGGTTTAAAAAATCTGTCGTTTTGATAACATCTTTTTCAGATGATGGTGCGAAGGGCCTTATTATCAACAAACAAACCGAAATATTAAGTTATAAAGATATACTTGAAAAAAATTCAGAGAATCTCAACTTAAAAGAATTTAAATTTAATAAAGATATAAATGTGTTTTACGGAGGTCCTGTAAATTGTGAAAGGGTGGTAGTTTTACATTCAAATGACTATTCTATTCCGGAAACTAACCAAATATTAAATACTGATTGCTCTATAACAGGATCAAAAAAAATATTACCTTTATTAGTGGATAATAAATTTCCCGGTAAATCAAAGTTAATTATCGGCTCTTCAGAATGGGAGGCTGGTCAACTAGAATCGGAAATAAAATCAAGTGATTGGCTAATATGGGATGCATCAAATAATATTATTTTTGAAGAAAATCCTGAATTGATTTGGTTAAAGGTAATTACAAGTATGGGTATCAATATAGGCTCTCTCTCTAACCAGAGGGGTTTTGCATAGAATTCTTTATTGAGTAACTTTCAACTGAACTCCAAACTCTCAAAAGATTTTCAGACCAAATTTTCTTAATATCGTCATTAGAATATCCTCTTTCTATGAGAGCTGAGGTAATATTATTAGTCTGAGATGCGTCCATCCAGCCATTAATTCCACCACCGCCTCCAAAATCAGATGAAATACCAACATAATTTACACCAACTAAATTAACAATATAATCTATGTGATCAACAAAATAATTTACATCTGGCAAAGGAAACTCTTTATCAATTTCCGCCAATTTAATTTTATATTCAGAATATTGTGAATGTTTTTTATAAATAAAATCATTATCACCTGCTAAATTAACGATAGATTTTCTTAAATCATTTATCGCCCTATTTCTCTCTAAATTAACCTGCACATATGAAGAAAATGCAACAACTTGAATAACACCATTTTTTTGTGCAATTTGTTTAATTAAATCATCTGATAAATTTCTAGGATGATTTGCTATAGCCTTTACAGCCGAATGAGAGGCAATAACAGGCGTTTTAGATAATTTAATTACTTGTATAGCAGCCATGTCGGAAATATGGCTAATATCAATCATTATTCCCAATTCATTCATTTTCGAAATTACTTGTTTACCAAAAAGAGAAATTCCTCCATGTTTTTTATATGAATCATTAAGTGATTTTTTAGGTATCGAGCTATCGGAAATTTGATTATGACCAATATGAGCTAATGTAATGTAACGAGCACCTAAATCATAAAATTCTTTTATTAGATTTATATCGTTCCCGATTATGTATCCATTTTCAATGCCAATTGCAGCTGACATGAGTCCATCTTCTTTAGCTTTTTTAATATCACTCGGGCTTAATGCAAGTCTAATTTTATTTGGGTATGTGTTAACCATTTTGTGAATAGCGTTAAACTTTAACATGGCTAAATCTTTTGCCTTTTCATAACCATCGCTTGTTAGGGAGGATTGCTCGACATAAACAATAAAAAAACCTGCGTCTAGACCGCCTGATTGCATTTTAGAAAAATCAACCTGCATTTCAGTTAAATTACCAGGATCATTTTTGGGATTATCCATATAATCAAAAGGTATATCGATATGAGAGTCCAAAGTTAAGTATTGCGCTTGAATATTAAGAGAAAAGAAAAGAGAGATTAAAATAAAAAAATATTTGTAAACAATTTTTAACATCAGTAATCCAAAAAATTAAACTATACTTGAACGAATAAAATCTTTAATTTTTTCTAAATCAATATTCATTTCAGAAAATCTCTCATCACCATTCATCGCTTTTTTTAACCTATCAGGCATCTCTGGGACAGTTCCTAAACTCTTTTTAACAGCTGTAGGGAATTTTGCGGGATGTGCGGTTCCAAGAGTAATAATTGATCCCTCAGATGGTAAACTATTACTTGCAGCATATCCAACTGCCGTGTGAGGATCTAATACATATCCAGTTTTCTTGTAAACATCAGAAATACAGCTTGTAGTATCTTCCTCAGAAATGCTTTTCGCATGAAAATCTTTTTTTATAAAATCTAAAGCATAATCATCAATAGTAAATTCATTATTATCCTTAAGGCTGCTCATAAGACTTTTAATTTTGGAGGAATCTCGACCATATGCCTCAAATAATAAACGTTCAAAGTTACTGGAAATTTGAATGTCCATGCTTGGCGACATTGTTGCCTTTGCCTTATCAATCGAATAAATTCCACTCTTCAGTGTTCTTGCTAAAATATCATTTTCATTTGTTGCAATTAACAGGTTATTGATTGGAAGACCTATCTTTTTTGCAACCCAACCAGCTAAAATATCACCAAAGTTACCTGTTGGTACTGAGTATGAAATAGGTCCATTTTCTAATAACTTAAAAGATGTAAAGTAATATACAATTTGCGCTGCGATCCTTCCCCAATTTATTGAATTAATAGCACCAAGACTAACTTCATTATTGAAACTTGAGTCATTAAACAAGGCTTTCACAATATTTTGGCAATCATCAAATGTACCATTAATTTCTATTGGAAAGACTCTATCTCCACCAGTAGTTGTCATTTGTTTTTTTTGAATTTCAGAAACTCTATCCTTAGGAAAAAAAATAAAAACATTTACATTTTTACTGTTTTTAAACGCTTCGATCGCAGCACTTCCAGTATCCCCAGATGTGGCTCCAATAATAGTAATATTCTTATTTCTTTTTTTAAGCGAGAGATCAAATAACTCTGCAAGGAGGAGCATTGCAAAATCCTTAAATGCAAGAGTTGGCCCATGGAATAGTTCTAAAAGATATTTATTATCATCAAGCTGAATAAGAGGTGTCATATTTTCTGTATTGAAAGATTTATATGCTTTTTTTGTTAGTATATTTAATTCTTTCTTATCAAGAAAATCACCGAAAAATGGTTGTAATATTTCAGCAGCGCTTTCCCAATAAAATTGACTTTTTAATTTTGTAAAATCAATAGATGGCCATTCTGAAGGAACATAAAGCCCTCCGTCAGGTGCCAAGCCTCTTAAAAGTGCTTCCTCAAATCCAAGCTCCTTGGATTCTCCTCTTGTAGAAATATATTTCATAGTTAGTAATTATATCGTATCCATAGTAAATGGAATATTTTATTATGAAAAATATTAAACTAAAGTTTTTGAAGGAAATAATTAATGGATAATATGTTTGATGATATTGGGAGAGATCAAGTTTCTTCAATGGTTCAAAAAGCTCTTCATGGATCAGATGATGGGGAACTATTTTTTGAAACAACCCCTAGTGAATCATTTCTTTTCGACGATGGTAGATTAAAAAATGCAAATTTTGATATCAGTAGTGGTTTTGGTTCTCGTTTAGTATCAGGTGATATAACTGGCTATGCAAATTCTACGATACTCAATAAGCAGTCAATTAAGTCCTCTTTAGATGCAATTCAGACTGCAAGAAATGGTAAGGATATTTTTATTTCAGAGAGAAAGCATCCAGTAAAAGAGAGTAGTACTGATATTAAGAAGAGTTTGTACTCGGAAAGTAATCCTTTAAATTCTATTTCCTTTGATGAAAAAATTAAATTAGTTAAAAATATAGATGAATTTTTAAGAAGTTATGATAATCGAGTTCAGCAGGTAAGTGTAAGTTTGTCAGGTAACTTCCAGTCAATCATGATCTTTAATAAAGAAGGTGAAATAGTTACTGATGAAAGACCTTTGGTAAGATTAAATATCTCCGTTATAGTTAATAATGGCAAAAGACAGGAATCTGGCTCTTATGGAACTGGAGGAAGGTGGGATTACACAAGGCTAAATTCAAAAGATTTTTATCAAAATGCTGCAAAGAAAGCTCTTAGCCAAGCATTAACTAATCTTGATTCGATTGATACTCCTGCAGGCGAAATGACAGTAATTCTAGCTTCAGGATGGCCAGGGGTTCTTTTACATGAAGCTGTAGGCCATGGCCTTGAAGGGGATTTTAATAGAAAGGGTACATCCGCATTTTCAAATATGATGGGCCAAAAAGTTGCTGATGAACAAGTAACCGTAATAGATAATGGAACGATACCTGACAGAAGAGGATCCTTAAATATTGATGATGAAGGAACTTCAACTCAAGAAACAGTCTTAATTGAAAATGGGATATTAAAGGGTTATCTCCAAGACAATATGAATGCAAGATTAATGAATGAACAGCCCACTGGCAATGGTAGAAGAGAGAGTTTTATGCATCAACCAATGCCTAGAATGACAAATACATACATGACTAACGGAAAATATGAACCTGATGAAATAATTAAATCAGTAAAAAAAGGATTGTATATGGTCAATTTTGGTGGTGGACAAGTCGATATCACTTCAGGAAAATTTGTTTTTAGTTGTACAGAAGGGTACGAGATTGAAAACGGTAAAATATGCTCTCCAATAAAAGGGGCTACTTTAATAGGTGATGGGCCGAAAGCACTAAATAAAATTAAGATGGTTGGAAACGATTCATCGTTAGATGATGGAATTGGCACCTGCGGTAAAGCCGGACAAAGCGTTCCAGTTGGTGTTGGGCAACCAACTTTAAGAATTGATGAAATAACTGTTGGTGGTACTTCTTAGTATGAATAAAGCTAACTCGATAGATTTTTCTTTTGAATATGGAGTTTGCGATCAAATTACTCCGCTGGTCAGGCGAGTAATTGCCAATAACCCTGGCCCATTTACTTATACAGGGACCGGAACATATATAATTGGGTCAAATGAATTAGCTGTTATAGACCCTGGTCCAGTCGATAATGACCACCTTGAGGCAATTCTAAGTATAACAAAAAATCAAAAAATAACTCATATAATAGTTACGCATACCCATAATGATCATTCACCGCTATCAAAATATCTTCAGGAAAAAACAGGAGCACTCATATATTCCTTTAATGAAAATGATATAAATACCGGTGATGAAAATAAGTTTGAAGAAGGTTACGACAAAGAATTCAAATGTGATGTTGGCGTTAAGGATGGAGATATTATAAAAGGGAAGGACTGGACCCTTCAGGCTATCCATACTCCAGGCCATACGTCGAATCATTTATGCTACTCACTAGAGGAGGAGAAAATTCTATTCTCAGGTGACCATGTAATGGGATGGTCAACTACTGTTATTGTTCCACCTGACGGTAATATGGAAGAATATATGCAGTCATTAGAGAAACTATTACAAAGAAATGATAAGTATTACCTTCCAACGCATGGAAAAATGATAAAAAACCCTCAGGATTTAGTAAAAAAATATATCAGCCACAGAATAACCAGAGAAAACCAAATAGAAGAAGCTATAAAATCTGGTAATAATAAAGTTATAGATATCGTTAAAATTATTTATGCAGACGTTGATAAAAAACTTTATCCAGCAGCTTCAATGTCGACATTAGCTCACTTAAAGAGAATGATAGATAATGATCAAATAAAAGTTAGTGGTTCAAATTTAGAAGGTTTTTACGAAATAAACTAAGGAAAAAGATTACAGGAAATCCACTTTCCTTTTTTTTCTTCAAACAATAATCTTTCGTGTAGCCGATAAGCTCTATTATCCCAAAACTCTATAGAACTTGCCTTTATAATATATCCGCACCAATGAGATGGACGAGGTATTTCTTTATTTTTATATTTTACTGATATTTCATTATATCGCTTTTCTAACTCACTTCTCTTTGATAACTTTTTAGATTGAAGGGATGCCCAGGCACCTATTTGAGAATTCCTGTCTCTGGAAGAAAAATAATGATCTGATTCAATATCAGTTATTCTTTTGATTTTACCTCTTAGCCTTACTTGCTTTTCAAGAGATTTCCAATGAAAGCAAGCTGCTACTTTTGAATTTGATTCGATTTCCCTCCCTTTTTTACTCCTAGAGTTAGAAAAGAATACCAAACCATCTTTATCAAATTTTTTCATAAGAACTATTCTTACATTGGGAAAACTATTCAGGTTGGATGTAGATAATGACATTGCATTAGGATCAGAAATCTCGTGTTTTGATGCTAATTTGAACCACTTATCAAACAAAACAAAAGGATCTTTTTCTTCTAGTTTTGATGACCCAATCTTCATTAAAAAATCCTATTTTAGAATTAACAAGTTTTGATTATACAATTCTCTTGTTAGACTGTATTGCTTAAATTTGATTTTTAATAAAAAATCACACACAATACTATTATAAACATACTCAAAAGAAAAAAAAATGGAACATAAAACAGATATTTTATCGGGTAAGCGTGGCTTAATAATGGGAGTTGCCAATAATCGATCTATTGCTTGGGGCATAGCTAAAGCATGCTCAAATAGTGGAGCAGAATTAGCATTCACTTATCAAGGTGAGGCTATTGAAAAAAGAATAATTCCTCTAGCAAAAGAGTTGAATTCTACAAATGTTTTTGAATGTGATGTTTCGGATTCTAAGAGTGTAGATAGAACCTTCAATGAAATTGAAAAACTATGGGGAAAAATTGATTTTGTTGTTCATGCAATAGGTTTTTCAGATAAAAATGAATTGGACGGAAGGTACATTGATACAACAGAAAAAAATTTCATCAACACTTTGAATATTTCTTGTTATTCATTTACTGCTGTCGCTCAACGAGCAGAAAAATTAATGAAGGATGGCGGATCACTCTTAACCCTTACTTACTATGGTGCTGAAAAAGTTATGCCACACTATAATGTAATGGGTATTGCGAAAGCAGGATTAGAAACAAGTGTTAAGTACCTTGCAAAAGATCTTGGATCTCAAAATATAAGAGTTAACGCAATATCTGCCGGTCCAATAAAAACTTTGGCCGCTTCAGGAATTGGGGACTTTAGATATATCCTTAAATGGAATGAATATAATTCACCTTTAAAAAGAACCGTATCAATTGATGAGGTTGGTAATTCAGCAATATACCTTCTTTCTGATCTATCTTCAGGTGTAACAGGGGAGATACATCACGTCGATTCAGGCTATAATATAATTGGAATGAAATCAGAAGATGCTCCTGATATTTCAACCGTTTAGGGTAAAAAAAAATGTCACATAATTCATTTGGTCGTCTTTTTCGTTTTACAACTTGGGGAGAATCTCACGGTCCCTCAATTGGTTGTGTTGTCGATGGAACACCACCTAGAATAGACTTAAGTGAAGATGATATTCAGGTCTGGCTTAATAAGAGAAGACCTGGTCAAAGTAAATATACAAGTCCAAGGCAAGAATCTGATCAGGTCAAAATACTTTCCGGTGTAATTGATGATGATGGCAAGCAGCTAACAACCGGAACTCCGATTTCCTTAATAATTGAAAATCAAGATCAAAGATCAAAAGACTATTCTGATATAAAAGATAAATTTCGCCCTGGTCATGCAGACTTTACCTATCTTTCAAAATACGGAATAAGAGATATTAGAGGTGGCGGTAGGCAATCAGCAAGGGAAACTGCAATGAGAGTGGCTGCAGGTGCAATTGCCAGAAAAATAATACCAGATATTCAAATAGAAGGTGCTTTGGTTCAACTGGGTGAACATAAAATAAATAAGGCTAATTGGAATTCTGATTATATCAACCAAAATCCATTCTGGTCACCAGACCCTAGTACTATTGACGTCTGGGAGGAATATATAGAAAAACTAATAAAAGATGGTGATAGCTGTGGAGCAATCATAGAGCTAAGAGCTAAAAATGTTCCAATTGGTCTTGGTGCTCCAATCTATGGAAAGTTAGATGCTGATATCTCAAATGCAATTATGAGTATTAATGCCGTTAAGGGTGTAGAAATAGGCAATGGATTTGAAGCAGCATCAATTACAGGAAGTGAAAACTCTGATGAAATGTTTATGGAAAACAATAATCCTTCATTTAAATCAAATAATTCAGGTGGCATACTTGGAGGTATCTCATCAGGCCAAGATATCATTGTTAGATTCGCAATAAAACCAACATCATCAATAAGAAATTTACAAAAGACAGTTGATAAAGAAGGTAAGGATACCGACATATCAACAAAAGGAAGACATGATCCTTGTGTTGGGATTAGAGCTGTACCGGTTGGTGAAGCAATGATTGCATGTGTTTTAGCCGATCACTTTTTAAGGAATAGAGCTCAAAACGGATAATTATATTTACTTAGGATTAACTACCTTAAGATCTGGCGATTGTATTTTTAAAATACCTAAAACTTTTTCTACTATATCCTCACTTACTAACTTTGCCTCAACATACATTTCCTCGGGTGATGCGTGAGAGATAAATTTATCGGGAAGAATTAGGTTTCTTATCTTCAATCCATTATCTAGTAGAGCATTATTTGATAATAAGGATAAAACTGACGATCCGAAACCTCCAAATGAACCCTCTTCTATAGTTATTATTACCTCATGATTTTTAGCAGCAGAAATAATTAATTTTTCATCTAATGGTTTTGCAAAGCGTGCATCAATTACTGATGCTGATAAACCCATAGAGTTTAGTTTTTCTGAAGCTTTTTTAACTTCAAATAATCTGGCACCTAGGTTTATTATAGCAACCTTTGAACCCTCTGAAATTATTCGTCCTTTTCCTATTTCGAGAGGTTTATAGGATTCGGGTATCTTTACCCCCTCTCCACTTCCTCTTGGGTATCGAAAAGATATAGGCCCTTCATTATAGAGGGCTGAAGTTTTGACCATCCTTGCTAACTCTAACTCATCTGAAGCTGCCATAACAACAAAATTAGGAAGTGTAGAAAGAAAGGCTATATCAAAACTACCGGCGTGAGTTGGCCCATCAGCTCCAACCAAACCAGCACGATCAATTGCGAATTTTACTGGTAAATTTTGAATAGCAACATCATGAATAATTTGATCATAAGCTCTTTGAAGGAATGTTGAATAGATTGCTACAAATGGTTTAAGTCCTTCAGTAGACAAACCTGCTGCAAAAGTAACAGCATGTTGCTCTGCAATACCTACATCAAAAAATCTATTTGGAAACTTTTTCTGAAACTTATCTAATCCAGTACCGGATGGCATTGCAGCAGATATTCCTATTATATCATTATCTATCTCCGCCTCTTTAATAAGCGCCTCAGAAAAAATATTTGTATAAGATTTTTTAACGCTAGGTGATTTTTGTTGTTCACCTGTAGTGATGTTGAATTTAGAAACGCCGTGATATTTTTCATCAGATTTTTCTGCAGGTAAATACCCTTTACCCTTTTGAGTTACTACATGAATCAATATAGGCCCATGGTCGGAGTCTTTAATATTTCTCATAACAGGCAGTAAATGATCAAGGTTATGACCATCAATTGGGCCAACATAATAAAACCCCATTGCCTCAAACAGAGTACCATCACCAGACATAGTTCTTGTTATTTCATCAGCTTTTTTTGCACTTTTTTCAATAGTTTTAGGTAATTTTTCAACAATATTTTTAGCAAAATTTCTAAACTCTAGGTATTTTTCTCCTGATATAAGTTTAGCTAAATAAGCACTCATAGCTCCTGTAGGGGGAGCTATCGACATATCATTATCATTCAAAATTACGATTAATTTCGACTTTAAGGCACCGGCATTATTCATAGCCTCGTAAGCCTGGCCTGCGCTCATGGCTCCATCACCAAGGACGCATATTATATTGTTGTCTTGACCTTTTAGATCTCTAGCAATTGCTATCCCTAGCCCAGATGAAACTGAGGTTGAGCTATGACCTGCTCCAAATACATCAAATTCACTTTCATCTCTTTTAGCAAAACCTGATAGACCATTTTTTTGTCTCAACGTACCCATTGAATGGCGTCTTCCTGTTAAAATCTTATGAGGATAACTTTGATGACCGACATCCCAGATTAATTTGTCATTTGGAGTATCAAAAACACTATGCAAAGCAACTGTAAGCTCTACAACACCAAGTCCGGCTCCAAGATGGCCGCCTGTTTTAGAAACCGATTGAATAGTTTCTTGTCTAAGTTCATCCGCAAGAGATTTTAACTCTACATCTGATAGATTTCTCAAATCCTTTGGTGAATCAATTTTATCTAATAATGGTGTGTCTTTTATATTCATTTTATAATTTTCATATAATAAATTAAAATTCTCTTTCTTTAACAAAATTAACTACGTCAACTAGTGTTGAAGGTATTTCATCAAATACACTTAGAGAAGAAATAGAATAATCGCAATATTTATTAATTTCCAATCTTGACTGATCTATATCGTAATAATCCAAAAATGTTGTTTTATTGTTCTTAAGATCGCTTCCAGTCTTTTTGCCTATAATACCTGAATCACCTACTACATCAAGAATGTCATCTGTAATCTGAAAGGCTAATCCAAGATTATCTCCGAAATTCCTTAATGCTCCTCGCCTTAAGTCATCAGCATTTGATATAATTGCCCCTGCCTGGCAAGCAAAGCTAATTAAATTTGCAGTTTTCATTTTATACATCTTTAATAAATCATCCAAACTCAAACCCTTGTCTTGACTAGATCTTATGTCTATTGCTTGGCCACCAACCATACCCTTATTTCCAACCATATTTGAAAAAAGATTTACCAATTCAATTTGATTTTTTGGTTCGATACTTTTAAAGCTTCCGGAAAGAATTTCAAAAGCTAATGTCTGAAGTCCATCACCCACAAGTATAGCAGTTGCTTCATCAAAATATTTATGACTCGATGGCTTTCCCCTTCTTAAGTCATCATTATCTATTGCGGGTAAATCATCATGGACCAGTGAATAGACGTGAAGCAGCTCTATAGCGGAAGAAATTTTAATTATATCTTCATTGTCTATATCAAAAAAGGATGAGCACTCTATGGCAAGAAATGGTCGTAACCTTTTTCCTCCGCCTAAGACTGAATAGCGCATAGCATCATTCAAGATTTTATCAACTTCTGGCGAAGGAAGTAAAATTTCTTCAAGGGATTTTTCAATTATCTCAGCAGTAAACTGGAGGGATTTTCTAAACTTATCATCCATTAACTTTAAATTTCATCTAAAGGTTCGGAACTAAAATCACCATCAGGCTGAGTAATAATTTTATCAACCTTCATTTTAGCTTTCTCTAATTTTGATTCACAATGAGACTTTAAAGCCTCACCTCTTTCATAGATTGATATTGAATCTTCTAAATCAATATCACCTCTTTCAAGGCGACCAACTATTTCCTCTAGTTCAGTTAGCGCCTCTTCAAAAGATAGTTTTTTTATATCACTTTTAATTTCAATTTTTTTATTCATTTAATTAACCACCACTATTAAGCCTTTGTATATAATATTACCCCATTTATATCTTTTTTTGCTACAATTAATTCACGCATTAAAAGGCAATTCAAATGCGCAATACTTTCACCAGTAGCCATCAATAAAACATCATCAGAAATTTTCCTTTTAAATAAAACAGAAAAAACATCTATAGCTCGTTTAGGTTCTTCACATAAATCGAGAAGGCGATTAAGATTCCTCTCATGACCCTCAATTAAACTGTCAAGACGTTCGTGTAACCCTCTAAAGGGTTCGTTGTGTGCAGGTAAAACAAGAACATTATTCGGAACCCTTTTTTTTATATAACGGCAGCTTTCTATCCAATCTTCTAATGGATTGGATAATGGTTCAGTGGGAAAGACACTTACATTTGATGAAATCTTAGGGAGGACCTGATCACCTGAAATCAATATATTTAGATCTTTATTGTATAGGCAAGCATGCTCTGGGCAATGACCGCTCCCAACGACAATTTCCCATTCATATTCACCTATAGTAATTATTTCTTCATCGCGTATACGCCTGTAGTTATCAGGTAGTTTAGAAACAGCCCTACCAAAACCTCCAAAACGTTCAGCATAGGCATCAAGTTGATCCTCATTAAAGCCTGCACCTTTATATAAATCCCTTCCTTCCTTAGGAGCCTCTCTTCCTGTATCTGCCACTAAAACTCTACACATCAAATATTCTGACCTTGACATATACAAGGGAGCGGAAAACTTCCTTGAAATCCACCCAGCTAAGCCAACATGATCAGGGTGTAAATGAGTAACTATAACTTTTTCTACATTTTTTGACTTCATGTCCCCATCAAAGCATTTTCGCCAATTAGATTTAATTTCAGCTGAAGCAATACCTGTATCAATAATTGACCAGCCATCTCCATCTTCTAAAACCCACAAATTAATATGATTTAAAGCAAAAGGAAGAGGCATTCTTACCCAGTAAATACCATTTGCAACTTTTAACATTCTACCTGGTTCAGGAGTTTCAGAAAACGGGTAAACAATATTATGAGCCCCTTTTTCTTTACCCTCTTTTAATATCTCCATCTAGAAATCCTCAAATATACTATCAATTCTTTTCATTTCTAGTTCAGGAATTTCTGAACAAATTGTTTTTGATAAACCAATACTATTAGTTAAAATTTGTGTTGAAAAAAAAGTGGCCATATCTTTTTTGCTTTGATGAAATTCACTATTATTATTTTTTTTTGATGATAGTGCTCCTTTAATTAGATAGTGAGCTCCTGCGGTTATTCCGAATAAATCCAAGTAATTAGAAGCTACAAACAAAGCAGAGTAATTTTCATTGGATCGTATTCTCTCTGATAATTTATTAGTTGATAATCTTAGGTTCTCAATCGATTGTGAAAAAATTTCAGATATTAATTTAAAATCATTATCGGATTCTCTTAAGCACATTGACAACGTATCATCTAAATCAGCTATAAAATCTTTTATAGCCCTTCCATCTTCTATGAGTAATTTTCTCATAACTAAATCAATTGCTTGAATACCATTAGTACCCTCATAAATTGGGGCTATCCTTGAGTCTCTAAAAAACTGTGCTGCTCCAGTTTCTTCTACAAAGCCCATTCCACCGTGAACTTGTATTCCTAGCGATGCTACTTCAACACCGATATCAGTAGACCAAGATTTAGATACTGGAGTTAAAAGATCAGCTTTTAGTTTAAACTTTTCTCTTAATAATCTATCAGGATGTGTCTCTGATAAATCAATAGCAATTGCATTGTCATAACAAAGCGCCCTGGAGGCTTCAGTTAAAGTTTTCATTTTTAACAACATTTTAGAAACATCTGGATGATTAATTATTTCTACACTTTTGGGATCATCATTCTTAAAATGCTTACCTTGCTTTCTATCACGTGCATATAGCAATGATTGTTGAAGAGCTCTTTCTGCTATACCAACTCCCTGCATACCAACATTAAGTCTTGCATTATTCATCATGGTAAACATGCATGCTAGGCCGTTATTTTCTTGTCCAAGTAAGTAACCTGTGGCCCTATCCTTGTCGCCAAATGACATGACGCATGTTGGAGAAGCATGAATACCTAGCTTCTTTTCTATTCCAATACATTTCAAATCATTTCTTTTTATTTCACACCCTTCATCATCTTCTAAAAACTTTGGGACTATAAAAAGCGATATGCCCTTGTTTCCCAAAGGAGCACCGTCAATTCTAGCCAAAACAAGATGTATTATATTTTCTGACATATCGTGCTCACCAAAGGTAATGTAAATTTTAGTACCCTTAATTCCGTATGTTCCATCAATATTCTTTTTTGCACTTGTATTAAGAGAGCCTACATCTGATCCTGCTTGAGGTTCGGTAAGATTCATTGTACCTGACCACTCACCTGTTAAAAGTTTTGGAAGATATTTCTTTTTTTGAAGTTCAGTTCCGTGTTGATTTATTGCCTCAATTGCTCCCTGTGTAAGCATTGGACAAAGAGAAAAGCTCATATTAGCAGAGTTCCATAGTTCTTGCGTCATTACCGCTAAAGTTCGAGGAAGTCCTTGCCCTCCATACTCTGGTGAACCCGATATAGTTCCCCAGGATGAATCAATAAATTTTTTGTAAGCTTCCTTAAATCCAGGCGGAGTAATAACATTATCAGCCTCTAACTTTGAACCTACCTTGTCACCAGAGTGATTTAATGGAGCAATGGTAGAGTCAGCAAGTCTAGCAGCCTCTACTAGCAAAGACTCAATAAAGTCATCATTAATATCTGGCCATACGCCAGAATGTTCTATTTCAGAAAAACTTGCCATATTCTTTAAAGCAAAAATCATTTGCTTAACTGGTGATACAAATGTCATAAGAACCCCTAGCTTTTCTTCACTAATTAACTTTAGATGTAGGATGTAGTATACACAAATTATATTAAATAAAGGATTTTTATAAAGCATAAGTTTTAGAAATGATAAAAATTAAAAAAACCAATATAAGTACTATTAACAGTGCCTGTCATGAATTAGCCAAAGGTAGCCTCATAGCCTTTCCCACAGAAACTGTTTATGGATTGGGTGCAGATGCTACAAATGATACGGCTGTAGCAAAAATATTCTCAAATAAAGAAAGGCCTTCTTTCAATCCTCTGATAGTTCATATCTCATCAATAGATCAAGCACAAAAAATCTCTATTTTTAATGAAAAAATTGAAAATCTTACCGATAAGTTCTGGCCAGGTCCTCTGACTATTATTCTTGAAAAAACTAAAGACTCTAAAATTAGTCCACTAGTCAGCGCTGGGTTAAAAACAATTGCTTTAAGGCAGCCAAATAATAAAACAGCACTTAGTCTTATCAAAAAGTTTAAAAAACCAATAGCAGCACCAAGCGCTAATAAATTTGGATTTTTAAGCCCAACTTCTGCATCTCATGTTAAAAAACAATTCACTAATAACGATGATATTTCATTCATAATTGATGATGGAAAAACAAATATTGGAATTGAAAGTACGGTTCTAGGATTAAATTTAGAAAATAAAGTAATTATTTATAGGCATGGTGGAATTACAAAAGAAGAAATTGAAGAAACAATAAATGAGAAAGTTTCAACTTTTACCATTGATGATAGTTCAAATAAAATAAAAATTTCTCCAGGAATGATTAAAAAACACTATGCTCCAAAAGTATCCTTAAGGATAAATGCTTTAGAGGCTCAGGATAATGAAATTTTTATTGGATTTGGCTCAGAGTATAGCGAACCAAACCTTAGTAAAAGAGGGGATTTAAATGAAGCAGCGGCAAATCTTTTTTTTCTATTAGAGAAATACGAAGACGAAGGAAAAAGTATTTGCATTGCGCCAATTCCAAATAAAGGGATCGGAGCGGCTATTAATGATAGATTAGAAAGAGCTTCCTCATAGTTACCTTAAAGATGGTAAAACATAATCTTTAAACTGCTCTCTTAGTGTTAACTTTTGAATTTTTCCAGTTGCTGTATGAGGAATTTCTTCAACAAAAACTACATCATCAGGCATCCACCACTTGGCAAGCTTATCCTCAAGATATGATAAAACTTCCTTAGTATCGGGAGTTCTATTTTCATTAGCCACACAAATCAGCAAGGGGCGCTCATCCCACTTAGGATGAACAACTCCAATTACCGCAGCCTCAGCTATATCAGGATGACCAACTGCAATATTTTCTAGCTCAATTGATGAAATCCATTCACCGCCTGACTTAATTACATCTTTCGATCTATCTGTAATTTGCATAAACCCTAGCTCGTCAATTGTAGCAACATCCCCGGTATCAAAATAACCATCCTCATCCAGGATTTCACCTCCCTCATCTTTCATGTACTTACTGGAAACAAAGGGTCCCCTTACTTTTAAATGACCAAAATCTTTTCCATTCCATGGTAGGTCTTTATTTTCATCATCTGTAATCTTCATCTCAACCATATAGGAGGCTCGTCCTTGTTTTAATTTAATATTAATTTTTTCCTCAAAACTTAAATCCTCCATACCATGTTTAAATGCTCCTATTGTTCCCAAAGGTGACATCTCTGTCATTCCCCATGCATGCATAACTGAAACATTGTAATCTTTTTCAAACTTTTCGAGCATTACTCTTGGTACTGCTGAACCCCCAATAGCTACTCTTTCTAAATAGGGTAATTCAAGATTATTAGCTTCTAGGTACTGCAATAGCATTAACCATACAGTTGGAACTGCAGCTGTAAAAGTAACCTTTTCTTCAGTAAGAAGTTGATAAATACTTTCACCATCCATATTCATACCAGGCATTACCACCTTACACCCAGCCATTGGAGCTGAAAAAGATAATCCCCAGGCATTTGCATGAAACATTGGCACTACCGGCATAACAGAATCAGTTGATTTAATTCCCATTGCGTCAGCATTATTTGCCACTAACGTATGAAGAACATTAGACTTATGAGAATAAAGAACGCCTTTTGGATTACCTGTAGTCCCTGAGGTATAGCAAAGTCCACATGCGTCAGTTTCTTCAACTTTTAACCAACTATAATTATCGTCCTCAGCGTTAATCATTTCCTCATAACAGAAAACATTTTTTAGCTTTGTTTCAGGCATATTTTCTATATCAGTTAAAAATATAAATCCTTTTACATTTGTGATTTTAGATTCAATCGTTTCAAGAATTTTAACAAAACTTATATCTAAAATAATATATTTATTATCCGCATGATTAATAATGTACTCAAGCTGTTCAAGGAAAAGTCTTGGATTAAGTGTGTGATAAATAGCGCCTACGCCTGTAATTCCGTACCAAGTCTCTAGGTGACGGTGAGTATTCCAGGCTAAGGTTCCGATAACATCAGATTTTTCCACACCTATCTTAATTAATGCTTTAGAAAATTTACGAGCCCTGGAATGTATTTCAGAATAATTCGTTCTATGAATATCACCTTCAACTTTTCTAGTAACTATTTCTCTTTCACCGTGATGAAGGCTAGCGTGATCAATAAACGTATGAACAAGTAAAGGCCAATCCTGCATTAATCCTTTCATAGATAACTCCTATTCTTTTTTTTAATTATTATAATATTCAGAAATACTTATTCATCAACTTTTTTAGAAACATAAACACATAACTGCGTATCACCTACAATTTTTTTCTTAGCAATTTCAAACCCAAAAATGTTATCAGCCTCATCTCTGGAGGAGGATTCTGCAATTAATATTGCTTTTTCATTAATCCACCCTTTTTTTAAAAAATCTTCAATAGCGATTTTTGTTTTAAATGAATCTTTATAAGGAGGGTCTGAAAATATAAGATCTACAGGACTTTGATTTTCCATGACATGTTTATCAATATTAATTACATCAGATCTTTTTACGTTAGATCTTTTTTCTAGTTTTAGTGATTTGATATTATTATTAATAGTTAAAATAGCCTGGCTTTCAATATCAACAAAATTACAAAAGCTTGCGCCGCGTGACAAGGCTTCGATCCCAAGAGACCCAGATCCAGAAAAAATATCAAGAACATTCATTCCTTCAAAATCAACACTAAACCCATGAATAAGGAAGTTAAATAAAGACTCTTTTACCCTTGCGCCCGTTGGTCTGGTGTTTTTCCCTTTTGGAGAATGGATAACTCTTCCAGAGAACTCGCCGCCTATAATTTTCATCAAATTAATCCTTAGTTAAGTTATAAATAAAAGTGATCTTTAAAGTTGTTTTTTAAAAAAGTATCAGAAACCTCTCTAACTTCTTCTTTTTTTAAATCACCCAAGCTAAAAGGCCCGTAAGATAATCTAATTAACCTATTAACCTCTAGGCCGATATAACTACAGACATTTCTTATTTCTCTATTTTTACCCTCGTGTAGCTTCATAGTAAGCCAAGAATTAGCACCGGTCGCCTTGCCTACAGAAATTTCTATTGGCATATAGTTAACTCCATCAATTTTGGAACCTTTTTCTAAAATTTTTAATCTCTTTAAGTTTATTCTACCGTGAACTCTTACCTTATATTCTCTTTCAAAATCGCTTTTAGGTAACTCCATATATCTAGAAAAAGAACCATTATTTGTGAGTAAAATTAAACCCTCGCTATTCATATCAAGCCTGCCAACTGCGATCACCTTCTTCATTTCTCTTGGTAAAATATTATAAATCGTTTTTCTATCTTCAGGATCGCTATTTGTAACCAAACAGCCAATCGGTTTATAAAAAAGCCAAACACGAAGATTTTTGGGCTTATAGATTTCTTTGCCATCAACTTTTACAACAGATCTCTCATTAACATTAATGGCGGGACTTGATATTGTTTCTTCGTCAATTTTAACTCTACCAGCAATTATCATTCTTTCAGCCTCTCGCCTACTAGAAAGCCCTGAGTTAGCTATGAATTTAGCAACCCTTTGATTCTCTTTTTTTGATTCATTTGTCATAATTAGTCTTATACTATCTTATTAAATAAAAATTAAAGGAATGAAATTGAAAAGTATTACTGAGAAAACAAATCATTTCATGAAAATTGCAATTAGCGAAGCACTTAAAGCAAAAAGAAGAGATGAAGTTCCGGTAGGATCAGTAATTATTGATAAACAAAATAATATTGTTTCAAAAAATGGTAACCGTATTATTGAGTTATCAGATCCAACAGCTCATGCAGAAATCTTATGTATCAGAGAAGCATCAGAAAAAATAAAAAATGAGAGACTTCTAGATTTTTCAATATTTACAACTTTAGAGCCTTGCTCAATGTGTGCCTCTGCAATATCATTTGCGCGCATAAAAACTGTTTACTTTGGAGCTTTTGATCCCAAAGGAGGTGCGATAGAAAATGGCATCAAACTTTATCATTCAAAATCTTGTAATTATAAACCAGATTTTTATGGTGGCTTTAAAGAAAAAGAATCTTCAGAAATATTAAAATCATATTTTAAAACAAAAAGACTATAATATTAATATTGATTTTAAGCTTCATCAAAGCTAAATAATTATAACAACTTAAATATTCAAAAAGGAAATAAAATGAATTTTGATCATAATGATAAAACCAAAGAACTAATTGCTCGTGTAGAAAAATTTATGGATGATTATGTTTATCCTAATGAAAAAGTTTATGAAGAACAAATGGCTGCTTTTGGAAATAATAGATGGCAAATTCCTCAAATACTTGAAGATTTAAAAGAAAAAGCTAGGGCTGAAGGCCTATGGAATTTATTTCTTCCTGAATCTGATAAAGGCGCAGGATTAACAAATGTTGAATACGCTCCATTATGTGAAATTTTTGGCAGAGTTGGATTTGCTGGTGAAGTATTTAATTGCTCAGCTCCAGATACCGGGAACATGGAAGTTATTGATAAATATGGTAATGAGGAACAAAAAGAAAAATGGTTAAAGCCCCTTCTTGCTGGAGAAATGCGCTCTGCATATCTTATGACTGAACCAGATGTAGCTTCTTCAGATGCTACGAATATCTCAACAACAATAGAAAAAGATGGCGATGAATACGTTATCAACGGAAGAAAGTGGTGGTCATCTGGTGTTATGGATCCTAGATGTAAAATCGCAATACTGATGGGCAAAACTAATCCAGAAGCTCCAAGACATCAACAGCAAAGTCAAATTTTAGTTCCACTGGATACTCCAGGTATTACAATAGTACGTCACTTACCTGTTTTTGGTTTTGATGATGCGCCTCATGGTCATTCCGAGGTTCTTTTAGAGAATGTTAGAGTTCCAAAAGAAAATCTTTTCCTTGGTGAAGGGCGTGGTTTTGAAATTAGTCAAGGACGTCTTGGTCCTGGTAGAATCCATCATTGTATGCGTGCAATTGGTGTAGCTGAAAGAACTCTTGCTAAAATGGCAAAAAGATTACTAACAAGAGAGACTTTTGGTAAAAAAATTGCTGAACATTCTGTTTGGGAAG
>Ga0209709_10000294_pt1 | contig 47632 bp, 62 predicted proteins | sample ArcticOcean_MG_C_2_FD_187435 | JGI IMG/M metagenome (GOLD analysis project Ga0209709, IMG submission 187435) | Marine microbial communities from western Arctic Ocean - ArcticOcean_MG_CB4_136 (SPAdes) (version 2) | ecosystem: Environmental > Aquatic > Marine > Oceanic | place: Arctic Ocean... | reverse complement strand
GGATATGAATGTATTATCTGCCTAGAGGGATTTAATGAAGGAGAAACTGTATCTTTAATTAGATGTGGTCATATTTATCATACACACTGTCTTTATTCATGGTTTCTTAAGAAACAAGCATGTCCTTTATGCGATGAAGAATTAATTATTGATTAACCATATTTTACAATTGCTTGATATAGGGAATAGCCACCGCCCCATGTCAAACCTCCAATAGGGGACCATCCTTCATTAATTTTTACATTAACCAATGCTATTAAGCCATCGGTGTGTAGCTCGTGGCCGTGCAGAGTAGATGCTGTAACTATATCATACTCAATGATAGTTTTATTGATAGACTCAGTAGGCCTGACACGTATTTCATGGGGGGTGGTAGTGATATGTTCCGGAGTCAAATTATCAGGATCCATTTGCGAGTGATGTCTTGGCATTATTTACTTTAATTAGTCATAAATAATAATCAAATTTATTTTAGACTATATGAATAATCTTACATTTCCATTTCATGTAGAATTTATCATTCATTCGCCAAACTTTATCAATATATAAATCACACTCCATCTTCTGAAATTTCTTAATCGTAAATATATTTACACCCGATGAAAAATCAGCATATAAATCAGTTGAGAATTTATTATAATGAAACGGCAATTTCACTTGTAAACTCGGCTCATACATTTCATTTTTATCATAATAGATCTGAGAAGCAAATCTATCAGCATCATCCGATGTTAATCCTAAATGCTTCATTGCAGCGAATTCACATTGCTGAATAAAATCAAAGAATTGTTTCATATGAGGGTCTTCTTCTAAATCCGTAAATTGTAAATTCATCTGAAAATTATTCTGACCTTTTTTCTGAACACCAAATAAACACTTCATGATAGGTGTCGTCACATATACCAATGGATTCTTAAGATAATGTACCTGAACATATCCAAGACAAGGATGATCTTTATCTAATTTGTTATTCTCACTGTATGTTTTATCAGATGATTTAGTAATACTCATATCATCGCACTGATAAGACTTAAAATTTAATCTATCTACAGTTAATTTATCACTCGTGATATATTTACATTTGATAGACATTTATTAATAGTATCTTAGTTTTATTTAAATAAGATTTATCTTTCATAAGAAACAACTCCCTTCCGTCTGGTCTGATTATTCCATAGATTATGACATGGGATTCCTTCTTTAGGATTTTGTTCACATTTATCGGGAGCAGGTTTATTTGATCCCCATAAAGCCGATTGTTGATCCTTTGAACACTGTGTAAAATAATTACCCATATTATTTGAATTATCAAAGGGATTACATTGTGTTTTATCGTTACTTAATGAAATATCATTTACAAAAGAAAAACTTGTTAACTTATCTGTCATTTATATTTATCTAGAATATTATTTTTATCTGAAAATTTTTTTCGCTGAATCATAAATTTGATTAAACTTTGATCTTGATTCATTAAAGATCAATCAAAGTCAATCAAAGTCAATCAAAGTCAATCAAAGTCAATCAATCAACGTCAGAAACCATGTCTTCCTCTGTCATGCGTCGCAAGCAAATTCTCGCCGAGTGGGTCCAACCCGTCATCCAAGAAAGGGATATTACGTGTGAGCCATGTGTGCCAAAGAAAGGCACAGACAAACCGCCCTGGGCCGTTCATGGATGCGGAGGGAGGCGTCCGCACAAGAACAAAACCATCGTTCAGCCTCAACTGAACAAGAGGCCGAAGAAATGGAACAACGAGATCAGAGAGAATGGACCCGGATTCTCGTGTATTCATCCCGAGTGCACCGATTACACCAAGGTCTACCCGACCAAACAATCTGCTCAGCAACATGCTAGGAAACACTATCCTGCCGAATATTCGTGTTCCTGCGGTGGAGAGTGGTATCTTAAGACAGAATACAACTACCACTTCCTAATGCCATGCCCTCACTGTGATAAATTGTTCATGAAAACTTCGCTTGCTGGACATATCAAGGGATGCCCTCACTAAAAACTAAAAACAAAACAAAAACAAAAACAGATAAAATACCCAAACACAAAAAAAGATAAAATAATAATTTTTTTCTTAGCAAGAATAAATGAAATATATGGGGGGGAAGTATTTTTTATGTAAAGAATTATCGGCAACTATGAAACGATTAGTTCCCCCTGATAAGGTGACGGGATATGTTGAACCATTCTGTGGAGCACTTAATGTTCTCATGGAAATGAATGGAGATTATAAATGCTCTGCCTCAGATTATCATCCTGATTTAATTCAGTTATGGCGTGAAGTTCAGAATCACACGTTTCATCCACCTGAAGAAATAGATGTGAAACTTTATCAAGAATGTAAAGAATTAGTCAGTCCCAATTCATTGAAGGCATTCGTAGGATTCAATATGAGTTTCGGGGGTAAATTTTTCTCAGGATACGTTGATAAATATAAAAATGATAAAAATGAAAATTTTCTCCAAGAAGCACTTAATTCACTATCGAAAAATGAACCTCGTATTCAAAATGTATCATTCAAGTGTAATTCTTATCTTAATCTGAAACCAAAAAATAAATTGATTTACTGTGATCCACCTTATCAGAACACGAAGTTTCCGATTAAATATAGAACAGATACAAAACATTACGATGTCTTTGATAATGAAAAATTCTGGGATGTAATGAGGAGGTGGTCTGTAAATAATTTTGTTTTTATTTCAGAGGTAACTGCTCCTCCCGATTTTGTCCCTGTATGGGAAAAAAAAGTTCATAGGTCAGCTTCTCAGTCTCAAAAAACAAGATATAAAAATGAGAGTGATTCATTTAAAACCGAAAAATTATTTGTTCATGAATCTTTACTTAATAAAATCAATATGTAATTTATATGGGAATCTGTTATTCAATGAGTCATTCACAATGTGATATGTGTGAAAAATCATTATCTGTAGATCATAATAGAAATATCTTATATAAATTTCAAGGATGTGGTAAATATCATAACAAAAAAATCTGTAATTTATGTTTCCAGGATAAATTCGGTTACTCTTTGTCATCTGATTATGATTTTTCAACAGGTGTTGATGATGATCCTTTAGGGATGAAAGTTATTATTTATAGAAGATTAACTTAACTTAATCTATTGTAAAAAACCTACGTTAAAGACTTATTTCACACGAAAACCAATGAAACCATTTTTTAATCAACCTAAAGAAGAATATATCCAAAAAGGATATACCTAAAGAAGGGACACAGTTACTGAACTTGTTTTCATCATGTTGTGTGAATGAATGGATTTTCATCCTAATTTATTTGTTTCACCATTAAGGTTGTGATCACCGGTGGAATAGGATTCAAAGTCTATAAAAATATCATTCTTGTCCTACCCAACTTAAAATTAGAAAATTAATTTTTATATCTAACGCAAATGTATATATATATAATGTATGTTTTAAATAATTGGAAAGCTGAATGTAATGATACTGAAGAGAAATGGGTTATTACAGGCACAAAAGTAGGGTTTGGCCGTGATCCATCAGAACATTCCGCTAATCATCAGATTGAAATTCCCTTCACTAATGTGACGCGTGAACCGGGCAACGGTGAAATATATGGTGATTATGCGTTGCGAGGTGACGGCGAGATTACTAAAGCGTGTAAATCAGTGGATTCACCCGCCACCGAGGGGCAAGGTGGCGGAAAAAGAAAAATAAGGAGATCTATCTCCAGGAATAGATCTAAGAAAAGAAAATATACTAAAAAGAGAAAATCTACTAAGAAACGTAAGTCAAAGACGAGAAGAAGACGGAGATAATTGATATCTTTCAACTTTTATTTGGTATTCATCTATTTTATATTTTTTACATGGTTTGAATAAACGATTATTACGTTTATTATACTTCTGAATGAATTGTTCTGATCCATCTTCGTCTAAATTTTGTTTTTCAGCAAGTTTCGTCAAATAGATTACATTATTTAATTCAAGTAAATCCTTAAGGAAATCCATTTTGATAAATTTATAACGAATACTAAAATCAAATTTATGCAAGCAAAGGAAAAAAAATATATTTGATAGTATAAAATGCCGAAGCGGAGTAAAAGAACTTATAGACGTAAAGTTTATAGATCCCGAACTAAGAAATCTTCTAAAAGAAAAACTTCTCAACGAAGAACAAAATATCCTCGTAAGAAACAACGTAATCTAAGACGGAGAAAGGTGATTCAGGCGGGTGGGATGGATTTTGTAAAGGGCGTGCTTGGTCTGGCGGAGGAGAAGGCAAGACCGGTTCAATCTCGGAGCGACGATGAGGAGTGGGACCGGGAAGAAGAACGGGCGGCGGCGGCGGCGGTAAAAAGTAAAAAAGACAGAAGAGCAGACGCAGCAGCAGCGGCTCTTGAAAAAATCATTACCGACGCCGAAACCCATGATATTATGATCAGCGTCCATTATGAAGGTGAAGAACATCCTATAGAATATGGACGATTTTACTTCTCCGGCGAGGATGGAAATGGGTATCCGATATATGCGCAGATTGATAAGGGCAAGTTCAGGTTCAGGCACCAAGTCCCCAACAGCGGCGAGTACCGCTACCGCCCTCACGCGTGGTATTTGATAGACAATAAAGACGCCGCCCAATGGAGAGAAGCCCTCATCGATGTAATACCGGAAAGCGATGGCAGTATCCCGGGCGGAGAATCGGGAAATACACAAGAAACCTCCGATAAAGTTACAATCCAGAGAGTGCGGAAGCAATAAGATGATTTACTACGAAACAATAATTCATTATTGCTGATTATTGCTGAATACAACCATTACCTTCTTCTTCATCATTCATTAATTCTTTGGTCACTTCTTCCTTCCCTTTGTAATAGTATGCGTGAACTAATTTTCCTTCTTCAGGTTTTCGTTCTAATTGAACTAAAATCTTCTTAAGATAATCTTTTTGCTTGGAACCTAATGATTCAGGAAATTCAATTTGTAAATCAATGATTAGATTACCATATTCAGTTTCAGAGCCGTCTCCCAATGATTTATTATCATGCTTAATAGGCATTCCTTTATTAAATACTTGGAACATCTGATTGGGTTTCACGATATCCGATATTTTAACTTGCAAAGGACCATCTAAATGAGTGATATTTATATCTATACCTGTTAATGCTTCACATAAGGTAAGACCTTCAACAACATATAAATCATTACCTTTCCTCTTAAATCTAGGATGCTCTACTTCAATGATTTGGATCGCCAAATCCTCAGTTACATTCAATTGCGGAATATAATTACCTCCTTCTTTAACAACAATATTGTCTCCGTTCCGAGAACCTCTTTTGACATTGATAACATATTTGGTTGATTTCTGAACTGCTTCACCATTATCTTTCTTAGATAAATGAGGAATATGAAATTCTTTCTGTGTCCCATGATATAATTCTTCTAAAGAACATTCAAGATTATATGTCATCTTATGCTGTAATGGACCGAAGGGCATAGATGATAAATCTGAGAAGACAAAGATATTACTATTCATGCCTTCACCTAACCCAGTGAAATCTACATTGAAAAGACTCTGAAACAGATCCAAAGGATTAATCTGAGGGATATCACCGGATACAGAATCATATCCGAAATTATCATACATTCTTCGTTTATCTGCGTTTGATAGGATATCATATGCTTCTGATATTTCTCTGAACTTATTTTCAGCATCGTCAGCATTATTTTTGTCAGGGTGATATTGAAATGCTAATTTCTTATAGGCTTTCTTGATATCAGTTTCAGAGCACTCTTTAGATAATTCTAAAATACGATAATAATCTTTCATTAGTATAGTTTGTAAAATGAAATTAAATTTTAAATTAAACTAAAAATATTATAAACTATATATTATAAACTATATAATGCCACCAAAAAGAAGAATCAAAAAGTCGCTTTTTGATACATCGTTAGATAAAATTACTGATTGCCAGACAACTGCTAGATTGATAAAACATTTAAATGAAAGATTTATGAGGGAAACTCAACAGTGTGAGAGTGAGAGTGAGAGTGGCCGTAGATCAACCGCAAGAGATAGATCTAGTGGAGCCAGTGGTTCAGATAAACAAGCATTTAACGTCAAACAATTCCATTCCGTTGTGACCTATCTTCAAGATTATGGTAAATCAGAAGACGAAATTCAAAATATCAGTTTAGAAGAATTCGTTGCCACTTCTCTTGAAATTCTACAATTAGGCGCGGGTAAAAGGAAAAAGAAAAGAAAGACAAGATCAAAGAAAAGAAAGATCAAGACTAAGCGTAAGAAGAAAACAAAGCGTAAGAAGAAAACAAAGCGTAAGAGAAATTAATAATTAAGGATGATAGTTAATCTGATAATTCATGCTTCTTAAGGAGCGCCTTTTCTTTAGTATAGAAAGGTTCATATTCTTTCATCCATTCGTCATAATTTTCATCGTTTTCTCTTAACCATATTTTAACAATATTGAATTCTTTCTTGGGGGCGATTGATATACCATTGATACTAGTAGATTTTTCTTTATCTTTTAAAATATCCTCAGTTAGAATCAGATTCATGATCATTGTCCACTGTTCGACTAAGACTTGTCCTGGTATCTTGAATGATATACAACATCCTTCACGATTATCTGGGTCCTCCCATGTAGGAAAAATATCTTCCCTCATAATAAAAAACATCCCATTCTGTAAATGAATTTTTTGAATAATATCATTGATGGATTTGATATCATATAAATTGCTTATCGTATATAAGTTTTTATAACTACTATTTTTCCAACTGGTATCATTAATGGAATGATACCATAGACACCAATTGGTATTCAGTTGATAATTATTCATTATCCTACTTACTATAAGAATAAAATCTTTAAATATTATAAATTATTTACGCTGTAATTCCTTTTCTGTAATTCCTTTGTAATATTCATTCCCATATACGGCGAGAATTCCGATTAAGCAACCTAATGCCAGAGATTTATCTGCTGATTTTGGTACATAAGAACCACCGAATTGTAGAAATATATTCAGGATTACGAATGTTGCGACTAGTAAGTAATTCATTTATATATAGTAAATAAATAAATGAGTCAATTTAATTTAAAAACAGGAGATATCTTATTGTTCAGTTATGGAGGAAAATCCCTATTCTCTTCTCTGATTAAAATGTTTACTCATAGCGAATTTACTCATGTAGGAATGGTCATAAAAGACCCCAAATTTATTCATCCGTCTCTCAAAGGATATTATGTATGGGAATCCGGATTAGAGGATGAAGAAGATCCTCAGGATGGTAAAAAGAAATTAGGTGTTCAGATAACTCCCTTTGAAGAAATATATCAGAATTACGCAAAGGATAAAAGTCAGATCTATGTAAGAAGAGTAAGCGATGAATCATCTTTCAATGATACTATATTAGAAGAAATACACAAAGTAGTTTATGATAAACCATATGATATTGTTCCCTCTGATTTTATTGAGGCATTATTTCGCAAAGATCATGATAAACAAAAGACATGTCGTTTCTGGTGTAGCGCATTATTAGGCTATATCTATACACGATGTAATATCTTGGATTCAGAAACAGATTGGTCAATCTTAAGACCGTGTGATTTCTCAAGTGATTCTGAAGAATTACAATTTAAGATTTCATTATCAGATAACATTAAAATATTGTAGATAATATAATGAATCCATTTGATAATATCTTAGTAAGATTATCTGTCTTTTCATCAATTTATGTGATTGTATTGATATTCTTGGCTCCATTGATAGATCATTCATTTACATCATTAGAAGAAGACAAACTCATTAAGGAATCAAATTACCAAATCTTATCTGAAATTATCTTACACGTGATTGTATTGACGATTACATGGTATTTCTTACATAAATATCTGAGTCAGTTGATAGAAAAAATACTGAATGTTAAAATGAGAGATGCAACGAGAACAGCGATTGATTTTATTTCGGCGATCGCTCTAGTCGGTTTACAAACGAACTTAATTGCTAAACTAAGATATATCACTCTTGAACATCCATTCAGGATGGCAGATTTATATGCGTAAATTATCGTAAATTATTGTAAATCACAGTGAAATAATTATCAGATTCTATTTCACCTATGATAGATTCATCTTCTGTTTCATAAAAATAATACCATTCAACTGGGATATAGAGAACTAATCCTTGTGTAAGATTTATTTTCTGACCATATTTTTTGATTTCATTGTTATCTTTATTCATGATATCATTTTTATGCTTTGGATTAAAGAGATATACTTTGCTTTGTCCATACATTTGATTCACTACATGTAGATTATGTTTATTCTTAGTTAATGAGATTGCGTTGGATCCCTTAAATAAACTCATTGAATAATTCTTATTGCAATGAATATTGGATTGGAAAGGAGAATATACTTCGTTAAAACTTTCATGTAATCTAAATTGATCGCACAAATCTTTATTTTTATAGATATTCATTTGTTTTACATCATCTTTGACGAATGTCTCCAGGGAGATATATTTATTCTGATCATAGATAATATGACCCGGATTATCTTCAATCAATTTAGTGAAAGATATCTCTCTTGCGTATTCATTTTTATTTCCGAGATTGTGAATCAATAAGGGTTTTCTTTCTTTCAATAATTCAAATATTTCTTCTGATAATGATGTCTGTAATTGTTCTAAGACGGCTTCATGATTGAAATTATGTATTTCATAGATATGTTTTCCTATAAGTATCGCGATAAATAAGAAGAATAAGAATCCAATCATAAACTATATAAAGGTTTGTCATATTTAATAAAGTATATTAACGTAATGGCATTCACTGGATCTGTTAGCAAATGGTTTAATCGCAAAGGATATGGCTTTATTAATGTAATGACTTCTGATTCGGAGCATGTAGGAAATGATCTGTTTGTTCATCTTTCGGGAATTAATGTTTCAAATGATGGATACAAGTCTCTGTATCCTGGAGAATATGTAAGTTTTGATCTTGATACTGGGAAGGATGGTCGTTTCACCTGTGTGAATGTAACCGGTGTCCTAGGTGGTCCTCTCCTGATTGAACATCCGGATTACCGATACAAGTATTTTCAGAGGAACCCTCAGCAGAGGGATTCAGACAACCGTGTATCTGACAACCGTGTATCTGAGAAGGTACCCACTGATGAACCAGAACCAGAACAAGTTGCTGATGAGAATGACCCCGAACAAGCTTAAATGAACCCTTACTAAATTTGATTTATGATATAAATTTTTAATTATCTCTTCTATAAGACTATTATGCCACTTCGCAGTGGAAAACAGTATCTTAACTTACTATTGCCAGCGGATCAGCAACCATTTAAATTGGTTCTCCTGCCAAAAAAAACGCACGATTTACCACAAGAAGTCAAGATTGATTTTGCCGAAGCCTCCAGACAATGGAGAAAAAACAAACTTCATTTAGGAGAAGGAATGTTCATGTATAAGCGTTACTCTGAAAGAGTGTTTAGTTTAGTTCCTTAGTTTAGTTCCTTAGTTTAGTTCCTTATCATTGATTTTATCATAAAACCAACATTTCATAACAGTCCCTGAAAGGACATCCTTAGGGATATAATTTATATCATTAAGTTTATCTCTGAGAGTTATATTTTTTTTGCTGAGATCCGGAATACCCCATGCTGATGCATATGTTCTCCAAAGATGATGTCTTATTGTGATAGGTGAAGTCAAATATCTCAATTGACCGCTGAATAATTTATGATCTGTTCGGTAATAATGGCCATGGACATCCAAGTTTGACATATGAAATTCTCTCTCATCTTCCGTTGCCTGATGAACTCTCTTCTTCACATAGAGTTCGGCTACCATGTATGCCACATCATAATCTCGTATGAGATGGCAGAGTTGTTCAGCGACATCTTTGATGGTCTTTGACCACATTTTAAAGGATTGTTTTAATGAATATATCTATCTTACTATCAAATTTAATCATCACTAATAAGACATTCTGTAATTTCATGAACTTCTTTCTTTTTCTTAGATTTTCTCTTCTCAATCTTCTCTTTAGAACCATCTTGACCATAGACATGAATTACATGGTTACATTTTTTATAAAATACTATTCTCTTATCACATTGTCTTGTAAACATACTTAGATTCGGATGAGTATCTTTAAAATCTATGACTAAAGGATGAAATTTACGAACATCGGCTTTCTCTCTTAGAATTCTACCGACACTCTGAACAACATCAGATTTCGGCGAAGCAAGAATGATTGTATTTAACTTCGGAATATCCATCCCTTCACTGGCCATTGAGAATGTTCCTAAAATAATATCTTTTTCCTGTGAATCTCTAAGTTCAGAGGGTTTTAAACCACCGACATATTGACCTACAATATCTCCAATATTTTCCTTAATCCATTTCTCGGTAGTATTTAGATATTCTCTGCGATCACCTAATACTAATATTTTTCTACCGATTTCATACTCTTGTTTGATGATATTGTTGATGAATAAATTTCTCGGAACATGATATGAAATATTATTAATCATTCGGGGCATACAAGGTTGGGGTCCTTTTTTAGTATATATTTTGTCTATTTTTGAATACTGAGGATCATCATCATAGTATTCATAGATACGAGTTTCAATATAATCTTTATTGATATCAGATTTTGACGAATAGACCATTGGACCGATATACCATTCAAAAACTTTTCGCAATCCATCTTTTCTATCGGGTGTCGCACTTAAACCTAGCATATATTTAGAAGCAACTTTAGCCATTGATTTAGAGAATACTTCTGCTCCTAAGTGATGACATTCATCGAAAATTGCTAAGCCAAAAGATGAAAAGACATCGGATTCATATTCTTTCTGAGAGAGACTCTGAACCATTGCTAAAACAATATCCTTATCTTCAATATCAATCGTAGCTTGTTGAATTTTTCCGATACGTGCATCAGGTAAGAACTGTTGTATTCTATCTCGCCATTGAGTCATTAAGAAATCCTTATGAACAACGACAATCGTTTTCTTCTTTAACAGTGATGCTAGATATAAAGCGAGGACAGTCTTACCTCCACCACATTTCAAAGAAATTAATCCACCTCCTTTTTTAGAGCATGCTTCCCGATACAATTGAATGATTGGTTCTTGTTCTTTTCTTAAAGAACCATTAAATGTTATATTAATATCAGATCCTTCTGCCATCTTATCAACATCAGGTGGTCCGAATTTATCCTGGGCATAGAATCGCGGAATATAAATTGAGTTGGGGGATTCCATGAATAAACTAAATCGCTTTTCTGACCCATCCCCGAAATCACCGACAACGAATGGATTCGCAGTCAAATCTTTTTTGATTTCTTTTAATTCTTTAATAGTTAATTCACTTTTCTTAATTTTATAACCATTACGTGAAAGTGTTGTTTCTACCATGTTATTTATAATGATAGCATAAGATTTAAATAAATATCAAATTTTTTCTATATATATATAAATAATATGCCGGAGACATCAAAACAAAAACTCGTGAGAATACAAGCGGAGGCTGAGGCGAAGAGGAGGAAAGATGAAGAGGCGGCAGATAAGCAGAGGGCGGCAGATGAAGTTCAGAAGAGGGAAGCAGAATCAAAAGCAGTACAAGCGCAGTTCAATGCAGAAAAAGCAGAAAATAAGAGGAAGAAAGAAGCAGAAAAAAAACTCGCCGATATGAAAGCAGGGGTGGCAGAGGGACTTGTCTCCAAGGGAGACAATGTCAGGATAAGGGACACGAGGCAGTCGGCGGTGGAAAAAATCCAAGGATACGACGCGAATTGGAATGAGGACAACGTCTATACTGTTAGTAATATAGACGGGTCGAGATATACTCTTGAAGATCCGGCATTCGAGGAGGATATCGATATCCAGTTCCTGCGCCAAGATTTGATCAAGATAAAGCGCGAGGTCGTCTCGCCGGTGTACCGGCTCGTCGGGCCGATGACTGAGCAGGGCGGCGGTAAAAGATCTAAAAAGAAATCTAAAAAGAAATCTAAAAAGAAATCTAAAAAGAAAACAAGGGGGAAATCTCATAAGAAATCTAAACTTAAATCAAATCGCAAAAAATCAAGACGTAAATATAAACGTTAATCAAAGATAAAATTAACATATAATATTTTGATTTTTCTATAAAAGGTAATTTACTATTATATAGGATTTGTAATCTTATATGATTTAAATAAAATATAACTTTCTAATATCCATAACATATTCCCGACAAATAGGACATTTATTTTGATTAAAATTACTCCCTATAGACGAACTTCTCTCTAAACATTTCCTACATGCTGTATGACCACATGGATTACAATAAGAATCTATTTTCTCGGTAATACAGATAGGACAGATCGCGAATATATTCCATCTATTTAACTTCTGAATGAAATACAAATATGAATTTAATTCTTTTCTTTTTTGGATATATTCCTGTTTCCTATCAGATAATTTATCATTATCTTGTATTTTTTTAGAATAATCATTTAAATTATCTACAATCGCTTTTACCATATCATCAGTTTGATATTCATCCTCCATTTTCTTCATAAGTTGAATAGAAGATTCAATCTTTCTAATGTTATCGGTTGTTTTAACGACCTCTTTATTATATTGGTCATGTAATCCATCTAATTCTTTTTGTAACAGATGAAACTCTGTAGAAAAGGTTTCTATCTTAGTTACGATTTTATCTATTTCTTCGTTTTTGTATTCTTTGTTATCAATCGGTATAATTTCACGACCTTGTAGCGCATCTAATAATAATTCTTTGACCTGAATGCTTTCTTCATAGGACTTTTGATGAACCGAAACCGGTTCCATACTATTAAGGAGGGTTGAACTCGCAATTGTTGAGAGATAATTTAGTTCAGTAGGATTATCCATGTAATCACCAATCGGAGCACCTTCCATTTTCATAAAGGAGGTAATAATTATCACGATTAAACTTATTTGATACTATTAATATATAAGATGTATCTTTTTATAGGATTAATAATCTTTCTATTAATAATATCTTCATTTAAGGAGGGATATTTAAATTTCACGGAAATACCTTTGTTAGCCAAAGATAAGAATTGTCCGCAGATGCATGCTAATAATTATCAGCTGATTAAGAATAGTTATCAAATGATTCAACCCTTCGGATATACAAAGAATGAATTATTTGATATGACCCGGTTCATAGAAACCGATATTCCTTTGCCAACTGATCCGGATTTTTTTAATCATATATAGTTTTTTTTCTATGGTTATAACAAAATGAGAAAGACCGCTAAGCGTAATCATCGGGAAAAGAGCTATCGGAAAAAGAGCTATCGGAAAAGGAGCTATCGGAAAAAGAGCTATCGGAAAAAGAGCTATCGGAAAAAGATAAGAAGAAGAAGTCCTGCTAATAAACGTAGAACAATCCATAAAAAACGGCTTGTTGGGGGCGTGCGAGAGGTGTTGTTCGCTGGTACCGGAAATATGAGTGAGTGGTTATATTTTTATGATGAATTAAATGATTTAATTCGCGAAAATGGCAAGAAGAAGGACGCCGACCGTGTGGCGCGCCTGCCAGAAGAGAATGGCAACCCCAGTGAGACTTATCAGAAGGACACCCGTGTTGAACGGGTGTCCGGATACGACATAATCTTTGGTACATGGGATCTGGACGACTGGGGTGGGAGGAAGGAAGGCAGCGGTAGCACCACCATTCTTGGTAGCGGTAGCAACGGAATCGTGTACAAATCGGTTTACTTAGAACAACATGTGTGCGTGAAAGAACAGATTTCAAAGCATTTGAAAAGTGATGACGAGATTGCCTTGGATCGCTTCCACAAAGCGCACAAGAAACTACAGAAAGATCAAATAAACGAGATAAAAATTCTCGGTATAATTTCTGGGGCATCCGGAGATGGTATATTTCCCCACCCAAATTTAAATAAGATGTTTGCTTTGTTTATAGAAATACGTCACCAGGTACCTTTAATAGGATTGGAACTGGCGGTCGGTGGATCCCTCGACGGAAAGCTTTATGGGGATCAATGGAAACCCACCGCGCCTGAAGTTTTAGGTATGACGAAGGGCATATTTAAAGGATTGGTTGCCCTTCATGGAGATGGACGAGTGGGATCTCTCAGGGCCATCAGAAAGATTATACATCGTGACCTCAAGTCGCATAACATAGGGTTATTGACGAAGCCTTCCCGCCGTTGGACCGCTGATGAAGCAGAAAAAAATGTTCAAATTTTAGATTTCGGTTTGGCAAAGGAGGTGCCAGAGAATCAAGTGGCTGAGGGATCTGGTATGTGGAATATGACTGAGTGCGGGACGCCGATTTGGATGGCCCCCGAGATCTTATTGCGCAAAAAAGTTTACAACGAGAAGGTTGATATTTATTCGATGAGTATGGTCATGCTTGAGATGGTCTCGGGGAATTGGCCGTGGCGAGGAGAACCAGGCATCCCCGACATGAAAGCGGGAGCTACCGCGTGTTCATGGGGCAACCGCCCCTGGAAGCAGCTGCAAAAGAGTCGGGCGGGAGAAGATTTAAAAACTTTTATTATAAAATGTTGGGATCAGGCAGAGCGGCGTCGTCCGGACGCGCAAGGTTGCATTGACGAGCTTGAGAAGATGCTGGTTGCCGAGAAGCAACGGCAGGAGATGGGGGAGGCAACACCAGCAGACGAAGACCAACCAAGAGACGAGGGGATGCAGGGGGCAACACCAGCAGAAGAAGACCAACCAAGAGCAGGTGGTCCAGGAGAGAAGACAGGTGGAGGGGCTGCGGGTGCTGGTGGAGAAGTCGCAGACCAGACATACGACCCCGAAAACCCAGAATTTCAGTCTAACAAGGGACTACCCTCATTGTTCCAACCCAAGGTACAGCTGATAGGCGCCATAGGGAATATGGAAGGTAAATGTCAGATGTGTAATCGCAAGAACAAAAATGCGTCAACGACAAATTGTCGGTCTTGCGGTGTTGCTTTATGTGGGTCTTGTCTCAGCACTGAAGCTAAACATGGGGCACCCAAGAAATTAAAAAGATGGTTATGCGAAGAACCATATGCTCTAGTTTCAAAAGAATGGTCCAAAGATAAGCCCAATAAGAAACCATGTTTTCGGATAGAATCACCTAATGATCCAAAATTTAAGGGTCTCATCGCTCAGAAGGCAATTGAAATAGTAGACGAAACAGGCACGAAGAAGATGGTCCACATTCCGTCAGAGGGCTTTGATTACGGTAGTTTTTTAATAACAGCAGACGAATGGGAAAAGATTACACCTCGACCTGCCACCTGGCTCGAGTCCATGCGTGGGTCCAATCTGGACCCACCCGCAAAGACCTTATGTCTCACTTGTTATGAGATGAAACCTCGGGAAGCGACAAGCATGTGGCAGATGCCAAACTTTTCGGTCCTATCACCTACCGAGGAGGCAGAAGCCGAACGCAAAGAAGAACTCAGAGAAAGTGAGAGAAGTCCAGTAATGAATAGCGAGGAAATGCCGGATGAATCTAGACCTCCCGGATACAGCGATAAATTTTATAAAGATGAAATACTTGATATATGGCAAAGACATGCCATTCGCGTCGGTCCAGAAGCAGAAGAACGCATAAATAAGCTGAAAATAGAAGAAGGTATGTCTATGAAACACTTGTTCGTCATTGTAAATCTTGTGTATGAAATACTTGAGACAGCCGATCCGCAAGCGCCACCGAAAATAGCAGATGAAATGGCAGACTATCTCAAGGCTGGTGGCGATGGTCTGTCTGATCCCAAAATAAATCAGGAGATGGACAAATTAATAAAGGCCCACGGGTATTAAATAATTATTTTTAATCATATATAATATATATAATGAACTTTGAAATAGAAGATTATATTGATTTTCATGTTTTATTTGTAACGATGTGTCTGCTAATATTTTATCGGTATATTACAGATGAAAGAAATATCGTTTTAGAAAGGAAATTAAGGGTGGAGATGGACCCGATCAATCAAGAACTGAATCAAAGGTAGAATCATACCACTAGACCATTCTGGCACAAACTAATTGATAGGTTAGATTTTAAATAATATATAAGATTATATTAAATGAACAATTCATTAAAAACTCTACTGTCTATTTTACTAGGATTTATAATTGTTAATTACGCTTTTTCACTCTGTGATGATTATCAGATAGTTAGTGTTTAAAAAAATATTAAATAATCTTACTATAACCTCTATTACATTTGATAATACGTTTAAAAAATTTCATAATATTATTTCAAGGTATTATAAATGTCTCAAGAAACTCAAATCGGAAATTTAGGTGGCGGTATTAGCGAAGAAGATTCTAGATTAGTTGATAGTATTCTCAATGATATCAATGGTCAGTCAGGGCAACAGCCGCAGCAGCAACAGCCGCAGCAGCCTCAGCAGCCTCAGCAGCCTCAGCAGCCTCAGCAGCCTCAGCAGCAACAGCAGCAGCAGCAACAGCAGCCGCAGCAGCAACCGTCACCTGAACAAATCCGGATGATGCAGCAACAGCAGCAACAGCAGCAGCAACAGATGGCTCAGAGACAACAGCAGATGGCTCAGCAGCAGCAGATGTCTCAGCAACAGATGGAACAAAAACAAAACATGGTTCAAACCAGTGGATCAAATGATATCCTTGAAAATATTAAGATTGAAGCGAAGAGTGTAATGGCGGTAATGTTTCTCTGTATCTTTTTCAATGTGGATCAGGTAGATAGTCTTTTTAAGACCCAGAGCATGTTCCTGAATGAAGGTGGTTCTTTAAACATGCAAGCAGTATTTATTAAGGCATTACTTATCGGTATTATTTTTTACATCGTTAAGACCTATCTACTTTAGATAGATACTCATTAATTTCAGGGATAATTTCTAATTTTTTATAACATTTATTGATTGTAACTTCTGATATTTTACAAATATCAGAAATATTTTTCTTTGATAGATTCAGATTAAGTTCTTTTGAATATAGAAGGATACAACCTGATGCCATGGCGGGCGGGGTATTATCATTTATCAAACCCAAATCACGACACAATTTAGATATCTTATTGATATGTAAAATATCATTTGAATTTAACTCTAGTTTATGACAAAATCTTTCAATAAAATCATCTATCGTAATACTTTTATGTGATTGAATTCTCTTCTTATCAGAATTACTCATTCTCATTATTTCTGTAAAATTCTTACATCCCTTAGTCATTACTTTCGTATCAATATCAAAACATTCGGCAAGTTCATTTGCTGAACGGGCGACATTACATTCTTTACATGCATAGTAAACGCACGCGGCGATAACTCCTCTCCGATTAGACCCACGCGAAATCTTCGTTTCGGATATTATCCGATAGAATGATTTCCCCGTATTACTAATCACTACCGGCAAATTACTAGATTTACATTTAGCATCAATTTCATTGAAAACCTTATACAGACTTCTTTCTTTGTAGGGCATTGAATTCCACTTTTGATACATGTTTATCCTATTCATTTTTTCATTACCGCCTCTACTTGAAATAGTTGTTCCCAATGAAGACTGAGGTAATAGTGAGTTTGAGGGCATACCACATCGCGTCGGATCGGACGAAGATGACTTATAATTCTTCCATTCGGGCGAATCAAGGATATTATTGATGATTCCACCACATTCTTTGCAAACTATGATCCCTTCTTCAATACAATAATTTTCTTCATGTTCACAACATCTCTTCTCAGTTACAATCGTTTCATTGATTTCATCCAATTTCTCAAAGTATGAATCAAAATGAGTTTCCATAAATCGTTTAAACAAACTAATTTATGTTTAAGTAATTTTATTTAAATAAATAAGAAATCAAATTTATGTTTACATGTGAATTATTATCAGGTATATGGATTGGCGATTCGGATGTTTTGAACTCTAAAAAATTCATGAATGATAATCAAATCAGCATCATCTTAAATTGTACGCAATTATTTGATTTTCCAGATTTACCTGATATTCAAAAGGTTAGGTTACCCTTCTCAAATAATCTAAATTCAGAAACTGATTTATCTCTCCTCAGACAAAACAAAGATAAGATATTAAGTTTCATGGACGAAAAGATAGATGATCATAATATTTTGATTACTTGTTATGATGGGAAAAGTATCTCCCCCTTCATCGTTGCTTTATACATCGCTGAATATAGCAAGATAGATAAAAAATCAATTTATAATATCTTATTAACAAAAGATAGCAGTTTATCGTTATGGTATGATTTATCATTGTTTTATAATTACTGAGACTTTCTTCTCTTTTTAGATTTTCCCTTCTTCTTAGGGGTCTTTCTCTTTTTAGATTTCTGTTTCTTCCTAGGAGGCTTCTTCTTTTTAAGTTTCTTTTTACTTGCTTTTTGTGAACAAATCTCCTCGTGTTCTACTACATCTTGATAAGTTCCACTAAATCCGCAATCATGATCACAATGGAATAATTCTATTAAAAACATTTCTGAATATTCTTGATAGCTTATAGGTAATTCATAATCAGTTCCCTCGCTATATTCTTGTAAAATAGATTGCCTAGTATTATATTCTATATCACTACGATTCTTATGAAGAGATAACCCATCTATAATATAAATACGAATTGTTTCTATATAATCTTTATAAGAATTATAATTTAGAGTTAATTCAGTATGAAGTTTTGAACCCACATTATAATTAAATTCCGCACCTCTATAACTCACTTGGGGATGTAAGCAGATATTATTTTTTTTACATTTGTTCGTATCTTTTGGATTTAAATATAATTTATCAATTACATGGGTAATAGGTAAATCTTTTGTTAATTTAAATGCGTATAAATAACCATATCTTTTAAAAGATTTAGAACTCATGATTTTATCTTTTAAAAATTTAAATCCGTATTGTTGATTCATTATTAATTCATAAATATACCACATAGATATATCCATATCGAGACCGAGATATGTTATTCTTCCCACTCCACCATAATCAGCATAAAATGGATAAGCAAGAGAACCATGATATAAAATAGTTCCTTTTGGTAAATATTTTACGCCATCTACTTCTTTGAGTAATTTATCATAAGACTTCAAAATCTGTTCAATACTATCCCTGAAAACGTCTTCATCTAAACCATATATTTGATTATATAATCCCCGATCCATTGGATTTTCGGAATAAACTGTTTCCATATATATATATATATAATTAATAAAAATCTCTGAATAGGTCGTCTATGACTTGGGGATTCGGTGTATTCTTATCGGTTTTTATATTTTTCATGTGAATCTGCTTTGATAAATGATTTACTTTGCCTGTTGTATAAACAGGCTTGGAACCAAACATTTTCTCAAGGAATAACATTATATTGCGATTATGTTGTGCCCCCGCATAAACGATGATGAACTGAGGGGTTTTATAATTAGATTTACCTTTTACGTGACATTTCTTAGGAGTTTTCTTATTCTTAGAGATATCAAAATTCATAAACATCCGACATAACATATAGAAATCTGTAAATACTAAGGTATAATCAATATCTTTTAATGATTTATATGCTGAAATGAATGTCTTCAAGAAATCTTTCGGGAAATCTGTTGATTTCAAACATTTCGCATATTCTTTTTGGATTAAATTTTGTCTGTCTCTAAGGATATCTTTGGACGAAATATTCGCGGCATAGCTTTCCCTCTTCATCTTTTTATCTATTTCATCATCCAGAAACTTATTTATCTGCTTATGTACTGTTTTATTTATTGGAAACCCGAGTATGAACTTAATAATAGATACAATAGGAAATAAGGAATTTGCTTTCTTGAATACAGTATAATTCATTAATATTTCATCATAAGGATTAACTAGCCATTTATCTAGCTCTATCATTTTAGAGGCATCCATTCTCAGATCCCAATTATGATATCTTAAATTATCATAATCACATTTTTGTCCAGGGAAGTTATGAACAGGACACCCTCCGAATTCTAATCGTATCGCATTTAGAGGATTATTATGTCTTTGCAATGCCTTCCCTTTTGCTTTCATGTCCGCATGATACGGGGCATTCTCTGAAAAAAAATCAATACAATGAGGAGACTTTCTTATAATATTCTTTAATAAAGGTGTTATTTCTACTGTATCTGATGATTCATGATGAGTATATTGGGTGTGTTCGTCGCCAAATAGAATTATTTTTCTCTCAATAGGTCCATTCTTTATCTTATAATAATGAAATGTTATCGGACCACCTATAATAGTTTCACCTGATTTCATCATTAACTGCTTACCAACTGGTCCATCTCTTTTGATACATCTCTTTGTTTTAGGATTGTAAATCTTTCCCGGTGGACACCGATAGTTTACATCGATCAATTCTTCATCTTTGATTTTTTTCTTGGCAGTTTTTTTCTTACATCGTTTTGTCTGGTGATTCGCTTCACACAGTTTAGATATATCTTTTTTATCTTTCACTTGCATACACCGACCCGTCTTCGCATTGATACCGCAGAGCATTATATATAGTTTATTTAATTAATTTCTGCAGATTCATGTTTTGATATTGAATGATTGTATCAATGTCTTCCATTGCTGATGTATCTCTCCACGGTATTTTATTACCTAATTCATTGATTATGGGTCTCTCTCCATCATACCGACCAAATCTAAGATATCCGTATTCTTCAATCCTTTTCAGATGTGTGTTACAGTAATCAGTATTATGATATGGTGTAGTAGGACATCTTATATCTGAATATCGTGGACCCATAGATCTAGCACAGCATTGATTATCTTTGATAACGACTTTCTTATTCTTATCAATTGATACTGGATTCTCCTTAATCTTTTTCTGAACTTTCTCTTGGATGATAGATTGTAATGAATCATCTTTGAAAGTATTTATGAGTTCTCTGACAAGGTCTCTCTCTAATTTTGTTTCTAATAATGATTGTAAATTCATAACTAGATATCAATCTACAGATTAATCAAAAGGTAGGCAAAAATCAAATTTATTTTGATTGATTACTTCTTCAATACAAGATTCTAAACATTCATTGACAATCCTATCTATCATGAGATTATTGATTTCATTCTTAATCACCGCCCTTATTTTTTCAACTGTTTGATCGGATAGATAAACATCTGAATATTCGCCCTTCAAGAGATTCCCAAGTTTATCATGGAATGTGTCTCTAACTACATTTTGTCTCTTTTTTTCATTTGCTAGCAGAGTAGGATTCGCTATAAGACGTAGAGTTTCTTTTCCACAATCCATCACTTATATAATATGTATAATGGTTGTATAATAATGTTTTTTTATAAACTTAAAATTTAATTGCAATCCTGTAATCTTTTCATTGAGTTTTTTATTCGTGTATTCATTCTGATTAAATAATATGAAATGATCTTGTTCTTTTTTTTTTAGAAAGCCAGTGTAATCATTGAATTGTCCTCTAAAGTGATTCTCTATCTTTTTCAGTTCATTTAGTGATTTTTCATCACGAATAATAAAATGAAATCTATCATTGACTATCTTTACAAATCCTTTACAATAGAAGGGTAATCCGCTCAACGAAATATTTTTATCCCAATAATTAATTCTATAATTTTCATTGATATCTTTCTTCAGTCTAATATTAGATAAAGAAATGTTAGTAAGCAATAAGTAACCCATTACTGCTATTCATAAGTTTATTTAACGTATCAAACCCATGAATATTCTAGAAAAGTGTGTTTTATCAGCAAATTGTCCCAATTTAATTATCTATGGTCGCGATAAAGAAGTCGAAGGATCCTTACTGAATCTACTTAGCCAACTCAATGATTCGCCATTCCGAGAATTATGTGAAAATAATGTAACCTGGAGATCCAATCAATTATGTAAAATATTCAACATGCGACTAATATCAACTAAAACGAGTGATATCTTTTTTAATATCTTACATCAAATCGTTGTTTCTAAGAACTATTACTCTGAAATAAATTATCGTATTGTTATCTTGCAACATTATGATAAAGTATCTCATCATATTCAATCTAAATTAAGAGTTATCATTGAAAAGTATCGTCTGACAACCATCTTCATCATGATAACAGATAAATTAACTTCAATCATTGAGCCTATTAAAAGTAGATGTCTCTGTATAAGGATACCTAATCTGAACATGACCGAAAAAAGACATCTTTCAAGAGAAATAATCAGAAATTTATCCTATGAAAAGAAATCAATTATTTATGATAAAATATATCTTACGAAAAATAATACCGAGTTACATTTCTATTCAGAATATAATGAAGGATTATTCCTGGGATGTCAAACAATCTATGAATTAATTTACAATAATTTAATTCAGATCATGGAGAAAGATAGAATTACAGAGAAAGATATTATTCATGTCCGTGAATTATCTTATCAGATAGAAAAATATAACTTATATGAGATCCATAAAGAACTATTATCTTTATGTATTTCAGATCCAAAATTTACATTTACAAAGAAATCTCAACTTATTCAATTGTTCTCTGATTCCGAATATGAATATCAAAAATCATATCGTTCAGTAATTCATATTGAGAATTTATTAATTCGGTTACTTTATCTGCCCGACTGGAGAAAGTAGATCGCGACGAGGAAGAATAAGGACATGTCCTTAGAGTAGCAGCAAGACCATAAGAGGATCAGCCATAAGAAAAGTCTAACGAAGACGTTATTCATGACAGAATGGATCGGGTTGAGGACCGGACCCATCATGGACTGGAGTCTAGCATTCATCTGAGTTCCGAGGACCTCAGTGGGGGCGTAGTGAATGAGGATAAGGACAATAAGAGCCATCTCAATCGGAGTGCGCTGACCTTTTACAAAAGAACCAAATTTGGAAGCAACATCGGAAACAGGGGATTTCATTTTATACACTAGAATATATTTTTTTTTTGGCGAAATTATTTAAAAAACCCAACATAGTGTAAAATTAATCAGATGGATTATTATCAAGTCCTGCAAGTTGATAAATTTTCATCGACAAAAGAAATAAAGAAACATTATTATTCATTAAGCAAAAGATATCATCCCGATAAAAATAATGGAATATCGGACGAACAATTCAAATCCTTATCCGAAGCTTATTCTATTTTATCAAATCCTCGGAAAAGATATCTTTATGACATGAAATTATTATTCAAAGATAATCTGGGACCAGATTTTATCAATCATTTCTCAGACCAAGAATTAGAAATCTTACATGAATATTATCAAAAATTGACCGAATCAACTGAATTTAGATTTCTTAAATTGTTATTCAATTCATTGCCTACGAACCTGAAAACGAAAATAAATCGTAAATTTAAAGAGAATACGGATTCAACAAATTCAAAATATACTCTACTTAACATCTCGGATATCAAGTATATCTATGCTACCGATCTTGTTGAAGATTTTGAAATCAACTTAAATCGTTCGTTAAAAGATGTTTACTTGAGCATCTGTAAAGAAATTATTGTTCTAACAAAACACAACTGCTATACTTTGTTTATCACTCATAGCGATTATTCATTAAAAATTCATCTTACCAATGATAACTTTTTGACGATCAATATCCAGACTATTTTACCAGAAAAATATTCTCTGAATGGACATGACTTATATTACAATCATCAGATTAACTTATATGAATATTATTTCACGGATTTATTCCCTATTATCTTGCCAAATGATTTTAAAATTAATCTCATAAATTCTGAAGAATTTAATAATTCGGTAAAAATCCCTCATTTAGGACTAAAAGGAACTCATCAAAGAGGTGATTTCTATATTTATAAAAACATCAACTTAATGATTCAGGATCCATATCAATATCAGGAAATTATTAAAGAAATCTTTACTTAAATTGAATCAAAGATTACATGTGCTGCCTGCCCGGCGCCGTGGCCCACGGGGCTTTGGCGGACCCCTCCGCACCCAAAAGCGCGTTGCGGTCTGCGTCTTTTGCAACTTCCTTTTTGTCTTGTATAAGCGCGGCGAGGTTTTTTGCGGGGTCCGGATCAGTGGGTCTTGCCGCAGTATCGTCACCCCACCTCCCCCCAAGTCTTGATTTCGATCTTCTTTCACATGAAGTCACTGGAGTTATTGTCAAATCTGGATGTGGGTTCGTGTCAGAATAGACCCCTGTTACTTCTACAGAGGGACCTAGTTTCGCACCGGCTGCTTTGAATGTGCAATTTGAAACTTGACTTAAAGGGATACTCGTTCGTGGCACGCCGGCCTCACCCTCCACAAAAAAATCTAGAGTAACTCCTTTCTTTTCCGCTGCAGTATCCTGAGTGGTATCTATAATTTTTAAAACGCGACATTTAACATATTTGTTTCCTTCACTCAACATCACCTTAAACTCCTCGGTCCCCCCTCTTTGTCTTCTGTTCCGCTTAGATAACCGTTTTTTGTTAGTCCTTTTACTCCGCTTTGATCGTCCTCTTATAGTTCCTTTTTTTGTTCTTCTTTTCCTTGGTGTGTTTTTATTATATCTTTTTCTCATTTATAATATATAAATAAAATAATTATGTTACCCTGTGTTAGTCATTAATTCCAATTTATATTATTCTATACTAGAATAACTATGCTAACTGAAATTTCCAATGATTTAATCAAGCATTTTTTAGCAAAATCTGATATTAATTCATTCTTAAAGAGTAAAGTAATTCGTCAATTGTATCAAAATCTAAACTCTCCTTACCAAAATACAAAAATCAGATTAACACATAGAAAAGGTTCTTATCCCACATCTAAATTTATAGCGAATTCATTGAATATGAAGTTAGTTCAGAGAACTAATATGATGTGTTTGCAATGGACAACTACAGGTAAGCACTCAGTAAAAAATACATTGAATATCTATTTAGATGACAATGAACATGATAATCTACCTAATACTAAATTATTAGTTGATGCGATTTCATATATTACTTCATTCTCAGATAAACCGAGAAAGATAACGATTCATCTCTGTCTTTTGCCCAATAAGAAAACCATAAGGAAGAATCAAACAAAGATAACACAACTGAATGTAAATTCAGGATCAAATCATTTCTCTGATACTGAATCTGAAATCTGCATCTTTAGAAGAGAAGAAGCAATTAAAGTAATCTTTCATGAGATTATTCACGGCCTAGGATTTTCTAAATTAGGTTCTCATGAAGAAATTACAGAGAGATTATGTCAGAAATATAATCTCGGTTCAAAAGATATCTTAGTTGATGAATCTCATACTGAAATGTGGGCGAAAATCATGAATTGTTATTTCATTTCCTCCTTAACTAACTCTCAAACGAAATTTCAACATTTCAGTACATTACTCGCCTTAGAGCAAGAATTCAGTATCTATCAAGGGAATAAAGTGAAACAATTTGTTCGTTCATCAAAACAAAAAGACTTAGACAAAGATACAAATGTATCGGCATATTATTTAGTCGTTGGCGAAATCTTTAGTCAATTCACCGAATTTATAACGATGTGTCAATTAGACCCTCATGTAAAAGATACCAATAAATGTTTAGAATATCTCTATCACTTAGATAAACTTGATTCAAGAAGAGTATCTCATAAGGATCCTTATTACAATACCATGAGAATGAGTGTTGCCGAGTTAGAGGTTTAACAGAGTTCATAAATTTAACGTCTTGTTCTACGTCTTCTTCTAGTTTTCTTCTTCTTAGATTTTCTCTTCTTAGATTTTCTCTTCTTAGATTTTCTCTTCTTAGATTTTCTTCTTCTTTTGCCGCCGGCTTCCTGCCCTGTCGCGACCACTTGTATTGTGGATTCCGCTACAACATCATAATCTACGACCTTCTTATCTGGTTCGTCCAATAATGTGTCATTAAAATTTAATTCGAAATGTTCTGGGATGTCGTCATTGTAATCTCGCCAACTGGCAATCTGCTCCGTTAAATCCGAAACTTTATAATTACTTGGTTTCCAGTGACCGGCCGTGCTCCCCCCTGGGAACACAAAAGGCATATTAAACCCGCTCGGCAACTTAAGGTATATTCTCATTTATACCTTACCATAGATTTTATTTTATCTAAAATCTGTTATGAAAAAACAAAATTAAGTTATGAGTAATTTAAGAAATAATGTAATTTATGATAATAATCTAACTAAGAATCTAACTAAGGAATCTAACTAAAAGAGGAATAAACTGGTTAGGCTGTCGGGTAGACGCCTTCCTTGTTCGGGAAGTGAACCTTCATGAACTTCTGAAGGTTGAAGAAGGTGAGGTCATCGTCCTTGCTCATCTTGAGGAGTTTGCGTAGGGGAGCATCCGCCTTGATGTGACGCTTATCCGCCGGATTCTGAAGGTCCTTCGCCTTGCAGTATTCATGGATTTTCTTAGTGACATCAGTCCGAGAGATGAGTTCATCTTTCTTGAGACCGAGGAACTTACCCATCTCAGCAGATACGGGACCTTCCTTAGCGAAACCGGACTTAGGAGCGTTCGGATCACGAGCCTTGCGAGGACGCTTGCCATTGATCTTTTTCACCGCAACCTTGTGATCCTTGTGGACCTGCTTCTCGAGCTTCTGAAGGCGAGTCTTCAGAAGGCGAATGGTGTTGAGCGCACTATCAAGTTCGGTGATAACAGCAGTGAACTCTTCAAGGTAAGGGGTGTCCGAAACTACTGGGACCTCAGTGGTGACCGGTGCGGCCTCCTGGACCGGGTCAGCGACGGGTGCCGGAGCAGGAGCAGGTGCTGGAGCAGGTGCTGGAGCAGTCTTCGGGGCAGACTTCACGACTTTCTTGTTCTTGGCATTCTTCGGAGCCTTAGTGGAGGTGTTCTTGGTAGCAGGGGGCATTATATTTATATTCTTAAAATTTATTTTTTTTATCTCAATCAACCGCGCTTACTTGTATACTTTATATTGCTAACAAATGTTTAAGTAGTTTAACCGTGGATCATATTTTATTGATTAACTTGCATCATAAATCCCAACCATTCAATATGAGCTAGATAACATGGTTGTGAAACCATCCCGAAAGCGATTAAGAAATACATGAATCCTAGTTTGCGATCTGAATCTGTATTTGCGTGAGTAAATTTTGTGACTTCATGAAGGATTAATTCTTGTAAATCTTCTTTTACATTGTAATTCATTACCTCAATCATGGGTGTCTTGAATATATCGGCATTTGGAGGACAAATATTACGTTTCATCTGATTGCTTAACTGACTCCTATAATTCCATACATCCTCTAACTGCTTGTATAATTCTTTTAATCGACGAAGACTTAATGAAGAGAACCATTCTATATGACATGTATATCCTGATTGTTCAATGAATGAAAATAAATCAACAATCTTCTGCTTAATCGTATCTTTACGATCTCGTTCAATTGTATCGGTTAAATCTTCATATCCATCCTCTAATCTTAATAGTCCTATCTTATGTTTTACATCATCTACTATACTCTGAGGGATCATTTCAGTTGTATATGGATTCGGATATCCCATCTGAAATAATTTATCTAATGCCCTGATATCAAATCCCCATCGGAGATTACTCTTATCGACGTAAGAGTAAAAATATTTGGGAGAGAGTTCTTTTAACGAATCATATGTATAGAAATCTTCATCATTATTGCATTTTTTATTTATAAACTTTCTACGAGAAGTATTTCCACGAAATAAAGATTGTATCTTAATAATTTCTTTCAGATTATTATCCTCATGATAGCCGTTTAATGAAGTAATATGACACTTAATTTCATCAAATAGTTTCTCTTTTGATCCGATAACAGATGTTCTTCTCATTTTGTATCTACGATACTTAACTAAATCATTCTTCAAATAATCCTTACATAATCCTGTAAATCTGTCTTGAGAAATATCATCATTTACCACTAAAAAATCTCGGCGATGCTTATAGCAGAATGAACCATATTTCGGTGTAAATTTACAGATTGTATCCGTATCCATCTTTCCACAACATTGACTCATCCTTTATTATTTATATTGAAAAATTTTTAAGTATCTTCTTTATCCGAACAAGTTAATTGTTCGTAATTTGGGAAAAAATACTTAAAAATTTGATTTGATAATATATTGTAATAGATTATTATAACAAAGTAGAGATAAGAACAAATACAATACAATACAACAGAACAACAGAACAACAGAACAACAGAACAACAGAACAGTAACAAAGCAACAGTTAACAGTCACAGTAAGAACAGTAATGGCAGATTTCGCACCAGTCCTCCCGAAGAACTTTGATGCCTCTAAGGTATCTTTCAGTCATTCAAAGGCTATGTCCAGTGGCGCCAAGCTCTTCTTCCTCAATTACGATGGAGAACCTCTCTACATCCAGTCTCCAGAGATGACTCTCACATTTGATCCACAGGTGTTTGAGGATGGACCTGACGCAAAGTACAACGTCAAGACTAACATGAATCTCTCAAATGAGAGTTGTAAGATGTTCCACGATAAGATGGTAGACTTTGATGAGCGTCTCCGAGTTCTTTCTAAGGAGAATTCGGTTGAATGGTTCAAGAAGAAGAATATCTCGGATGATGTGATTGAATCCATGTTTACTCCCACGATTAAGGTATATGTTGATAGTGATACGGGTGAGCCAACGGGTCGCTTTCCACCGACCTTCGGTTTCAAGGTAAAGAAGAAGGATGGGAACATCATGTGCCGATGCTTCAATGAAGATCGCAAGGAAATCAATTTCAACGATAAGGAAGGCGAAGATTATATGGATTTCACAAAGTGTATGAAGAAGGGTAGTCAGGTTAAGGGTCTCTTCAAGTGTGATTTTGTCTGGCACTCGCCGGGCAAGTTCGGATGCACATGGTCGGCTCAGCAACTGAAGGTGAAGGTTCCTAAGGGATTTGACGAGTATGCTTTCATGGATGATTCGGATGATGAGGGGCAGTCCGAGAAGCTTGCTCAGGGAAACTACATTGAGAGTGATTCTGAGGATGAGACTGTTGAGGCAGCCTAAGAAGGTAAGTGACTTATCTGTGTAAATAAATCAATTTGTGTAAATGATTAAAATTTTAATTTAATTAATTTTTTTTCTATTATTCATTATAGAATGAATATCGTTGAAATGATCCATAAATATAAATACCCACTTATGGCAATACTGTTACTACTAGTAGTCTTCGGTAATCAGAGCACATGTAACGGAGTAACCGGTTATGGCTTTTGTTCCAGCGATAATGGCAAAGTAACTCATTATTCTCCTCTTAATTTATTATCTTAATCGTAGAACAAGATGAAGAGTAGATTCTTTCTGAATATTATAATCAGCAAGAGTTCTACCATCCTCTAATTGCTTTCCGGCAAAGATCAACCTCTGCTGATCCGGAGGAATACCTTCCTTGTCCTGTATCTTCGCCTTAACATTCTCAATTGAATCTGTGCCTTCAACTTCAAGTGTGATTGTTTTCCCAGTTAAAGTCTTCACAAAAATCTGCATCTTACTATATTTAATTTGAATAATTTAATTTTAAATGATTTATAATCTCGCTAGAGTATCAAAAGGTAATGGACCATAAACACGATTATCTAATTTCTTCCGTTCTTTCTGCATCAATTTGTAACTTACAAACCTAAACGCATCCGTCTTATCTTTGTTCCGTTGCCGACAACGAAATGAATCGCGACATCCATTTAAGATAACAACATTATTATTAGGAGTCTTAACATACATCTGAATCATTCTACTATATGAATATCTTAGGAGGATTTTTTTAAATAAAAATTTGATATTGATAAATTACTTTATAAAATTAATTTATTAAGACGGAATGGGGAGGGACCCAAACAGAATATTAATATCCGATAGAGGGGGTGGAAATTTCCTCACTCCTATAAATCATTACAATAATGAAAAGGGTCTCTTTGGTATAGATACCGTTCCTATAGGATACCGCACAGTATGGCCATTTGGAGGTTGGCAAACGCATCATGATATGAGAAAAAGGCAAATGGAAAATACAACTATGTTAAACACGTATAAGGGACATAGAAGCACAGGCAAAGGATTTATAATTATAAGGATATCAGAAGGAGCCATACACGGTGTATCTAGCAAATTTAATGGATATCTTATGCTTCTACAAAGAATGCGTTAATCAAAACTGAGTTCAATCTCAACATGATTCATTTTTAAACCTCTTGTTGCCGATAATGATAATTCTTGTCTTTTCTTTCTTGATCCATCTTTTTTATCTGAGTTTTCTTTCATTAATTTTAAGGACATATTCATGTCGTGCTCAATCTCATCCTTATATAACTCAATGTAATCTACCACTAAATTAGAGATTGCCCACTTGAAGAAATTCAGTTGACCAATCGTAGTTTCTACTGATTCTGTCTCATTAATCTTAAATAACAATCTGTCTCTTCTACAGAAAGGATCAAATCTTTTCTTTGAATACGCCTTTAATTGAGATTTATATGAATGAAAAACATTCATGTTTGTATAATAATTATTATCCTTATCATCAAATGAAGGATTCTTATCTTCATCTTGGTAGACAATATAGTATGTATTATTTTTCTTTGAATAATTCGTAATAAACCAATCTATTGATCGTAAGGAAATGTTTTTTTCATCCGATAAAATAGATACCAATTTAGACCCGTTATATTCTTTCCTGTAAAATCCGTGTAGAGATTCGAGAAGTAGTGCATCATTAATCATAGTATAAGATAGTTAGTTAAAGAATTAATTTCTTTAAATCATTTAAACGCACCTCCTAAAAAATAAGATTAAATTTGATTTGGCCAAATGATCAATCATTAAACAACTCTTACTGACATCAATCAAGATGAAGAATCCTGTTCGCTTCTCTAACCGGAAGGAACAAACCATCTTCATTTATCATGTTTATGATAATTCTTTCCTTCAGCTTGCCACTTTGAGTCGCGGGGAAACAACCGTGATGAATATTCCTCGTGGTTCCCATATCGCGATAAAGAAAGGTGTAACAGTAGAAGACATGATTGTTCCGATAGAAACAATCTTTGAAACATATCTTGATAAGAATTTCTTCTTCCTATGAATTATCCTAATTAAATTTATCTACCCTATTATATATATGAGAACAATTAAGAAATCTAAATCTGATTATGTTGTCGCGATACCATCATATAAGAGATGGGATGAAATCACCAAGAAAACTCTACCAACTCTTAAGAAAGGAAAAGTAAATAAAGATAAAATTTTTGTTTTTGTTGCGAACAAGACTGAAGAAAAACAGTATAGAGATAAGATGGATCCATCTACATACGGCAAAATAGTTGTCGGTAAAAAGGGATTAGTCCCCCAAAGAAGATATATTAGTCAGTATTTTAATGAAGGAACTCATATTGTATCCATGGATGACGACGTTAAAAATATGATTCAATTAACAAAAGATGATAAACTGAAACACTTAACGAATTTAGATTCTTTTTTTAGGAAAGCCTTCCAAACTCTGGAAAAGAAAAAACTATATTTATGGGGAGTTTATCCTGTTAAAAACAATATGTTTATGAAACGTAATATGACGACCGACCTACGTTTTGTTATCGGAGTTGTTCATGGATATATTAATCGTCATTCTAGAGATTTATATCCGAGTCCCAAATCTGTCGGCAAAGAAGACATCGAACAATCTATCTTATTTTATCTGAAAGATGAGGGTGTTCTGAGATTTAATGATATCACATTCAGTACTGTTTTCAATGCTCCGGGTGGATTAGGAACAAATAGATATCAAATGAATAAGAACGCACAAGAATATTTAGTTAAAAAATATCCGAAGATAGCAAAACCGAAATTTAGAAAAGATGGAACACCCGAAATTACACTGAATCGTAATCCTGATATTTAACATTTCTTGAATCCAGATTCAACACATTCTTTAATCTTCTTGTTCAATCTCTTTGTCGCTTCTTTCATCGTCTTGGGGCGGGGCATTAACTCTTTTTTATTCAAATAAATACGATTGTTCTTCTGTAAAAACACTTTCTTGATCTGCTTGCCATTTTTCTTAAGTTTATAAGATTCTTTTCTCGTATGAACTGTTTTACCATTCACAGTTTTAGTGCTACTACTACGACTAACCATGTATCCAGCGGTTCCTAGACCGGTCACCGCAAGAGCAGGACCAGCTAAACAAGGACCACAACCTAATGCAGCAATCGGTAAAAATCCGCCCTTCTGAGAAACTCTTTTAGATTTATTTTCTCTGATCCATACTTTCATTGATTTATTTTTAGGCTTTGATTTCTCTAATCTTTTATATTGATCGCGTGACATACCCTTAGGAACTTTATCAAACCAAAATGGATATCCACCCTTCTGAGAAACTTTTTTTGGTCTCTTTTTTGTTCTCTTTCTTCTCTTGGGTGAGCATGTGATTTGATAACAATGAATTTCCTCTTTACATTTACATGGTTTACAACGACACTCTTTGCATCTTCTATTACGTCTAGTTTTTACCATTCGCTATATATATATTATTTTATATAATATTTTATAGTGATCATGAAGAAATATTTGAATGAAATGATTCAATTTGTTAAAGAAAATAAACTTGAAACTATTGGCGTTTTCATTATCATATTGATGTTAATTTACTTGTATCTTGATGAAAAATATATAGAATATGATTTATATAACGGAAAAAAATGGGGACCAAAAGAAACTTCTGAAGCATATCGTTTTGGTGATGTTTTTTCCGGATATATATATGATAATAAAAACAATGATAATAATCCAAATTATCTAAGGGATATAGAAAAGAATTACCCTAACTCATTTGGTTCTAAATACGTTAAATACAGTGGCTATCCTGAATCATATAAAAAACACGATTATGATATCTTATCAAAGATATTTAATGAATATAACTATGAAAAACCAGATAATGAAACATTAGTTGTTCATCTTAGATTAGGTGATATATTAAATTTATCTAATCCAGATTTTTCAAAATATTATTATGATATTGATTTTTACCATGAATTATTAGAAAAAGTAAAACAAAATAAAAATATAAAGAAAGTAGATATAGTGACTGGATTACATAAGAATTTATATATTAAAGAATCCAATAATAGATTAAATAAAATTAGAAATATATTTGAAGAAAATTACCCAGTAAATGTAATTATTACGAATGATCCAGATAAAGATTTATATTATATGTGTCACAGTAAATATTTTATAAGAAGTGGAGAAAGAGGGGAATTCACAGGGATAATATCAGAACATGTGAAAAGAAACAATTATATTGTATATGAAAAATAAACTTAAAGGATAATTTTTACATAATTAGAAATACCATGTATTTCTTTATTATCGCAATTATCTACACATTTGTATCCCCAGTCCTTTAATAATTTTGTAATTTCTGGTTGTTGTTTTTGATTTTTATATCCTTCAAAATTAGAAATTTCAACTTCTAATTTATCAAATTGCTGAATTTTTTCTTTTCCAATTCCAAGTAAAACTTCATATTCGGCACCTTGACAATCTAATATTAAAAAGTTATACTTTGGATCATTTAATAATGGATATTGTTTTACCAGGTCCAAATATGTAATCGTTTCTAATTGTATTTGTTTTTTAACTTTAACTTTTTCTCCATGTTGATTTATATGTTTATAGGGTTCTAATATACTAGAAGATACCGAATTATTTGTAACATTAAATTTCTTCTTTTCACCTGATTTGTTCCATAATAATCCTTGAATTGATATATGACCATATTTTTCTACATTTTGTTTAAGTTCTTCTAATTTATCCGGTTGGGCTTCAATCCATACCATATTTTCACCAATTTTTTTATAGTGTTCTGAAGCTTCTTCACCTGTATGAGCGCCTATTTGAATTATACCTGTTATTTTAGAATTTTTTTTTTTTGTAATCATTAATACGCCAAAAAATCCTAAAATAACAATTATAGAAATAAATATAATAAACTTTTTATATTTTATTACTTTCTTTGATTTTATCAGTTCCCTTAATTCTTTCATAATATAATCTAATAAATTAATTTAGTTATTGAAAAAGGTCTTCTATTTATGAATTAATATAATCGTCATCGAAATCATTTTGTCTATAATATTTATAACCTTTGGATTCAAGAAATTTTCTAATATTAGTTCTTCTGGGCTCTATATAATTATGTTCAATATTTAGATATCCAAATTTATATTTATTAAAATCAATACCTTTTAAAATTTCTAATTCAGAACCTTCTGTATCTAATGAAACATAGTCAATAAATTTTGGTGCATTATATTTATTTAAAATATTATTTAATGTTTCGGTTTTTAATTTCACTTGTTCGGCTTTTTTTGCTTGCAAATGTCTATCTATTTGTGAAGTAATCCCCCCTAATGTCCCCGCATTTGAAAATTCTAATTCTAAGCCTTTAGAACTATATAATAAAGAATTATCTTTTATACAATCTCTATTTTTATTTAAATTGGTCCAATAACTTTGTTGAGGTTCAATACATATTCCTTTCCAACCATATTTTTTTTCAAGTAAATATGTATTATTTATATCTATTCCATCGGTTGCCCCTATATCTATAAAATATCCATTTTTTTTATGATTAAAATAATTTATCACATTTGTATCTTGTCCTATTTGTGAATAACTATCTTTTAAATTTTTTATATCTTTATTTTTCTTATATTGTGATATAAAGAAACATATTAAAATCAGTATTCCTATCCCCAATAATGTATATTTGTTCCAATCTTCCATATTATACTATAATTGATAATTTTGTAATTAATATAATTTTATAACCGATCAACTTTTAAATGATCTTCTATAATCTTTTTACTATATTCAATATTAATGATAAAACACTCAAAGATTTATCATAGGTTAATATGATTAACTATTTCCAGCTACTATATTCTTGGCGATATATTGTACCATAATAATCAGGCAAAGATATAACATCTAAATCATTTTTAAATAATTTATGTAGATACCGAGTATCTTCTCCATAACCATGAATATCAATAGGGTATTTTTTTAATGTATCTTTTCTAATAGTTAAATGACCATGATGTACATTTTCTAATAAAACACTCTTTGTTTCATCACTTGTATTATTAGAATAATATTGCTTTGTTGTAACTTCTTTACGATTTATCTTGCCATAATCATTTGAACATTTTAATTGTGAATTTGTATAATTATGAAATAATACATCATAATTTTCACGATCAAAAACTTCCTCTACTACTTTTATTCTTGAAGGACACATTAAATCATCGCTATCAATGAAAGATATTAACCCTGTATTACAATACTGTCCACAAATATTCCTATTTTCGCCAGCATATTTTTTATCTTTTGATGTTATTACCCTAATAGATGAATAACTAATATCATTTAATTTTTGTTCTAATAATATACCATCATCTTCATTTGATTCTGAAAGAGAAATAATGATTTCTTTCGGTAATAATTCTTGTTCATTAATATTTTGAATCAATTCACTTAAATATTGAACATGTTTAGGGATACAAGGGATACCAACTGTTACAGTATTTGAATATTTAGTATTTTTTTTATCTTTAAAAAAATACAAACAGAGTAATATTCCTATTATAAGACCTATTATAATTATATTCAGTTTGGGCATTGTTAATATTATTTTATATATTATATTTCATGGAAACAATATTCACTGAAATAATTAAAACTACTAAGGAATATAAATTTATAATAATATTACTTTTATTGGGATTAACAGCATTAATATTTATAAAAAACGAAAATTTAAATATACCAATCAAAGATTTAAATCCACCAATCATAAATTCAAACAAAAAAATAGCTCTATGCTTTTTAATCTATGATAAAATTAACCATGAACAAATATGGTATGATTATCTTAAAAATATAGATCCCAATAAGTATAATATTTATATTCATTATAAAGAAAATAAACCTCTAAAACATTTTGAAAAATATAAATTAAAAAATTGTATAGAAACATGTTACGGTTGTTTATCTGTAGTTTTAGCTCAAAATTTAATATTAAAAGAAGCATTAAAAGACCCATTGAATCAACACTTTATTTGGTTATCAGGGGCTTGTATACCTATCAAATCATTTAATTATGTGTATAATTATTTAGATGTAAAGAAATCTTATTATAATATTGGGCCGGATAAACAGGTTTTCCCTAGAGCAAATTATGCATTGAATTATATAGATAAAACTAAAATAAAAAAAGCAAATATGGCATCAATTATAAATAGAAAACATGCTGAATTATTTGTAAATAATGATAATAATATAAAAAAATGGTTTAAGAATATCAATAATGTTGATGAGCATGCATATATTTCATTATTATATTATTATAATCTACAAAATGAACTAATATTAACAGATAATATAGCATCTGGTGCTATTATATTCGCTCAATGGAGTGATATGAAAAATTATAAAATATACGAAAAATCTAAATATCATAAAACTGGTCCATTTGAATATTTATATATATGTCCCGAAGAATTAGAATCATTTATTCAATCTGATAGTTTATTCGCTAGAAAATTTATGCAAGGGTGTAAGGGTCTTGAGAATCTAAACAATATGTTAAATAATTTAAATTAATTTTCCATTTATATTATAGTATGGATCTTATTATGATACGTTAATAAATTTGTGGACTGAAGCATGGAGAATTTTAAAAATGAATTTATAAAGCACGGTAATCGAAAGATGGATGTAAAATATAAAGATAGTATTTATCATAAATATGCGATTGATCGGCAATGGAAGAAATTACAAAAAATAAATAAATTCTTGTTGATCACACCTAATAAAGTATATGAAAATCCGGGTCATTCTGATATATGGGAATCTCACACAAATAATAATTAAATACTTGTATCAAATCTAACATATTCACAATCACTTAATTCAGGATTAACAGATTTTAAAAAATCTCTTAATTGTCTGCCTGAATTCCTTACTCCATATTTACTTAGATAATCTTCTCTCGGAGAATATTGATTCTTTTGTATGCCATTCATGATACGGATCGCCGATTCTTTAATCGTGTCTGGTCCAAAGAATACACCAGTTTTATCATTAACATATTTCCAACCTCCTAGAATATCTTGATTCACAAAGACGGGTGTATTCATTACGAGTGATTCAGTTAAAATCCTAGGTGATGCATCTTCCGTATTTGGTAATAACATGAAACGACTTTGCATTATTTTGTTATGAAAATCATGTTTTGGTAATAAAGGCGTTGAGATAACTCTATCTTTGTTCTTAATATTGATTGGACAATCATCGCGACCAATGATTATACCCTTTAATCCCAATTCATCTGAAAGTATTTGGATACATTTTTCAGCCAGATCCCATTTCTTATTTACACCGTTCCATCCTACCTTACATTCATTATTATCTTTCGGTTGCACTGTTATATAATCATAAACTTTTTCTATAGAAGGATCATAATGAAAGTTTTCAGAATTAAAATCTGATTCAGATATCAATATTTTAGGGATACCTGATTTAATATATTTTTCAGGTTCTCTGAAACAATGACACCATCCTAAAACATAATCTTCAACATCTTTCCCGAATACTTTGATATTTTCTGCTTTATGACATCCACCATATGGATTATTACATATTCTGGGAAATGATAGGTGACTACTACATCCTATAAATTTAATACCTTGATCTAAATATTTTAAAAATTGTTTTGAATTTTCACCATCATATTCAAGATATCCTCTGATAGCCAACATGTTTATATTTTTTCCATTCTCATCTTTTAAATTTAAGAAGGGCCAATCAACATCCGGAATACCATCAGATTGATAATCACCAAAATAATAACATAATCCTAAAACTACGATTATCAAAATTACACCTATAATAGTAATTGTATCTTCATCAAGATCAAAATCTAATTTAGTAAGGTCTAAATCATCAAAAAAATCCATATATCTACAAGAAATAAAATAATATTCATAAGTATACATGGAGCAATGGATATTCTTTGCGGGCGTCGCTGCCCTCCTCATCGCTATGAGAGATATATTCACTAAAAAATTCTCAACAAAATATTCCCCTATAGAACATCTCTTATATTATTATATCTTATGTGGATTCTTTATTATCTTACTTGCCCTCTATAAAACGAAAGTGAAAGGGGACAAGATTAAATTTATTGATACAGAAGACCTATGGAAATATGCTCTCGTAGCAGGTATCAGTGCCATCATTATTTCGCCTTGTCAGATATTAGCGATAAGTAATTGTGATAATCCTGGTAAATCGGCATCAATCGTAAATTTGAATGCTATCATTTCATTTCTTATCGCAGCATATTTTATCAGTGGAGCCAAATTAGAAATGAAAACATTTGCCGGAATAGTATTAACTGGTTTAGGTGTCTATCTAATCATTTAACTTATTAATATAATATATCCCCTGTAAATAAGCATCTGATAAATCATCTTTTTTCTTTGAATCATCATACAATTTATGAAATTTCTTATCAATATGAGTATTCTCCCGAATCATGATATCACAATACTTTATCGCTAAAAACTTGTTACGCTTATAAGTTTCCTTGATATCGCACTCTATCTTAGGACCTGTATAAACCTTGAGTTTATTACGAGCATTAATCATCTGTATATCTTTAGCCTTACCATTCATCAAAAAATAGGAATAAATAATCATCTGAACACTTTTCATTGTGGGATTCTTTAGTGCGGGTTGATTCTCAATACAGACTACATCCATATTCAAAAAGTTTTTCTTCTCATCTAGTTTTTTAACGATCTGATTACCTAATGACAACATACGATTATCTAACTTCGGAACATTTCTCAGTTTCTTATCCTTATACAGCTTGATTTTACAATGACTCGTACATAGTTTGAAACCACTATCTTTAGTCATCTTAGTTGCAGTTTTATCGCAACACTTACCCTTATTCACATGATCACATGTAGGATCAACCGATATATTGATAATATTCCAATCATCAATCGTTAAATCCTCTGTATCCAATAAACAATACGCGAGATTCTTGATACCAACATCAAATGATAATATCTTCATATTATGATTTCATAAAAAGACTTTAAATAAATAGAAATGAATTATCCCTTAGAAAGAATATCCAGAAGGACCATCATTGCTCGCCGACCCGAATCCACCACCCATGGAGCTGGACTGATTCGTCATCTTGGGTAAAGTGAATTCCTGCTGAGGAGGGGATGGGACAGTCATCGGTTTCTCATCGGTAGAAATCTGAGGAGGCGAAGGTCCTTGTCCTAATAAGGGAGCATTCATCCCTAAACCATAGTGCTGAGACTGCATGATAGGTTGTTCAGCCGGGGAATTCTGGAGTGCCGAAGCAACATGAACGTATAGCAATACATTCTGAAGGAGAATATAGATTACAGGGAAGATTAAGAAGATCCATGCTAATTCGGTCTTGTTATACTGACATAAACCATACATCGTTACACCTAGGACCATTAAGAACTTAAGTTCCTGAGCCGAATATAAATTGTAAAGATTCTCCATCTTTACCGTATTGTAACGACCTAATCTTTGTCTCGTGAAATAAATACATATCAGAGATAATACAAGGATAACGCCATATATGATAACCGGAGAACACATCTTGGTCGTCAAAAGTTCATTTACTTCATTCAAAGTTTCCATTTATATTTAATGAAAATAAAAAAATAAGGATGAAAAGACAATCGTATCAAAAATTTGATTTGAGATTGATTGAATTCACTAAAAACAATAGAAGAGAATCATGTGCTTCACAAAGAGGATTAAGAGAGAACAAAAGAGACCTAAGGTTTATCGGGTTCACCCCGAACCTAAACCACCACCTTTTACAACAGATGAAGTGATTCAGTGTCACGGCTGTTATAATAATTTCTCATTAACAGATATAAAGATTAATTGTGCTGGATGCGATAAATTCTTTCATTGTAAAATCGCTGGAACTTGCTATGGAAAACATTGTACTTCAGAATTCGGTACGGATCAAGTTCATCGTCTCTCATGGTGTATCAATTGTGTTCCTGGGATACCTGAGAATAAGATTCGGAAATCAAGAGAAGAACCTTGTATCTGTAAGGAATGTCATGAAGGATAAATTTATTCAAATCCTCTGTATTTATAAATTAATGTCTTTAGATTCTGAAAGATTGTGTCGCTATTCTTTTTTGTGATCATGAATGTATTATCCAGAGTATTCACAATACCTTGATGAACTGACGCAATCTGAATTAAATTCGGTAGAATAATATCAAGATCATCATCAATCTTATTTTTCTTGTATATCATCAGATATTGCTCCTCATCTAAATCAAAGAGACTCTTAATAACATATCTATAAAACCAATATTCTCTATCATCTTCATCAATCATGAAGATTTTCTTTTCCATTTTATTCATCTCATTCAAGAACTGAAATGAATTCTCATAATACCTGAGCAACCAGGCTAACTTCTGAATCTTGATAGGAATAGTAATATCTGATTTGATATCATTCTCCTTCAAATCAATTCTCCATGATAAATTATCCATAGATATGTTCTTGTTGATATCCTTGATTACAGAATAACTTTCACCTAACTTAACTTGAGACCCGACCAGTTTAGGTAGATTACCCTTCATCAACTCTAAATAATTCGGAATCCCATGAAAGATAATATTACCTTGATTATCATGACCACGCCTCCCGGCACGACCACTCATCTGTAAATAATCTGATGTCGTATAATTCGGATCCTTATATCCCGATAGAGCAACTGATCTGATAGGTAAATCAATTCCTAAACAGAGTGTTCTATCGGAGATGACTATACCTAATTTCTTTTCACTCATTAATCTCTGTAAAATCCAATTGTATTCATCAGGCATCGATGAAATATATAATCCAATTCCCCTCTTCAGTAATTGAAAGACAGGATTTTCATACGATATCGTTGAACCTATGGCATTCTTAATCTCTCTCCTGATATTTTTTATCGCTTGACCACTCATGGGATCGCCACGACTAAAACAATAATCTGGGTGTTTCTTGAAAATATCCTGACTCCTAAAATCAGGATTTCCCGCGAATTCCGATAATTCCCTCTTCAGATTTTTGATACATTTCTTAGCATTTTCTAAGGAAAGACACTTATCAATACATCTTTCATAGAACACTCTCATATCTGAAATATATTTATCCCGTTGTTCCTTATCATATTTACCCATCTTTTCACTCTTTTCTGTTCGTGCATCTTTTGTTTTAATCTTGATTGAATCGGAATAAACTTCCCTCTTCTCTAAATATTTCTTGTATAACTCATCTTTCTTTTCCAGAATCTTATAATGAAAAGGATAATTGAATGTTTCTTGATCCTGTAAATCTTGATAAACCTTTAGAGCGATTTCATATGAAACTCTCTCTTGGGTATGGAAATATAACATCGGTAAAAGATCTTTCTTCTTACACTCCTTAAGGAAGGGAACAATATCAGATAAATCTGTTCCTGTATCGCTAGTCTGAAATTTGTAAATGATGGAATTGATTACATCAGGTTCTGATAGATATAACTCCTCAAGATTATCTTTCAAGAATTGTTCATATTCTTTTGTATCATCCAGAGTTAATAATTTATCTTTCTTGAAATAATTATCAGGCGATAACTTATCTGTTAGATCATCGTCATCTAATTCTTCTTCCAGCATTTCATAGAGAACGATACAATCATTCGGTGTAAATGAAATATTCTGAAAAGATTTGAAATCAGATGTATCTAAACATGAAATAGGATGAACTTTTGATAATTTGTCGTTATAAACCCATCTTTGCTGATTAATGAATCTTTTCTTGTATTCAACATATTTGATATCTCTGTGAGGATGAATTTTATGAAAGATATCTTTGAGATAATCAATATTCTCAATTGTAGCCGATAGCGCTAAGAAATTACACCGACACATCTTAATGATATTTTCATATGCGATACTTTCATTCAGATTATGAATCTCATCAAAGACAGCATAATCAAAAGTAGTGAATATCTTCGGTAGATATTTTTCAATGATATCAGGTGTTCCCACAAAGATATTCGTTCTGGAATCATACGATAAATGACCCATATTCTCAACTAGATAATGAACTTTATATCCCATCTTGATGAATCCGGCACCAACTTGATAGGCAACAGGTTTCGCGGGACAAACATATAAGATCTTATCATGAATTAATCCCGTAGCCATCGCTACGAATGTTTTCCCTGCTGAAGTCGGTGCTTTCACTAAAACGGATTTTTTCTCTCTAATATCAGAAATAACTTCTTTTTGCCATTCATCTAACTTATGATCTCCTTTTGACCAGAAATTCAGAGGGGGCAATAAATGACTTAATTCTTTCATCATGTAAGTTTTGTAATCATACTTCTCTAATTTCTTATCAAGTTTCTTTGATACTTTGAGATATTCATCTGAATTCAATAGATATTGTTCTTCACCATATTTCAAATTGAAATATAAATTCAAAATATGAGACATGTAATCATTTTTCTTTTCTTTCTGAAGTTCAATGAAATGACATAATAATCTTAATTTATATGTCTGCTTTCCCGTCATCGTTTTCAGAATATCAAAATTATCATAAATGTTCTTATCAGTCAAATTACGAAATAAGAAGTCAATCTTCTGTAAATCATCATCAATTAGTTTTTTCTCCCTAATCTTATTCTGCTCCTGAATAATTAAATCCTTCTTTTTAATGATCGGTTTCTTCTTTTTCTTCTGATTATGATTGGTCTGATTCGGTTGAAATTCTTTCTTTTCTGAATCTTCAATCATCCATTTTAGATTCACGTTAAGACCTTGCGATAAATCACGAATGAAAACATTAAATGTAGTTGTGTTGTGGTTTTCCCAGTGTAAACTTTCCATCTATCACTTAAATTTATTATTATATGTTTAAGTATTGTAAAAATCAAATTTAACTATCACCATTAACTCGTGTAATAACCGTTGCACGACTTAGAAATACCATGGCGAAATTAGCCCCGGCGAATAATAACACGGCTGAGACAATGATAACTATAATTTTCTGAATAAAATGCCAGAAATTATTGGTCTTCGTAAGAGATTCAAAATCAATATAGGGACTAATATCTAATGTTACATGAGTTTGTTTATCATAGAGATCGGTATATAATCTCTCTAGCAGAAGCGTTGTATTTGATGGCACATTACAAACACGTGTTTCATATTCTTTAGAGATATGAATGATATTCTTAACTGCTCTGGGTATTAAAGGTCCCAATTCATCTACAAGTTTATTCAGTTTGTATCTTTCATCATTGTCAGCTTTCATGATATCAATTTTATCATTTCCTATTATTTTGAAGATTAATGATCCAATCATAAGAGTTTTATCCGCGACACCTGTCGCACAAATAGATTTACCCAAATTCAATAAATTCATACATTCATTAATCTGATTTGTTTTCATGGTGATTATCTTTCTCAACTTACCCTTGAGATAATGAATATCTTTTGATGAAAACTCTTTGATTGACGTATATTTAGATATACGTTTTTGGATCTCAAAATCGTCTGAACCTGGTGTATTTAATGAGTCATTCACACATTGCTCAAATGCCGAATCAGATTGTAATCCGGATAATAAATTACTGAAATCGGGTAATCCAGAAATATCTGATTCGGATTCAATTAAAGGCAAATATTCTTCCATATAAAAATCTTCTAATTCTTCGGGTATGATGTGTTCAGGTCCAAAATTTCCTTTTTTGTTGCCATACTTCTTTTTCTTTTGTTTCCAACACCCGCGATATTTTGTATCCAGCGTGGATTTTTCATTGATTTTCCATTTGTCCGCCAGATTCTTGCCTCCGTTTCCTTTATTATAACATATGATAGTATCACCTCTGCCTTTATTGATATCTTCTCTTAATTTATCCATCTTTATTTTGTTTTTTCCTTCTTTCATGTATTTTTTATGTAAACGATAATCATCAATTGTAAAAGTATTACTATCCATCATATTCCCTACTCTTGTCCCTAAATATCTTACAATTTCAAGATCAGTCATGGGTCTTTGAGCGTCATACCACATCTCTGGCTTTAATGCTAAATGGGCCTTACTTTCATGTTTTAAATTTCCTGCTTTTTGTTTTTGAAACCAAAGTGGTTCTGGGGTCATGTCACAATCACCTGCATCATTATATCCATCATCTGGACATTCCTTTTTGTTATCATCTCTAATACATTCATCATAATTAGGTCCTTCATCTTTATAATCCCCCAATTCATTAGAACCTGCTTGAGCAGTTTTATCTCCCTCACACATTGCGCATTCACCCTCTTTTACATATTTATCTTCCTCACATACTCCGAAACATGTTTTATTGTATTTTCTTCGTAAATCTGGTTCTATTCCGTTTAAATTATCGTTATAAATATCCCATGATAAATCTAAATCTCCCCCCTCATAATTTGGACAGGATTGTTTTGATCCATTAAAAACCATCTTCTAATATTTTACATTATATTTTATTTCTAAAGATATAGTAACAATGCCATCTCGCTCAAAATTAATCTCAAAGGGCTCAGAAGGATGTATTTTTGTTCCCGGATTACCTTGTAAGACAGGCAAAATTAATAAAAAGGATAATAAAACAAAACTCCTGTTACAACCACTAAAATCAACAGACAATGAATATGAAATTACAAAACTTATCTCAAAAATACCGAATAACGATAAATGGGCAATCACATGGTCCCGAAAATGTATCTCTAAACCTTATAAAGAATTAGTTAAGATTTCTGATGTTAAAAAATGCGTCACGACGGCGGAAGATACCCTAGTACCGGATAAAACACAATATCAGCTTTTACAGGGTAAATTTGAAGGACAAACTTCGTATCATTATCTTCATTCTCTCTTTAGAGAGAGTGTTTTCAAAGATAATTCGCGATTTGTTAAATCGTTTCATAAATTAGTAAAATGTATTGAACCACTATTTATGGCGAATATATCTCTTGAGAAACACAAACTATGTCATCATGATATAAAAAAAGAAAACGTTATCTTTAAAGAAGGTAAATTTTATCTCATTGATTTCGGGTTATCATTTCATTATGATGATGCGAAACAGATATTATCGCGAATGAAAGAAGAATTCCTAACATCTCGTATTTATGAAGTATATTCATTTGAATATCTCTATTACCCACCATTATCGCAAGAAGAGATGGTTTCTGAACAAGAAGATATCGCTTTACATGATTTCAGGAAAGATTATGATTTGCAAGGATTCATTCATCACAAACTCTTTCACCGAGATATGGATCATCTTAGATTTGAACTCCTTGAGGATAAACTTCACAAAGTTAATAAACCAAATCTCAAAGGATTGATGTCCAAAATAGATACATACTCATTAGGAATGCTTGTACCAACGATGTTTTATGATATAACACATGATTTATCGCTTGATGAATCAAGAATACATCATCTCCTGAAACTCAAAGAAGTGAAACCATTTATGGACCTATTCAAAGATATGACCGAAATTGATTATCGCAAAAGAATATCACCCGAAGAAGCCGATAAAAGATATAAAAATTTGATATCATCAATGGTCAGATAATCATCTTAAAAATGTTGGATTATTACGGATCAATCATCAAATCGGAAGCGGAGATAGATCAGGAATTGATTTCTAAATTTAGAGAGAAATGTTATGAATCATATATTCAAAAGGTTATCTCTGATTTAAGAAAAGAAGAAATTCTTCATAAAGAATACTCTGTATCCGGATGGATGGTATTTCATGGGAAAACAATCCATGAAATCATTGAAAAAACAATCAATTATCAAAAACAAAAGAATGAAAAGAAAATAAAATTACTCTACTGTTACAATCAACTCTTCAATGATCAGGATGTGTGCAGAATGATTTGTGATAAGATATAATTTATCCTAAAAATCCAGCACTCATGCCATCTTCTCCTAAACTAACGTTTTTGCCCATACCTTCAGTCGGTATTCTCCCTTGATACGGAGCCATTAATTTATTACATACTTTATCATCTAATATCTCCAGAACTTGAATCTGGCGATATTTGTTATCACCACAATCATCGTGTTTTCCAAATGCTCGGCTCATTCCGACATCGATTCGCCATAATCTTTCACCATACAATGAATTCATATATTTATCATCCATGAATTGAGGAGTATGAGCCACAACAATACGACTAATCGGTTCCATTAATTGATTCCTTGAATTAATTATTCTTAAGAGTTCATTATAACCTTTTTCAGTATTTTCCCCATGACCATCATCTTCTGAATACAATCTACACCAGAAAGGTGACATATCATCATCATCTCTAAAAATTTCATCAAATACTTTGTCTTCTTTTTCAGAACCTGTTTTTAAGAGCCATTTTTGCACGACTTGATTGATTTCATGAATAGAATATTTACTTACCAATTGATGACTTAATCCTCCATGAACAAATAAATTCTTGCCTACCACTGTTACGGATTTCTTTTGAACCGCATAATGCTTCGCTATATTTCCACCGCGTTCAAAAACTTTTAAACGATGATAATATCCATAAGGATAACCATCTTCAGTATATTTTGTTGATCTTTCATTTTTTGGAACAAATTCCAAGAATTCTTGCGGTGAAACATATCTGAAATCACGATCAACATTCATTAATTCATGATTTCCTAACATTCCTAGGACACGACCACCCTGAGCCTTCGCCATTACATCTAGTTTTTGAAAGATTTGAATAATCATCATATTATTCCCTTCATCCTCTATGACATCATCAAAGTTCTCAATACAATTCTTTTTCCAATTATCAGGACGACATCTATCAATCTGATCACCTAACTGAATTACCCATGTATCACCACCACACCATGAAATTTCACCGACATTATAGGGAAAGATATTTTGAGGAATAACTTTCGCTAAACGTAAAGCGATTAAAGTTACTCTTAAATCGCCATGTAAGTCACCCATTGCTATTAGTCTCTTGACCTTAGGATACATTCCTATCTGATCATATTTATCCATATTTGGATCATGAACGACTTGTGTTACTTCTGTTTGTCCGTTATGATATACAGCTTTTGCTTGATGGTCTTCTTTCGCTACAATCTTTTCTTTATCAGTGAATGGTTCAGACATTCTTCTATCACGATTCATTGAAGGTTGAGGCGGTGATGTTGCAGCATGATTTGTTTTTTGAATATTCAATGGTTGCGATGTAGATCTCTTTATTCCTTGATCTGATTGTTGATTCGGTTGATTCGGTTGATTGATAATCCTAGTGTTGGGATCAGATACATGATTTGATATATTTGGTGATGAATGTCTTCTCTGACGATAAGATTCTTTTTTATACTTACACCATGTTTGAATCTCTGATATCACTTGTTCTCTTGTATGATTTTGTAAATCAGAACTTTGTATAATATCATATTTAATACAGATACTCGCTATTTCTTTATCTGATAATTT